>Ga0187784_10003756_pt1 | contig 12280 bp, 9 predicted proteins | sample 1015_SJ02_MP15_2_FD_132964 | JGI IMG/M metagenome (GOLD analysis project Ga0187784, IMG submission 132964) | Tropical peat soil microbial communities from peatlands in Department of Meta, Colombia - 1015_SJ02_MP15_20_MG | ecosystem: Environmental > Terrestrial > Soil > Wetlands > Peat | place... | reverse complement strand
TGGTGAACCCGCGTCGAAGCGCGCGAGTGCGGGCTTGTCGGAGCGCTGGAATTGGGGCAGTTTCGCGCACGAAACCACTGAACCACACAGGATGTGCGCCAAAATGTCTCGACGAGGGGCGCTCGCCGTCGTCGCTCTGATCTGCGTGAGCCTCTTCCCGCCCGCCGCCCAGGCGGCCGGATGGCACTATTACGACCCGGACTGCCCGATCGCGCTTGGGTCGAAATCCATGAAGTTCGTGGCGATGCAGCCCAAGCGGAACATCGACCGGATCTGCGACCAGCTCCCCGACACGGGTCCGACCGTCGTCGCGCTCGACGCGCCCGACGCCGAGCTGCGGGAGATGAACTGGGATATTCGCATCCTGCGCGACAGCGGCGCCAAGGAGGGGGAGGAAGACGTGGAGAATGCGACGGTCTTCCGATTGCCGACCGAAAAGCATCGCAACGGAATGGTGAATTTCGACCACAGCTTCCAGAGCGCCGACAAGTATTTGCTGCTCATTCGGCTGACGAGCGACGACGGCGCGACGGAATATGTCGGACGCCACAGATTCACCGTCGGCCTCATGGTTCTGTCCGACTTTCTGGCCTATCTCGCCCTCGGCGGTTGCCTGCTCGCCGCAGGCGGCGGCTTCGCCTATGTCGCCTGGCGTCGAAAACGAGCCCGGCCCGGCGGATAGGGCGCCCCCGAAAAAGAGTTATGCGTCCGTCCCGATTCTTTGCTAAAGTCGCACACGATCCTCGGTCGTCCGACGCCCAGACAGGTCTCGGACGAGAGCGGTGCATAACCAAAGCTGCTGCGGTCCTTGGGGGATCAGGGCGAAAGCAGTGTCCAGCCGCATATCCCTGGGCGAGGGAACGGCAAAAAAGAAGCATGGGGAGACACCGATGGAATACCTCATTCCGGGATTGATGATTGCGATCGTCGTCGGCGGCGGCCTCGTAGCGGTGAGACTGTCGAAGAAGGCGTAGCGGCCGCAAAACGGCTCGCGACGCTTCCACATCGTGGCCGCGATCCCTCTCCCTGCCGGCGCCAGTTGGCGGGAGAGGGAACCAAAGGTTTAATGCTTATAGCTCAGCTAAAATCGTCGAAATCGATCTTGATCCCTCTGGTCCGCTTTCCCGTCCCGCCTTTTGAGGCAGGGGCAGTCGACGCGTCTGGCCCCGTTAGCCGCCTTCCGGCGACTTCCTTCTGGAGCGGTCCGCTTCCTTGAGGAGCTGATATCTGTCGCGCACCGCCTCGACGCCATAGAGGCGCTCCAGACGCCGCAAGATGAAGTGACCGCGAGCGATTTTCTGGAAGTGGCTCATGAACGCCACATTGATCGCCGCCGCGCCGGCAGCGCCCAAGAGCGGCACCGCTCCCGCGGCGACCCGCTCCCAGACGACAATTCCAAAGCGCGTGCCGACCTCGCCGGTCAGCGCGGCGGCGGCCGGTGTCGCTGCGCCCGCCATGCCCCGCTGCGCCAAGCGCGCCGCGGCCTCCGTCGTCAGGCGCGAGAGAAGCGCGCGAGACGCGTAATAGCCCGTGTCTGCGCGCCGCTCCGCCCCATAGGCGAAGACCTCCAGACACGCGAGCCGCGCCTCGAGCTTGGAGAGATCCTCGCCTTCGCAGCGCGCGATCTCGGCGATCGACCGCAGCATGAGGATCGTCGTGAAGGGCAGCTCGAACGGCAGACCTGCGGCTCCGAAGGCGCCGCCTGCGCCGCCTGCGAGGCCGACGACGGCCGCCGCCAGCTTTGGCCTTGGCCGAAGCTTGCCCCGGCCGTCGAGCGAGCGCGCCGCGACCTTCAGACAGTCCAGCATCGCTTGCTGGATGGCGCGCTCCACCTTGCCCCGCAGAGGCTTCGGGATCTGCAGCAGCGCGCTCTCCAACGGCCGGCCCGCCAATTCGCCGAGACGCGTCGCGAAATTGACCGCCTCCAGAAATTTGTAAGCGCGCGCGAGTTCCAGCCGATGTTCTCTGGAGAGCTCGAGCGCGGCCCCGTTCATCGCCGCCGCAGCAGCGGGCGCATGCCGTTGACGCTCGCAAGAATCGCCGAGCCGTTGCTGATGATCGCCGTGACCGACGGCGAAACGAGCCCGCCCGGCACGGCGAGGCCCAGCGCGAGCGTGTTCAGCGCCACGACGATCGCATAGTTCTGCTTGATGAGCGAAACGGCTCCGCGGGAAATCTCCACCGCCTCGACGAGCTTCCACAGCGAGTCTTCCATCATCACCACGTCGGCCGACTCCTGGGTGACCTCGGCGCCGTGCTTCATGGCGACGCCGACGTCGGCGAAGCTCAGCGCCGGGCTGTCGTTGATGCCGTCGCCGACCATCGCGACGACGCGCCCTTCACGCTGCAGCCGCTGGACGATCGTCGCCTTGTCAGCCGACAGCATGTCGGCGTATTGGCGCGTGAGCCCCAACCGTTCGCCGACCGCTTTCGCGACGACGGCGTTGTCGCCCGTCATCATGATCGCGTCTCTGACCCCCAGCGCATAAAGCCGCTCGACGATGGTCGCAGCCTCGGGGCGGATCTGATCCGCATAGGGCAGAAGCGCCGCAAGCTTGCCGTCCGTCGCCACATAGAGGCACGAGCAGCCCTGCCGCTCGAGCCGCGCGCGATCCGCGGCAGCCTTGGCGACGTCGACGCCGCTCTGGCGCAGGAAGCGCTCGTTGCCGACGTGGACGTAGAGACCGTCCACAGGGCCTTCGACGCCGAGACCGAGCCGATACTGGGTCTCGTCGCACTCCGGCGCCCTGGCGCCGAGCGCCGCCGCCTTGTTGCGCACGGCCTCCGCGACCGGATGGGTTAGACGGCTCTCGGCAGCCGCCGCGAGGCCGAGCAGCCGCCGCGCATCGAGCCGCCGCTGATAGGCGACGATCTCCTGAACCTCGGGCGATCCCTGCGTCAGCGTTCCGGTCTTGTCGAAGACGATCGTGTCGACTTCGGCCAAACGCTCCATGTGGCGTCCGCTCTTGATGATGACGCCCCGCCGCGCCGCCTGCGTCATCGAGGACAGCACCGCGGTCGGCGCCGCGACGCGAATGCCGGTGCCGTAGTCGACGATGACGAGCGACAGGAAGCGGTTGAAGTCGTAAGTGACGGCAGCCGTCGCCGTGGCGACGCCGAGCGTCGGCAAAACGAGCCGGTCGGCAAGCTTTTCGGCGTGGTTCTGCATGCGCGTGTCGCCGATCGGCGCCGAGTCGATGAGCTGCACGATCTGGCCCGCCGTCGTGTTCGAGCCGACGCGCGTCGCGCGGATCCTGATCTGGCCCTCGCGCGTCACCGTGGCGGCGAACGCGGCCTCGCCGACGCCGCGCGCCACCGGCAGGCCCTCGCCGGTGATCGTCTTCTGGTCGATCAGCGCGCTGCCTTCGATGATCTCGCCGTCCGCCGGGATCATCTCGCCGGGATAGACGATCACCTCGTCGCCGACCGCGACGTCGCGCGCCGGAATTGACGCCACGGTCCCATCGCGCACGACCCAGGCGGTCTTGGACTGAAACTCGAGAAGATCGCCAATCGCGCGTTTCGAGCCGGCGGCGGTCATGTCGCGGATGTAGTCGCCGAGCTTGACGAGCCAGGTGATCAGCGCGCCGGCGACGTGATTGCCCTGCATCAGCGAGGCGATGATCGCCAGAGCGTCGAGAAAGTCGACATTGAGACGGCGCTCGTCGCGCAGAACGCGCCAGGCGCGGAAGGCAATGGGATAGCCGTTCCACAGCATCAACGGAATGTTGACCGCGCGCGCGAAAGGATTGACGAGGAAGGCGAGCCCGAGCGCCACCGTCGGCAGGGCGAGCGGATACTGATGCGGCCTTTCGGCGGGCTTCGCCGCGGCGATGAGCTCCTTGGCGAGGTGGGGCTCGCGGCTCTCTTGCGGCAGAGCCAGCTGCGTCAGCTGCCGCAGGTCGGCGAGCGACATGAGCCGCAGCCGTCCGACGAGCAGACGGAACAACGGCTCATGCGCGACGTCGTATTCGACGACGAGGCTCGCGCAGGCGTAGTTGACGCGGGCGCTGCGGACGGCGCTCTGGCCGCGCAGCCACGCGAGCGTCTCCTCGGCGAGGTCCCGATCGCGGCAGAGCGGCGGGATCGACAGGCGCACCCGTCCCGGCATGAAGTGGCGTATGGCGAATTGCATGTGGACGAAGGTCCTGCTGCGCGCCTCATCCCCGCCTCGGGCGGGGACTTAGGGCGCTACGACGTCTTCTGGCCTTTCACGACCACGGGAGCCGTCTCTCGCTCGTGCTTTCGCATGCGCGTCTCGAGATCATGGCGCGTCTGCATCTCGACGAAGTGGTTGAGCGTGAAGACGCCGAGCGTGAGCCAGATCGGCGTCGCGGCCGACGCGCCGACCTCGAGCAGCGTGAAGCCGATGAGCGCCGCGCCGAAGCCGATTTTGAGATCGATCGCGTTGTTGGTCTTCTGCTTGATCTGGCGATCGAAGCGCTTGCAGATGTGCACGATCGCCTTGGCGGTGTGCGAATGTTCGGCGAGAAACTCGGCCTCGCGCTCGATCTTGCTCGCGAGTTCGTCGATCTGGGTCGGCGGCGGCGCCGGAAAGGCGGCGTCGCAGTGGCGATCGAAGTGGCGGTGAAAATCCGCGTGCCGCTCGGGATCGTAGTGCAGCACGACGCTGCCGGTCTCGGGATTGACCTTGACGCGCTGCACGCCCGGAATGACGCCGAAAGTTTCCCCGATCTCCTGCAAGATCGCCGGGTCGCCCTTCGCGGACGCGAATTTCATGCGCACTCGGCCCCGGGTCTGGTGCTCTATGCGCATCTTGTGATGCTTCTTTTTCTTCTTGTGCGACTTGGGCTTGGCGCCTTGCGCGTCATCCCCTGCGACGACGAGGGCCGGCGCAAGCCCCGCGTCGGGCGCGGCGAGCGCTTCTTCCTGCGGATGTTCTCGGCGCTCTCCCGGCGCCGCGAGGACCTCCGCCTCGGCGGGGTCCCCAGGCGCGGAGGGTTCGTCGACAGCCGCGACCTTCGCTTCTTCCCGCGGATCTGCGCCGGCTTCGCCGGGCGCAGCTCCGTCATTCGTCTGGGCGAGCTCCGCTGGCGCGAGGGGATCCGCGACAGGCGCGACGCTCTCCTCGGTCCGGGGGGAGTCCGCGCTCGCCGCCGGCGTATCCGGACCAAAGCCGTCCATCAGATGACCCTGCATGTCGCCTCAGGCGGTGGGAGCAGCGTCTTTGGCCGCGTCCTTGCCCTTGGTCTCGGCGTCGACCTCGGCCACGATGTCCTGCACGTGCTCGTTCGTTTCCGCGACAAGCTCCTTGGTCTTCTGGCCGAGCTTATAGACGCCGCGCACGGTCGATTTGAAGAGCGGGCTCAGAGCGGAGCCGAGCTTCGGCGCCAATTTCGGGGCCGCCACGGCCGCGACGCCGAGCACAAGGCCGGGCAGCAGCGCAGCCTCGAAGACCGCCGCGCCAATGGCGACGACGCCGACGGTCGCGACCGTGGCGATCAGATTGTTCTCCTCGGCGCTTAGCTCGTCATTCGCTTCTTCCTGCTCGACCGCATGAAGGTCTTCATGCGCGTCCGATACCGCTTTGTTCATGAGCCAACTCCTGTCGCCGGATCGGCGCCCCTTGAAAATCAGGGCTCTCCTGCCGCCGGCACCTTGCGGAACTAGTGTGACGCTTGTGCGACATGAAAGCAAGGACCGGCGACAGGGCCGGCGCTGGAAGCCGCGAAAATCCGCGTGTAGATAAGCCTTAATTACCGGTCGGTTCAGCGAGCCGGGCTGGCGCCGTCGCGCGCCGCGACCTCGTGAAGGCCGTCAAATGGGGAAGCTACGATGAACTTTGCCGCGCCGCCTGAGGAATTGCTGTCCGCTGTTCGGGTCGCCGCGGGCGAGGCGGCGTTCTCAGAAGGCGGCCTCTATGCCGAGACCGGCCTCGACGTTTTCGCGGCGACGCTCACTGAAGCCGAGAAATTCGCGGGCGACTGTTTGCTCCCCCTCGACCGGGTGGGCGACAAGTTCGGCGCAAGCTTCTCCGATGGCGCGGTCGCGACCGCGCCGGGGTGGCGCGACGCCTATGCGCAATGGGTCGAAGGCGGCTGGAGCCGCCTCGCCGCAGACCCGGAATTCGGCGGGCTCGGCCTGCCGACTCTCCTGCATGTCGCCTGTACGGAGGTCTGGAACGGCGCCAATGCGGCCTTCGCCATCTGTCCGCTGCTCGCGCATGGGGCCATGCGCGCGCTTGAGGCGCATGCGCCGCAAGCGATCAAGCAAGCCTATCTGCCGCCGCTCGTCAGCGGCGCGTGGACCGCGACGATGAACCTCACCGAGCCGCAAGCGGGCTCGGATCTCTCCAGGTGCCGCACCCGCGCCGAACCCGCGGCCGACGGCTCCTATCGCCTGTTCGGGCAGAAGATCTTCATCACTTACGGCGAGCACGACTTGACGCCGAACATCCTCCATCTTGTGCTCGCCAAGCGCCCCGGCGCGCAAAAGCTCTCCTTGTTCCTCGCCCCCAAATTCCTGCCGGACGGGACGGGCGCCTTCACGCGCCGCAACGACCTGCGCTGTGCGGGCGTCGAGCACAAGCTCGGCATTCGCGGCTCGCCGACCTGCACGATGATCTACGGCGATCAGGAAGGCGCGACGGGCTTTCTGATCGGCGAGACCGAGAAAGGCCTGAACGCCATGTTCACCATGATGAACGAAGCGCGCCTCGCCATCGGCGTTCAGGGGATCGGCCTCGCCGAACGCGCGACGCGGCAAGCGCTCGCTTATGCGCGCGACCGCATCCAGGGCGGCGGGCCGATTGCGTCGCATCCGGACGTGAAACGCATGGCGCTGACCATGCGGGCGCTGACCGACGCCGCGCGGGCGATCTGCTACGAGACAGCGGTCGCGATCGACGCCGCGCGCTTGTCGCGCGATCCCGCGCAGGCGAAATTGGCGCAGGAGCGCGCCGGCCTGTTGACGCCGCTCGCCAAGGCCTTCGGCAGCGACGTGGCCAATGAAGCCGCTTCGCTCGGCGTGCAGATCTTCGGCGGCATGGGCTACATCGAGGAGACGGGCGCGGCGCAACTGCTGCGCGACGCCCGCATCGCCGCGATCTATGAGGGAACCAACGGCATCCAGGCGATCGACCTCGTTGAGCGCAAGTTGCGCCGCGACGGCGGCGCGGCCATGCGCCGCGAGATCGACGACATGCGACGCGACGCAGGAGACGGACCGCTCCACGAGGCCGTCGAGGCGCTCGCCGCTTCGACCGCGTTCTTGCTCGACGCCAAGGACGAGCTGGCGCTCGCCGGCGCGACGCCATTTCTGAGGCTGTTCGCGCTCGCGCGCGGCGGGACGCTTCTCGCTAGGGCCGCCCGAGGGGGCGAGGCGCGGACGGCGGCGCTCTCGAGATTCTTCGACCAAAACATCGCCGTCGAAGCGCAGGCCCTCAGGCGGATCGTCATGTCGGGGGGCGGATCGACTCTCGCCGCGCTCCTATAAGGGGGCGCGGGACGTCGCCGGCGTCTCATCTGCCGGCTGCCTGATTGTTCTCGGGACGGCATCACGCAAGTCTCGAGAATTTTATGCATCAACCAAAGCAGAAGAAATGCGCGACGCCTTCACTCTCACGAAATAAAAATACGCGCACTGGGAGCGCGTCGAACGATAGCGTCAAGACTGACCCTCTGTCCTGCCCGTCCTCGCACTTGCGATTGGACTGGAGCCGAACGTCCCGTGATTGTTTATCAAGAGCGCCGTCGCCGAGGGACTTTTGTGGGGGGCAGGCGGCCCAGGCGCCGACCGTCGGAAAAAGATCGGGGAGCATTGCGATGTGGAGTGACGACAAATCCATCCCGCGAAGAAGCTTCGTCGCCGGACTGCTCGCCGCGCCTTTCGCCTTGCGGGGCGGCCCTGTGTCGGCCTGCTCACTCGCCTTCGTCAACAACCGGCAACTGGCCAAGATCGTGGTCCGGTCGATGGACCTCCCCGTGGCCTTGGCGGAGCGGCCCAAGTTCGTCGTGCTTCCGCGCGGGATGGCTCGCAATTCTCAGACGAGCGTTCTCCCCGGGGTCAAGGCGAAAATTGAAGGCGTCGGCCCGGACACGATGCGCTGGACATCGAAGCACGGCAGCGCCGTGATCGTCTCGTTCGAAGGCGGCGCCACGGACGGTCTCAACGAGAAGGGTCTGTCGGCTCACATGCTCGTACTGGACGAGAGCAGGCTAGAAGGTCCCGACAACCGGCCGGTCTTGCCTGACACCCACTGGGCCCAATATGTCCTCGACAATTTCGCCACAGTGAACGAAGTCGTCGACGCGCATCGCTCCGGCGCGTTTCGCCTGGCCGCGGCGTGGTCCACCGACCTCAGCTATTCGAAGCACCTGCCCACGCATCTCGCCGTCCAGGACTCGTCCGGCGATTCGGCGATCATCGAATATATCGAGGGCAAGCTCGTCATTCATCACGGTCCCGGATTTCGCGTAATGACCAACGATCCGCCCTACGACCAGATGATCGAGCTCATGAAGCAATATGCGCCCTTCGGCGGGACCAGGCCGCTGCCGGGCGGTGAGGCGGCCGAGGACCGGTTCCTCCGGCTCGCCGCCTTTTCGAAATATCTGCCGGATCCAAAAAATTACACCGAGTCTGTGGCGAATGCGCTCTCCCTGTTGCGAGTCGCGCAGGTCCCTTTCCGCGATCCCGCGCGGGCGCCCGACAAGGGCTTCTGGGGAGCCTGCCAAACGAATTGGGTCACGGCCGCCGACGTCACCAACAACGTCTATTACGTCAGCAGCGCGACTGCGCCGAGCCTGTTCTGGCTAGATTTGAAAGACGCCAATTTGAAGCCCGGCGCGCCGCTCCTCTCCGTCGAACTTCATGATCCCAAGGTCGGCGGAAACGTTGTGCGATATCTGAAACGCTGGAATGGGGCGGGTTGAACGCACGTCAAGCCGGGTCCAGCCTTGCGAGAATTGGCGTTACGCCGCCTCGCTTAGGCGCGCGGCGAGCGGCGCCGGCAGGGAAGGCGCCTCTTGGCGCAAGAAGACGAGCAGCGCCTTCTCTGCGTCCGTCAGCGCGCCTTCGCGCGACAAGTGCGCGAGCAACCACTCCGTCTCGCCCGCGTCGATCTCCGACGCGAGGGCCATCTCCGCGGCGTCGGCGTCGTTCTCGGCCTTCACCCGGCCCTCGTCCATCTCGTCGAGGCTCTGAGGCGTCGCGCGGCCGAATCCCGAAAACATCTGCAAGAGGAAGGCCCCGAAGTTCGCCGGCTTCGCGTCGAGCTGCTTCTGTTTCTCGCGCTCCGCCGCCGCGCTCGGCGTCCAGCGGAAGGCGATCCCCATCAGATAATTGCCGACCGCCTTGGCGAAGAAGTCGGGAAACGCCGGGTCGTTCGGGGCGCCGTCAGTCGCATGGGCGATGTTGAACAGCGCCTCGGCGGAGTCGCGCGTGACATGCAAAGCGGAGCCTTCGACGGACGAAAACACCGCTTCGCGCAGCGCCTGCGTGTCCTCGGGCGCGACGGCGCCCTTTTGCGTCACGGCCTTTTCGATCTCGCCGACGCAATAGGCCTCAAGCGACCGCGGCGCGCTCGCCGCATAGCGAAGCAGGTCGAGCAGCGCCGCGATCTTCGCTTCATAGGGCGCCGGGCTGCGCCCCAGCTCGGCGACGAACCAGTCGGCGTCGGCCTGCGAGACATATTTCTCGGGATCGGCCTGATCCACGAGCACGTCGACCGCGATGTCGGCCAAGAGCCTCGCGAAGGCGGCAGACGCGTCGTCGCGACGCAGCAACGCCGCGAGGTCTTCGCGAGAGGCGAACTTCTTTGAATATATCGCGCGCCGCAGTTGCGCGACGTCGTCGAGCTGCAGGACCGCGCTCATCGAAAGCTCCCGAATCTCGCGGAAGGGCGGCGCATACATTCCTCGGCAAGCGTTTATTTTTCATCAACGTGTCGGGAGAGAGCGCCCGAAAGGCGACTGGATGCACGAATCTTCAACGCGAGCCCGCTAACGCTTGAAGTCGCCCAAGCCAGCGGCCGTTTCGCTTCCACGCCGAAGCGCGCGGAGACACGCCGGCGCTCTTTCGTTCGGCTGCTTCTCATGACCACCAGCAATGATAGTCTTCCCGCGCCTCCCCGCGCGCTTGGCGTCCCGGCGCTCGCCGGACTCCGTGCGGCGCTCGCGCCGCTGGGGCTCGTCGCCCTCGCCGTCTCCGTGGGCGTCTCCTTGCGACTAGTGGGCGCCGAGGGCGAGCTCTGGCTTGACGAAGTGACGACGCTGCGCCTCGTCTCCCGCGCCACGGCGCTCTCCGATGTCTTCTTGAAGATCCACAGCGACAACAATCACACTCTGAATTCCGCCTGGATCTTCCTCATCGGCCCAGACCAGTCGGCGCCGCTCCTGCGCCTGCCGGCGATCGTCTTCGGCGGTCTCAGCTTGCTTGCTGCGCGCAGGGCCGCCGGGCGCTACGGCCAGGCCGCGGGCCTCATCGCGGCGCTGCTGTTCGCGACGAGCTACTTTTTCGTGCACTACGGGTCGGAAGCGCGCGGCTATTCGGCGATGATCCTGGCGTCGCTCTTGGCTTTCGACGCGTTGCAGGCGTGGCTCGACCGGAGCGAGCGCGGCGCGCTGCTCGTTTTCGCGGCAGCGGTCTGCTTCGGGACTTTTTCTCATCTCACCATGGTCGAGGCGACGGGCGCGCTCTGTCTCTCCGCCGCCGCGCGCATCCTGGCCGAAGACGGCAAGCTCTCGGCGCAGCTGAAGCGCGCAGCGATCCCTTGCGTCGCTGCGGCGATCGGCAGCGCGCCCGCCCTCGCCTGCTTCGCCTATGGCTTTGCGGCCGGCGACTACCGCATGGGCTGGCTCGCGCCTTTCAGCTTCGAGACGCTGGCGCAAGGGCTCGCTGGGCTTTCGCGCACGACCCTCGGTCTGCCCGAGGCGCTCGGCGACGGCGCGGTCGTCGCGCTGACGGCGGCTCTTGCTCTCGTCCTGCTCAAGCTCGCGCCTTCCCGCGCGCGCTGGTTTCCCGCGATCGCCATCTTCGTTCTGCCGCTGCTGCATGCGGCTTTGGGCTTTCCGACCCAGCTCTACCCGCGCTTCCACCTCATCGACGCGGTGGGCCTGCTGCTTCTTGCGAGCGTCGGCCTCGGGGTCCTCTGGGAGCGCCGGGGCCCGAGCCGCCTCCTCGCCGTGGCGGCGCTGACCTTGTTCGGCCTCGGCCAGGCTTGGAATTTGACGGAATTCTTCCGCAACGGGCGCGGGCAATATACGGCGGCGATCATGCGCATCGCCTCCGAGGGCGGATCCTACGCCGTCCCGGAGGACTCGGCGCCGTTCGAGACTGCGAAAGTCGCGGACGTAGCGGCGCGCCGCGCCGGCGTCAAAGCGGACTTCGTCGCAGAAAAGGATCTTTGTGCAGAAAAGCCGCAGTGGCTCGTCGTCACGGCGCTCGTGAACCTTCCGCGAGACTTCCCTTCCGAGCGCACCGCCGGCCCCCCTGGCTGCGAGGCGAGGTTCGTGCGCGACCGCAGCTTCCCGGCTTGGGGCCTCTCGGGGTTCAGCTGGACTCTCTATCGCCGCGCGCCCTGAGCTCTGGCTCGATCCCCGCCCTCGTCACATCAGATTAAGCTACTGTAGACGCGGCTCCGAATTCGTCGAGCGGTCGTCAAAAAGCAGCAAGGCGCTGGCGCCGAGGAATAGCGCGCCCGCGGAACTTCTGAGCGGCACGACGCGAACAATCGCCGGTCCGTTTCTCTTTGTGATGACCAGGGGGCCCGATGAAGACGTTGGGCCGTCCGTCGGCGGACGAAGACGCCGAAACAGCGCCTCCAAGCCCGATCGCGCTTTCGAATCGCTGACGACCAGGCGCCGACCGCGCAGCCGCAAGTCCTCGTCGAAGATCGCCTCCGCTGCTGCGTTAGCCTCAAGAACATTGCCGAAGCCGTCAATCGCGACGGCCGGGCGCCGCGCCTGCTCCAGTGTGCTCCTCAACAGGACTTGGCCGAGCAAGGCCGAGAGCGTCGCCGTCTCCGTCAAGCGCTCCGAAAGCTCGGCGAGGACGCGTTTGTCGCTCGCCTCGAACGGTCCTTGTCCCGCAGTTCTCTGAATCGACATGCGCCAGAGCGCCGGTCCCGCCCGTATGCCGAAGTGACTCCCGGAGCTCGCCTCCTACTCGCGGCGGGGTTTGCTGAGTCGACTTTCGCCGCCTCCGGCGCGGCTTTGCGCCAGTCGAGCGGCTGACGGCGACGAATCGCTCGCGCCGTCAGCCCGGCGAAAGCTTACTGGGCCGTTTTGGGTTGATGGTGATGGTGGTGGTGGTGGTGGTG
>Ga0187784_10003755_pt1 | contig 12281 bp, 8 predicted proteins | sample 1015_SJ02_MP15_2_FD_132964 | JGI IMG/M metagenome (GOLD analysis project Ga0187784, IMG submission 132964) | Tropical peat soil microbial communities from peatlands in Department of Meta, Colombia - 1015_SJ02_MP15_20_MG | ecosystem: Environmental > Terrestrial > Soil > Wetlands > Peat | place... | reverse complement strand
CAGCAGCAGTTTCAAGTCTGCTTCCTTTCCGCTTTCGAACGCATGAGTCGCCGTTTGGAGACGCTAAGCGCCCCGAACCACATTTTCAGGTCCGTTCAGCCCGAAAGTCTTCTCGACCGGCCTCGAACTACTCGAGTCGGGCTCCAGGCCGTATCTTTCCCAAAGCGAACCGTGAGTGCAGTCACTGCCATTGGGATATGATAACTTCGAATGGTACTTGATCCCTACATATCAGGCGAGCATTTCAAAAGAATTACATTTCCCCGTTTCGCAGTGAATGTTAAAGTGGCGTCCGGACTGCATTTTAGGAAAAGGACCCTGTGCTGAATATTGTTTTTTATTTTTTTACGCGGTCATGACGACATTGTTGCTGAAGCCCGAGAGGTCGAGGAATGATTATTTGGTGGCCTTCCTGCGGTTGGCCTAGGATAACGAACTTGAATCCGCTGCCACGCCCGTCGAATGAATGACCCGTTGCGAAGAAAACCACGGATAACATTGCCGGGACTCAATGTCCCGGTTTTTAAAGCCGCCAGCGAGGCCGGTGTTGGTTCAATCGGCCTACATTTTCGGCGAACAGAGCGAAGATAAATTGCTTTTTGTCCGTGACCTGTCTAATCATGCCTCATCACGCACGCTTGCATGTGTGAGAAGGATATGTGATAATTAGGCAGCTCTCCGGGGCGCTCCAAGAGGTTTTCGGGTGCGATCGGAGTCCCAAATGCCTGCCGGCATGCAGGCGATGAAATTAACGCATTATTTTTTAATATTGTTAAGCCATTGTCTCATCTCATATTGAGCACTCCATTTTCATTTCCGCCTTTAATTCGATAGAGGGAGTGAAACCATGCCTGACACAAAGAAGACCGGGTCAAAAACCGGAAAGAAAACTAAGGACGAAAAACAGGGAAGATCCGCAGAGAAGATGGACAAAAAGCAGAAGGGGGCCCCGAAGGCGGAGCAGAGCCCTGTTACAACCGTTCCCCACCGTTCCCCCAGGAAGAAGAGCAACCCACAACCGGCACTTGTCAAACGGAAAGCGTCGACAGTGCCTGTCGTTCATGCCGAATCCGAGGCGCAACCCGAAAAAAAGCCTTTCCCCATCGTTGGCATCGGCGCGTCGGCGGGAGGGCTCGAAGCCCTGGAGGAGTTTTTTCAGAACGTGCCCAAGAACAGCTCAATGGCCTACGTGGTCATATCCCATACGGACCCCGGGCGTTCCAGCCTTCTTCCGGACATCATCCAGCGCCGGTCGGACATCCCGGCCACCGTGGTCAAGGACGGAATGAAGGTGGAGTCCAACACCGTATATCTGCCCCCATCGAACCGGGACCTTGTTCTGGAAGACGATATCTTTCGGCTGAAAGAACAGCAGCGGGGCTCCACGCTTCGGCTCCCTATCGATACTTTTCTCAAGTCCCTGGCCGACTCCCACGGGGAACAGGCGTGCTGCGTGATCCTTTCCGGGACCGGCACCGACGGTACCCAGGGTCTGCGGGTCATCAAGGAAAAGGGTGGAATAACGGTAGTGCAAACCACCGAATCGGCAAAGTATGAAGGAATGCCGGAGAGCGCCATCGGGACGGGGCTTGCCGACTTCATCATTCGTCCCTCGGAGATGCCCGAGCGGCTCATTGAGTGCTTTTTTACCGGCGCCTACGTGCCAAAGCCCGAGGAAGCGGTGGTGGAGGATGAATTTCCCGCGGCCATTTCCAAAATAATAACCACCATCAGCACCCGAACCGGTCACGACTTTTCCGCGTACAAGAAGAGCACTCTTATCCGGCGCATTCAGCGGCGGATGACGGTGACCCGGGTGCTGAGCCCGCAAAAGTACCTGACCTATCTCCATCACAATCCGGGCGAGATCGAATCCCTGTTTCAGGATCTTTTGATCGGCGTAACCAGTTTTTTTCGCGATCCCGAGGCCTACGAGTTTCTTAAAAAAGAGGTCCTGTCGAATCTTATCGCCCGCCGGCCCGAGCATGAGGCGTTTCGGGTATGGGCGGCGGGGTGTGCCACCGGAGAAGAAGTCTACTCCGTCGTGATCCTTGTTATGGAGTGCCTGGATGAACTGGGCATCAGAAGGGACATCCAGGTTTTCGGCACCGACCTCGACCACACTTCCATCGAAAAGGCCAGGGAAGGGGTCTACCCGGAAAATATCGCCGCCGACGTGTCGCCCGAAAGATTGAAAAGTTTCTTCGAAAAAGAGAACAACAATTACCGGGTTCGAAGAGCGGTGCGCGAGCCGGTCGTATTCGCCGCCCACAACCTGTTGAAAGACCCTCCTTTTTCCAGGCTCGATCTGCTGGTGTGCCGCAACCTGCTGATCTACCTGGAGCCTAGGGCCCAGAAAAAACTTCTGCCGCTCTTTCACTATTCCCTGAAACCGAGCGGGGTCCTCTTTCTGGGATCTTCCGAGACCATTGGCGAATTTGCCGACCTTTTCACCCCCATCCACAAGAAGTGGAGTGTTTACCGCAGGGTTGACGTGAGCGCCGCATTGCAGCCCATCGTCGAGTTTCCGACCGGGGGCAAGGCTGCCGCCACGGCCGTGGAACGCGCCCTCGCGGGCCAGCAGCCGCAGGCAGAGGGGGGCGATATTGCGTTGGCCGCCGCCACCACCCGGCTGTTGCTGGAGCTGCACACCCCGGGATGCGTGGTGGTAAATCGCCGGGGCGAGATCAATTACGTTCACGGGCGCACCGGCAAGTATCTCGAACCCGCCCCCGGGCGCATGAGCGTAAACGTAGTGGACATGGCCCGGGAGGGACTGAGATTCGAGTTGGCCTCGGCGCTCAGATCGGTGGTCGCCAACGGTGAGACCGTACGCAGGGTAGCGCTTCGGGTCAAGACCAACGGGGGCTTTCAGGATTTCAACCTGACGGTGAAACCGATGGGAAAGCCAGAACCGCTCAAGAATATGATCGTGATTTTGTTCGAGGAGATTCCTCCCCACCGGATACGCAGGCAGCGGAAGAAGAAAGGCGACGGCACTCCGGACACCGGCACCGAAAGAACGATGGAGCTGGAACGGGAGGTTGCCAGGGTCCAGCAGGACCATCGGATTGCCATGGAAGAACTGGAGACTTCCAACGAGGAGCTGAAGTCGGTGAACGAAGAGTTGCAATCGTCCAATGAAGAGCTCCAGTCCACCAACGAGGAGCTGGAGTCCTCCAGGGAAGAACTGCAGTCCCTCAATGAAGAGCTGTCCACGGTCAATGCGGAACTCCACGAAAAGATCCTGGAACTCTCCCAATCCTATGAAACCATCAACTACGTCTTGAACTCCACCGGGATCGCCATCCTGTTCATGGACAGGGATTTGACCGTCAGGCGCTTCACCCAGGAGGCCACCAAGCTCATAAACCTGATCGGCACCGATATCGGACGCCCGCTGGCCCACATTTCCCTGAATATCGATTACGATCGTTTTCTGGATGACGTCAAGGCGGTTATCGTGGAGGAGAAAACGTTCGAAAATGAGATACGCACTCGCGACGGACACGCCTATTCGACGAAAATCATGCCGTATCGGGACCAGAAAGGACAGGTAAGCGGCGCGGTCATAACTTTCATAAATATGGACAGCCTGCTGGAAGCCAAAAAGTGCCTCAAGGATGCGGGAGTACGGAGCAAGGATTAGGTGTACTGATAATCAAGTTATCGCAGGCCCTTGAACAGGGCCTGGTCGTGATCGTGCGACCTCGTATCAGACCGGATTTTGCTGTTGAACGGGTAGAGTGATCACGAAAGTCGCACCTTTGCCGGAACTCCCGTGCGCGGTTATCGTCCCGCCGTGGCGCTCGACGATCCGCCTGCATATGGCAAGGCCCATTCCGGTGCCTTCGTATGCGCTCCGCCCGTGCAGCCGTTGAAAAAGGGCAAAAATGCGCTCGGCATGGTCTTCAGCGAAGCCGATACCGTTATCTTCAACCGATATCTGCCGGTATTCGCCTTTTGCTTTCGCGTTTGTGGCAGGCCGGCTGTAGATTTTGATTACGCTTGGCTCTTCTCCATGGAATTTCAGAGCATTGGAGATGAGGTTCTGGAAGAGCTGGCGCATCTGGTTCCGATCGGCCTCGATAACGGGCAGGTCCTCTATCGTTACCGTGGCGCCGGCCCTTTGTATCTGCCATTCCAGATCCACGATCACCCCCCGCACCGTCTGCCCCAGATCGACCGGACTATAACCGGTTCCTTTGGTAGCGATCCGTGAATAATGAAGAAGGCCGGTAACCATTTCCTGAAGCCGTCTGGACGCCCTGCACATCCTCTCTACGTAGTCGGAGCCCTCTTGGCTGAGGGTCGGGCCGAATTTCTTCATGAGCATATCCCCGAAGGCCTGGATCTTTCTCAGGGGTTCCTGCAGGTCATGGGAGGCTATGAAAGCGAAGTCCTGCAACTCCCGGTTGCTCCGTTCCAGTCTTTTCATGTAAAGTTGAAGCTCCGCCTGCGCTTGCTTGCGTTCTTCAACTTCAGCCCTCAGCGCCTCATTGGTTCGAGCAAGCTCGGCCGTTCTTTCGTTCACCCTGGCTTCCAACTCGTCCCGGGTCCTCCTCAATTCCTCCTCCATCCGCCTGCGCCCGGTTATGTCCACAAAAGCCACGCGCCACCCCTTTACGCTTCTATCCGCATCCGCCCGGTATGCAATTTCGATTTGTATAAAAGGAAAACCGCCGGTTTGATCTTTCCTGGCGATCCGAAGCTCACAAGTTCCTTTTGCCTGCTCGCTTTTCGCCACCCTGTTCACGAGGTCCCGGAACTTCTTCTGGTCTCCCAGATGGATGAGAGAAATAAAGGAGTATTTAAAAGCGGCATTGATCCCCAGCATGTTTTTGGCGGCGATATTGGATTGAGCGATCAACCCATCCGGGGTGAGGTCCACGTATCCCATTGGAGCGTACTGATAAAGATCCGCATACCGGTTTCGCGATAGCTCCAACTCCCCTCTGGCCGATCGCAGGTCTTCATTCTGGATCTGGAGTTCGATCTGATGGACCTCCAACTCATGGATGAGGGACAGGATGTCCATTCGCGAAAACTGAGCACCTCCCTCCCCCCCGCTTTTAAGCATTTCCTCTGCACGGCGACGAAGTTCATCAAATTTGGAATTCAGGGATGTCTCGTTCATTGCGATTGCCTGCGCGAGGAATCCTTGGATGGGTAACAACGGTTAAGACCATAAGGACTGTTAATCGACCTTTCAAGGCAGCATAAGAATAATTCGGGCAGCTCGCAGTTTTAGGAGTGGTGGGCGAAAAGGGCGCAATACTGTAAATCCCTACTTTTGGGCCAAAAGCAGCAGGTCGGATTGCCGGTGAAAAAGACGTTGCCGAAGCGTTCGAGCATTGAACCGTTTCTCAATCCTATACGCAGCGACAAAAATAACTGCGCGCGTGAGCTTAGCTCTCACCCCCGCACACACGCGGGGGTCCAGTGTCTTTAACTAATTGGAAAAGCTATGGATTCCCGTCCCGGCCCAGAAACTTCACCGGGACAAGCCTGTTTTCGCGGGAATGACGACACTCAAATTATTTCGCAATTATTTATGACGTCACGTATTAACAGGCGTCAACATGTCGCGGTTTTTGGTCTGGTCCTCCACCATGAGTTCCGCGAGCCGCCTGAAAACGGGACCCGGTCTGCCGTCTGCAATCCTGTTTCCATCATATTCCACCACCGGAAAAATATTGAAAGAAGTCCCGAAGACCAAAATCTCGGCCGCCTCGGCAGCCTGCTCCCGAGTAATGTCCGCTTCGGCTACGGCGCTGATTCGATCGCCCGCAAACCGGCTGGCGAGTTCGATTGCCCGAGTTACCGTAATCCCCCTCAGGATGCGGGAGAAGCGCGGAATGAGCAATTCACCCTTCTTGGTTACGATGCCTATGTTTTCCGTCGCTCCTTCCGCTAGAAACCCCCTCTCGTCCAGTGAAACGGAATAATCGGCGCCCCGGTCCAGGGCCTCCTTTTTCATCAGCACGTTCGGAAGGTAGTTGCAGTTCTTCAAGTTTGCAAAATAATCGGTCTTGATTGGAATGCCGGTGGTGGCAAGCTTGACTCCTTTTTCATACTTTTCGGGAGAAACCTCGAGGGCGGTCACTATCACGTAAAGTTGGCTGCCGACGGTTTCGTAAGGACTTGGAGAAAAACTGCCAGGGCCTCTCGATACGTAAATCCGCACCAGGCATGTCCCGCTGTTTCCGGCTCGAACCGTCGCGCGGACTATCTCGATGAGGCGCTGGCTGTCTACCGGAGGCTCGAGAAAAGAGCCCTCCATGGAATGCTTCATCCTGTCGAGGTGCCGGGCAAGAGCATAGATGTTCCAGTCGATGCACTTGAAGACCTCGAATACTCCGTCCCCACGATTGACCATATGATCGTCCAGCGGCAGCATCATGAGGGCGGGATCGGTAATGATGCCGCCATACCAGCTTGAGTAGACGGCAAGATAATTAGAAAAATAAGGCTGCTTCATGGAGAGCAATCCGTCGATCACCTGGTCGAAACTCAGTATGGGTACAGACATTTTCACCTCTTTAAGGTCGATGTCACATCCCGGGCCTTGCCGGCATCGCAATCCGCTTGCACTTGGTCGGCCAGTTTAGATTATAATTATTATGATTTCCGCGTGCATAATAACGGCGGTCTGTCGTCGTCTCGAAACATATAATCCAGTCAGATTGAGTCCGATTTGAAAATAAAATCTTTCGTTTTCGACTTCGATGGCACTCTGGCCGTTTTGCGGCTGGATTTCACGGAAATGAAAGTGCGGCTGAGCTCACTGGCCGAGAGCTGCTTTGCTCCGCCACCCCCGCCGCCTTTTCTTCCGGTCCTGGAATGGCTTGCCTGGCTGGACAAAAGCATTGCCGATTCAACGGGAAGCCGAACCGGAGAGTTTCGGCGGAAGGCCCAGGCCCTAGTCTCAGAAATGGAGCTGCAGGCTGCCCAAAATGGGTCGCTTTTCCCATTCACGAGGCCTCTTCTGAAATCACTAGCGGAAAAAGGGACCAAAACCGCAATCATCACCAGGAACTGTGAAGCCGCAGTGCGGCTCGTTTTTCCGGACATCTCCCACTATTGCTCCGCCTTTCTCTCCCGCGACCATGTTTCGTCCCCCAAGCCCGATCCCGCTCATCTCCTCCTGGCGCTCGAATCCATTGGCGCGGATTTGAGAACGGCGATCATGATAGGCGACCATCCTCTGGATATCCAAACCGGAAAGGCGGCCGGTGTAATGACTGCCGGTGTGAGCAGCGGCAACAGTTGCAGAGACGAACTGGTGCGGTCGGGGGCCGACCGGGTGGCCGAAGACTGCCAGAAACTCATTGAACTTCTCTCCCGGGAGGGACTGTTGTGAAAGGACCGAGGGATTGAAAAATCATAACGGCATTAGTCCCGGAGTGGATGTACGGGGCCGGTTGGCCGAACATAAGGTCAGGGTGTTGCTGGTCGACGATCAGGCAACGGTTGCAAGGGCGGTCGGCCATATGCTGAGCGGAGAATCGGATATCGAGTTCCATTTCTGCCAGGACCCCGCCAAGGCGATAAACAAGGTGCTCGAAATCAATCCCACCGTGATTTTGCAGGATCTTGTCATGCCCAAGATCGACGGGCTGATGTTGGTGAAGTTCTACAGGTCGAATAAAAAAATCAGGGACATCCCTGTAATAGTCCTGTCTTCAAAGGAGGAGCCGATTGTAAAGGCCAAGGCGTTCGAACTGGGGGCAAACGATTATGTGGTGAAGCTTCCCGACAGGATCGAGCTTATCGCCAGGATCCGCCACCACTCCAGAGGATATATCAGTCTACTGGAACGAAACGAGGTAGCGAAACGGCTGGACGCCGAACTTGCCGCAGCCGCCGATTATGTGAAGAAGCTCCTGCCAAAGCCTATTTCAGGAGACGTGCTGAGCACTGATTGGCGATTCGTGCCTTCTGCGTCTCTTGGCGGTGATTTCTTCGGCTACCACTGGCTGGACGAGGACCATTTCATAGTCTACCTGCTCGACGTTTGCGGTCACGGAATCGGAGCGGCGCTGCTATCGGTTTCGGCAATTAACGTGATCCGGTCGCAGACCCTTCCCAATACGGATTTTCGAAGACCGGACCAGGTACTCACAGGCCTGAACGAAGCCTTCCAGATGGCAAACCATAACGGAATGTATTTCACCATCTGGTACGGCGTCTATAATAAACGTTCGCGCATGCTGGTTTATGCCAGCGCCGGCCACCCTCCCGCACTCCTGGTCGGTTCCGGGGGAACTAAAACACTGAGGACGCCAAATATGATCGTCGGCGCCTTTGAAAAAATGGCCTACCAGTCGGACAGCATTGAAATAGAGAGCCAAAGCAGGCTTTATGTCTTCAGCGATGGGGCCTATGAGATCAGAATGTCGCCGGACAACACCATGTGGACTTTCGAGTCTTTTGCGGAGTTGATGGCCAGTCCGCCCCGCGATAAGATCCCGCCCCTCAAGCGTCTGTGGGAATTCGCCGCTCGGGCGATGGGACCCAAGGGGCTGTATGACGATTTTTCAATACTTGAGATAACTTTTAACTAAGGCCCGTCCGTAAATAGAACCTTTTCTCCCGCATGCGTCCCGCACGGTTTTGGCCTCTCCTCGACCACGAGACCCTCGATGTAGCCCGGCTGCTCCAGCACCAGGTCGGGCCCACACAGGTAAGGATTGGTCATTGGAACCCCTCTTTCCAAAGGGGGCAGGGGGATTTGCGCGTCAAGGTTTTACCTCTTTGCGCGCAACCTGGTATAAAAGGCTTGTCTACGACGAAGCCGCAGAATTTCGATAGTTCGTTAGACGGGGTCGCTTCACTCCGCCGATCCGGCGTCGGGTGGAAAAGGCCGCGCCAGAAGGCGGTTGACCAAGTAGGCGCCATCTGTTATCGTATTTCAAAATGGATATCAATAACTTCTGAATAACTGCCGGGAATGGAATGAACGTTGCGAGCGAAAAAACGAAGGGCCTGCGGGGGATAGCAGCTCTGTTCGATGACATGGAGCGCAAAAATCTTTTCCGCAAATATCTCTATTTTCTGTGCTGGGTCGAACTGGGCATTCTCCTTACCTGCTGGCTCTATCAGATAGGCGACAGCGGACGCGACGGGGAGTCCACCTTTCCGTGGCGTCTCTACTTTCTCATCGCCTTTCTCGCTCCCATCGCTATTACTTTCATTACGGGGACCGTGGTTGTAGGCTTCAACAGGTATTTCGCAGAACCTGAGCAGGAGTGCGCGGAAAGCGAAACCGTCGAGAGCGTGGAGACCGGCAGAGTCCAGCAGCTAACCCGGATGGTTGCCTGGATTCAGAAGCTACCGTTTTTGGCCCTTCTACTGCTGCTTGGTGTTGTAGTGGCGTTTTTCTACAAACTGGACGCCATAGTAGCTCTCGTCGGCAACGTAGGCGAGAAATCGGTAAAGATAGTGCTGACTTCGCTGATCGTCATTTTACTGGCTGCCTCCATATTCGCGTTGATCCTAATCGTTCTCAACTACCGGCTCCGCAAAACTGCGATGGAATACCAGTACAAGGCCCAGGTGGCCGAAAAGCTGGGGCTCGTGATTCTCGAAGACAATACGGTTCTGAACAGCTCGGGAAGGCTCCTCGTGAACGGCCGGAAGTTCAAGAAGGCCGTTCCTCAGCTCCTGCCCGAGGGGTCCGGTGAAATAAAAGCCGCTGAGAGCAAATCCGCCGAGAACCCTTGCAGAGATGAGCAGACCCCCTAAATCCCTTCCGGCGCGGGTAGCCGAATATATTGGAAAAAACAGGCTGATATCGGCCGGGGATAACCTTCTGGCGGCGGTCTCCGGAGGTCCGGATTCAGTCGCCCTCCTCACCATACTTACCAACCTGAAAGATACCCTTGGAATAGAACGGATCACCGTCGTTCACTTCGACCACCGGCTTCGCGGAGATGAATCCGATGAGGACAGGGAATTCGTGCGTGCCCTGGCTCGCCGTGCCGAGCTTGATTTCCGCTGCGGGACTGCGGATGTGCGCTCTTTTGCCCGAAGCCGGAAGATATCGGTCGAAATGGCCGCCAGGGAATGCCGGCACTCGTTCTTCACCAGGACGGCCGCAGAGTTCCAAGCCAACAAGATCGCTCTTGGACATACCGCAGATGATCAGGCTGAAGAGGTGATGCTGCGGATTCTAAGGGGTACCGGTCCTGCCGGCATTCAGGCGATGTCCCCCTCCTCCCAGGACGGCGTTATCCGGCCGCTTCTTTTCGTCACCCGTCATACCATCCTGGAATATCTGCGGACATGCGGGATGGAATTCAGGAGTGACTCGACGAATTTTGAACCCTGGTGCCAGAGGAATTTTCTGCGTCTGAAGGTTTTTCCACTTCTGCGTGAGGCCTTTCACCCGCAAATCGCGCAAACGATCACCCGTTGCGCCGACCTGGCGCGTGAAGAGGAGTCATGGTGGGAATCGCAAATAGAAAACCACTGGAGCGATATATGCCTTGAGTTGTCGGAAGGAAGGTGCGCGCTCGATTTCGAGCGGATGAAGCAGCTTCATCCGGCCCTGATGCGCCGAGTGTTGCGTTCAGCCGTCGGCATGGTCAAAGGAAGTCTCTCAGGGGTCGGCCTGGTGCACCTGGAACCTCTCATGGATCTTATTGCCTCTGGCAAAGCCGCAAAATCGGTGCGCATCCCGGGTGGGATTGAAGCCGCACGGCATGGAGCAAAGCTGGTTATAAGCTCGAAACAGTGCGCGGCGCCAGACGACCCGACCTACGAGACCCTGCTCGTTTATGAGCCGGGGAATTATGTTTTCGGTAAATTTTGCTTCCGGATTCGCTTTTGCGATGCAGCTGAAGCATATAGCGCGCCGGACCTTGGCGCCGACTGTGTTCGCATGGACTCGGACAAACTCAAATGGCCGCTCGAGTTCCGGACGTGGAGGTTCGGAGACAGGTTTCGCCCTCTAGGTATGAGCGGTTCGAAAAAGCTTCAGGATTTTTTCACCGATAGCATGGTCCTGAAGGAAGAGCGTCAAAAGATCCCGCTTCTGTGCGACGGTGAAAAAATATGCTGGGTCGCCGGGATGCGGATGGATGACAGAGTGAAGGTGGGAGCCGATACGAAACAAATCATCGAGGTGAGGCTTGTCCGGAACTCAAAACCGGAAATTCTGAACTGAAAACCTTTAAGGAGGGATTCGATGAAGAAAATGGCTATTTGCGGAATCGCTGTGTTGATGGCTGCATTTTCTGCGGTCCAGCCGGACCTTTCGTTTGCAAACGGTTCCACTCTCACGGCGGCAGGTGCCGTTCTTCAGGAAATCCAGTCCATTCCCGAGGCGGGGATCCCGCCCCAGTTGTTTCGCGATGCCTTCGGGATAGCTGTCATTCCTGGTTTGATCAAGGCCGGTTTCATTGTCGGGGCCCGGTACGGCAGAGGCGTTCTGGCCGCCAATCGCGGAGAGTACTGGAGCCCTCCTGTATTTGTAATACTGGAAGGAGCCAGCTTCGGGTTCCAGATCGGCGCGGAATCCACGGATATCATTCTTGTGTTCAAAACAGAAAGGAGCCTCCAATATTTCAGAGACGGCAAATTTACACTGGGGGCCGACATGGCGGTTGCCGCCGGGCCGGTGGGCCGGCATGCGGAGGCGGCAACAGATCTCGAGATGCGGGCGGAGATTTACGCCTACTGCAGGAGCAGGGGGCTTTTCGGGGGGGTTGCTGTCGAGGGTGCCGCCCTGGCGGTGGATAACGAAGCGAACGCGGCTTTTTACGGCCATGCGGCGAGCGCAGACGAAATCCTGTCCGGCAGGGTGGAAGCGCCCAAAGAGGCGGCTGATTTCAGCACGTTGATCCAGCGATGCTCGACGGTCTCAAGACCATAGACCATGATTGACATGGCCCGAATGTCGTAAACCCGCTCATCCTTCGCGCCCGCCCGCCCGCGAGGTGAGGTCTTTGGTCCGACTACTCGGATGAGCGTGCTTCACCGGGCGGACAGTCGTTCGTCCCAGGTCCCAAACCTTTGTCTTTGCCCTTCTTTCTTCCTCGTTCTTCCTTGAATTTGCTTTCTCCAGGTCTTAAATGAAAGAGAGAGTATCGGATGCACTTAATTGACATGTACGTGCTATCGTGCGGGCATGCCTTAATATTATCTAGCTTTAGGAGAATCACCATGAAATTTTCGCGACATTCCGACCTGTTTGATCTAGCTGTAGTTCCGGTGCTGGTATTGGGATTGTTTTTTGTCATGCAGTCGAACACGTATAACGACGATGCGCAGAGCCT
>Ga0187784_10003753_pt1 | contig 12285 bp, 11 predicted proteins | sample 1015_SJ02_MP15_2_FD_132964 | JGI IMG/M metagenome (GOLD analysis project Ga0187784, IMG submission 132964) | Tropical peat soil microbial communities from peatlands in Department of Meta, Colombia - 1015_SJ02_MP15_20_MG | ecosystem: Environmental > Terrestrial > Soil > Wetlands > Peat | place... | reverse complement strand
CTCCATTGCCGGCATGGGTCCGTCGTCAGCACCGAGTCAAGCGATGGCTCTGGGCCAAGCTCCTGATCAATGCAATTCGAATCAAATTGCATCAACGACTTACGGCGTAAATGGGAAATGTTCATTGACTGGTGGGAGGGCCGCTTTCCCCCTGGGAAGTCCGGTCGATCTTCCCTGTCCGATGGTGTACAATCGGGTTCCTTTCTGCGAAGAAGATCCGGCCGGCTCCTCGGTGGGCGACGAGCGCGGGCACGGAAATCGTCTTTGTCGTTGTGTGACTAGGAACCTGCAATGAAGCGATGCGTTGTGCGACGGCTGGCTCTCGCGATGGTGCTGCTTCTGGGCGCGGCGGTCCCCGTCGCCATGGCCGCGGAGGCGACGGTCCGCATCGGACAAAACGTCGGCAAGCTGGCCTTCAAGGACATCCGCTATCTGCCGCGGTCGCTGGCCGATCTCTCCGGCAAGAAGGCGTACGTCATTGTCTGCACCAGCACGACGTGCCCGCTGGTCCAAAAATACCTGCCGAAGATCAAGCGGCTGGACGAAAAGTATCGCGGCCAGGGGGTGCAGTTCCTGTCGCTCAACGTCAACCCCGGGGATTCGATCCGCGAGATGGCGGCCCATGCCGTCGAGTTCGACCTGGCGTTCCCCACTGTGAAGGACATCGCCGGTGAATCAGTCGCAGCGCTGGGAGTGATGCGGACGCCGGAAGTCGTCGTGCTGAGCGCGAATCACACGCTCGTCTACCGCGGGCACATCGACGACCAGTACCGCTTCGCCGGCGAAGCGAATCACGTCACGCACAACGATCTGGAAAACGCCATCGAAGCGGTGCTGGCAGGCAAGCCGGTCCCCGTCGCCGAGACATCGGTCGATGGCTGCCTGATCACCAAGGCGACAGCCTCGGGGCGAACGAGTGTGACCTATAACAAAGACATCGTGCCGCTGTTGCGCAAGCACTGCGTCACTTGTCACCAGCCAGGGACCGAGGCTCCCTTCTCGTTGCTCACCTACGACGACGCAAAGAAGCAGGGGCAGGCGATGGCGGAAGTCGTCGGCGACCAGGCGATGCCGCCGTGGTACGCGAGCGCCGCCCACGATGACTTCATCAATCACCGCGGAATGTCCGGCGACGAAATCGACACGATCGCGTCCTGGGTCAAAGCGGGCATGCCGCGGGGCGAATCGGCCGAAGACACGACCCCCGTTCCGCTGCGAAAAGTCGTGGGCGATGGCTGGTTGATCGGCAAGCCCGACCTGATTCTCAAGTCGAAAGTGCACGACATTCCCACCGAGGGATTTGTCGCCTATCGCTACGAGCCGCTCAATTACGTCTTTCCCGACGACACCTGGATCGACAAGATCCAAATCCTGCCCGACAACCCCAAGGTTGTGCACCACTGCAATCTGATCTTCATTCCGATGTTCGGGGATCGGGTGAAGAACGCGATCTTCGTCACGGGCAAGGTGCCGGGCGGCATTCCGACAGAGCTGCGCGACGGCACCGCCATCCGGGGACCGAAGACGTATATTCCGCTTTTGCAAATCCACTTCACGACCAACGGCCACAAGGAGAAGTGCCGGATCGCGGTCGGCTTCCACTATCCGCGCGAGAAGGTCCAGAAGGAGCTGCATCTCGAGCGGATCTCGAACCACACCTTCGCGATTGCTCCGGGCGATCCGCACTACGCGATCACCCAGACCTGGCAAACCAACCGGGACATTGTTGGCACCGGACTGTTTACGCACATGCACGTCCGCGGCACCGACATGACCTACTTGGCTCACTACCCCAACGGCAAGACCGAGACTCTGCTGGTCGTTCCTAATTACAGCTTCGATTGGCAGGTCGGTTACGCGTGGGCCGACGGCGCGCGAAAGTTCCCCAAGGGGACGAAATTCGAGGTCGTCGCCCACTACGACAACTCGCCGTTCAACCCGTTCAACCCCGACCCGAAGCGAACGGTGAAAGAGGGGGACCAGACAGTCGATGAAATGATGTACGGCTTCCTGTTCTACACGGTGGCCGGCGAACATCTGAATCTCGACATCAATCCCAAAACGGGCATCGCGATTCCCGGGACGAAGGTCAGCAGCCGTTAGCCGTCCGAGGGACAGCGTCCTCCCCGTCTCATGGATTTTGGGTGGCACTGGCGGCTCGTCCGCCAGTGCTCTTTTTTTGGGTATTGAAATGAGGCCGCTGGCCCCACGCCCGGTTACCATCTGATGAAGCAATCATTCTTTGAAGCAGCCTTCAGAGGCCTCGCATGAGTCGTTTCGAGGGAAAGGTCGCGATCGTCACCGGTGGCGGCTCGGGAATCGGCCGCGCGACCTGCCAGCGGTTCGCGGAGGAGGGGGCGTCTGTCGTCGTTGCCGAGATCGACGAACAGCGCGGCCGGGAGGCGGCCGACGAAATCCGCGCAATCGACGGGAAGGCGATTTTCGTCCGCACGGACGTCGCCGACGAAGCGAGCGTGCGCGCCTCCGTCTCCAGGGTGGCGGCCGAATACGGTCGGATCGACATCCTGGTCAACTGCGCCGCGGTCTTCGTGCTGAAAGGGATCGACGCCACTGTCGAAGAATGGCGGAAGATCCTCGACGTCAATGTGATGGGTTCGGCGTTGATGGCCAAGCACGTCGTTCCCCATCTTCGGAAGGCTGGCGGCGGGGCGATTGTGAACCTCGGATCGATTTCGAGTTTCATCGCTCAGCCGCAATTCGTGACCTATAACACTACGAAGACGGCCATCCTGGGGCTGACGCGGTGCCTGGCGCTCGATTTGGCGCCCGACAACATCCGCGTGAACGCGATCTGCCCCGGGGCGGTCTGGACGCCCATCGTGATGGACCTGACCGCCAAGGAAGGCATGGACCGCAAAGCGGCCGACGCCAGTCCACAGTGGGGTGGCGCCCACATGATCAAGCGGATCGCCGACCCGCGCGAGATCGCCAACGCCATCTTGTTCCTGGCCTCGAGCGAGGCCTCGTTCGTGACGGCCGAGTCCCTGATGGTCGATGGCGGCTACATTCACCAGTAATCAGCGCGCTCGAGAGGTGCCACGATGACCGCCTTGGATTACACCCGCGACCTCGTTTCCTTCGGGTCGGTCAGCTCGGTCTCGAACGTCGATATCTGCGACCATCTCGAGCGCACCTTGAAGAAGCTGGAATTCGAAACCGAGCGGATCGACTACACCGACGCGGCCGGCGTCAAGAAGTCGAACGTCATCGGCAGGCGCATGGGCGGACAAGCCACCCGTGGCACTCTGTCGGGAGGGCTGGCGTACTTCGCCCACACCGACGTCGTTCCGGCCGACAACTGGTTCAGCTCCGAGCACGGGCCCTTCAGTCCGACCATTAAAGAAGGCCGCCTCTACGGGCGCGGAAGCTGTGATATGAAGGGATCGCTCGGTTGCATTCTGGCCGCGGCCGCCAGCGTGCCCCGAGCGAGACAGCGGGCTCCGCTCTATATCACCGGGACAGCCGACGAGGAGGTCGGCTATGTCGGGGCCGCCGAAGTGGCAAAGCGGTCCCAACTCTTTCGCCAGATGGTCGAAGGGGACGCCTGCGGCATCGTCGGCGAGCCGACCGAGTTGGAAGTCGTCTACGCGCACAAAGGGACCTGGGGATTCCGCGCAACTTCGCGCGGTCGGGCCGCCCATTCCAGCACGCGCGAAGGAATTAATGCGAATCTCGCCATGATTCCTTTCCTCGTCGAAATGAAAGCGATCCACGACGAGACAGAGCGCGACCCCGCCTGGCAGGACAATCGCTTCGATCCGCCGACGATCAGTTGGAACATCGGCATCAACGATCACACGCGCGCGGTGAACATCACTCCGCCGCAGAGCGTGTGCACCGTTTATTTCCGGCCGATGCCGAAGCAAAAACCCGAGCTGCTGCTCGAACGGGCAAGGGCGGCCGCCAGGCGATGCGGCCTCGAATTCGAGGCGACTTGGACCGCGCCGCCACTGGAGGTCGATGTTCGTAGCGACTTCGTGATTCAGATGCTCGGGCTGGCCGGCAAGACAACGCCCCGCACCGTCTGCTACGGCACCGACGGCACGCAGCTCACGGCCCTCAAGAAATTGGCGGTGGTGGGCCCCGGCAACATTGCGCAGGCGCACACGCACGACGAATGGATCGATCTTACGCAGCTCGAACGCGGGACGGAGTTTTATACGCGTTGCATCGAGCGCTGGTGCTGCTGAGGCGTGATTGCCGCTCGATCGCGCCGGCCTCCGAACGCCTCACGTGCCATCACTTCGAGCGCGTTGAGCCGTCACTTCGAGCGGTTAAATTGCGCCGGATCGAAGGGATCAGTCAAAGGGCCCAGATCGTTCGCGGGTTTCTCTGAGCCCTTCGACTGCGCGCTTGCGCCCCGGGGAGGCTCGCTCGGAACCGGAATGGCTGGCACGACCATTTTCGAGTCGACGCCGGTTGCGGATGCTGGAACGACCAGTGGATCGCGCCGCGGCTGCGGTTTGCCTGCTTGAGCGATGTTGTCGACGGAACGGCGAGCGGCGTCTTCTTGATTCAGGCATTTCACTTCCGAGGCAACGCTCGTCAGCCAGGCGATGAGGCGGGCCTTCTGCACATCGGCCGCGCTCCCCGCGAGCGGAGCGTGGGACGTTCCGCCGTGGGCTTCGAGGGCCTTCTGCAGCAGGGGACTTCGCCGCGCGAATTGCGGATCGACTTCGTGCAGCACGGACTCGAGATTGCGGCCGGTGGTGAGCCGGTTTCCGCCGGCAGCCAGGTGCACGCGTTCCAAGTGAAAGGAGGAGTCAGTTGTGCCGCCGTGGCATCGGGCGCTGCCACACCGCGCCAGGAGAATGGGCTGCACTCCGATCACAAATTCCCTCACGGCGCGCGGAGAGAGTCGGCCCAGCGATTCGACGATTTTCGCGTCGGACTCGCCTCGTTCGGAGGTGCCGCCGACTTTGACAAATCCGCCAGCTCCGCTCGACTGACCGGCTTCCAGCCGCATCAGCAAACCTTTGGCTTGCTGGTTCGTCGGGTCGACTTCCAGCACCTTGCGAAGATGAAAGGCGGCCTCTCGCGGGAGCCCGTTGTCGAGGCACCAGTGGCCCAGCCGCATGTCCCGTCGAACGTGCGTGCCGGGGTCCATGGCGCACATCTTTTGGTACGCTTCGTTTCGGTCGCGGGCGACCAGTTTGACCTGATCGAATGAGAAGAACAGCTTTCCCTGCGGCGTCTCGACCCGATAACCGTGCAAGTCGCCTCGAACACCGCCCTCGACAACCCTTCCGTCAGCGAGAACGAGAATTCGGGCTCTTTCCGCGGAGGGATCGGGCTTACGCGGCGATTTCGCTTCTTCAATCGCCGCCGCCGCTTGCCGGTCAAAGAGCTGCTTAAGCAGCGGATCCTCCGCACGTGCACACACATGCAGGCCAACGGCCGCAACGAGGCTGGCGGCGCCAATGGCGCACATTTTCGGTTGCGCAAAGTTGCCGAGGAAGGCGCGGAATCCCATGAGTCGAGGCTCCCGCCAGGGACAGCTGGATTACGGAGTGAAATGAATCGGTAGACGAGGCAAATCTGAGAGGAGCGGAACAATAGTCTGCTTCCCGAGGCCGGTCAAGACGATTCAAAATCGGGTGGCCTGCCCGGCAATCTCTGGTGGATTCCCCACATGAGGTGGAGTTAATTGACTTAGTGCCTCTGCGAATCGAGACTTCGATTTCAAGGGACCTGTGTTGCGTTGCGGCGACCCGTTCCCCGGGGCCACTTTTTTGGCCGGGGCGTGCCGGCAAGCAATTGGCGCGGTAAAATTGGTTTTGCGGGCAGAATCGATCCCAATCGAGCGGGCCTTGGATCCGAGGACCGGCGAAAACAACTGAGTCCGGGGCTTCAACACGGGCCACTGCGCCGCGTTCTCGATGGTCCAAGCTCTTCTTCACAGCACGCCAGACATGAGCACCGCCGGAACGGAATTGGTAAGACCGGGCAATCTGCCTCCGATCGCTCCGGCGGATGCGGCTCTCAACCCGGCCCACTCTGCGGTAGAGGCTGCCACTGCGGCGGGCAGCCTGCCGGTCATTCCACTGCCGACGCGTTCTGAATGGCACGCCGCCGGCGTGTCGCTGATGTTCCATCTCATCATGCTGCTGGTCCTGGCCGCTTTGTTGATCCCCGTGAGGACGGTCAGCAGCGGAACCTCGATCGATGGCGGCATCGGAAACGAGCAGGGCAATAGCGGCGATTTGCTCGACAGCGTGACCATCGGAACTCCCGAAAAAGGGACCGGCCACGACATCGAAAGGTCGCTATCGCCGGCTGAAGGCGCATCTGCGGTCGAAGGAGCGATGGCAGGGGGGTCGGGCTCGGGATCAGGAAGCGGCAAGGGAAGTTTCGACGCGATTGCTTCGCTCGGCGCGGCCGGAGGCGGAGGCGGCAAAGGCGTCGGCTTTTTCGGCACGCGAGCTCGGGCCGACAGCGTCATTTTCATCGTCGACATGTCGGGCAGCATGGAGGGTCACCGCTTCGATCGGGCCGTCGAGGAGCTGATCCATTCGCTCAACCTGCTGCAGCCTTCGCAGAAGTTTTTCATCTTCTTCTACAACGGGGTCACCTACCCGATGTTCGAGCAGCACAATCCCAAGCTGCTGCCGGCGACGACGGGTAACCGCGCCAAGGCCGTCAAGTGGATCAAGGCATTTCACCCCGAAGGGGACACGGCTCCCGAAGACGCCATCGAACGAGCCCTCCGGCTGAAGCCGCAGGTGATCTACTTCCTCACCGACGGCGAGATCCCCAACACGACCCGCAGCACAGCCCAACGCTTCAACACCGAGCACAAAACGGTGATCCACACCATCGCCTTCGAGTACGAAGGGGGCGCGGAACAGCTCCGCGGCATTGCCGCCGACAGCCACGGCAAGTACCGTTTTGTTCCATAGGGCGGCGCCGGGCGATCGAAAGAGCCGCGCACGCAGTAAGCCGTCCGCCGGAGGCGGCGCATGCAGGCCAGCTGCGTGGGCGCCGCTAAAAATGGGACCTCGCTAGCCGCAATCAAAGACCGCTGACTGCGTGCGCGGCTCTTTCGATCGCGGCTCTTTAATCACAACGTCACGAGGAACCGCAACGCGATGGAGTCCCAATCGCCCATGGATGCGCTCGAGGGCCGCGAAGTCGTGCTCGACCTGGCCAGCCCCTACGTGATACTCGGCACGTTCGGCGGGGGCGACGCGAGTCATTACATCATCGACAATGCGGACGTCCACGACCTTCGCGACACCACGACCAGCCGCGAGTTATACGTGCGAGATGCCAAGCGGCACGGCATCAACGCGAACCGCAAGTGCGTGTTTGTGCGCAAGGACGGTGTCGTGAGCCTGTCGAGCCTGGCCGACGTGATCGAGTGAGCAGACCCAGTGCCGCAGTGAAAACGCCGATTCGAGGATCGGCCGCCCCAAGCGTGCCTGACGATCACCGTGCCATGTTGACCGCGTCGTTGAGCTGCCCGATGTAGAACATCGCAATCCGGAAGATCAGGAATACGATGAACGCCGCGACAAGGCTCCAGATCAACCAGGCCAGGGCCGAGGCGAGCATATCGAGCGCGCGTCGAGCTTGAGCCTCGAGATCGGGGCTCAGCCGCTCGAGAACCTCGGGCACGGTCCCAGACGTTTCCGCGACATCGATGATGTGCAGATAGTCGACCGGAAACAAACGGGTCTCGGCAAGCGCGTCGTGCAGCGTGTCTCCCTCCCGAACGGCAGCCCACACATAGGGCGCTGCTTTGAGGAACGCGCCATTCGAGGTTGCCTTGAAGCTCGACGCCAGGCTCGGTTCGATCGGCATCCCGGCCTGCTGGGTGAGAGCAAACGCCCAGGAAAACCGGGCAATCGCGAACGAACGCACGCACCAGCCAAGCACGGGGATGTGAAGCACCACCGAATCGAAGATCTTCTGCCCCATCAGTGATCGGCGAATCAGAAAGCCCAACGCGATCCCGCCGAAAAGCGTTCCGAAGGTCGCCATTAACCACGTAAGTGCCCCTTCGGCTCCGTAGAGGCCGAGACCCAACACGTCGATCGGCTTCGAACCCGCATGGACTTGGGCAATGATCCCGAGGATGTAGAGCATCAGGGCGATGACCAGAATCGCCGCGACGAGCTGGAACGCCGGCAACGAGATCGCGGAAAAGAAGGCCCTTCGCAATCGGATCGTATTGTCGAAGTGCCCGGCGAGCGATTTGAGCACCTCGGGCAGCGTGCCGGTTTGTTCCGCGACGCCGACCAGCTCGATCATTGTCTCGGGGAACGCCAGTCCACGCGCACGCATCGCCTCGGTGACATCCAGGCCGCGGCGCAGGTCGGCGGCAATCTCCATCAACGCGCGGCGGCAGCGCGGGTCTCCCGACTTTTGCGCGGAAAGCTCGAAGGCCTTTCCGATCGGAATGCCCGCGTCGACCATCGTCGCCAGGCTGCGGCAAACAACCACAAGCGATTTAGTGCGGATGCGTGGACTAAACACGAAGTGCCTCCGGGCGATCCTCCGACCCCAATTGGTCAACCACTTGCAATTTTACCAGTGGGCGGCAATTCGTCGCCGATTTCCTCGTACGGCACTCGCAAAGGGCTCACAAATGACACGTCCGCTCGCCAGGCGTTAAGATACGCGGCGTAGAGCAGTTTGTTCAACTTTTCGCTCGGTTTGCGCGTCGCGTTCTGCGATGCGGTTGGGCCGCCTTAAAGGTCGCGGCCCCAAGAGATTGCGAATTGCATGCCGTTCGCCGCCAGCCTTTCCCGCGCGACCAACACGTCGGACGCCATCCGGTCGGTGACGGAAGAAGTCCGCGCTGCGCTACGCGGCGTCGAACCCGACATTTCGTTTCTGTTCGTCAACCACGCCCACCAAAACGCTTTCTCGCAGCTGGCTTCGCGGATTTGCGAGGCGACGGGCACGAAAGTGCTCATGGGGTGCACCGGCGAAACGATCATCGGCGGATCGGAGGAAATCGAGTCGGGACCCGCCTTGAGCCTGTGGTCGGCAATCTTGCCGGGAGCCCGCTTCGAGGTCTTTGTGGCCAACTTTGAGCAGACGGTGGACGGAATCGTGACGAGCGGGCTGCCCGCCTTTTCGAGCGAAGAACCCGATCTGCGGGCCATGTTTCTCTTGGCGGACCCGTTCAGCTCGGCCCTGCACACGGTGCTCGACCACGCTGATGCCGAAGCACCGGGCGTTCCCATACTGGGCGGCCTGGCAAGCGGCGGAAACCGCACCGGAGAAAATCGGCTGTTCTACAACTCCCACGAAATTCGCCACGGGGCGATCGGACTGATCGTCCGCGGAGGGCCACGAGTGCGTTCGGTCGTTTCCCAGGGTTGCCGTCCGGTGGGTACGCACTACGTCGTGACGCGGGCGGAGGGAAACCTGGTGCACGGCTTGGGGGGCGTCCCCCCAATGCAGCGACTCCGCGAGCTCTTCGACACCTTGTCGGACCGGGATGCGGAGCTGCTTCAAATGGGGCTGCACCTAGGCCTGGCGATGAGCGAGTACCAGGACCGGTTCGAGCGGGGTGACTTTCTCATTGCCAATGTCACCGGCGCCGACCCCGGAACCGGATCGATTGCGGTGGGGGCGCAGGTTCGCGTGGGTCAGACGGTCCGCTTTCATGTCCGCGATGCTGAAACGGCCGACGAGGATCTACTCGGACTCCTCGAGGCCGATCGCGCGGCTAATTCCGCTCGATTGCAGGCAGGGCTGCTGTTTAGCTGCAACGGCCGGGGGACCCGCCTTTTTTCGGAGCCCAACCACGACGCGTCCGCGGTGCAAAAAATCGCCGGCCCGATCCCGCTGGCTGGATTCTTCGCCCAGGGAGAGCTGGGTCCGATTGGCGGGCGCAACTACTTGCACGGATTCACGGCAAGCGTCGCGCTCTTTGAATAACCGCGGCGGCCGTCACCGCCTTTTCCACAATCCGCGGGAGATCGTCGCGCCGAGCTGGCGTTTCTTTCGCTCGAAGCTCGTCCGATAGTCGAGATCATGTGCCGGCGGCGATTCAACCGGCGGCGGCAGTGCCTCGAATTCCGCGTGATGATCCATGAGCGCGCAGATCACGCCGAAATACTCTTCCACGTCGGTCCAGGAATGCAATAAGCCTCCTCGCTTGAGGACGCCTGCCGCCAGGTCGACGAACTCGTCGGTAAACAGGCGTCGCCGCTTGTGCCGCCGTTTCCACCACGGATCGGGGAAGTAGACGTGCACCGCGTCGACTGAGTGCGACGGTACGAACTTCGCCAGCGCGATCCGCGCGTCGCCTCCCAGCACGCGGGCGTTGGGCAAAGAGCGTTTCCACAATCGTCGCGCCGCGCGCCGCCCTTCGTGATAATCCAGCTCCAGCCCCAGATAGTTGACGGCGGGATTCGAGGTCGATGCGCTGAACAGGAACAGCCCCCGGCCGCAGCCGACATCGATCTCAACGGGATTCGCGTTTCCGAAGAGGACCGACCAGGCGAGCGGTCCGGTGAGATCGTTGAGCGTCAGGAAGTAGGGCCTAAGATCAACAACGGGCGGGCGGTTCATGGTCAGTCGTTCGGAGCGTGCCCGACGTGATCGCTCACGTGGATCGGCACGCCGATCATTGTGCCGCTGAAGATCATCCGCTCCTGGACGAAGCCCTGGAAGGCGAACTCGGCTCGCCGAGGCGGCCGGTTAAGCGTCAGCTTGGCGACCAAGATCAGCCGGCAGGGGGGCAGAACCGGAGAGCGGAAGCGAACGTCATCCATCCCGCCGAAACCCAGAAAATCGCCTCGAAGCACGTCGTATTTCCGCGCGTAAAAGCCGGCTAGCTGAGCCGCGCACTCGCACAGGATCACGCCCGGCATGATCGGGTAACCGGGCATGTGGCCTCGGGTCCAGAACTCGTGTTCGGTGATTTCCTTGTAGCCGACGATGCCGTGGTTTCCGGTGTCGACGTAGACGATTCCGCTGAGCTGTTCCATTTCGTGCCGTTGCGGATTGATGCGGCGGATGTCGTCGATGGTGAACATCGGCTTGTCGAAATCGAACTTCGTATAGTCGTAAAGAGGAGGTGCGGGCATGGCGGTTTCGGCCAGGTGAATGAATGAGGAAATGTTCGGGCGGGTCGGTTTGCTAGCGACCGAGGACTTCCCGAAGTTGCGCGAGGCTGGTGAGCAGACGATCGGGTCGCACCTGAGGATCAGCCAGCTCTTCTTTGGTCGCGGCCAGGCTCGTGCGGTCGGCCGCCAGCAGGGCGGTCCTCATTCCGACTTCCTTGGCGATGGCGAGGTCGTCGGCGATTCGCGTTCCGACCATCAGAATCTGGCTCGCGGCAATTCCCATCCGGCGGAACCGCTCGAGGGCGTGCTCATAGAGCGACCGCGACGGTTTGCGAGTTCCTTCCCGATACGATAGCGTCGCGAGCGCCGGATCGAACAACTCGTCCAGCGAGCGGAGTGTACCCTGCTGCCGAAACGCCCGCAACATCTGCACCGGGCTGAAGCGCTGCGCGTCGGCCACAAGTCCCAGGCGCAGGCCGGCTTGAACCAAAATCCGCAGCGTCGCCACGGCGTCCTCTTCGGCCTCGAGCCCCTGCAGGCTCGAGTGAAAAAAGAAGGCCACCTTCTCGCTGAATTGCTCGAGCGTCACGTATTCGGCCGCGTCGTAGGAATACTCCTTTTGTTGCAGCATGCGGATCATCTTCATCCACAGAAGGACCGCGTCAACCTCCGGGATTTCCCCCAACCCGTGAGTCGTCGCCAGCCGCTGCTCGTCGAAGGCCCGTTCGTAGCGGACGAGCATCCCTTTCCACGGGGCGCCGGGCTGCCGCGTCATGCTGTTCCACATTCCGAATTCTTTGATCGTCTTTTCCAGCGCGATCTCCATCCGCACGGGCTGCGGATGCTTCAGAAACAGCTGCCCGTCGGAAATTCGCAGCAAAGTCCCGTAAATATTGAACGCCACGCCGCGAATACCCACGAGCGGCTCGACATACGCCTTGGCGTTGACGGGCTGCCGCTTGGGCGCTGCGGGCCAAAGCAGCTTCCGCTCGTCGAGCCAGTCTGCGTATTCCAGGAGCGTTTTTTGAGTCATGAAGGTGCGGGTGGCGCGGTAACCGAGAGACTTACCCGGAGGTCGCGAATCGTGCGGAGTGTTCAGCCCTGAAGGGGCACCGCACGATCTGAGTGCTCTGCGTTGTATTCGTCCACGTCTTCCCGCAGCGCTTGGGCAGCCAGTCGCCATTCCGTCGTGTCGCAGACAATCTGGCCGTCGCGCATAACGACCGTCCGTTTGGCG
>Ga0187784_10003751_pt1 | contig 12288 bp, 11 predicted proteins | sample 1015_SJ02_MP15_2_FD_132964 | JGI IMG/M metagenome (GOLD analysis project Ga0187784, IMG submission 132964) | Tropical peat soil microbial communities from peatlands in Department of Meta, Colombia - 1015_SJ02_MP15_20_MG | ecosystem: Environmental > Terrestrial > Soil > Wetlands > Peat | place... | reverse complement strand
CTGGAGAAGGTGCGCAAGGTGCTCAAGATCGCCAAGGAGCCGCTGTCGCTCGAGACCCCGATCGGCGACGAGGAGGATTCGCATCTCGGCGATTTCATCGAGGACAAGAACGCGGTGCTGCCGATCGACGCCGCGATTCAGTCGAACCTGCGCGAGACCACGACCCGGGTGCTGGCGTCACTGACGCCGCGCGAGGAGCGCGTGCTGCGCATGCGCTTCGGCATCGGCATGAACACCGACCACACGCTGGAAGAAGTCGGCCAGCAGTTTTCGGTCACCCGCGAGCGCATCCGCCAGATCGAGGCCAAGGCGCTGCGCAAGCTCAAGCATCCGTCGCGGTCGCGGAAGCTGCGGAGTTTCTTGGATAATTAAGAAAATTTGCTGCGGCCGCGGGAAGCGCCGATCGCCAATCAATTGTAGACGTAGCGGCCGGCGTCTTTGCTGCGAGCGCGTTCGCTGTTTGCGGCCTTGGCCTCAAGATGCGGCACGACGACGAGGCGGTCGATCTCGCCGCGGAGAAACGCCTTGAGGAACTGCTGATAGTCCTTGAACGATACGCAGCCGAACGACTGGCCGCTGGGGCCGAGCATGTAGGTGTGCGCCAGGATGCCGTCGCGGCCGAACATCTTGCCGTCGTCGACCGGGTTGAGGCGAATCGCCTGGACGCCGTGGAACGGCGCCTCGCGCAAGGCGAGATCGTAGACGTTCGGCGGCGTCGCCCCGCGTTTCTTTTCGGCAACGTAGCGGGGATCATCGAGCCTCTCCCCGAGTCCCGAATGCGCCTCGAGCCGCACGCCGCCGGGCAAATAGACCGTATGCGCTTCGATGTCATAGATCGCGGTGCGGCTGTCGGCTGCGGCCAGCAGCAGCGTATTGCCGCGCGCCGGTGCCGCCGGCATGCGCTTCTCGAAGACGGCGGCGGAGATCGAGGCAGTGGCGGAAGGACCGGCGTCGGCGACTTCGGGCAAAGCCGGGTCCGCCGGCGCGCGCCCGTGGGTGCGGCTGAGCGCCGCGGTCAGAATCTCGGCGGAGATCAGCCTCGCTTGAAGCGCCGCATCCGCGACGTGCACGGTGTGGGTCAAGACGCGGACCAATCCTGAGACCTTCGCGGCGCCGCCGGCGAGGAGGCTCGCCCGATTGGCGAGGGCCGACGGCTTCGGCCCGAGCCGCATCGCCGCGTCGAGACGAGGCGCGGCACCCAAGCCAAGCAAGACGATCGACGCCGCCGTCACCGTGACCGCGCCCGCTATCACACCGGCGGCGATCGCGGTGCCGAAGCCGACGGCGGCCGCGCGCCAAAACGCCCCGCGCGCTACGCGCGTCATCATGCGGATACGCGAAACGGAGGCTTAATGTCGGGCGAGCGTCAGCCGCAATGGCCGCCGCACGGCAGCCGGTCGTCGCCGGCCGGCTGATCCTGATCGGCGAATGAGCGTCCAACCCGGTTCGATCGTCCCCATCGTCTTCCCCTTACGCACGCAAACGCGACAAAGCGACAATGCAGTGGCCCGGTTAAGCGGCTGTAAATGGGCCGCCCCGTGTCATTTTGAGGAACACGGCGGAGGAAAGCGCCGTTGGCGAATCCGGCAAATCCGTGGTCGATCGCTGGCGCGAGGCGCGGCGCCTGGCGCGCCGTCAGGAATAGACCCGCACCTTCTTCTTCGCCCCGGTGCGGGTGATGGTCTTGATCTTCGCCGCTGGCTTGCCGGATTTCTCGGCGATATCGCGGTCCTGCTCGATCAGGAACCCGTGCGCCGGCTTGTCGCCGTCGATGCCGCCGGTGAGCGCGCGCGGAACCCGGCGGTTCGAGCGTTGGGTGCCGTCCTCGTAGAGGACGTCGAACATCACGAACTCGGAATTTTGTCCCGGCTTTCTCGGCATGGCACGACTCGCCATTGTTGATTGTTGGCGCCGCACAGAAACGACGAAGCCGGCGCCAATGTGACGCCGTGCTCGACGGCGGGACGGGCAACGCAGGCTCGATCGCGGATGGCCGCTATATAGTGAGGCGTCGCCGGTTTGGCAACCGTCGCACTGGCCACGTCCGTGCGCGGATCAACGAGCCTACAAGGCGGCGACCGCGCTGACCTCGATCAGAAACTCCTCGCGCACCAGGCGGTCGATGACGAGGAGCGTGTTGGTCGGATAGTGGCCGCCAGGGAACAGCCGCGGATATTCGCGGGCGCGGTATTGCGCGAATTTCGCGATGTCCTGCGAATGCACCAGATAGGTCGTGAACTCGACGATGTTGGCGAAGCCCGCGCCTTGCGAGGAAAGCGCGGCGCCGAGATTGGCGAACACCTGCGCGCACTGGCCCTCGAAATCGGGCGGCACCTTGCCCGCCGTGTCGGCGCCGATCTGGCCGGCGATGAACAGGAATTCCGACGCCTTGACGCGGGCGATGTTCGAATAGGGCGCAATCGGCTTGCCCATGCTGTCGGGATTGAGAAGCTGGATGTTGGCCATGATCACTCCGCAAAGCTTGCTGTGGACGGACCGAGAGAGTAGCGCACGAGGCCGATCGGCGCGTCAACGGCGCCGCGCGGCCGGCTGCCGCCACGCGGCCTCGACATTGCCCGCCTCGCGAGTACCATCGGCTCGGCAAAACCCGGGAGCCGGCGATGTCGTTTCTCCGCGCGCTGTTCGGCCGCCGCGTCGCGGCCGGTCCGCAAAAACTCGGCGAGCCGGTCGAGTACAAGGGTTTCATCATCCGTGCCGCGCCGTTCAAGAGCGAAGGCCACTACCAGACCGCCGGCGTGATCGAGCGCGAGATCGACGGCGTGCGCCAGGAGCACCGCTTCATCCGCGCCGACGCCTACGCCAATTACGACGACGCCGTGAGCTTCACGTTGACCAAGGCGCGGCAGATCATCGACCTGCAGGGCGAGCGGATTTTTCAGTAGCGCCGGGCCGTCATTCCGGGGCGCGGGCGTTTGCCCGCGAGCCCGGAATCCATAATCACGTACGATGCGAGTTCCGCGCCGGCTGTGGTTATGGATTCCGGACTCGCCGCTTGAGCGGCGATCCGGAATGACGACGGCGCTGCTTCCGCGCCGTTTCGCGTGTTCGGCACAAGCGGTAAGCTTCCTTAAGGAAGCCACGCGGGAGGAGACATGTTCGGCAAGCCGCATTGTCCGGTCATCGCCATCGAGGAGCACTACTGGGACGACGAGCTGGTCAAAACCTTTAGCGGCCCCGAGGCAGTGCGCGCGGCCGAGCTCGCTTCGCGGCTCCGCGACTTCGAGGGGATCCGCCTGCGCGAGATGGACGCGGCGGGGATCGACATTCAGGTCCTTTCGCACGGCTCGCCCTCGACGCAAAAACTTCCCGCCGACATCGCCGTCGATCTGACGCGGCGCGTCAACGATCGGCTGCATGCGCTCGTCCAACGCCGGCCGGACCGCTTCGCCGCCTTCGCCGCGCTACCGACCGCGGTGCCGGAGGCCGCCGCCGACGAGCTCGAGCGCGGCGCCAAGCTCGGCTTCAAGGGCGCGATGCTGCACGGCCTCGCCGACGGCGTCTTCCTCGACGACAAGCGCTTCCGGCCGATCTTCGCCCGCGCGGAACAGCTCGATCTGCCGATCTATCTGCATCCGGCGCTGCCGCATCCAGACGTGCTGCGCGTCTACTATGCCGACTACATGAAGGACTTTCCGCTCCTGGCGCAGCCGGCCTGGGGCTACACCGTCGAGACCGCGACCACCGCGATCCGCCTCGTGCTCAGCGGCGTGTTCGAAGCGCATCCGCGGCTCAAATTCATCCTCGGCCATCTCGGCGAGACGCTGCCGTTCCTCCTCTGGCGCATCACCCACACCCTGGCGCGGCCGGGGCAGATGCCGGTCTCCTTCCGCGACATTTTCGCGAGCCACTTCTCGATCACCACCAGCGGCAATTTCTCCGATCCGGCGCTCCTGTGCTGCGTGATGGAGCTCGGCATCGACCGCATCCTGTTCGCCGTCGACTGGCCGTTCGTGATGAACGAGCCGGCAGTGCGCTGGATGGAGCGCGTGCCGCTTTGCGACGAGGACAAGGCCAAGATCCTCTCCGGCAACGCCAAGCGCCTGCTGCGGATGTGAATCATCCTTGCCATGCGCTCTCACCTCGTCACCACCGGGCTTGACCCGGTGGTCCATGCGAAAGCGCGGCAAAGAAGACGCGCGGCGAGTTGTCAGCGAGCCTGCTTTGCATTTCTTACCTCCCCCTGGAGGGGGGAGGTCGCGAGCGAAGCGAGCGGGTGGGGGTGAAAGCGCGCAACGCGCTGCGAATCCAGGCGCCGTTGCACACCCCACCCCGTCGCGCCGCCAACGCGGCGCGGCGACCCTCCCCCTGCAGGGGAGGGTAAAACCAGCCGCTAGCTCGTAACCCGCTTCCAGCCGCGCTGGAGATCGGCGCCGGCATTGCGCAGGCCGGTTTCGAGGCCGTGCCAATGCTCGCTGACTACGTCCCAATTGACCATCGGCGGATTTCCGCCGGCCGAAGCGGCAGACAATCCATTGGCCGCGCGGCCGGTCGAGGAATCGTAGACGAACGCGCCCGCTATGGTGATGAAGACGCCGAGAATCACGCCAAGCAGCACCGGCATGGAAAATCCCTCCGCGTTGACGAGGCCAAAGCCCATAACGTCCAAGCCCATAACGCCGCGCCCGCCGCCGTGTTCCCGCGCACCTCCTGCCCCGCGCAGCGGGGAAGGGGGCATAGGCGGCCCTCGGCCGCCGTACTTTAAGAACGCCGACGCAACAGCGTCGGCTATGGCTCTTGCGCGGTGGAAGGGGCGCGTCCTTTCCCGGCGTCACCACCGGGCTTGACCCGGTAGTCCATACTGACGCGCGGCGAACAAAGACCTGCGGGGAACATCAGCTAGCCTCGCCGCCGTATGGATTGCCGGGTCAGGGGGCACCCCGCGACGTGCGTCGCGGGGACCCCACGCCCGGCAATGACGAAACAGAAAATCCGTTCTCGCCGCGCGTCTCTGCGCCCGAGCTTTGCCAAGCACCAAGCCACAACAAGAATCTTTTAGAACTCGCTTCCGCAACGCATGATCCCGAAAAGTGGTCACCGGTTTTCGGACCAGATCATGCGCCGAGAAAGGGAAGCGGAGCGCCGAAAGGCGCATCCAACCAATGTCCGCGCCCGCGCAAACGAGAAGCGCGAACGGCGCCGCTCATCTGCCGGCGCGGCGCGCGCCGCAGACAAGTCGACGCGAACTCTGCGCAACCTGTCCGCTTCGGGGCGCGCTCGCCTTCCGGCGCTCCACTGCGGCACTCGCCACGCCAGTCGCAACCAGCATTGGCTCAGCTCCAGAACCGGGTTTCCCGCGACAGGCCGAGGCGAAGTGTTTTGCCCGCCTCGAGCCGTTTGCCGCGGTTAAACGCGCTCCGCGTGGACCGGTCCTTTTGCCGGTCGACCGGGACCCCAGAGCCGCCCGGGGGCGGGGTTACGAGCCCCGCGCGCGGGCACCGCTCCCGCTCCATCAGTCGGCCGTCACCGGTGACGTCCCCAAATGAGCGAAATTTGCATTTGTATCTGAAATGGTGACGAGCGTCAAGTTGAATCTCTGAAATGGCGACAGAGAGTTCTGCCACTACTAGGAGAGCGCACACTACCTTACAGTTGTCGTCGCCTACTCCGGTGTCCAGCGGTCGGTTGTCGATCTCTAAGTGCTGCTGGGCGATCCAAAATCAAGGCTGATAAAAACAGCGCCAAATGCAATGTCGCTTTAAAGGATCACGTCATGGTCGATAAAAGCGATCTGCCGAGCTTCGAGAAATATTTTCCGCCGACTGTCCAGGCAATGAAACAACGAGGGGGCTCCGCCACCATTGAGGAACTTGAGGAAGAGGTTGCAAAGATAATGAAGTTGCCTGAAATCATTTTAGCGGTCCCGCACAAAGCTGGAACGCGCTCGCAATTTCAGTACGAGCTTGCTTGGGTTCGCACGTATCTTAAGAAAGCGGGACTGGCTGACAACAGCGCGCGGGGTGTCTGGTCATTGACTGACGCTGGCGAGAAAATTGCAGATGAGGAGCTGTTGCTCGTACCAAAGAAAGTGAGATTAGACCAGAAAGCTAAGGATCAACAATCGGTGTCCCACTTGGAAGTCGACGAAGGGGAGGAGCAAGATTGGCAAGAGCAGACTCTCAGCGCTTTGGTGACGATGAAGCCCGATGCTTTTGAACGGTTGTGTCAGCGCATTTTGCGTGAATCGGGCTTCACTCGTGTGGAGGTTCTGGGCCGCGCAGGTGATGGGGGGATTGACGGCATCGGAGTTCTCCGGGTCAATTTGGTTTCCTTTCATGTCCTCTTCCAGTGCAAGCGGTGGAAGGGTTCTGTCGGCGCGAGTGTGGTGAGAGATTTCCGCGGCGATGGTCGGTCGGGCCGATAAAGGGTTGATTATCACGATGAGCGCGTTCACTGCTGACGCTCGGCGCGAAGCGACGCGCGACGGAGCGCCGGCCATTGACCTTGTGGATGGAGAGGCGGTTTGTGGATTACTCAAAGAGTTGAAGCTAGGGATAGTCGTGAATCTTGTCGAGGATATTCGAGTCGAGCCGAAGTTCTTCAGCTCAATCTAGAGACCACACGGCGCCGGATAGCCGGCGCCGGGCCCAACGAACGTGACCTGTTCCACGATTTCGTCCAACAGCGGTCGCCGCGATCCTCTAGAATCCTACCGCCCAAACTTCGCCGCTTCGATGATCTCCCCCTGCATCGCGCCCTCGACGGCAGCGACGTAGGCCTTGGCGACGGCGGTGGCAGGAAGGCCCGGGGTCGGGTCCATGCCGAATTTCACCATCGTCTCCTTCACCCAGGGCGGGCTCACGGCGTTGATGCGGAGCTTCCGCGGCAGTTCGAGCGCGGCGGCGCGGACAAAACCTTCGAGGCCGGCATTGACGAGCGAGATCGCCGCCGAGCCCGGCATCGGTTTCATCGCCAGCACGCCGGTGGTGAGCGTGATCGAGCCGCCGTCGTTGAGGTGTTCCGCGGCGAAGCGCGCGACCGCCACCTGGCCCATCAGCTTGCTGCGCAGGCAAAGCGCGTAGTCGGCGTCGGTTAGTTGCGCGAACGGCTTGAACACCGCATTGCCGGCGCAGGAGACGACGGCGTCGGCGTTCTTGACCGCCGCGAACAGCGCGTGGATCGTTGCCGGATCGTCGATATCGACCTTGACCTCGCCCTTGCGCGAGGCGCGCACCACCTCGTGCTTTTTCGCCGCGAGCGCGGCGGCGACCGCCGCGCCGATGGTGCCGGTTGCGCCGATGACGATGATTTTCATGATCTACTCTCCGATAGAGGCGGCGATGTGCCTTCGCCGCGTGCGAATATAGCGCTGATCGCTCCGGCGCAGCGAACTTAACCTCCCCCTGGAGGGGGAGGTCGCCGCGCGCAGCGCGGCGGGTGGGGGTGATGTGGCGGCTCGGCTGTCACCCCACCCCGGCGCGCCGCCGCAACGCGCGCTGACCCTCCCCCTCAAGGGGAGGGTGAACCGCGTAGCCCGGATTGAGCGCAGCGAAATCCGGGTAACACAGCGACGCCTCACGGCCTACCCCGGATTTCACTGTAGCCTGTCATCGGGCCGGCCACTTCGGGCCGGGCCCGTTGGTTCAATCCGGGCTATCCGCTGCAGAAATTCTACCAATAGCTCGCTCACCTTGTCCGGCTGCTCCTGCTGCACCCAGTGCCCGGCACCGTCAACGAGAACACATCCGAGCATTCGCGTGCATGCCTTCGTCTGCATGCGCTCGAAGCTGCCGGGGGCTTGATAGACGCCCCAGTCCTTGTTTCCGGCGATGAACATCGAAGGCACATCGATGGTGCGGCCGGAATACAATTCGAGCTCGGTGTTACCGACGCCTTGCGTCAGGCAGCGATACCACTGCAAGCCGCCTTGGAAGCCGGTGCGGACGAATTCGGCGCTGTAGATGCTCAACTCGGGCTCGGTGAGCCATCGGCACGCCGCGATCGCGGCCGCCGACGGCATCACCGGCGCGACCGTCGCCGCCATCCCCTTGTCCAGCTCCATAATGTAGTAGGTCGGCAGCTTCGCCAGCTCAGCGGCGGTCCAGGCGTTGAGCGGGAACGAATTGTTTCCGTTCCAGTCCGCGCCCTTGTAGTGGAAGTAGGCGCGCAGGAACGCGTGGACGCCTTGCGGGCAGTCATGCATGTCGGCATTGGCCGCACGCGTCGAGTAATACCACTGATAATGCTTGCGCGGCGGATCGAGCTTCGCCAGCGCTTCGTTGAGGCCGGCGGCTGAGGGGGTAGCGCTGCGGCGGCCTCGCGGCTCGTCCGAGGCCGTGCCGAAAGGGAGCGCCGGCGGGCCCGCGAACGGCGCGCTCATCAGCACGACCGAACGAAACACGTCAGGCCGCACCAGCGCGCACCAGGCCGCGACCGGCGACCCGAAATCGTGCCCGACGACGGCCGCGACGGAACGAAAGCCGAGCGCGGAAAGGAGGCCCAGCGCATCCCTCACGAGATTGAGCATCCGGAACGGCCTCAGATCGCCGTCATAATCCGCGTCCCAGCCCGTGGTGCGGCCGTAGCCCCGCTGGTCGGGTGCAATGACGTGAAACCCCGCCGAGGCGAGCGCCGTCATCACCTTTCTCCACGAGAAAGCGAGCTCCGGAAAGCCGTGGAGCAAGAGGACGCCAGGCCGGCCCGGCTCCTCGAAGCCGGCCTCCAGGATGTGCATCGTTAGGCCGTTGATGTGCGGCACGAGTCGCGCGCGAATCCGGGGGCCAAGAGTGGCGTCCATGAGCGGCGCCAAGTCGTTCATCGTTGCCCTCGGTTCGTAGCCCGGATTGAGCGCAGCGAAATCACCTCCCCCCTCAAGGGGAGGGTGAGAGTGCAAAGCGCTCGCGTATCACGGCCGCTCAATAGACCAGATTATCCGGCTCGATGCATTTGACCTCGTGCGAGGGCCGGTAATTGATGATCACGTCCTGATAGGCGGCGGCGGCGCCGGCGCGCAGGATGGCGACGCGCAGGCTCAGCCCCTGATGCGGGTGCTGGAAGTCGAACAGGTCGGTGCAGATCTCCGCCGCCCAGCGGTTGAGGAAGCTCTCGACCATCGACGCGAGCTCGGCGGGGCCGGCGCCGCCGGCCTCGGTCACGGCCTGCTCAGGGAGCGTCACCGACACGCCGGAATGATTGGTGGTCACTGACGGGATGCCGCCGCGGTTGCCGTTCCAGATGTCGTTTGCGAGTTCGCCGGCATGAGCGGACGCGAGGCCGCCGAGAGAGAGGAGGGCCGTCAGGCGCAACACAGCCTGGCCTGCTGTCGCGGCCTTCTCGCCCATCGCTTGTCCTCCCCGTTCCCCGCCTCATTCCTGTTTAACGCATCCGCCGCCGCAAAGCGATGCTCGGCGGAAGCGGGCGGCGATGGATGTTCAGCGGCAATGGACGATCAAAAGCAGCGCTCCCGGATGCGGGGTCATCCGGGAGCCGCTCGCGCGCAGCTTTACGCATCACGCCGGCGCTGCGCAGCCGTCGGTGTCACCACCAGTGACGGTGCCAGCCCCAGCGATGCCAACCCCAGCGATGCCAGCCCCAACCGCCCCAGCCCCAAGGCCGGTGCCAGTAGGGGCCGCCGCCGTAATAGCCGTAGTACCGGTGGCCCCAATACGGGCCGGGGCGCCACCTGCAGCGATAGGGTCCGCAGACGTAGCGCGCCTTTTCGACGGTGCCGCCGATCTCTTTCGTCGCGGCGACGAGGCCGTTCGCCGGCATCGCCGAGGCCTGGCCCGCCATCGCGGCCGAGCCGGCGAGCACGGCCAGCGCGAAAGCTGTCGTTTTCAAGTTTGTCATCGAGGTCCTCCTGATTGTTCCTCGAAGTCGCCACCCGGCCCGCACTTTCCGCCCGCCGCGATGTCGGGAGCCTGAAGGACCCCTTTCGCTTCTATTCATCGCGCCATCCTCCGGCCCAAAACGGGGGAGGATGTTTCATGCCGGCCCTTCCGCCCGCGGCGGCCGCCCCCATATAATTTTCGGCCGATCGCCGCATCGGGGGTCGGTTAAACGTTTCATAAAATCCACCCAATGACGATGTTTCGTGCGCGCCGTTATTAGTGCTGTTATTGGAGCATGATCTGTTCCGAAGACCGGTGACCACTTTTCGGGATCATGCTGTGTTCGTGGAGCATGATCTTTTCCGAAAACCGGTGACCACTTTTCGGGATCATGCTCTGGGGCGCGCGGAACAGGCCGAGGGAGCGACATGAATTTCGACAAGTACACCGAGCGCAGCCGCGGTTTCATCCAGTCTGCCCAGTCGCTCGCGCTGCGCGAGGGACATCAGCAATTTACGCCCGAGCATCTGCTCAAGGTGCTGCTCGACGACCCCGAAGGGCTCGCGGCGGGCCTGATCGACCGCGCCGGCGGCAATTCGCGCCAAGCGCTCGCCGCGGTCGAGGCGGTGCTGGCGAAGCGTCCGAAAGTCTCCGGCGCCGGCGCCGGCCAGGTCTATCTCGATCCGGCGCTGGCGCGCCTGTTCGAGACCGCGGAGAAGGCCGGCGAAAAGGCCGGCGACAGCTTCGTCACCGTCGAGCGGCTCCTCCTTGCGCTGGCGCTCGAGAAGGGGAGCGAGGCCGGAAAGATCCTCGCCAACGCCGGCGTCACGCCGCAGAACCTCAATGCCGCGATCGAGAGCCTGCGCAAGGGCCGTACCGCGGATTCGGCCTCCGCCGAGAACGCCTATGACGCGCTCAAGAAATATGCGCGCGATCTCACCCAGGCGGCGCGCGACGGCAAGCTCGATCCGGTGATCGGGCGCGACGAGGAAATCCGCCGCACCATCCAGGTGCTCTCGCGCCGCACCAAGAACAATCCGGTGCTGATCGGCGAGCCGGGCGTCGGCAAGACCGCGATCGTCGAGGGCTTGGCGCTCCGCATCGTCAATGGCGACGTGCCGGAAAGCCTCAACGACAAGAAGCTCCTGGCGCTCGATCTCGGCGCGCTCATTGCCGGCGCCAAATATCGCGGGGAGTTCGAGGAGCGGCTCAAGGCCGTCCTGCAAGAAGTCACCGGCGCGGCCGGCACCTACATCCTGTTCATCGACGAGATGCATACGCTCATCGGCGCCGGCAAGGCCGACGGCGCGATGGATGCCTCGAACCTGCTCAAGCCGGCGCTCGCCCGCGGGGAACTGCATTGCATCGGCGCCACCACGCTCGACGAATACAAGAAGCACGTCGAGAAGGACGCCGCTCTCGCTCGGCGCTTCCAGCCGGTCTATGTCGACGAGCCGAGCGTCGCGGATACGATTTCGATCCTGCGCGGGCTCAAGGAGAAATACGAGACCCACCACCGCGTGAAGGTCGCCGACGCGGCGCTCGTTGCCGCCGCGACGCTGTCGCACCGCTACATCACCAACCGCTTCCTCCCCGACAAGGCGATCGACCTCGTCGACGAGGCGGCGGCGCGGCTGCGCATGCAGATCGATTCCAAACCCGAAGAGCTCGACAATCTCGACCGCGAGATCGTGCGGCTCAAGATTGAGCAGGAAGCGCTGAAGAAGGAACGCGACGCCGGCTCCAAGGACCGGCTCAAGCGGCTGGAGAAGGACCTCGCCTCATTGCAGGAGCGCGCCGACGCGCTGACCGCCAAATGGAAGGCGGAAAAGGACAGGCTCACCTCGGCCGCCGACCTGCAGATGCAGCTCGACAAGGCCAAGAACAACCTCGCCGACGCGGTGCGACGCGGCGATTATCAGCGCGCCGGCGAATTGCAGTACAGCGCCATTCCCGCGCTCGAGCGCAAGCTCAAGGACATCGAAGCCGCGACCTCGAGCGTCGTCGTCGCCGAGGAGGCGGTGACCGCGAACCACATCGCGCAGGTGGTGTCGCGCTGGACCGGCATTCCGGTCGACCGCATGCTCGAAGGCGAGCGGGAGAAGCTTCTCCGCATGGAGGAGCAGATCAGCAAGCGCGTCGTCGGCCAGGCCGATGCGGTCAAAGCCGTCTCCACCGCGGTGCGCCGCGCCCGCGCCGGCCTGCAGGACCCGAACCGGCCCATTGGTTCATTTATGTTCCTCGGGCCGACCGGCGTCGGCAAGACCGAGCTGACCAAGGCGCTCGCCGAATTTCTGTTCGACGACGAGACGGCGCTCATTCGCATCGACATGTCGGAATACATGGAGAAGCACTCGGTGGCGCGTTTGATCGGCGCGCCGCCCGGCTATGTCGGCTATGAGGAAGGCGGCGCGCTCACCGAGGCGGTGCGCCGGCGGCCTTATCAGGTCGTGCTGTTCGACGAGATCGAGAAGGCGCACCCGGACGTGTTCAACGTGCT
>Ga0187784_10003750_pt1 | contig 12289 bp, 10 predicted proteins | sample 1015_SJ02_MP15_2_FD_132964 | JGI IMG/M metagenome (GOLD analysis project Ga0187784, IMG submission 132964) | Tropical peat soil microbial communities from peatlands in Department of Meta, Colombia - 1015_SJ02_MP15_20_MG | ecosystem: Environmental > Terrestrial > Soil > Wetlands > Peat | place... | reverse complement strand
TTGAGGAATTCACTAAGGCTTAGCGTTGGATGGTGCTGGAGGAGTCTCCACTTCTACAAGCATTTCCATGCGGCGAATCCGCGGAATGGCATCCTTCTCCATCCATTCAGAGATGGTATCATACATCTTTCGATAGTATTTCTTGGTAGCGTGGCGTACGATTCCAAGGTGCTCCATTCGGCGTATGTAACGCCACTTCATGCTCCGCGAAATCTTATCGCCCATTAACCGGTCGACATCGACCTTCTTGAAGACTCTGGGTAAGTGAGCAAATGTTCCTACGATTTCCTTCGGAAAGGCGGTAAGAGATTCCTTCGAAAGCTTCCTCTTCCCGCGAGTTCCAGCAGCCGCGATGTGAGTACTATTTGCTCGCAATACAATCCTTCCAAGGTGATTTAGATTCCAATGGTCATAAAAGCCTTGTGAACCATCAGCGGTCTCGGTTTTTTAATATGGAACCTACAGCGTGCCCATAAGAAAGGCTAGCATCCCGAAGGTCATCCATAGCAGCACGTACTTCTTGTTTCTCTTGGCGCTACCAGGGGTCGGGCTACTCAAGATGGAGTAGGTGGTTAGTAGGAAACCGATATCACAAACGACCACGAGTGGGACATAGTAGAACGAGACTAGACCAAGCAGTAGAGGTAGGCTACTCAACGCAACCGCACTGACGAAGCAAGCCGCACCGTATTTGGCGGCGGTCGGGTTTCCTTTTGTCGCGGCAATCGACTTCACTCCTCGTGACCTATCGCCCGCGACATCCGTGATTCCCTTCACAATTTCGCGGCCAACGCCGGAGAGGAGAGCAAGAAGGGCGAATATCGCAACGACCCACGTTGGATGTGCCACTGCAAAACCGCCATAAATGAATGGAATCGCGATGTTGAGGCCCACGAATAGGTTGCCCAGCAGCCCGGTTTTCTTGACTCTGGAGTCATACGCTAACATAACAACCAGGCTAAATACGGCGAGAATTAGTGTATCGAGTCCAGTCTTGGCCGCGGACAGCAGACCCAGAGCTCCCAAGATCAAGGCGAAGGAAAGGGCTTCGGAGCTCTTGATGCGTCCTGACGGCAACGGGCGATTGGGCTCGTTGACCGCATCAATCTCTCGGTCAAAATAATCATTCACTATCATGGAAGCGGCCAATAGCAGAAATCCAGCCATGAACCCATAAAACATAGCCCGCGCAGTGACCGCCGTCGACGCAATGAATTCGCCCACGATTACGGCGAATCCAATCATCACACAATTTGGTGTCCGCATCATGCTGAAGAGGTCGCGAATCTTAGTGGGCCTTTGTTCCTTAGTCTGCAACTCCTCTCCAGCTTCCCCGGTGTGACGCCAATTCAATTAACCCACCATTTTAATAGTATCACGATTAGACTCAGGAAGAATTAGCGAAGTAATCTCGAACCGGTGAGTGCTGTATCCATTGTCGGAGGTTGTGATCGGGACAGTGGAGAGTGATCTCCTTCGGACGATTAGAGAGCATGGAGCCGCTCACCTCACTTTGTTTGATCCGGAGAAGCTAACGCCGCTTGCGGCTAGGAATTTGGCATTCAAGGCGAAGAAGTTTGGCACAGCGGCCGCAATGGTTGGGGGATCTACGTCTACTTCGGTTTATGAGCTTGATGCGATCGTAAAGGCGATCAAGACATCAGGGTTGAAGGTTATTCTGTTTCCGAATGATGTGACCGGGTTGAGCCGTAACGCTGACGCCGTCTTCTTCATGTCTCTTCTGAACTCCATAAACCCGTACTATCTCTCCGGGGCGCAAGCTTTGGGAGCCCCGTTGGTGAAGAAGTATGGACTTGAGCCAATTCCACTCGCCTACCTGATAGTCGGGGCGAACGCGAGCGCTGCTGGGTTCGTGGGGAATGCCAATCCTATTCCAAATAGTAAGCCCGAGCTAGCGGCGATCTATGCACTAGCAGCTGAGTACCTAGGCATGAGATTCGTTTACCTAGAGGCAGGCTCCGGGGCCAAAGAGTCTGTGTCTCCATCCATGGTATCTGTGGTAACGCGAACCTCGAAGATGCATGTCGTCGTTGGGGGTGGAATTAGAACGGGTGCCAGTGCTAAGGCGTTGGTGAATGCGGGGGCAGAAGTGATAGTTACCGGGACGATAGCTGAAAGTTCGTCTCTGAACAAACTTCGGGAGATCATAAACGCCATACGCTGACGGTAGGCTTAGCGTTTGGCCCATTCCTTCTCCAAACGTATCACCGGGACGACCCCGTACTATAACTTCATCAGGCGCGTGGCCTTCCCATCCACGCGAACGATCGTCCTAACGTCGGTCGCCTTCACGACTATTGGAATTGGCATAGCGTTCATCATAGCTTTTAGAACGACATTTTCCTTCTTGCTTGGAATGGCCTGGGGCTTAATCGCACTAACCATACCTTCGTTCTTATCGGATCTGCTTCTGTATCTCACGATAATGAAGAGGGACCCATTGTTCTACTTCAGGCGGTGCCTAGCACTCTCCCTATTCTCCTTGACAGTCCTCGTCCTGGTCTTCATCCTTGTTGCTCCAATCTCAGTTCTCGATCCCAGGTTCCTTTTTCCTGACTTCGCTTTGATCGTTGGCCTATTCGCGATCATACCACCTCGAGCGCTCGCCGTGCTGTCAATGTCTCGGATAAGACTCGTCGGCCGAGCTATCTACGCCCTCTTTGAGCCCTGCGTAATTGTGCTCACGACCATAGTTGTTCTCGGTCTCTCTCCCAGCCGCATGATTGCCGGCCTCTTTCTGGCTTCGGTGGTCGGACTCACTTTTGCCTTAGTACTCGTTGTAACAATAGAATCGAACGGCCGCAAGGTCATAGGGTTCTCCCCGATCCGAATGTTCAGGGCCTTCCTCACCGACTGGTTAGAGGGGAGAAGCCATGAACTAGAAACGTTTCTCACTGAACTGGGCGTTGAAAGCGAGATTGACGTTACCGCATTCGCGTTCAGGAATAAGCGGACTAAACGCTTCAAGGCGGCCATGCTGGTTTCTAACATTCACCCCGGCCCATTCCTCAACGTTGGCAGTAGCGTAATGCCCTTCCTCTTCGAATCCCTGACCAAGCGCCAACTCGACGCCGTCGGACTAATGCCTCATGGTGTGTCCGGACATGAGTTGAACCTTGTCTCACAAGAACAGAACGAACGAATCTTGACCTGGGTCTTCTCCAATCTAAGAAACGTAACCTACAACGGTCTAGCAACCCCTGTGGACAGGTCCACTAATGAGACGGCGACTGCTACATCGCAGTTGTTTGATGGCTGTGCATTAGTCACTATGACGACCTCGCCACTAGACATGGAGGATGTGCCGACAGAGCTGGCGAAGAACCTGTCGGGCCTTACTCATGGCAGATTCCGAAGCATTGCGCTAATTGACGCCCATAACTCGCTAACCGGTCCAGCCACGATGACACCGCAGAAGATAGGGGCGTTGCAAGAAGCGGCACTAGCCTCATTACAGGTTTCAGCGGAGCGCGCCCTAGCGAGTTTCAAAGTTGGGGTGGCACACGGCAAACTCGCAGGGTTCACATTGCAGGACGGATACGGCCCCGCGGGGATTTCAGTACTTGCAATCGATGTTGCCGATCACAGATTCGCATATGTCTGCATCGACGGCAACAATATGGCAACCGGCGTCAGGGAGAGAATATTGAAGCAGCTGGATGGGTTGGGATTCGACGATGGGGAAATCATGACGACGGATACCCATATGGTCAACGGGGTCGTACGAGCCCGACTCGGGTACCATCCAGTAGGTGAAGTAGGTGGCGAAAGGCCTCTTCTAAATGAAATCACCCTTCTCTGTAAAGAGGCGCTGGGCAGTCTGGAAGAGGCCGAGGTCGGAGCTGTAGCGGGCCAAATCCCAGTCTTGACACTCGGCCAGAAGTCGTTACGGCATGTGATGGGAGTGGTTTACAGGACATCGAAATTGACTGCTATCACCCTGTTCCCTATGGTTGTCATCTGTGCTGTTCTCTCCGTGCTTTTTCTGGTGTCATTATGATCCCAAGACTACCAGAAGCATCACACTACATGCAACTGCCACGTGAGGTTCTGATAGGCAGAGGAGTGGCACCGCTAGTAGGCGAAACGCTGACACGCCTAGGCTTTACCGGGCCGGCGCTTGTGGTGACTGGCAAGACTGTGCTGCCCATCGCGGGCGTTACGGTCCTCGAATCGCTCAAGGCCCGCGACCTCAAGACGGATACTATGACCGTTGAGAGTTCAACAACCGAGGTTGTCGCTCTGGTCGAGAAACGAATTCGAGAGACACAGCCGGACATAGTCGTCGGCATCGGAGGAGGAAAAGACATAGACGTCGCCAAATTGAGCAGCATGAAGGCGGGAAGGAGTTTCGTAAGCGTACCAACCGCCGCCTCGCACGACGGGATCGCCAGCCCCCTAGTTTCGATGAAAGGACTAGACCGACCATACTCCTACGCGGCGCATTCTCCCTTAGCAATTGTTGCCGATACGACAATAATCGCACAATCCCCGTACAGACTCATAGCTGCAGGTTGCGGCGACGTGGTGGCGAAGTACACCGCCGTCCGAGATTGGAAATTAGCGCATCGAATCAAGAACGAATACTACGGTGACTACGCCGCCGAACTCGCCCTAATGAGTTCAAGGGTTGTAATCAAAAACGCGAGTTCAATCAGGGCAATGTCCGATTCGGGCGTAAGAACTCTGGTTGAAGCCCTGATAAGCTGCGGCGTAGCAATGAGCATTGCCGGTACCAGCCGGCCGTGCAGCGGCGCGGAACATCTATTCAGCCACGCTCTAGCAATGATCGCCCCAACACCAGCCCTTCACGGTGAGCAATGCGGCGTAGGAACGATCATGTGCGCGTATTTACATGGAGCCAACTGGCAACTGATCAAGGAGTTCCTTCAGAAGATAGGCGCGCCCACCACCGCCAAGGAGCTAGGAATTCCTCCCGAATACATCCTGAAAGCCCTCACCTCAGCTCATTCCCTAAGGCCCGAAAGATACACGATTCTCGGAGAGAGCGGGCTTACCCGGGAAGCCGCTCTTAGAGTGGCAACAATAACGGGCGTAATCGAACAGTAAACCCCCTAGGCCGGATGGAATAATATCCTCTTTTAGAGCGTTAGCCTAAACCTAACGTGTGGTCCCGAATTGTCCTCCTCCCTAGACGACCTGATTAGAAAGGCCGCGGTGCTAAACGCGGTTCGTCATGACGGAAAGGCCAACCCGGGCGCGGTTCTTGGGAATCTTGTTGGAGAAAACCCTGATCTTAAGCCCAGAGCGAAGCAGCTAATGCCAGCAGTGCAGCGTATTGTCACGGAAGTTAACGCCACCACTCTCGATGCCTTGAGACGTGAGGTTTCTGAAAAATGGCCGGCGGACTTGGCTAGGGAAAAGCAGGAGGAAGAGAGAAAGCTCCCCCCGCTACCTAACGCCGACAAGTATACGACAATAATCACCCGCATAGCGCCAAACCCAGATTTTGTGCTCCACCTTGGCAACGCACGGCCAACCATCCTCAGCCATGATTATGCGAGAATGTATGACGGAAAATTCATCGTTCGATTTGAGGATACTGACCCGCGCCTAAAGAAGGCGCAGCTCGCGTATTACGATATTATCCGTGAGGACTTGAAATGGCTAGGTTGCGAATGGGATCAAGAATTCATTCAAAGTGACCGCCTTCCAGACTACTATGAAGTAGCCAAAACCCTCCTCTCAAAGGGCGCGGCCTACGTCTGCAAATGCGAACCCGACCGATGGCGCACATTAGTGGCTCAGAAAGTAGCGTGCCCGGATAGAGGGTTGCCACCATCGCGTCAGCTTGGGCGGTGGGAAAAGATGATGAACGGCGGATACGGGGAAGGAGAGGCCGTCTTTCGAGTCAAGACCGATATAACCCATCCGAACCCGGCCGTGCGAGATTGGCCTGGCTTCAGAATAGTCGACGTGAACAAGACGCCACATCCCCGCGTGGGTTCCAAGTTTCGTGTGTGGCCGCTCTACAACATGGCTTCAGGCATCGACGACCACGAGCTCGGCATTACGCATATCATTAGAGGGAAAGAGCATCTAACCAACATGGAACGCCAGCTCTTCCTGTACAAGCACATGGGTTGGAACTACCCCGATGCAATTCACTTCGGCCGGCTGAAGATTGAAGGGATGAACATGAGCAAGTCGGGGATGATGAAAGCCCTCGAAGCAGGGGAATATTCAGGCGTTGACGACCCGCGACTGGGAACCCTCGCCGCATTACGAAGGCGCGGCTTCAAGCCGGAATCGATTAGGCAGTTGATGTGGGAGGTAGGACCGAAGGCCGTCGATGTAACCATAAGCTGGGACAATATCAACGCAATAAACCGAAAGATAATCGACCCGACATCCCACCGCTACTACTTCGCCCCGGATCCAATCACAACCAAAGTGAACAAAGTTGGCGCAGACGTAAAGGTCAACCCGCCCCTCCACCCCCAGCATCCAGAGATGGGAAACCGAAGTCTAACGGTGCACTCCCGAAACGAAGTTGCCACACTTCTCCTCGCGGGGACGGACAGGACGACCCTCGCGACAAACAGGACGGTTCGATTGATGGGCCTCTTTAACATCCGACCGATAGGATTCGAGGGGAGCGATTTGAAAGCGGAGTACCTTGGAGACTCCCCCGTGGAGGGTGGCCCGCCCATTTTACAATGGGTTCCCGAGGACGACAAGCTGCCCGTCACAATAGTTCTACCAGATGCAACGAAGAGGACGGGGTTCGCCGAAGGCGACCTGAGCAAGGAAGTTCCTGGTTCAATCGTTCAATTCGTACGCTTTGGGTTCTGTAGAATTGATGAGACAAGTCCCAGCGGGATAACAGTGTATTTCGCACACGATTAGGCAATGAAGGAAGCGAAGCCTTGTCCAACAACCCAGGCGGGTTAGGTAAGGAGGAGTTGTGGGATGCTCTCGTGCAAACAGCCCATGCCCTGCTCATGTACAAGAGCCACAAACGCTACGTGGAAGAGACGTTACTAAAACAGCGCCCTGACATCACGGCCCAGGAAATCGCGATTCGATTAGCGATTCCGATTGGCGAGGCACTCGTCATATTATCTGAGACGCGTAACTCCGGAAAATCCACGGTAGCCAAAGACGTCGGAGCAAAGAGTGATGGACGGAGTCTGCTGGATTATACAGGTTAAACCAGAACCGCGCACTCCGTATAACACCCATTGACACCCTCGTGTGTTACAGCGGTTATGTGAAGCTCTTCGAGAATCAGTCGAAAATCCAACCATTCTACCTTTCGATGTATGTCGAAAGTAGAGTTGACGTTTATATGAGCCTGAGTGTACTACACAACTCCGGTGGTACGTTACTGTGCTATTCATGGAACGCTTGAATGTCAGCCGAATTCTACCCCTAGCCGTAGCAGCAGTCTACATAGCGACAGGGGATTACGCCTCCTTCATGCACTACATCAAAGCCATCATCTAGCCAGACAGATGCCCTGCGCCCGCGGCGTGGATTATCTACCATCGATATTGGCAGTAGACTGCCACGCATTGGTGTAATCCAGAATGGCCTGTTGGTAGTGCGCACTCGTGAATGTGCGAAGTTCGTGTGGGCAAAACCACGCCGCAAAGATCTGGCTGAATGTAATCCATAGGTATGACCGTCGACAATCCTCAACCCCTGGGCGGCTTGCTGCTGTTACTCGACGCAAAAATCAAGTTTCCGCTTCTCTGAAACCGCTACATTATCGGCCCAGGAGCGGAATAATTCTTCCAGTCCCCCCCGCCCAGGCCTAGCTTGCAAATTAGCTGGCGCCCAACATCCAACCCCAGGCTAGCACGAGAACTCCAGCCCGGTAGCGTCCAGGAGGCAAGGACCCTCACACTAATCCATCTAAAGCAAATGATCCGTTGAACTATTCTCTAGACGACCTCTCGCTGAATATGCAGAAGAACTAAAACAAATCTTAGCCAAAGAAAATAACCAAAATCTGGACAGACAGGGGTGGCCTTGTCCCAGCAATTCCAAGACATGTGTCCCAAATGTGGACGCATCATATCAGGCAGTACAGCCAAAGCTCTAAAACAAAACATGGCACTGCACCTGGCGAAGCATGAGATTGATTCCAAGCCAGAAGCCCCCCACGAATATCTACAATATGCGACGGAACAGGCGAGGGGAGACGCGGCGCTAATCCTTCGAGAAGAAATTGCGACGGTAGTTGACAAGCGGCTCAATGCCAACTCTATCTATATTCGCGTACGATCCGCCTCAGGCAAGGAAGCTGTTCTGCAATACGATGTGACAAGCAAGCGGCTGCTGAGTCATAACCCCTGAAGGGAAAGCTAAGAATCCGCGAAAAAGCAACCCGCAGAGGTAATGTGACCGGCAAAGAACTGACTCCAAACACGTTTTGACGGCCCGAACCCCAAAACAAGGACTCAACAGCGCCCCGGCTGAAATTTTATATAGCGGATTTTTTTTACCTAGAGTAACAGATGATGACGTGATGTCAAGTCAATCGGTACCAGTCGTAATATTGAAGGAAGGAACTCAACGTTCCACGGGAAAGGATGCCCAACGCAACAATATTCTCGCGGCGAAAGTGGTCGCCGAAACTGTGAAGACAACCCTCGGCCCACGCGGAATGGACAAGATGCTCGTCAGCACAATCGGTGATGTCGTCATAACGAATGATGGCGCCACCATAATGAAGGAACTCGATGTACAACACCCTGCGGCCAAGATGCTCGTCGAAGTAGCCAAGACGCAAGATAACGAAGTCGGAGACGGCACAACTACCGCAGTGGTTTTGACCGGCGAACTACTTGACAAGGCGGAGAAACTCCTGGACAAGGATGTTCATCCCACGGTGATTGTAGAAGGCTACAAGAAGGCTGCGGATAAGGCCCGGGAGATTCTTGCTGACCTCGGCGAACTCATCGACCCGAACGACGCCTCAACCCTAGAAAAAATCGCAATGACCGCAATGAGCACAAAGGGCGTTACAGGTTCGAAGGACCGTCTAGCGAAAATCGCCGTAGAAGCAGCTCTTCAGGTTAAAGAAACAAGAGACGGCAAGAACAAAGTCGACGTCGACCTCGTCAAAGTGTTGAAGAAGCACGGCAAGAGCCTTGAGGAAACCGAACTAGTTCGAGGCATAGTAGTAGACAAAGAGATCGCACACCCACAAATGCCCAAACGCACTGAGGACGCCAAGATAGCGCTGCTTAACGCGAAACTTGAGATTGAGAAGACCGAATTCGACGCTAAGATCAACATCAACAGCCCCGACCAGATGAAGATGTTCCTCGACGAGGAAGAACGCATGCTTAAGGAAATGGTCGATGACGTGGTAAAGAGCGGAGCCAACTTCGTCTTTTGCGAGAAATCAATCGACGATATCGCCCTACACTTCCTCGCCAAGAAAGGCATCTCCGCAGTCAAGAATATGAGCAGCGGAGATATGGAGAAGCTAGCCAAAGCAACCGGCGCAAAGATCGTGGCGAGCGTAAAGGACCTTAACTCAGACTCCTTGGGATCGGCGAGGCTGATCGAGGAAACCAAGATCGGTGACGACAAGTTAACTTACGTGCGCGACGCCAAGAACCCGATGGCGGTCACCATCGTGGTTCGCGGAGGAACGGAGCACGTCGTAGATGAAGCCGATAGATCACTACACGACGCCCTGTGCGTGGTACGCGATGCAATCGAAGATGCGAAAATCGTTGCCGGGGGCGGAGCACCAGAGGCTGAAACCTCAAAGCAACTCAGGGAGTACGCCGTGAAAGTGGGCGGCCGTGAACAACTTGCGATCGAGGCGTTCGCTGACGCAATGGAAGCCGTTCCGCTGGCGCTTGCCGAGAATGCGGGACTTGACCCAATCGACATAATGGTCGACCTAAGGGCCAAACACGAGAACCCCGAGCACAAGTGGTACGGTGTCGATGTCTTCTCCGGTGAAATCAAGGACACGAGGGCGCTAAACGTACTTGAACCCTTGCGAGTCAAGTTGCAGGTCGTAAAATCCGCTACTGAAGCAGCATCGATGATTCTCAGAATCGACGATGTCGTGGCATCTAAAGGCACGAAAGGTGAAGGCATGCCTAAGGGTCCGGGCGGACCCGGCGGAATGGGCGGCGGAATGCCTGGCGGAATGGGCGAAGAGTACTAAACTAGGACCGGAATCGGAACCCCTCACTTCTCCCCTTTTTCTTATTTCTTTATTTTTCAATCCTCTTGTGTCGTAAGTAACTTCGCGATCGTGAGCGCACTTTGCCGGCGGCGGAACCCGTCGTTCTGGTTGCCACATCGGAGTTCACGCTCAAAAGTACACCCGTCCGTCGCACATTGGAACAGCGTCTAGTGGACGACCTGAAATTCGCACTTAGACGGAGTGAGCTGGATTGTTCAAGGGTCGAGAAGGAGGCGGCCCGACTTGTGGTTTTTGGCACGAAACGGTCCGAAGATGCAGCCAAGGTATGCAGCAGAATATTTGGTGTCGCTTATGCGACGTCGGCGCAACTTCTTACGGATCCGAGCCTAGACGATATCACTGAAACAGTAGTCAAAATGGCGCGGGGATGCGTCTCCCAAAATCAGTCCTTCGCAGTCCGGGCACACCGGTCAACAACGGGCGTAATATCGAGGCGCGATGTGGAACTGGAGGGAGGTTCTAGGGTTCTGAGAGAGTTGAAGGAGCGGGATGTAACGGTAGATTTGGACTATCCAGACCATACGTTCTATGTGGATTTGGTCGGGGGTGACGTTTTCGTATACTCGGAGAAAATTAAGGGTCCGGGTGGGCTCCCTCTTTCGGCTGATTGGAAAATTCTTGGAGTTCTTGACCGTGGTGCCTTCTCCATTCTTGCCGCCGTCGCGATGATGAGGCGTGGGTGTACCGTGGAATTGCTCATTCCCGTTTCGGATACTTTGGAGGGCTTCTCGTCGATTTCGCAAATGGGGTTTGCTGAAAAACTCGGAATGCTGGTGACCAGACCGAACTACAAGGCCCTGATGCTTGTCTTGGATGAGTTACCTCAAATGCTTTCGCCTGGAGGAATAGAATCGGTGAGACGGTTGGCCGTTAGGATAGCGCGGCAGAGACGCTTCAGGGGCGTCGTTTTCGGGGACATTTCTGGGAAATTGTCTTCGTTACTCCGTGTTAGTAGCGGAGACGAGGGCCTTCCTGTGTTTTACCCGCTGCTTGGGCTCGAATGGGCAGACTTTGAGGATTTAGCGAGGTTAGCGGGAATAGACGCTAGTGAACTTTCTAGGGAAGCAGCATTTCAAGAGGAGCCGTTCCAACGTGAGAGTAGCGCCGGATCGACCTTGGAATATGTTGCTCCGTCGCTGCGTGAAGTTAGGTTTTAGGCGGTTTGTGCGAGCCCCTCTATTATGTTACAGGCCACGGGAATCGCGTTAAGCGTCTTGGCGCTTTGGCTTATCTCTGCTGCGTGCGTGCGGTAACTCTTCCGGTCAAGTATGCTCTGCACCGCCGAAGTCAAGGTCTCCGGCGTCAAAGCGTTTTGATCTATTACCTTGGCTACTTCTAGTTGGGTGGCGCGACGGGCATTTCCGATCTGTTCCGTGTGATCGGGGATGGGAACGAGGACCATCGGTTTTCCATAGGATAGAGATTTCATGATCGTACCGTGCCCTGCTCTGCTAACGACGACGTCGCAGGCGTTGATGTAATCATCTTGGTTTGGTAGCCAATCGAAAACCCTAACGCCTCTTACCACACGGGCTTTCTTGTCTCCGTCTGGCTCGCCACGCGAGAAGACTCTTTGAAACCGGGGAGGCATGCCTTCGAAGGACCGCAAAAGCAACTTGTCTAGTACCTTGCGCTCGATGGTGGGGCCGCTCACCGCTCCATAGATCAAAGGTTTTGTGGGGTCAAAATGCAATTCGCGCATATTGGAGGATGAGTCACGTTCGATCATCGGGCCGATTAGTTTCACCTTACCGTTGTAACGTTTGGGGATCGCGAGGTTTCCTAGGGCTATGGTATGCGGTGAGGGTAGGTCCGGAATCAGAATTACTTGACTCTCACCCCAAACTAACGCGATCGCCGTCCGCACAAAGAGCCATCCTATGTTGGCTATGAAAAAGAACAACCTATCATGGAGGCTTAGTTTCCGGTTGGAGGGGCGTCTAATGATCTCGACTCGAAATTGGTTTAGAACTAAAGCGACTGGAATCCGCAGAAGCCTCGCGGCTACTAGGGATGATGCGCGTGAGTCGGAAACGACCACATCCGGCCGAAATTGCTTGATGA
>Ga0187784_10003749_pt1 | contig 12289 bp, 12 predicted proteins | sample 1015_SJ02_MP15_2_FD_132964 | JGI IMG/M metagenome (GOLD analysis project Ga0187784, IMG submission 132964) | Tropical peat soil microbial communities from peatlands in Department of Meta, Colombia - 1015_SJ02_MP15_20_MG | ecosystem: Environmental > Terrestrial > Soil > Wetlands > Peat | place... | reverse complement strand
GACGTCGATCACCGCCCGATAGCGCTGTTCCACCGCCTTGAGCTCCACCAACACCGAGGGGGTGGAGATGGTGTGAAAGTCCGGTTCATGCTTGACAGCGAAGGTGGCGACCGCCACGTGGTGGACGCTCCCAGGCACGAAGTGTCAAGCAGGTACCGGAGCCAGTGTCGCCCAGGTACCGGAGCCGCGCCGGGAAGTGTCAAGCAGGTGCCGGATCCACGCCTAGATCCCGCCATGTGGGCCAGAGATTTCCCTGGTCATTGAGTCGGGCTGCCGGGATTTGAACCCGGGACCTCTTGACCCCCAGTCAAGCGCGCTAACCAAGCTGCGCCACAGCCCGTGTGCCGTTCGCCCTGTCGCCAGGGTTCTGGCGTCCCGCCTCGATGGTCGACGGCGACGTTGTCAACACTTTGTCAACGCGGTTTCCGCCCCGAGGTCGGGGCACCATGGTGGCACAGCCGCCCGGCGGGATACGAACGCCCCGCGCCAGGCCCCCTTCCATGAGCCCGGGCCGTGCGCCCCGCAGTACCTCGAGGCCAACCCAAACCGCTACTGCGGGTTGGGCGGGACAGGGGTGTGCCTAAGTAAACCAAGATTAGGCGACGGGCCCAGCGTGCCTAACCCGGTGGCGTGGCGGGTCAGGCCAAGGTGGTTCTCGAGGATCGCCTCGGCCTCCAAGGGGCTGTGGATGGGCACGTTGACGCCGATGGGTGGGTCTGACTAAGCCCGGCATTCGGGGCATTGCACCTCAAACCGGCCATCGCCATGACGGACCAACGTTGCCTTGTGGTCCCCACCAACCACCATCACGCCCACGACGGTACTCCCAAAAGCTGTTCCTTGCTCCCGCCGTTGCCAAAAATCAACGCCATGGGACTTTGGTCCCTGTCCGTCGGACCGCGTCATCCGTACCATCAGCCGCGGATCGGGCGACCGGGCGTGCCGGCTCGTCGGGCGTGGCGCAATGCTCCCGGCGGGTGGCCGGTGACCCGATCCAGTACGCGAGAGGCTGCTCAGGCGGGGGAAGTGGTGAACGCGACGACGCTGAAGGTGACGCCCTGTCCGAACGAGTGCGCTGCGGTGCTTCGCTTGGACCCGAACCGGCGCGTCCATCTGATGACGGTCGAGTGCGAACCCCCGGGCGATCTCAGCCAGCAGACTGCTTGTCGAGCGTCGTGGTGGTGGGATGCCCCGGCAGCCACGTGGCGGCCGGCAACAGGCGACGCCGCGAAGTAGGCCCTCCTCAAACGCCTGTTCGGCTTTGTCGCCACCTCGCTCCCCACGGCCGCTTGCAACCCTGGTGGTTCCGGCGTACGTTCATAGTGCCGGGGAATTTGGAGTCGACCGAACGCCAGTCTGACCTCGGTGGGTTGGGGCGGGTTGGTGTTCTTGCATTGCCGTGACCGCCTTCGGCAGGTCGAGTCCCCTCGGTGCGCGTGGTTCTTTCCGCCAATGGGGCCACGTCGCGCTCCCGGCTCTCTGGCCGCACAACAGTCCTGCGATAGAGCGCAGCCGCCCACCGTTGAGCGGCTGCGTGCCAAATCTTGCGTCGAAGTAAGCGTTTCGGGTCGCTGAAGGGTTATACGGGTGTGAGTCAAGACAACGCCGAGTTCGCCGAGTTCGTCGCGGCGAGCTGGGATCCCTGCCTGCGGGCAGTGGCCGCCAGCACCGGCAGCATGGCGCTGGCCGAGGACCAGACCGCCGAGGCGTTCGCCCGGGCGTGGGCGTCTCGGCGCAGGGTCAGTCGACATCCAGCTCCCAGGGCCTGGGTGGTCCGCACTGCACTGAACGCCGGGACGTCCTGGTGGCATCGACGCCGCAGGGAAACGGCGCTCACCAGCCACGACATCGCGGTAGCCGACAGCCATGGGTCCGGCCTGGGACAGTGCAGTGCTCGCCGCTTTGCGCCGTCTACCCGCCCGCCAGTGCGAGGTGATCGTGTTGCGTGTGTTCCTCGACCTGGACATCGACACGATGGCCAACGCTGACCCTGACGATGAGCCAGGTGCTCGACCCCGTCTCACTCCAGCAGGCACTGACGCAACATGGCATCGCGGCCCTGGTCAAGAGCGGCACATCTGCTCGTCCACTCCTGCGGCTCCCGACCCGGTCAGCATCGAGGTGTTGTCGGTCCAGGCGTCCAACGGGCTGTCCCACGGTGCCATCCCGGCGCCCGGTGGTCCTCCGCCCAGTGAGGTGCAGCAGATCGCCGCGCACACTGTCACCGTGATCAACCCGGCGGCGATCCCCACTGGGACCGAGCTGTTCTTCAGCTATTCCGGCACCGACCAGGCCGTGTTCGCAGACCTCATCGACACCAGCTCCTACACCTGCACCAACAGCCAGTAGCGGAGAACGGATCGAGGGCTTACGTCGTCAGCGGAAACCGTGATGCATAACCGAATGGTCAGGGACGCGCACTCTCAAACCGGAATCGGTATGTTGAAAGCGCGACTGAGGCCAGCGCGGAGCTTCGGGCACGCTCGGTGATCTGGGCGTCGGTTCGCAATCTTCACGGCCAACCGGGGGCGGGAAAGTACGACGACACCACCGTCTGAGGCCGAGTGACAGAGGGGCAACGACGCAGACCTTGGTTACTGAGACGGGGCCAGGGTTCCGGCCACTTCGCCGGCCTGGACGCCGAGCTCATGTGTGCGCTGAACGGCGGCTTGCTGCTCCGGGCGCGCCATGCGGTCCCAGCCTTGAAAGATACGGCGAGCGTGCTGATGATGAGCACCGCTTGCGCCTACGCGGCCCGGAGATCGGCCAGCGCGCCGGGGTCGTCGCGCCGGGCGCGTCATCGGGCCGCACATCGCACCGGCTCACGCGGAGCTGAGGATCATCCCGCTCGTGGGAACGCCCGTCCCGGCAGTGACGAGCACGTGCTCGACTCCGTCGACCTGGTTGACCGACTCGCCCCGGATCTGCCGCACCGCTTCGGTGATGCCGTTCATGCCGTGGACGTAGGCCTCGCCCAGCAGGCCGCCGCTGGTGTTGAGCGGGAGCCGACCACCGAGGGAGAGGTTCTCCACCGTGGCGAACTCCTTTGCCTCCCCCCGTCCGCAGAACCCGAGCTCCTCGAGCTGCATGAGCACGAGCGGCGTGAAGTGGTCGTAGATGAACGCGGTGGAGATGTCCACCGGCTCGAGGCCCGATGCCTGCCAGAGGCGGTTCCCCACCAGGCGCATCTCGGGAAGGCCCAGGAGGTCGTCGCGGTAGTAGCTGGTCATCATCTCGCCGTCGTAAGTAGCACCTTGTGCCACCGCCGTGATGACCGCCGCCGGCGCCCTCAGGTCGCGGGCCTGCTGCGTCGAGGTGACGACGAGGGCGACCCCGCCATCGCTCTCCTGGCAGCAGTCGAGGAGTCGCAGGACCGGCTCGACGACCCAGCGAGATGCCTGGTGCTCCTCGAGGGTGATCGGCCGGCCGTAGAACCAGGCGTCGGGATTGGTGGCCGCGTGGGCCCGGTCGACGACCGCGACAGGAGCGAAGTCCTGGTTGGTGACCCCGTAGGCCTCCATGTAACGGCGCGCGTGCAGCGCCACCCAAGAGGCCGGGGTGAGGAGTCCCCACGGTGCATACCACGACATGAAGGGCGGCAAGACGCCCAGCTGCCCGGCGAATCCCCCGAATCGGGTGCCCGAGCGCTCGTTGAATGCGCGGTAGCACACCACGACGTCGGCGACGCCGGTGGCCACTGCCATGGCGGCCTGGAGCACGACGCCGGCGGCTGCACCCCCGCCATAGGGGACCTCGCAGAACAACGAGAGTTCAGGGATGCCGAGGTTCCGACCCACTTCCATCTCTTCGTTCGTGTCCAAGGTGAAGGTGACGAGGCCGTCGACGTCGGCCGGCGACAGGCCGGCGTCGTCGAGCGCGTGCTTGACGGCTTCGCACGCCAGTTGGAGCTCGCTACGTCCCGAATCCTTGGAGAACTCGGTTTGGCCGATTCCCGCGATCGCCGTACGGCCAGAGAGCCAGGCCCTCACGAGTGCGCCCGGTCCAGTGGCATGCGCAACTCGGCCGTGCCGGACACGTGATCCCCGAGGTCTCCGGTCGCGGTGAAGGTGACGTGGACGACGCCTTCCTCGCCGTCAACCCGGAGGTCGGCGATGAATCCCGTGAAAGTGAGCGTGTGCCCCGGGAAGACCGGCACGCCAAGTCGGATGGCCAGCCTTGACACCATGGAGTCAGGCCCGGCCCAGTCCGTCAGGAAGCGGCTGCAGTACGCGGTGTCGGAGAGGATGTTCATGAAGATGTCTGGCGCGCCCTGCGCGTTGGCGAAGTCGCGGTCGTGGTGGGCCGGCATGAAATCCCGAGTGGCGATTGCTCCTGCCACGATCCGGGTGGCGGTGACGTCGACCACGAGCGGTGTCACGGCGTCCCCGACCTTGAGCTCCGAGAAGGCCAGAGTGGTGCGGGACTGTCCGCCGGTCACGTCGCCGTCACCGGTGTGAACTGGGGCAAGACCACTCCCCCGTCGAACTCCTCGAAGACAACCTCGACCGCCATGCCCATGCGAACCTCGCCGGGGGTGGTCCCCACGATGTTGGTCACGATCCGCGTCCCCTCCTCGAGCTCCACCAGGGCAACGATGTAGGGGTACTCCATGAACGGGAACTGCGGGTGCTGGGGCATGACGAAGCTGTAGACGGTGCCGCGCCCGGACGCCTCGACAGCGTCCCACGTGAGCGCATTGCACCGTGGGCACATCGGACGAGGCGGGTGCCGCAGCGTGCCGCACCCCGTGCACCGCTGGATGACCAGCCGGCGCTCGTTGACTGCATCCCAGAAGAACTCCGTGTCGCGGGTCGTCGTGGGGCGGAGGCGCATGCTCACGTGACGGCCCCCGATGCATTGAACTTCAAGATGCGGAAGCGTTGGCGCCCGACCACCTCGCCGTTGTGGTCCGTGTACTCGGTCACCCAGGTGACGAAGCGCCCCGGGCCCATGCGCGTCGTCTTCTCTTCGGAGATCGACTCGAACGTCGTGCTGGCGCTGATCACGTCCCCGGGACGCAGGTAGCGGACGATCTCGAATTCTGAGTTGGTGGCCAGTGTGGCGGTGTAGCCCGCTCTGTCGAGGATGGACAACGGCGCGTCGTCCTCGCCGGCGACCGGAGACCCTCCCCGCTCGGCGATGCCCGTGATCACCGGCGTGGCCATGGTCCAGGTCTGGAGCATGAGCGGAGGCGCCACCAGGCCGCCATACCGCGAGGCGACCGCCTGCTCGGGATCGGTGTAGATGGGGTTCCAGTCCTCGAACGCGGCAGCCCAGTGCCGGATCATGGGCTCGTTGACCGGATCGGGTGCCACAGTCGTGGGTCGGGACCCGACGGGCCGGCCGATCAGGGCGGCCAACTGTTCGTCGAGGGACCCCGGCGCCCTCGGCGCGTCGTCGTGGTCACAACCGTGCTCAGCCTGGTGCTCGCCGCCGCTCACGCCACCGGTCCCGTCTCGAAGGCTTCGACCTCGATGGTCCTCGTGCGGCGCCCGTACTCGGTCATGGAGAACGGCCACTGGGTGACGATGCGTCCCGTGCGCGACCTGTAGTAGCCGCTGCAGTCGGCCTGCCAGACGTCGATCTTCTTGATCTTCTCCTGCAGCTCCTCGTTGTAGGCGGCCATGGGTCCGGGCTTCACGTCGATCCAGGCCAGGTCCTCGTCACGCATGCGCTCCAGCTGCTTGACGATGTGCGCCACCTGGTACTCGATCATGGTGAGGATGCTGCCGTTGTTGGTGTTGGGCCCATAGAGCATGAACAGGTTCGGGAAGCCCGCCGTGGTGATCCCGAGGTAGGCCTCGGCCCCGTCCTCCCAGACGTCGGCGATATGGCGCCCGCCACGACCGACCAAGTCGATCACCGACGCGTACCTCGTCGTCTCGAAGCCGGTCGCCAGGACGATGGTGTCGACCCGCCGTTCCACGTCGTCGACGGTGCGGAGGCCCCGCTCGGTGATGCGCTCGATGGGCTCCGTCACCAATTCGAGGTTGGGACGGTTGAACGCCGCGTAGTACGCATTCGAGAACAAGGGCCGCTTGCAACCGAAGGGGTGCTGGGGTCGCAGCTTGGCCCGGACCTGGGGGTCGCGCACCACCTCGATGGCGGCCAGGCCGGCAGCCTCCTGCTCGGCCAGGACCACGGGGTCCTCAAAGGTCATCCCGGCGTCCATGTGACGGTAGATCTCGGCGCGCACCCGGGCCGCCGATTCGGGATGGGCCCGGAAGTGCGCCAGCTGCTCCTCGGTGTACGCGGCGTCAGGCTTGGGCAGCACCCAGTTGGCCGTGCGTTGGAAGAGATGGACCTGGCGGGCGGTCTGGGCCACTTCCGGCGTGAGCTGCACCGCGCTCGCAGCCGACCCGATGATGCCCACATGCTCACCGGTCAGGTCGTGGCGCTCGTCCCACTGCGCGGAATGGAACATCGAACCGGCGAAGCTGTCGACACCCTCGATGTCGGGCGGCGTGGGCTCGCGGAACATGCCAACGGCGCTGATCAGCACGTCGCCGTCGAACTCCTCCCCCGACGCTGTCGCAACGCGCCACCGCGAGCATCCCTCGTCCCACGTCGCCCCGGTCACCTCCACCCCGAACCGGCAGTGCAGAAGGATCCCATGGCGCTCTGCGATGTCCTCGAAGTAGGCCAGGATCTCCCTCTGGGGCGGGTACGGCCGCGACCAGTCGGGTTTGATCGCCCACGAGAACGAGTAGAGGGCGGCTTGCACGTCGCAGGCGCAGCCGGGGTACCGGTTGATGCGCCAGGTGCCACCGGGGCCGTCGCACCTCTCGAGCACGACGATGTCCTCGAATCCGGCCTCCTTCAGCTCCTTCACCGCACACAGGCCGCTGGGCCCGGCTCCGACGACGAGGACGCGCATGCACCCGACTCTTGCCCTTGCTTTACATCATTGTCAAATGAAGTTAAATAATCGGCCTATCTCCGGTATGCTCGGGAAATGGCCAGGTCGGCGGGAGCAGCAACGGCAGGCCTCCCCGACGCCATGCCCCGGCGAACGTCGACCCTCGAGCATCTGCGCGCTGTCACCCGCGACGTCCAGCTCCGCCTCGCCGAGACCCTCACCGCCTCGGGTGACACCGGCTTGGGCCCGAGCTTCGCCCCCTTCCTCGGGCGAGTGCGCGACGGCGCCCTGCCGATCGGCCGGATCGCCTCCGAGTTGGGGAGCAGCCCGCAAGCAGCGAGTCGGACGGCGCGGGCATTGGAGGAGCTGGGGTACGTCGCGCGCACGACGAGCACGACCGACGGGCGCGCGAAGCTGGTCGCGTTGACCGCCCGTGGGCACGCGCTCCTCGAGCGCGCCCACGGGACCTTCACCGCCTGCGAGCGGTCATACGCGCTCCTGGTCGGTCGCGCCAGAGTCGAACGCATCCTCCGTGACCTCGAAGTCCTCCACTTCGGTCTGGGCCTCACCCCGGAGACCGGCCCCGTCGTGCACGCCCCCGCGCCGCGCTCCATCGGCACCTGCGTCTTGGTGACGCTCCACGCCACCCGACAGGAGCAGCAGGCTCTCTCGGCACACGGCCACAGCGCACTGCGCCGGTCGCACCAGGAGCTCCTCCGAACCGTCGGGTCCCGCGGCGGGCGGGTCAGTGAGGCCGCGCGGACGCTGCGGATCAGCCGGCAGGCCGTCAGTGCCATGGTCCAAGACCTCGAGCAGCTCGGCTACCTGCGCCGCCGGCCCGACGCCATCGACAGGCGCGCCGTCGTCGTGAGCCCCACCGGTCGTGGCATGTCGGCGCTCCGGGCCATGGATGCAGCGGCACGACGACTCGAAGAGGATGCTCGGGCCGTGCTGGGAACGGCTCGCTGGGCCCGCCTCGAGCGAGACCTGGCCGGCCTCGACGAAGCGCTCGCAGTCACCGCCGTGTCGGCCGAGCGGGGTCCACGGCCAGACCTCGGCGTCACCGGGCAGGCGCCGTCGCTCGACCTGCGGCGGCTGGCGGTGTGGTTGCGGAAGAGACTCGGAGCCGCCGACGCCGCACAGCTGGCAGCGCTGCTCGCCGAGCCCTCCGCAGTCCCGGGAGGGGGCTGAGCTCACACCAGGGCGAGAACCGGGAGCCGACACCCCGACCACAGGTGAGCGCTCTCGACACTCGTCTTTGCGTTGACCGGATGCCGCGAGACGCAGCCGGCGAAGTCCAACCGGGGTTCAAGGGGGATGTAACCCCTCCTGGCCTGGGGTCTTTGCCGTTCCGTTGACTCAAGGTTCGGACCGGGTGTACCGAGAGAATCCCCGTGGCAACCATCACGCGCGACACCGAGCTGGACCGGCTGCACTTCCTCATCGAGACCCAGCGCCTCATCAATGCCGGTCCGCTCGAGGCCGACCGAGTCATGGCGCTGGTCGTGCAACGCGCGCAAGCGGCCCTGAGCGCCGACGGCGCGCTGGTCGAACTGACTCAGGGCGACGCCATGGTGGTCCACGTGGCCGGCGGCTTGGTGGAGACGTGCACGAGCTCGAGCACTCCACTCGAGGGCAGCCTGTCCGGTCAGTGCGCGCGCCTCGGGATGCCCCTCGTGTGCCGCGACACGGCCACCGACCGGCGAGTCGACGGCGAGGCCTGCCGCGAACTCGGGATCCGCTCCATGGCCGCGGCACCCCTGGTGCAAGCCGGCCAGGGCGTCGGCGCGCTCCGGGTGGTGTCCGCCCTCCCGGACCAGTTCGGTGATGTGGACGCCGACGTCCTGGAGCTGATGGCGAACTTCGTGACACCGGCACTGAGTGCGGCGTCCAAGCTCGAACAAGAAGCCGAGCGCGCCCTGCGCGACTCGCTGACCGGACTCCCGAACAAGATGATCCTCATGGACCGGCTGGCGCGATCCGTCTACGAGGCGCGGCGTTACGGTCAGCCCTTCGGCCTGTTCTACATCGACATCGACCACTTCTCGGCCATCAACGAATCCCTCGGGCGCGAAGGTGGTGATGCCGTGCTGCGTGCCGTCGGCCGCGGCCTCAACAGCACCGTGCGCTCGGGCGACACGCTCGCCAGGCTCGAAGCCGACCAGTTCGTGATCCTCTGCGGCAATGCCGACCGCGACATCGTCGAAGAGCGGCTGAAGGGGCGCATCAACACGGTGATCTCCAAGGTCGACGAGGAACTCGGCCTGGACGGATTCACCTTGGAGGTCAGCGTCGGGGTGGTCTGGAGCACCGGCAACGACGCCAGTGCCGAGAGCCTGCTGACGGCCGCCTCCACTGCCGTCTACCGCGCCAAGCGCCAACGGTACGCCGCCACGGCCAATGCGGCGAACAGCTGAACCTCGTCGGGTAGGGCGTCGAGCCCCTCGAGCAGCGCGAACCTGCGACGCCACGAGGTGAGGGGTTGATCACCCGCTGAGACAACGGCCGCGCCGGGGACCACTACCCTCGGGCGTCATGCCACGAACCGATCGCACGACTGCTCGACGCTCGTGTGCGCGCATCGCGCTGGCCGCCTGCGCCGCCTTGGTTGCCGCCTCCACCACGCTCGTCCTCGCCCCCCCGGCCACCCCCGCCGGGGCCTCGACGAGCACCGGGGCGTCCCCGGGCGTTGTGCGAGCCGCGCTGCCGCCGGGGAAGATCAACCACATCTTGCTCCTCGAGTTCGAGAACGAGGGCTACGAGGACACCTTCGGCCCCGGTTCGCCTGCCACCTACCTCAACGGGACGCTGCGTCCCAAGGGTGAGTTGCTCGAGAACTACTACGCCATCGGCCACGACAGCCTCGACAACTACATCGCCCAGGTCTCGGGGCAGGCTCCCACCGAGGACACCCAGGCGGACTGCGCCGACAACGGGTTCGCCTTTGCCGACGTGACGCCAGGCACGGCCGACCCGGATCAAGCGGCGGATCCCGGACAAGTCGACGGGGAGGGCTGCGTCTACCCCGCAACAGTCCCCACCATCGCCTCACAGCTCGACGCGAAGTACCCGCCGGACAAGACGACGCACCTCGCCGCCTGGCGCGCCTACGAACAGGACATGGGCAACGACCCCGCGCGCGACGGTGGCTCGCCCGACCCGTCCGGCGGCACCGACTGTGGGCACCCGGCCATCGGGGCGACCGATACCGCCGAGGTGGCCACCCCGATCGACCAGTACACGACGCGGCACAACCCCTTCGTGTGGTTCCATTCGGTGATCGACAACACGGCCGAGTGCGACGCCAACGACGTCCCGCTCGGCACATTGACCGTCCAGGGCACGCCGTCGCCCGCCGGGCACCTCGCTCGGGACCTGGGCAGCGAGCGCACCACGCCGCGCTTCGGCTTCATCACCCCAAACCTGTGCAACGACGGACACGACGCCACCTGCGCCGGGCTCAACAGTGCCGGGGGTCCCACGGGGGGCCTGCTCGCGGCCGACGACTTCCTCCGGGCCTGGATGCCGCTGATCTTGAACTCACCGGCCTACAAACATGGCGACATGCTGGTCGTGATCACCTTCGACGAGTCCGACGTCGGCGGGCCCGGCGCCACCGACGCCTGCTGCAACGAGGCCTCGGGGCCCAACACGCAGGCGCCGGGTGACGCCGGCGCCACCTCCGACGCCGCGGCACCCGGAGGCGGCCGCATCGGTGCCCTGTTGCTCAACCCCAAGTACGTGGTGGCGGGGTCGACGGACACTACCGGCTCGTACAACCACTACTCCGCGTTGCGCAGCTACGAGGACCTCCTCGCCCTGACGTCGGGCGGCAGCGACGGCGAGGGGCACATCGGCTTGGCCGCCGCCAAGGGCCTCAAGCCCTTCGGCACCGATGTGTTCCCCACCAGGCTGAGCGGGGCGCACGGGCAGCGCAGCTGACCGCCTTGGGGCCGCTGGTCCCGTCTCAGCCGATCCGGCGCAACGAGGTCCGATAGCGCGCCGCGTTGGCCACGTAGTTCTCGGCAGACGCCTTGATCATGGCTGCGTCGGAGCGCCCCTCGAGGAGTTTGGCCGGGACGCCGAGCGCGAGCGCTCCGGGCGGCACCACCATGTTGTTGGGCACCACTGCGTTCGCCCCCACCGTGGCGCCGCGGCTCACGACGGCGTGGTGCAGAACGACGCTGCACGAGCCGGCCAGCGAACCGTCCTCGAGCGTGCAGCCCTCGAGGTGGGCCAGGTGTCCGACCACGCAGCCCTCGCCGATCAAGGTGGGGAACCCAGGGCCGGCGTGGATCACGGTGCCGTCCTGCACCGAGCTCCGCGCCCCGACGGTGATCAGGCCGTAGTCACCCCGAAGGACCGCAGCAGGCCAGACGCTCGCGTGCGGGCCGACGGTGACGTTCCCGATGACCACGGCATCGGGGTGGACGAAGGCATCGGGGTCGATTTGTGGCGCGAGCCCGCCGATCTCGTAGAGGGGCATGAGGAGCGACGCTACCGCTACACGTGCGCGACCAGCCAGGTGATCCCCTGGTAGCCCCGGTAGCCGAGATAGATCACGCTGGCCACCAGCATCGCCTTGAAGTACCAGGGGATCGGGCCGCGCTCCTGCTCGGCCAAGACGGTGCCGCACGTCGGGCACTCGCCCTCGTCGCCGAGCTCCTCGTCTTCGACAAGCCGGTCGCACTCCTCACACCAAGGCATCAGCGCCGCCATCCCGTCACACGCCCGCTCACCTTCCGCCCACTCGCACCCGCAGCTTCAGCGGCGTCGGCCCGAGGTCGAACGCCTCGCGCAGGCCGCGCTCGATGTAGCGGAGGTAGGTCGCCGGCAGGCGCCCGGAACTGAACAGCGTGAACGTCGGCGGTTCCACCGCCCCCTGGACGGCGTAGCGGATGCGGGCCCGCGGCGCCGGCTGCCGGCTCTGGAGCTCCTGGACGGCGCGGTTCAGGGCGCCGGTGGGGACCCGCTGGTGGTACGCAGCGACAGCCTGGCGGAGAGCCGGGAGGATCCGGTGTACGCCCTTGCCCGTGAGCGCCGAGATCTTGAGCACCGGCGCTGCGCCCAAGAAGGCCAGGCGATCGGCGACCCCGGCGAGGACGTCGTCGCGGTCGTCCGTGGGCACCTGGTCCCACTTGTTGAGCACCACGATCGCCGGGCACCCCGACGAGCCGATGCGCTCGGCCAGCCGTTGGTCCTGGTGCGAGGCCCCGACGGTGGCGTCGATCACCAAGATGGCGATGTCGGCGCGCTCGAGGGCTCGCAGTGCCCGCAAGGTGGCGTGCTGCTCGGTACCGCGGTCGGTCTTCGAGGGCCTCCGCAACCCGGCCGTGTCGATGAAGCACACCGGTCCATCGGGCGTCTCGACCACGGTGTCGATGGTGTCGCGTGTGGTGCCCGGCATGTCGTGCACGATGGAGCGCTCCT
>Ga0187784_10003747_pt1 | contig 12293 bp, 14 predicted proteins | sample 1015_SJ02_MP15_2_FD_132964 | JGI IMG/M metagenome (GOLD analysis project Ga0187784, IMG submission 132964) | Tropical peat soil microbial communities from peatlands in Department of Meta, Colombia - 1015_SJ02_MP15_20_MG | ecosystem: Environmental > Terrestrial > Soil > Wetlands > Peat | place... | reverse complement strand
GGCAGGACCGCGCGCTCACCCCGTTCAGCCTGACGAACCGCATGCTCTCCGACCTCGCGAAGATCGATTCCCCATTCCGGCTGGTGGTCGACTCGGTCGACTTCTTCCTCGAGGTGCTCGAGCCGCACGACCTCACGACGGTCGCCCGCCAGATCCGCCACCGGTGCCAGACGATCGGCGGCCACGCGCTCCTCACCGCCCACTCGATCTCGCACGACCGGTCGGTCTTCGCGCTGCTCCAGGACCTCGCCGACCTCGTGTTCGACCTGAAGGCCGAGCCCCGGGTCGACCACTACGAGCACACGCTCTCGATCGAGAAGGTCGCGAACCGCCCGGACCTGACGCACATCTGGAACGCCCAGCTCGGTGAGGGCGGATGGTTCGTGGACGCGCTCAAGGGCGCCCCGCGATAGCGGCCTACCCGGCCGTTAGCTAACCTTTATCGGCGTCGCCCGGCTCGGTAGACCGAGGTCGGGCTTCCGTGGAGGACGTCGTCATCCGGACCCTCGAGAAGGTGCAGCTGCGGGACCCGATCCTGATCGAGGGATTGCCGGGGGTCGGGAACGTCGGAAAGCTCGCGGCCGACTACCTCCGCGACCAGCTCAAGGCGAAGCCGCTCGCCACCATCTACTCGAAGTTCTTCCCGCCCCAGGTCTACGTGAGCGAGGACGGGATCATCCGCCTCGTCTCGAACGACCTCCACTACTGGAGGGCCCCCGCGGGCGGCGCGCACGACCTCCTCGTGCTCGGCGGCGACTACCAGGGGATCAGCCCCGAGGGACAGTACGAGATCACCCAGCGGGTCCTCGACTATTGCCATGCGCTCGGCGTGCGCGAAGTGTTCACCCTCGCCGGGTTCGCCCAGGGCCGGGTCGTCGAGGAGCCGCGCGTCCTCGGGGCCGCGACCAACGCCTCCCAGGTGGAGGCGATGAAGAAGTTCGGGGTCGTCTTCTCCCGCAACGACCCGGGCGGCGGCCTCATTGGCGCGAGCGGTCTCTTCCTCGGGCTCGGACGCCTGTTCGACATGGAGGGGGTCTGCCTCATGGGCGAGACGAGCGGCTACTTCGTCGACCCGCGGAGCGCCGAGGCGGTGCTCAAGGTCCTCGCGAAGGTCCTCCGGATCGAGGTCGACTTCACCGCCCTCGAGGCGAAGGCCCACGAGGTCGACCGGATCGCGCAGAAGATCCACGACGCCGAGGGGCGCCCGGGCGAGGCGACGCCCTCCACCGCACCGACCCCGCGCGAGGACCTCGGCTACATCGGCTGACCGGGCGCCGGATGTCCGAATCGTCCGGACCGGCGAGCCCATCGGTCGGTGTTGGGGCCGAACTTCTCCGCGAGCGACTGAAGGAACATACTGGCCCCGACGGGTTCGTCCCTTTCGACCGGTTCATGGACGTCGCGCTCTACGGAGAAGGGGTCGGGTTCTACGCGCGCGAAGAGCCTCCGTTCGGAAGGAAGGGAGCCTTCTACACTGCGGCGCACGCGAGCCCGCTGTTCGGACGGACGATCGCCGAGCGGGTCCGTCAGGTGGCCCGATCGGTCCCGGACGGCGCGCCGTTCCGAGTCGTCGATGCAGGCGCCGGGGACGGGACGCTGGGCGAGGCGCTCGTGGGTGGACTCTCGGAGGACCGGGAGCTCGTTCCCCGGCTCGAGTACGTCCTCGTCGAGCGCTCGGTCGCGCTCTCCGTGAGGGCACTCGACCGCGTCTCCGGGGCCGCCCGTTCCTCGGGCATCCCGGTCCGGGCGCTCGGGAGCGTGGCCGCGGACGGTCCGTTCGTCGGGGTGGTCGTGGCGAACGAGCTGCTCGATGCCCAGCCCGCCCGACGGCTGCTGTGGGACGGGACGGCCTGGAACGAATGCGGAGTCCGATGGAACGGCGAGGTCTTTGTACCGGCGACGGTTCCGTCGACCCGCCCCGTGCCCGGACCCGCCCTCCCACCGAACCCGGCACCTGGGACCGTGGTCGAGTTCTCCCCGATGGCCGAAGCGTTCGTGCGCGAGGTCGCCGACCACCTTCGGGACGGGCTCTTCCTCGTGCTCGACTACGGCATGGAAGAGCCCGAGCTACTGGCCGCCCATCCGTCCGGAACGCTCGCCGCGGTCCGGCAGCATCGGGTGGTTGCCGACCCGCTCGCGGATCCCGGGAGTTCCGACCTCTCGGTGTTCGTCAACTTCACCCGTCTCCGCCGGGTTGCGGCGCGCGCTGGCTTCTCGGAGCTCTCCTGCCGACGGCAGGCCGAGGCGCTCGGTGCGTGGGGGTTCCCGCGCGTGTTCGACCGGGCGGTCTCAGCGGCGGGCTCGGCAGAAGCGGAAGTGCGTCTCCGTCTCGGCGCGAAGAACCTTCTCTTCGGGTTCGAGCGGTTCCACGCCCTCGAGTGGAGCCCCGGTCCCGCCGGGAACGTTCCCGTCGGAACTACGTGACCGGCCGGCTCGGAGCGCTCTCGAGGGGTTCGGCGACCTTCGCGTCGACGAGGAGCCGCGCCGTCTCGGCGGGCAGCGAGAGCACGTCGTCCACCCGGAGGTCGACCGTCTCCGAACCGACCTCCACCGGTCGGGACTCCTTCACGACCCGCACGTAGACGAGGTTCGGCCGGGACCGTGCCGCCGGAGGCGCCACGGCCGGCGGGGGAGGAGGCGGGGGCCGGGCGACCGGGGCTTCTCCTCCGGGGGTAGGGGACGGAGGTACGGGGGGTGTCGTCGGTTCGATGTAGGACGCGGCGGACCGTCGGTGGTCGATCAGGACCGCAAGGACCCGATCGAACATCTCGCGCTCTTCGGGGAGCGCGTTCGGAAGGTCTCGACTCCCGCCGATGCTGGCCTGGAACGACTGGTTCAAGATCTTTTGGACCCGCCCTTCGACGATGTCCCGCGCGACCTGGATCGCGCGCTGGTAGGTCTGCCGTGAGATGTCGCCCTTCCGACCGGAAGGGTTCTCCCGGAGCTCGGACTCGTACGAATGTCGGAGCTCGGCCAAGTAGGATGTCGTCAGCGGATAGAAGTCGGGCGGAAGTTTCGCGAGCCCCCGGACGGCGAGCTCGTTCCGTCGCCACTCGAGCAGCTGCGTGAAATGATCGGGCATCGGGCCTCGGGGAATGGGCGGAGACCCGAAGGACTATACGAACTGTGCGGTCTCGCCGGGAGCGCGACCGCCGAGCGAGCGATCCGGAGCGCAGTCGACCGATGACGGGCGATCGGGACCCTGCGGTGTCGTTCGACGAGTTCTGGGACCTCTGGGTCCGGCTGCAGACCGAGAGCCGATCCCCCGGAACGGTGGTCGTGGTCGAGGGGGAACGCGACCGCCGGTCGATCCGGCGCCTCGGGATCCGGGGGGCGATCGTCCTCGTCCATCGCGGACGCACCCTCTCGGAGACCGCCCAGGACCTCGCCGCCACGTCCCGGCGCGTCATCATCCTCACCGACTGGGATACCGAAGGGGGCCACCTGGCCCAGCGATTGAAGGAGTTCCTCGGCGCCGGCCGGCACGGGCCGGACCTGGAATACCGTCGACGGCTCGCGCACCTCCTCCGCGGAGAGCTCGCCCACGTCGAGGGTCTGTACGGGTGGGCCACGCGCGCCGCCGAGAAGGCGAATCGATCCCTCGCGCAGCTGCTCGAGGATGGCGAGGACGAGGCGGGAACGCCTACGGGATGACCTTCGACTGGGTCCGGCGGGTCTCGCGTCGGTTGCGGGCCCTCGAGGGTCGGAACCGCTCCGCGCCCTTCCCCTTCCACCGGAGGCCCCGCCCCTCGGTGCCGGCGCTCGTGAGCCCGCGGAAGACCCGGCCCTTTTGGGACGGCGCGGCGATCCAGGCGATCTTCGGGTCGGCGAGGACCTCGGGATGGGACGGGTCGACCAGGATGACCTCGAAGAACTTCTGCTTCCCGTCCTCCCCGACCCAGTACGAGTTCAGCACCTCGAGGTTCGGGTGGTGCTTCTGCGCCCGCTCTTCCGCGATCCGGCGCAGGCTCTTCGCGAGCGTCATCCGCAGAATGCCCTTGTGCTTCGGTCGACGGCCCGCGATGATCGCCCGCTTGCCCTGACCCCCGCGGCGCACCCGGACCCGGACGACCACGAACCCGCCCTTCGCCCGGAACCCGACCGCGCGGGCCCGGTCGAGGCGGGTGGGATGCTCGATCCGAGTGACCGTGTTCTCCTGCCGCCAGGTGAGCAACCGCTCGTGACGGAGGGACGACCCCTCCTCGCCCAGCGTCTTCTGGAACGACTGGGCCATGTAGCGGTACGACGAGGTCGACATGGAACGCGGCGCGGGGGACCCGGACCCGTGATTTAAAGGTGCTCCTCGGAGAAACGGCGTCAGGCGCCGTTCTTCGCGGGTCCCGTCCACGGCAGTCGCGGGTCGGACGGCCGCACTACCTTCGCGGTCGCGTGGCTCTCGGTCGCGATCGCCCGCTCGAGATGGCTCGAGATCTCGCGGACGAGCCGGTCCATCCGGGCCCTCTGCTCCTCAGGGACGGCGACGGGCGCCTCCCAGACGAGCGCCGCTCCCCCGCTCGTCGGGTAGAACCGGAACTCGAGCGCGCTCGCCGCGGGAGGCACGGCCGGGTTCATCCGGTCGAGCCGGCCTTTGAGACGGCTCTCGGCGGGCTCGGCCTGGTCGGTCCGCTCGACCGTGTAGCCGAGCGTGCCGAGGTAGTCGGCAAGGTACGCCGCGAACCGCTCGCGGCCGATCCCGCGCACCCGCAGCCAATCGCCGTTACTTTCCGCCATGTTCCTTCCGGTCGAGGGCCCGCCCGAAGCTCTTGAAGAGCCCGAGCATCATCCTTAGCTCCGCCTCGGAAGGCGTCGCCCGGCCGACCACGCGACGGAACAGGAGGATTAAACCCCGTCGTTTGTGCGCGGGGTGTCCGGTCCGCGCGAGGAGCTGCCCGAGGCGCTCGAGGAACAGCTCCTTTTCCGACCCGTTGAGCTCGATCGCCTCGGGAGCCGGAGTCGTCTCGGGGTCGGCCGGGCCGCGCGCCCGGTGGACGGCGTAGAGGACGATCGCGACCGCGTGCGAGAGGTTGAGGGTCGGAAAATCTCGGCGGGCGGGTATGTGGACCAGGAGGTCGCAGTGCAACAGTTCGTCCCGGGAAAGTCCGTTGTCCTCGGGCCCGAATACGAGGGCCACCCGACCGTCCAGGGAATGGACCAGCTCTCCGAGCCGTTCCGGGCTCACCGACCGCCGCAGGTAGGCGTTCGACCGGCCGGTAGACAGGTCGGTCGTGCCGACCACGAAGTCGGCGTCCGCGACCGCCCGCTCGAACGAGCCGACGCGCACGGCCGTCCGGAGCAGCGGGAGACCGCTCATCGCCCGGCGCCTCGCCTCGCTGCCGATGCGAGCCCGCGACGCGGCGAGCACCAGGCGCTCGGCGCCGAAATTCCGGGCCAGCCGGGCCACCGCGCCGACGTTGCCGTCCTCCTTCGGTCGGACGAGGACGACGTCGATCCGGGCGGTCACCCTGCCGCTCCCTCCGTGAAGAGGCGTCGGACCATCCAGTCGGCGTCGAACGGGAGGAGGTCGGCGTACCCCTGGCCGGTCCCGACGAACAGGATCGGCTTCTTCGTGACAAAGGCGGCGCTCAAGGCGGCTCCACCCTTCGCGTCCGCGTCCAGCTTCGTGAGTACGAGCCCGTCGATCCCGATGGCGGCATCGAACAGGCGGGCTTGCTCGATCACGTCGTTCCCGCTCAACGCGTCCCCGACGAACAGCGTGAGGGACGGAGACACGACGCGGCGGATCTTCTTCGCTTCCTCGATCAGGTTCTGGTTCGTGTGCTGGCGTCCGGCGGTGTCGACCAGGACGACGTCCAGCCCCTTCGCCCGCGCATGCTCGACCGCGTCGTACGCCACGGCCGCGGGGTCGCTGCCCTCCTGCTGACGGACGACGCGTACGCCGATCCGTTCGCCATGGACGAGCAACTGTTCGATCGCCCCCGCACGGAACGTGTCGCCCGCCGCAATCACGCTGGAAAGCCCCTGGCCCCGGAGCCAACCGGCGAGCTTGGCGATGGTTGTCGTCTTGCCGGTACCGTTCACCCCGACGAACAGGATGACGTACGGCTTCGGCGCATGCGCCCGGACGGTCTTCGCAAGGTCGACCGGCGGTCGCGCGAGGATCGTCCGGCAGGAACGCTCGAGGCAGACGCGGATGGCGTCCTCCGCCTCTACGCCGAACCGCAGCTTCTTCCCGGAAAGCTCTCGTCGCAGATCCTTTCGGAGCCGCTCGATCACCGGCACGGCGACGTCCGACTCGAGGAGAACGATCTCGAGGTCGTCGAGGACGTCGTCGATCGTGCCCTCCTTGAGGCGGCGGCCGAGGAACCCCTCCGTGAACATCCCGTCGTCGCCCGTGGGGGGCGTTCCCGTGCGGGGGAGAGGCGCCTTCGGAACCGACGGGCCCGAAGCGGGGACCGCGGGGGCCGGAGATGGTGGCGGTGCGCCCGTGCCCGGTTCGTCTTTCGGGCCGGGCGACGCCTCTTCGGAGCGCCTGAGCCGCGCCTTAATCGCTGCCCACATCGACCGGCGCGCCGGCCTCCCGGGCGATCGCATCGAGGCGGGTCGAGAGGGCCTGGATCCTTTCGTTGAGCGTCGTGATCTGGCCCTCGAGGTCGCGGAGCGCCTGGTCGATCCGCACCGTCCGCTCGGCGATGAGCTCGACGACCTTGGGCCGTTCCATCTCGACCACGATCCCGTCGCCGACCCCCACGAGGACGGGCGCGGCCCGGTCGACCGAGCCCCGCACGAACGTCTCTCCGCCGAGCGGAAGGAGGATCTCGGCCCCGGCGGAGGCCCGCTCGACTCCCTCGAGGCTCTCCCGCGCCCGGAAGTGGTCGGAGCGAGAGGCGCTCAGGATCTGGTGCTGCTGAACGAGGGCGTTCAGCTGGTTGCGGTACGCGTCAAGACGCAGGAGGTCCTCCTGGACCTGTTGCTCGGTGACCTTGGCCGGTGGGGTGCTCATGCGGCCGGAACCTCTTCCACCGAATGGATCCGTATGTGGGACCGTTTCACGTGATGGCAACCTCCGATCTCCGAGAGGGCCCATTCCCGGGCGACCTCCGAGGAGTCGGCGTCGTGCAGCTTCGTGAACGACTGCCAGTAGCCGCGACGTGCGTAGAACGAACCCTGAACCTTGAAGTGCGCCATCGGAAGCCTCCGCGTGCGGCCGCGGCACCCGGGGGGGCCTTTTAAACCTAGCTTGCCGGTCGGCGGTCCGCGCTCGGTTTCCCCCCGAGGGAGTCGACCAAGTACGAGGCGGTCCGCCACGCGAGCGCGAGGATGGAGATCATCGGATTCGCCCCCGGGGCGGTGGGCAACAGACTGCCGTCCCCGACCCACAGTCCGTCCACTCCGTGGACCTCCCCGGTCGGGCGGACCGCGCTGGAGCGCGGGTCGCGGCCCGCGCGGGCCGAGCCCATGGGATGGGCCGAGAACAGTGCGATCGAGCTCGGCCGGACCCCCGCCGCACGGACCCCTGAGATGAAGCGGTCGAGCTCCGACTCCGTGATCGGCCGACCCTCGCCGCCGACCTCGACAATCGGGGTCTGGAGCGACAGCAGTCGCGTCGCCCCGGCGGCCCGGAGGATCCGTGCCGTCTCCTCGATGCCACGGACCAGGTTCTGACGGTCGCGAAGCGTGAGTCGATAGTCGTATTCGGGGCGGCCGTGGGCGTCCAGCCGCACCCGCCCTTCCCCGACGTCGCGCACGAGGACGATCGGAGTTGCGGTGTGCTCGGTCCGTTCCATGCGGGCCCGGAACGCGGCCGCGCCGTCCCACGGCAACGCGATGGCGGTGAGGCCCGGGTGCGCCGGGGCGACTTCGATCCACGGTCCATGAGCGTCCGCGTCCGACGTCTGGAACCGGTAGACCCGGACGGTCTGATGGGGACCCTCCCAGGTCCGCACCGGGTCCGGGAACTCTCCCGCGAGCGCCGTGGTCGGGTCGATCCGAAGGCCCGCTCCGACCCCCGGGTGCCGGACGTCCGACCGCAGGAGGAGGGCGGGGGTCTGGAGCGCGCCCGCCGCGACCACGACGGAGCGCGACCGTATGCGAAACGGGGCCGACCGCCCGTTCGACCGGAACGTGGCACGCACCGCCCGGACGCGGCCGGAATCGACCTCGATGAGGTCGGCGCGGGACGACGCGAACAGACGGGCCCCGCGGCGCATCGCGTCGGCGAGGAACGTATTGAGCGTAGACTGGCGGGCCGAATACGGGCAGCCGAAGGTGCAGAACCCGCACCGCGACTCGCACCCGACGGCATTCCGCGGGATGATGTCCCAATCCGTGCCCTGGCGGTACCCGAGCTTCGTGCAGCCTCGCCGGAGAGCGTCGTTGGACGGATTGACGGTGCTCTCCTGCGTGGAGACCCGCAACCGACGACCGACCTCGGCGAGGGTATGGTCGAACGCCGGAGTCGTCACGTCGACCATACCGCCGGAGTCGGCCCACTCCTTCCGCGCCTCGGGCCGCGGGGGAAGACAGGTCAACCAGTTGATCGCCGTGCTGCCGCCGACCGCCTCGCCGGCGAGGAACGCGATCGACGTGTCCGCGGTCGTGACGACCCCTCGACCGAGGAACAGCCGATCGTGCGCCTCCTTCTCGACGCGGGGATAGGCAAGGTCGGGGAACCAGTCCCCGGCCTCCAGCACGACGACGCGATAGCCCGCCTCGGCGACGCGCCCCGCGATCACGGCGCCCCCGGCGCCACTGCCGATGACGCAGACGTCGGTGTCGTACTCCTCCCGTTCCCCCGGGATGGTTGGGCCGAGACCGCGGAGCGCTTCGGGAATCCCACCGGAAACCGCCGGGGGCGCGTAGTGAATCCGTTCCCAGAGAGGATGGGATGCCCCTTTCACCGGGCCGGCGAAGTAGAGACCGGTGGTCAACCTCTTGGCCGCCTGGAACCCCCGACGTTTCAGCGCGAGGGAACTCTCCGCCATCCCGCGCAGGTATCGTTCTCGACCGGGACCATCGAGCCGGGAGAAGCGCACGGGGCGGCCGGAGAGGAACAGGTTGACCAACGGACTGTCCACGGCGCGTAGGAGGGTCTCGAAATCCTTTCGCTGACGGATCGGCAGTCCCGATACAAGGTCCAAGAGCTCCCGATCGATTCCGACCGAGCTCGCGGGAGGATAGGGAGCGCCATGTTCGTCCGCGGGGAACCCAGGGCAGAGCGTGTCGACCAGGGCCTTCAGGGCCGCGGGAGGAGCGGACATCACTAGGGGAGCCGACACTCTCGACCTATTTCGGCCCTTCATCCTCGCGCGGTCGGGCGTCGAACCGCGACCGCTCGCGGAACCAGCGGAGCTGGCGCTCGAGAAGGCCCGCGTTGGACCGTTCGGCGGGAACGTTCGGCGGGATAGACGGCGGGGAGGTCGGTCCGGCCGCCGGTCCGGGGGTGGGAGGGGATGGCGGCGCGCCGATCCCCTCCAGATGACGTTGGGTCAGGAGACGAGGGCTTTCACGCTCTTCCAACGCTCCGTCACCTCCTCGTCGGTGAGTCCTACAGTGGGGGAGAAAAGGACCCGGCTCCCCCACTGCGACCGGTACTGGGAGTATTCGTCCACCCCGATCGGAAGCACAACCCCATCCGCGTGCGCGTCGTCCGCCATGCTCCCGAGCATCGAGGCCCATGATGCCGCGTCCACGGCTGCGGGCGTGACGCGGGCGGTCGGGTCGAAACGGAGGAGCGTTTCCCGGACGAAGCTCTCTCCGTCCGGCGGCACGAGGAAGCCGACCCGGCAACCCCGCTTCATCATGAGGAACGCCCCGAGCGCCCCCCTCGGTCCGTCCACGAGCGAGACCAGCCGACCGGCAACGCCGAGAGGGAGACCACCGGGTCCCTCCATCCGGTCGAAGTAGAGGTAGGTGTGCGGACCCCGCACCTCGACGAACAGCTCCACCTCCGGTTGCTCGAGATCGACCTTCAGCGCTCGCTCGGCGAACCGTTCGAGGACCGCGCCTCCCAAGTTACCGGCGAGCTCCTGGCTGGTGAACGCATGCTGACCCGTACGTCGCGCCCGGACCGCGAAGCGAATCCCCGGGCGAAGTCGGCGGTCCGACAGTTCGAGGAGGCGCGAGGCGATGACGGCGGGGTCGCTCGGCACCTCCGCGACCGCGCTCACCGACGTCACGCCGAACACCCGGCGTAGGAGCCGAGCGCCCCGGTCGGCGTCCTCGGTCTCCACGTAGAGATGTCCCCGGTCCGAGCGGATCCGACCCGCGAGCCCGTCCCGCAGGAACTGGTCGAGGATATTCCTGCGGAGCGCGCCCTCGAACTCCCGCCGCACGGGAGGGGATTTGAGGGCGAGCTCCCCGTATCGGACCAGGAGCAACGAAACCATCGAGAAGGGTTAAGACGGTGGGACCGCTAAAGCGCTTCTCGGCGGGGTAGCAGCGTGTCGTCGTCGTTCAGCCTCCCGCCTCCTTCCGTCGACCCGTGGACCCCGTTCCTCGAGGCGATTCTTGACGGGTCGGCGGCGGCCGCGGCGTCGAGCGGGCTCGTCGTCCCGCGGGAATCGCTCTTCGCGCAGCTGAGCCTCGACGCGGGGCCCGAGGGCGAGGTCTCCCTTCCGTGCCACCGTTGGGCGCAGGAGTCGAAGCGGCGACCGGACGGCCTCGCCACTGCGCTCGCCACCGCGTTCGTTCCCTCGCCCCTCGTGCGGTCCGTCACCGCGAAGGGCTCCTACGTGAACTTCCGGGTCGACCCGGTCGCGCTCACCGGCGCGACTCTCGAACGGGTCCTCACCCTCGGGAACCGCTACGGTCACGGCGAGCCGGCCGGACCTCCCGCGGTCATCGAGCACACGAGCGCCAACCCCACCGGGCCGTTCCATATCGGCCGGGTCCGCAACGGGATCATCGGGGACACGTTCGCGCGGGTCGTCCGGGCGGCCGGAACGCCGGTCACGACCCAGTACTACGTGGACGACATGGGTCGGCAGGCCGCGATGATCACGTGGATCTGGTCGAAGCCGCGGGAGAGCTGGCCCGAGCCGGTCCGCCACGCGGTCGACGGCCAGGAGCTCCCGGGGGAGAAGCCCGACCTACACCGCGGTCGGCCCTACCCCGCGGTGAGCGCGTACCTCAAGGAACACGAGGACGCCCGGGAGGAGGTCGCGAGGCTCGTCCAGCAACTCGAAACGGGCCACCCGCCGGCCGAGCATCGGGTGCTCGCCCAGACGATCCTCGACGGGATGCTCCAGTCGCTCGCCCGACTCAACATCCGCTTCGACGAGTTCGTCTGGGAGTCGGATTTCGTCCACGACGGGTCGGTCGACCGCGTCATCGCGCGGCTGCAGGCGTGCCCTCACGCCCTCGAGGAGTCGAACGGGGCCTGGGCGATCGACGCGAGCTCCTACGGCCTCCCGAAGGAGTCGACCCACCTCGTCTTCCAGCGGGCGAACGGCACGAGCCTCTACGTGACGCGGGACATCGCCTACCATCTCGCGAAGTTCGCCCGGTTCGCGCGGGTCGTGGACGTCCTCGGGCAGGACCACCAGCTGCATGCCCGGAGCCTGGACGCGCTCCTCGAGGAGCTCGGCGAGCCCCGGCGGCCGACGTTCCTGATCTACCAGGACATCACCGTCCCCGACGGGGGACGCATGTCGACCCGCGGGGGCTCGGCCGTCTGGCTCGATAACCTCCTCGCCGAAGCGCTCGACCGGGCGCGCGCCGAGGTGCTCGCCCGACGCGAGGACCTCGCGGACGCCGACGTGGAGCGGATCGCCGAGGCGGTCGCCACGGGCGCCGTACGGTACCACATCGTCCGGGCCGCGCCGGAAAAGCCGGTCGTCTTCCGATGGGAGGACGCCCTTTCCTTCGAAGGCCGGAGCGGTCCGTTCATCCAGTACTCGTTCGCTCGGGCGACCAGCGTCCTCCGCAAGGGGGACGCCCTCCGACCGCCCTACCCCTTCGACGCGGGCCGTCTCTCCCACACCGAGGAGCTGGCCCTCGTACGGATCCTCTCCCGACTGCCCCGGACGGTCGCCTACGCCGCTCGGACCGGCCACGTGCACACGGTCGCCGGGTACGCGCACGAGCTCGCGGACCAGTTCAATCGGTTCTACCACGCCGTTCCGGTGCTCCGGTCGGGCGACGAACGAGCGAGCCGTGTCGCCCTCGTCGCGGCCGTGCGGCAAACGCTTGGAAACGCGCTCGACCTCCTCGGCATAGCACCGCTCGACGCGATGTAGGACCGGAGCCTGCCACGGGGTGGCCCGAGGCCCGTCCCCGTCAGAAGACGGATACTCTATCTAGTGCCTTCTCCTCGGCCCTCGGGGGAAAGGACG
>Ga0187784_10003746_pt1 | contig 12293 bp, 11 predicted proteins | sample 1015_SJ02_MP15_2_FD_132964 | JGI IMG/M metagenome (GOLD analysis project Ga0187784, IMG submission 132964) | Tropical peat soil microbial communities from peatlands in Department of Meta, Colombia - 1015_SJ02_MP15_20_MG | ecosystem: Environmental > Terrestrial > Soil > Wetlands > Peat | place... | reverse complement strand
TCAGCACCGCATCCTTGGCCGTCTGGCAGCCGGCGGTATTGGGCAGAAAGCGCACCTTGCCAGCCAACAGATCGATCAGGCTCTCGTCGTCGCCGGCGAGGCTGATGCGGCGGATCGACGCCGTCACCATCTCGGTGCCGCTCGCTTCGACGGCATCGAGCATGATCTTGCGGTTGGGATAGCCGGCGCTGCCGAGGAAGAGCCGCGAGCTGAATTTGTGGCCGGCAATGACCAGCGGATCGGACATTGTTTGCTCCTAACCTCCCTGGCGGGCGCGCACGATCTCGACGCTGTCGCCGGCGCGCAGCGGCGTCGCCGGCCAGGCCGCCCGCGGCACGACGGCGCCGTTGAGCGCGACGGCGATGCCGCGCTGGCTCACATCGACGGTCTTTTCTTCCAGCAACGTCGCAAGCGTTTTTTGCGAGCCGAGCGGCTCGGGCTGGCCGTTCACTTTGATCAACGCGTCGGCGATCGATGCTTCGGACATTCGCATCTCCCCTACTCGGCGGCGCGCGCTGGCAGGAAGCGTTCGAGGCCGAACGGCTTGATCGCGGGCTCCGCAACACCGTCGAGCACGAGGCGCGCCATAGCGTCCGCCGTCACCGGGGCCAACAGAATGCCGTTACGGTGATGGCCGGTCGCATAAAACAAGCCCTCAAGCGGCCCGGGCCCGAGGATCGGCGCGTCGTCGCGGCTGCCCGGCCTGTGGCCGACCCAGATTTCGTCGATGGGCAATTCCTCGACTGCGGGCACCGCGCGCCAAGCGGCTTCGAGCAATGTGAGTACGCCGCCGGCGGTGATCGTGTCGTCGAAGCCTTTTTCCTCGACGGTGGCGCCGATGATGAGCCGGCCGTCACGGCGCGGCACCAGATAAGCGCCAGGGGCCCATAGGACGTGCGTCAACAGCGGCGCCGCAGCGTCCATGCGCAGCGCCAGCATCTGTCCCTTCACCGGACGCACCGGTGGGCGGCGGTCCGACGGCAGCCCGCCGATGCTGCGCGACCAGGCGCCGGCGGCGAGCACCACGATGTCGGCAGCGGCGATGCTGCCGTCTTCAAGCAAGACGCCGTTGGCGCGGCCGCCTTGCACGACGATCTCCTTGACCGGCCGGTGCTCGTGGATGGTCGCGCCGGCATTCTCGGCGGCGATGCGCAACGCTTGCGCGAGCTTGCGGTTATCGACCTGATGGTCTTCGGGCGAGAAAACCGCACCGGCGATTTTGCCGGCAAGGCGCGGCTCGCGCGCGCGTGTCGCCGCAGCCGGGAGCCATTCGAGCGGCAGATCGAGCCGCCGCTGAAATTCCAGCCGATGTGCGATCTCGGCTTGATCGTCGGCAGTCAGCGCAAGAACGAGCGTGCCCTCGCGCCGCAATTCGACGTCGATGCCGCTTGCGCGTTGAAGCTCTTCGGCAAAGGCCGGCCAGCGCGCCTGGCTCTCGCGGCCCAGCGCCACCAGCGCTTCTTCGCCGGGCTCCGCCTCGCAGCAGGCCGCGAGCATGCCGGCGGCGGCGTGACTTGCACCCGCGCCCGCCTTGCCACGGTCGAAGATGGTGACGGCGGCGCGGCCAGCAATCCGCCAAGCGATGCCGAGGCCGACCACGCCGGCGCCGATGATGATGACGCGCGGGCGGCTTTTGATGGGTGTGAGTGTATGGATAGTCCCAGTCAACGCGGCTCCCTTCGCTGGGATGACCCAGACAGGTTCGACGGGTGTGATCTCAGCCGCGTTTTTTGCGCGGCACCCCTGGCCGTGCCTCAATGATGGGGGTTTTCCTGCGCCGCTACAAGGGGCTCCTCGCCGCTTAAGGCGGGTTGCGCCCGCTCAAGGCGTCGCCTTGGTTTTGGCCAAGGCGTCGAACTGCATCAGCCGCTCAAGAAGCGGTTCCATGTCCTTGAGCGGGATCATGTTCGGCCCGTCGGACGGTGCGCGGTCCGGATCCTGGTGCGTCTCGATGAACAGGCCGGCGACACCGACGGCGACGGCGGCGCGTGCCAGCAGCGGTACGAACGCGCGTTCGCCGCCGGAAGCGGTGCCCTTGCCGCCCGGCTGCTGCACCGAATGGGTGGCGTCGAAGATTACCGGTGTGCCGATCTCGGCGAGCACCGGCAGCGCCCGCATGTCGGAGACGAGCGTGTTGTAGCCGAAGGACACGCCGCGCTCGGTGACGAGCACGTTGCCGTTGCCGGCGCCCGTGATCTTGTCGACCACATTGGCCATGTCCCAGGGCGCCAGGAACTGGCCCTTTTTCACGTTGACCACGCGGCCGGTCTTCGCGGCAGCGACGAGAAGATCGGTCTGGCGGCAGAGGAAGGCCGGTATCTGCAAAATGTCGACGACTTCGGCGACGACCGCGCACTGATCCGGCTCATGCACGTCGGTGAGCACAGGCACGCCGAGCGTGTCGCGCAGGTCGGTGAAGATTTCGAGCGCCTGCGCAAGCCCTACGCCGCGCGCGCTCGCCGCGCTGGTGCGGTTCGCCTTGTCGAAGGAGGTCTTGTAGACGAAACCGATGCCGCGCCGCGCTGTAATATCTTTGAGCGCAGCCGCCATGTCGAAGGCGTGCGCGCGGCTTTCCAGCACGCAAGGGCCGGCAATCAGCGCCAGCGGCAACGCATTGCCGAAGCGCACCTTGCCTACGGCGACGATGGGATTCGGTTTGGCAGTCATCAGCGCACTCTTGCCGGCTATGCCAAAACGATCACTGAGCGCTAAGATACATGGACGAACCCGTCCAGCTTCGCCGCTCTGCGGTCGAACGTTGCGGTCGCCTCGCAGCCGCGCATACGGTTGACCTCGCCGATCAGCGCGTCGGCAAATTCAATATTGTTTGTCATGAAAGTCTTCAAGGCTGCACGCACGGCGTCGCCATCTTCCAGCACGATTTCCTGACTGGCCAAGAGCCGGGACACGACGCCTCCGGCTTTGACCTTATCAAATCGATAGCCGCGAACCAGGACCCAAACCATCTCGCACAAGGCGACGCGATCCACGAATCCGGGATTTTCGCGGGTGCATCGCTCGGCGACGAATCGACGTGCCTGACCGGCTTGCTTGGCATCGTCGTCGACGAAGCAGCGCAAGATCACGTTGGTGTCGAGCCCGATCATCGCTTCTTGCGGCCTACCGCGCGCAAATACCGATCGGTTGCGGCTTGAGCGATGACCTTATCCATTTCTTTGAGCGTCAAACTGCGAGGCGGCTTGCCCAGAATTCCAAACAGATCGCGAATGCTGAGTTCAGCGCGCTGCACGACAATCCGCTCCGCGTTTTCGGCAGTGAAGCGAACTTTGTCGCCCTCACGCAACCGCAAGCGCTCGCGCACCTGTTTGGGCAGCGTAACCTGGCCCTTGCCGGTCACCGTCGCCTCGTAGGAAGCTGCGGCGGGCGGAGTCGCGAAATAACGGGTCGCCCTGCCCTCCTTGATCTTGCGAATGCGATAGCCGCGACCCTCGAGCCGGCGCAGGACGTTGTATTGCGGGCCTCCGGTCGCCGCGACGATCTCGTCCATGGTGGCTCCGGTCGGCCGCGTCATCAGCCGTTCGGCGACCTTTGTTCCGGGAAGATTTTCGTTCATCGAATCCAACTTTGTATAAGTCGCTACTCATTATATTCAAGGATTATTGAGAGTCAATCTCGGCCGGCAACGAGCGAGGTCCTGCAACGGCGAAGGACTGCGCCCTTACACCAGCCGGCTCTGTTCCACCGCCGCGCCGATGAAGGAGGAGAACAGCGGGTGTGGCGCGAACGGCCGCGATTTGAGCTCGGGGTGGAACTGCACGCCGATGAACCAGGGGTGATTGGCGTATTCGATGATTTCCGGCAGCAGGCCGTCGGGCGACATGCCGGAGAAACGCATGCCGTGCTGCGCGAGCCGATCCTTGTAGGCGGTGTTGACCTCGTAGCGATGGCGGTGGCGCTCGGAAATCTCGGTCGCCTGATAAATCTCGGCGACCTTGCTGCCGCGCGCGAGCAGCGCCGGGTAGGCGCCGAGCCGCATGGTGCCGCCGAGATCGCTGCCGACGCCGCGTTTCTGCAACTCGTTGCCTTGCATCCATTCGGTCATCAAGCCGACCACCGGTTCGCTGGTCGCGCCGAATTCGGTGGAGTTCGCCGCCTCGACGCCGCAGAGATTGCGCGCCGCCTCGATTACCGCCATCTGCATGCCGAAGCAGATGCCGAAATACGGCACCTGGCGCTCGCGCGCGAACCGCGCGGCGCGGATTTTTCCCTCGGCGCCGCGCTGGCCGAAGCCGCCGGGCACCAGGATGCCGTCGACGTGTTCGAGAAACGGCGCCGGGTCTTCGTTCTCGAACACCTCGCTTTCGATCCAGTCGAGGTTGACCTTGACCTTGTTGGCGATGCCGCCGTGGGAGAGCGCCTCGATCAGCGATTTATAGGCATCCTTCATGCCGGTGTATTTGCCGACGATGGCGATGGTCACGTCGCCTTCCGGATTGCGGATGCGTTCGTTGATCAGATGCCAGGTGGCGAGATCGGGCGCCGGCGGTTGTTCGATGCCGAAGGCGGCAAGCACTTCGCCGTCAAGGCCGCCGGCATGATAGGCTTCGGGCACCGCATAGATGTTGTCGACGTCGCGCGCCTCGATCACCGCGCTTTCGCGCACGTTGCAGAACAGCGCGAGCTTGCGCCGCTCGCTCTCCGGGATTGGCCGGTCGGTGCGGCAGAGCAGAATGTCCGGCTGGATGCCGATGGCGCGCAGTTCGCGCACCGAGTGCTGGGTCGGCTTGGTCTTCAGCTCGCCGGCGCTCGGAATGAACGGCATCAGCGTCAAATGGATATAGACCGCGTGGCCGCGTGGCAGGTCGTTGCCGAGCTGGCGGATGGCCTCGAAGTACGGCAGGCCCTCGATGTCGCCGACGGTGCCGCCGATCTCGCAGAGCACGAAATCGAAGCCTTCGTTGCCGTCGCGGATGAAATCCTTGATCGCGTTGGTGACGTGGGGAATGACCTGGATGGTGGCGCCGAGGTAGTCGCCGCGCCGCTCCTTGGCGAGGATCTCCTGGTAGATGCGGCCGGTGGTGATGTTGTCGGTGCGGGTCGCCGGACGGCCGGTGAAGCGCTCGTAATGGCCGAGGTCGAGATCGGTCTCGGCGCCGTCGTCGGTGACGAACACCTCGCCGTGCTGGTAAGGCGACATGGTGCCCGGATCGACGTTGAGATAGGGATCGAGCTTGCGCAGGCGGACCTTGTAACCGCGCGCCTGCAGGAGCGCGCCGAGCGCCGCGGAAGCAAGACCCTTGCCCAGTGAGGAAACCACGCCGCCGGTGATGAAAATGTACCGCGCCATGGGACTTAACCTCTAGCGCCGATCGCTCGATTCGACGAGCGATATTGCGGAGTGGCTGCTGTGCAGCGCGCAGCAACTCCATTAAAAGTAATGTAGCTGCAAATATTTATCTTGGAATCCTCATGCCGCGCGGAAGCTTCCCCCGCTCGCTTCGCTAAGACGGCTCGGGGTGTCGCCTGCGCCATGGGTTAAGGGCCTATTGGGACTGTGGAACTTGCGGACCGCCGGGCGCCGGACTTGGCGGTGCCGGCGGCGGGTTGGCGGCTGGGCTTTCGCCGCGGAGCTGATCGAGCACGCCGCGGCCGCTCTGGCTTAGCGGCTGCGCTGACCTGTCCGCCGGCGTCTGCTGGCCGGCCGGTGCGCCGGTGGGATTGATGATCGAAGCCGGGTGGCGGCCGAGGCCGGCGAGCCACGACAGCGCGAGGCTGGTGACGAAGAAGCCTACCGCCAGCAAGGCAGTCGTCCGTGTCAGCACGTTGGCGGTGCCGCGGCCGGTCATGAAGCCGCTGGTTGAGCTGACAAGCCCGCCGCCTTCGGATTTCTGCAACAACACCACCCCGATCATCGCAACGACGAGCATGAGGTGGACGACAATAACGACAGTCAACATCGACGATGATCCGCTTACGGCGGCTGGCGCCGCGGCCTTGGATATAGGAAGTCGCGGGCGTCTCTACATGATCCGCCATGGAATTTCCATGGCGGTTTCCGCCGCCAGTCGTAGCGCTCCCGTACGTTCTTACCCCCCAGGCGCGGCCGCTTGCCGGGCGCACTAGCGATAAACACCGGCGATCGCGAGGAACTCCTCGGCTTTCAGGCTGGCGCCGCCGACGAGCGCGCCATCAACGTCATCCGCCGTTAGCAGGTCGCGCGCGTTCGCCGGCTTGACGGAGCCCCCGTAGAGGATACGCAACCCCTGCCCCGCTTCGCCGTAACGGGCGCCGAGCCGCTCGCGGATGCAGCGGTGCATCTCGGCCACGTCGCCGACGGTCGGCGTGAGCCCGGTGCCGATCGCCCAGACCGGCTCGTAGGCGATCACGAATTTTCCCGGCCGGTCCGGCAGCGAACCGTCGAGTTGCGCGCGCACGACCGCAACTGCGCGTCCGGTTTCGCGCTCGGCGCGCGTCTCACCGACGCAGACGATGGCGAGAAGGCCGGCGCGAAAGGCGGCTTGGGCTTTTGCGCGCACCTGCGCATCGGTTTCGCCGTGATACTGGCGGCGTTCGGAATGGCCCAGGATGACGGCGCCGGCGCCGGCATCCTTCAGCATTTCGGCGGAAATGTCGCCGGTAAAGGCGCCGGCCGGCTCGGCGTGACAGTCCTGGCCGCCGATCATGACCGCAGAGCCGCGCGCGGCATCAGCAAAGCTTACGAGCAGCGTTGCCGGCGGGCAGACGATCAATTCCACCTCGGCAAGCCGCTTGGCGCCGGCGATGATCTTTTTCAATTCGCCGGCGGCGCTTTTGAGGCCGTGCATTTTCCAATTGCCGGCGACCAGCGGGCGGGGCGTCATCATCTGTCTCCCGGCGTTTTAACCGTCGCGGCATTGTCGGGCCGCAGAGCATGCGGCAAAGAGGCGTTAGCAGAGCCCTTGCGCGCGGAAAAGAGGCGTTTTATCAGCAAGTCCCGTCGGTTGCGGGATAGGGTGCCGATCCTTATGATGCACGTCTCACGCGACCGCCCGGTCCGCCCCATTTCAACGCGCAGGATGTGATGCTTCGAGGTATCCGCAAAGCCTCCGCCAATTGGCTCGGCCGCGCCGTCATGGGCGTGGTCATGGGCCTTTTGGCGGCGAGCTTCGCCATCTGGGGCATCAACGACATCTTTCGCGGCTTCGGCCGCTCGACGCTCGCCAAGATCGGCGGCACCGAGATCGGCATCGAGCAGTTCCGCCGCGCTTACGACGAGCGTTTGCGGCAGATCGAGCGCCAGCTCGGCCATCCGCTGCCTCCGGAGCAGGCGCGCGCTCTCGGCCTCGAAAGGCAGGTGCTCGGTTCTATGGTGGCCGAGGCCGGTCTTGACCAGCGCGTCCGGCAGATGCGGCTCGGCATTTCCGACGCCGAGATCGTGCGCCGGATCACCACCGACAAGATGTTTCAAGGTCCGACCGGTCAATTCGATCGTCTCCGCTTCGAGCAATTGTTGCGAAGCATCGGCTACAGCGAGCAGCGGTTTGTCGCCGAGCAGCGGCAAGCGACGCTGCGCCGGCAGATCATCGGTTCGCTCTCCGGCGATCTGCCGACGCCGCAGGCCTGGCTCGAAGCCATCGATCAGTTCCAGAACCAGGAGCGCAGCATCGCATATGTGACGCTCGGACCTGCGCAGGCGGGGAACGTTCCGCAACCTGCGGCCGACGAGCTCAACAAGTATTTCGAGGCGCGGAAAACCCTGTTCCGGACGCCGGAATACCGCAAGATCGAGACCGTCGTGGTGACGCCTTCGGATATCGCCAAATGGATGGAGATTTCCGACGCCGACCTCAAGGCGGCCTTCGACGAGCACCGCGCCCGCTACATCGCGCCGGAACGCCGGCGCGTCGCGCAGCTCGTCCTTCCGACGATGGAAGAAGCCGAGGCCGCCGCGACGCGCCTCAAGGACGGCTTAAGCTTCGCGGCGCTCGCGGCCGAGCGCGGACTGAAAGAGCGGGATTACGATCTCGGCACGGTGGCGAAATCTGACATTGTCGATCCGGCGGTCGCGGATGCGGCCTTCGCGCTCAAGGACGGCGAGGTGAGCGCGCCGGTGAAGGGCCGCTTCGGCGTGGTCATCACGGCCGTCCTCAAGATCGAGCCGCAGGCAGCGAAATCGTTTGCCGACGTTGCCCCGCAAATCCGCAGCGACATCGCCGCGGAGCGCGCCAAAGCCGAGGTGCAGAGCCTGCACAACAAGCTCGAGGAGGAACGTGCCGGCGGTGCGTCGCTGCAACAGGCGGCGGAGAAGTTGAAGCTCCCCGTCGTCACCTACGATCTCGACCGTTCCGGCCGCGATCCGCAAGGCGGTCTGGTCGCCAACCTCCCCCATTCCGGTCAAGTGGTCAGCGCCGCCTTCGCCTCCGACATCGAAGTCGACAACGATCCCATCGAAGCCGACGGCGGCTACATCTGGTACAACGTCGCCGGCATCACGCCCGCGCGCGATCGCACCCTCGACGAAGTCAAGAGCGAGGTCGAGGCGCGCTGGCGCGACGACGAGATTTCTTCACGGCTGAAAGCGAAGGCCAACGATTTTCTCGGCATGCTCAAGAACGGCGCCTCACTCGAGGCTGTCGCCACGGCCGAGGGGCTTGCGGTCAAGACGGCGGATAAGCTCAAGCGCGGGTCGGGAACCGCAGCGGTACCGGCAAGCCTCGTCGCTTCGGTATTCCACACCGCCAAAGACGCCTTCGGCAGCACCGCCGGCGACCGGCCGAGCGAATGGGTGATCTTCCGCGTGACCGACGTCACCACGCCCAAGCTCGATGCGAACTCGGACGGCGCCAAGCGCATCGAGGATATGGTCAAGCAGCAAGAGAGCGACGACATTTTTGCGCAATACGTGGCGTGGCTCGAAGATCATCTCGGCGTCAGCATCAACCAGGCGGCATTGGCGCAGGCACTCGGCAACAGCGCGCCGGACACCAACTAGACCATGCAGATCGAGCCTTCGGCTGCGGCGTTTGCCGCGCGCTATGCGGCGGGCGAGCCGCAGGTGGCGTGGACCACGCTGGTCGCCGATCTCGAAACGCCGGTCTCCGCCTTTCTCAAGATCACCGGCGTCCGGCCCAAAAATTCAACAAGCGCTTCGCCGATAAGCTTTTTGCTGGAGTCGGTCGAAGGCGGCGAAGTGCGCGGCCGCTATTCGATCATCGGCGTCGAGCCGGACGTCATCTTCCGCGTCAGCGGCCGCCGCGCCGAAATCAACCGGGCGCCGCAGAGCGATCCGCAAGCGTTTGCGCCGATGGCGGCGCCGCCGCTCGAGGCGTTGCGTACGCTCATCGCGGAAAGCCGCATCGCGCTGCCGGATGCGCTGCCGCCGATGGCGGCCGGCATCTTCGGCTATCTCGGCTACGACATGGTGCGGCTGATGGAGGATCTGGCGGCGCCGGGTCCCGATCCGATCGGCATCCCGGATGCGATCCTGGTGCGCCCGACGCTGGTGGTGGTGTTCGATGCCGTCGAAGACACCATCACCGTCGTAACGCCGGTGCGCCCGCAGACCGGCGTGACGGCGAAGGCGGCGCAAGCGCGCGCCGTCGAGCGGCTGTCGGCAATCGTCGACGCGCTCGACCGGCCGCTCGACAAAGCAGCCGCCGAGAACGACGCCGGCCCGCTTGACGTGGCGCCGCGCTCGAACACGACGCCGGAAGAATTCAGGCGCATGGTGTTGCGCGCCAAAGACTACATCGCCGCCGGCGATATCTTTCAGGTGGTGCTGTCGCAACGCTTCGAGGCGCCGTTCACGCTGGCGCCCTTCGCGCTCTATCGCGCGCTGCGGCGCGTGAACCCGTCGCCCTACCTGTTCTTCCTCGATTTCGGCGCGTTTGCGGCGGCGGGCTCGAGCCCGGAAATCCTGGTTAAGACGAGCCGCGGCACCGTCACCATTCGTCCGATCGCCGGCACGCGGCGGCGCGGCGCCACCGCGCACGAGGACAAGGCGCTCGAAGAGGAGCTGCTCGCCGATCCCAAGGAGCGCGCCGAGCATCTGATGCTGCTCGACCTCGGCCGCAACGACGTCGGCCGCGTCGCCGAGATCGGCTCCGTCTCCGTGACCGACCAGTTCTTTATCGAGCGCTACAGCCAAGTGATGCACATCGTCTCCAACGTGGAAGGCAAGCTGCGCGGCGACCGCGACGCGCTCGACGCGCTGGCGGCCGGCTTTCCCGCCGGCACCGTCTCCGGCGCGCCGAAAGTGCGCGCCATGCAGATCATCGACGAGTTGGAGAAGGAGAAGCGTTCGCTCTATGCCGGCTGCGTCGGCTACTTCTCCGCCGGAGCGGACATGGATACCTGCATCGTGCTGCGCACCGCGCTGATCAAGGACGGCGTCATGCACGTGCAGGCCGGGGCCGGCGTGGTCGCCGACTCCGATCCGGCGTTCGAGCAGCAGGAGTGCATCAACAAGGCCAAGGCGCTGTTCCGCGCCGCGGAAGAAGCCAAGCGCTTCGCCAGCGCGGCGGGGCGTGCGCAGTAAAAGCTCGTCGGCGGTAACGGGTTAACGCGCTGTTCGCCCGGCAAGCGGCGGCTTGCGAGCTCGGTGACGCTTTTTTACGGAAACTCGCGCGGCAACGGCGGCACCGGACGTTGCACTGCAAAACATCGCGCAATATCCGTCCGAGCGTGCTCCGCGACAATTTGACACTTGCCGGCACTCTCACGCGCGCCCACAAAAACAACGGAGAAAGGGGGCGACGCAAAAGGAGGGACTATGCTGAAGCAAAGAACCTCGCTGCGCCGCGCCGCCATCGTCGCAATCGCAGCGGCGTCGATTTCAATTCCGGCGCTGTCCGTCGCGCAAGCTCATGAGCAGACCGGCACAACGGTCACCGCAAAAACGCACCTGAAAAAGCACAAGCACGCGCAGGCGATGCACCGCGAAATTTACGTGGCTGCATCGGCCGGACCGGCGATCGCCGGCTGCACTTGGCCGTACCGGAACATGACGCCGCCGTGCATGGCCACATGGCCCGAAGGCGACCCGCACTATCACGGATCGCGGCCCGGCGTGAGCGACGTTCACTACTGAACGGATCGGCGAACAGGCTGGCCGGCATTCGCCGGCCGCATCGAAGCATGGCGTCGACGACCGGGCGATAACCCGAAAGTTATCGCCCGGAAGGCGACGGAATCATTCGCCGTCGTCTTCGCCTTCCTCGCTCAGCCGCTCGACCGAAGCGACCTTCTCGCCCTCGGCGGTCGAGAACACGATCACGCCTTGCGTCGAGCGCCCGGCGATGCGGATGCCGTCGACCGGGCAGCGGATCAGCTGGCCGCCGTCGGTGACCAGCATGATCTGGTCGTTGTCCTCGACCGGAAATGAGGCCACCAGCCGGCCGTTCTTTTCCGTGATCGCCATCGCGACGATGCCTTTGCCGCCGCGGCCGGTGGTGCGGTATTCGTAGGACGACGTGCGCTTGCCGTAGCCCTTCTCTGAAATGGTCAGCACGAATTGCTCGGCGGCGGACAATTCCGCGTAGCGTGCCTGGCCCAGTTCGATCGCGCCCGCGGCCTCCTCCTGATCGGAGCCGGGCTCCTCGGCCTCCCCGTTCGAGCCCCGTCGTACCGCATTCGCCCGCTTGAGGTAGGCAACGCGTTCATCTGCGGTTGCGTCGACGTGGCGCAGGATCGACATGGAAATGACTTTGTCGTTCGCAAATAGTTTTATCCCGATATCTCCGACAGTGTCGCGACCCTTCTTTAAGGAAGTGGCAACAGCGGGAAAGCGTATGCACTGGCCTTCTCGCGTAGTGAGAAGTACATCATCTTGGTCGGTGCAAAGTTCGACGCTTGCGATCGAGTCACCCTCCTCCAATTTTATCGCTTTAATTCCCGAGGCCCGGACGTCTAGGTAATGTTCGAGTGCGATTTTTCGAACAATGCCATTCGTTGTGGCAAACATTAGCTGAAGGCCGACCCATTTAGATTCGTCCTCGGGCAGCGGCATGATGGTGGTGATGTTCTCGCCCTGCTCGAGCGGCAGGATATTGATCAACGCCTTGCCGCGCGCCTGCGGTGCGGCTAGCGGCAGCCGCCAGACTTTCTCCTCATAGACCTGACCACGAGAAGAGAAGAACAAGACCCGCGCGTGCGTCGAAGCGACGAACAGACGCGTGACGAAATCCTCTTCGCGGGTCTGCATGCCGGCGCGGCCCTTGCCGCCGCGCTTCTGCGCCCGATAGGTGGAGAGCGGCACGCGCTTGACGTAACCCGCGTGCGAGACGGTGACCACCATGTCCTCGCGCTGGATCAGATCCTCGTCCTCCATCTCGCCTTCCTGATCGAGGATTACG
>Ga0187784_10003745_pt1 | contig 12294 bp, 8 predicted proteins | sample 1015_SJ02_MP15_2_FD_132964 | JGI IMG/M metagenome (GOLD analysis project Ga0187784, IMG submission 132964) | Tropical peat soil microbial communities from peatlands in Department of Meta, Colombia - 1015_SJ02_MP15_20_MG | ecosystem: Environmental > Terrestrial > Soil > Wetlands > Peat | place... | reverse complement strand
GCAAACGGCCCTGTATCGTGGTGGGCGGCGAGCTGATCCCGAGCATGCTGGAACTGCGCCTGGACGAAGCGTCGGGCATCTACGCCGCGCCCTTGCAGATGAAATCGAACAACGGCATCCTGATCATCGACGACTTCGGCCGCCAGCTCATGTCGCCGCGCGATTTGCTGAACCGCTGGATCGTTCCGCTCGACCGGCGCGTCGATTATCTGACCTTGCGCTACGGAGTGAAATTCCAGATCCCGTTCGAGCTGATGGTGGTATTTTCCACCAACCTGGAGCCGTCGGACCTGGCCGACGAAGCGTTCCTTCGCCGCATCCGCAACAAGATTTATGTGGAAGCGGTGGACGCGCCGAGCTTCGACCAGATCTTCACGCGCGTGGTGCAATCGCGGAACATTCAATCCGAGCCCGACAGCGCCGAGTATCTTCGTAAACTGTGCCTGCGCGAAGGCCGGACCGAGCTGCGCGCGTGCTATCCCGCCGACATCTGCAATATTCTGACCTCGATCGGCCGCTACGAAGGCCGGCCGCCGGTGATGACGAAATCGGAGCTGGAACGCGCCGCCGCCCTGTATTTCGCCAAGGGATAACCCACCACCGGCGCTGCGTTATATGATGGCCGGATGACGCCTTCCGCCCATCGCATCGCAATCCTCGCCGCGACCGCCGCGGCTGCCGCCCTGACCGGTTATGCGAAAAAGGCTCCGCCGATTGAACTCGCCGGAGTCGCCTGCCAGACTCCGCCGCCGGTGCATTGTCCCGACGCCAACTGCCCGGCCGATCTGGTCATCCAGCAAGGCACCGCGGTCGAGCCCAAAACCTCGCGGAAATTTTTCCTCGATTATCCGTGCGATTTGAAGCCAGGGGAAAAGGTCACCTTCATCCTCAGCCTGCACGGATTTGGGTCCTACGGCAACTGGCAGCGCCACTATTTTCCGCTCATGGATTATAAGGACAAATATCGCCTGGTGATCGCGACGCCGAACTCGCCGGCGCATTTCTGGGCGCCGTCGGACGACGAATATTTGCAGAACATCGTCACCATGATCTACGGCGAGGCCGCCAAGGACAATTTCAAGATCAAGGCGTTCTGGCTGGTGGGCCATTCGCAGGGCGGCATGACGTCGAACCGGCTCCTGCGAACCGAGTTTTTTAAACAACGCGTCGACGGATGGCTCAGCCTATCGGGCGGGCGCATCGGCGGAAATCCGGGTCGCGGCGGCAGGTTCCCCGCAGCTCCGCCCGCAGCCGCGCCCGATGCCTCTCGCGGCCGCGCGGGAACGCCCGACCTGACCGCCGCGGCGGCCGCTCTGCGCGAGCCTCCACCCGGCGATTTCTCCTTCATCTACGAGACCGGACGCCGTGAAATGGACGACAAAGGCATTCCCGAAACGTCGTCGTGGGCCGAGAAATTAGGCTGCGGCGCGCGCGTCGAGCGGAAGGACGTCGCCGACACCCAGGCCGGCTGGGTGTACGACGGCACGCGGCAGAATCCGCCGAATCCGGCCTGGGGATTGCTTCCGCGGCCCGGCACGGCGCAGGTGTTTCAGTATCCCAACTGCAAGGGCGGACGAGTGGTCGCCGATGTGATCCGCATGGACAAAGGCCACACCGAAGGACTGGAGCCGCACGTGACCGAAGAGTTGATTACGCTGATGCTGTCGGCAAAGAAAAAATAAGGAATATTAGCGGCGAATGAACGCAAATAATTTTGTTTCGCGTTTATTAGCGTCCATTCGCGGCTAAAATGTTTCCTGTGACGCACGTGGCGCCGTGGAGCCACGTATCGGCGAACTGCGCTGTCGACTGCATCCGCGCCAGGGTAGACAGGCTGCGGCCCATCGGGCTCTGCAACAGAGCTTTCCCGCCGGATTCAAGTTAGACTGACGGCTACATCACGGATACAGCCCGCGGATCCGGCAGGCTTCCGCAACCCGCCCGACGCCCAGCATGTTGGCCGCCAGCCGCATGTTGACCTTCTTGTCGAGATGGATCTTCAGCACGTCGTTGAACGAACGCACCATGATCTTCTCGAGCTTGGCGTTCACGTCGTGCTCGTCCCAGAACAGGTGATTTTCATCCTGCACCCATTCGAAGTAGGAAACCGTCACGCCGCCGGCGTTGCACAGAATGTCCGGAATCAGGAACACGCCCTTCTTGTCAAGAATCCGGTCCGCCTCCGGCGTCACCGGCCCATTGGCCGCTTCCGCGATAATCCTGGCATGCACCGCGTTCGCGTTCTCTTCCGTGATGGCGTTCTCCAGAGCCGCCGGGATCAGCACGTCGCAGTCCATCGCCAACAGCTCGGCCGCGGTAATCCCGTCCGAGCCCGGGAACCCGGCCACCGAACCCGTCCGCCCTTTGAATTCCACTACCGCCGGGATGTCCAGCCCGCGCGCGTTGTGGATGCAGCCCTTCGTATCACTGCACACAATCACCTTCGCGCCCGCGTCGTGGAACAACCGCGCGGCGATCGATCCGGCATTGCCGAAGCCCTGCACCACCACTCTGGCGCCCTGCATCGGGATCTTCAGTTGGTCCATGCTGGCGCGCGTGGTGTAAAAACAGCCGCGCGCCGTAGCTTCATTGCGCCCCAACGATCCCCCCAGGCTGATGGGCTTGCCGGTCACCACGCCCATTACGGGATATCCCGTCATCATGCTGAAGGTGTCCATAATCCAAGCCATGATTTGCGGCGTCGTATAAACATCCGGAGCCGGAATGTCTTTCTCGGGTCCGATGATCGGCAGAATGGCGCTGGCATAACGGCGCGTCAACCGTTCCAGTTCACCGAGCGACAGGGCCTTTGGATTTACCGTGACACCGCCCTTGCCGCCGCCGTAAGGAATATTCACCACGGCGCACTTCCATGTCATCCACGTCGCCAACGCTCTCACCTCGTCCAGCGTGACGTTCGGATGGTAACGAATGCCTCCCTTCGCCGGGCCGCGTTGCGTGCTGTGCTGGACGCGGTGGCCCTGGAACCGGACGATCCGTCCATTATCCATACGGACCGGAATGCTCACAGTGAGCTCCCGTTCCGGGTATTTGATCATTGCTCGTACGTTCTCTTCGAGTTCCAGCGCGTTAGCCGCCAGATCGAAATTCTCCAGCGCAACTTCATACGCATTCTTTTCAGCCGTTGGAGACGCAGATACTAACATGGTATCCTCTTTTCTTTTTTGTTATTAACGACTTGGAGAAAGGTTCCCCCACTGAATAATAGCCCTCCCCACGCACCCTGTCAATCGGCATTTGGCAGTGCCTGCGCGTGGAATTCGGCTTGACGGCGAACGGAAAGCGCACTAGGGTTCGGGCGCCTCGTCAGGCGCGACCCCAGTGAAAATGCCATGAACGCTATGATCGGCCCCCAGAAGTAGGAACTTTATTTGGCCCGACGGTGTCGCGCCCCCCGAAGCGTGGAACGTTTGTAGTAGAATAGAGGTCCAACCAGGCACCGGAAGCGTTACGGGCTGAGGCGCCATACCAGATTGCCATTGTGACGATCGACGACGGACAGCCGGGGTAAGGTGCCCGTGACAGGACCTCGGGTGTCGATCGGGGATGCGGCGGGGCTGGTCGGGAAGCGAGACAAAATCCAATTTTTCGGGAGAAAGCACATGAAGCTGGCGCGGCGGATGGAGAAGGTAATTGGTGAGGGAGCTTTTGAGGTGCTGGTGAAGGCGCGGGCGCTGGAGGCTCAGGGCCGGAGCGTGATTCACCTGGAGATCGGCGAGCCCGATTTCCCGACGCCGCTCAATATTGTCGAAGCGGGCAAAGAGGCGCTCGACCAGGGATGGACGCGCTACGGTCCGGTGGCAGGCGATCCGCAACTGCGCCAGGCGGTAGCGGAACGAGTCGCCAGGACGCGCGGGATCGAGGTGGGTCCGCAGAACGTGACGATTGTGCCGGGCGCGAAACCCATGGTCTTCTTCCCGATGCTGGCGCTGCTTGAAGAGGGCGACGAAGTGATCTACGCGAACCCGGGATACTCGACGTACGAATCGGTCATCGGGGTGATGGGAGCTACGCCGGTGCCGATCCCGCTCGTCGAAGATCGCGGGTTCTCGTTCGACCTGGACGTGCTGCGCTCGAGCTTGACCTCGCGGACCAAGATGCTGGTGCTGAACTCGCCGCACAACCCGACCGGCGGGGTGATTCCAAGGGAGGATTTGGAGGTGATCGCGGACCTGGTGCGAGACCGCGACATCATGGTGCTGTCCGACGAGATCTACTCGAACATCTACTTCGACGAACCGCCATGCTCGATTGCGTCGATCGAGGGCATGCAGGAGAAGACGGTCGTCCTCGACGGCTTCTCGAAAACCTATTCGATGACAGGCTGGCGGCTGGGCTATGGAGTGATGCCGGAGTGGCTGGTGAGCGCGGTGAACAAGCTGGTCATGAACTCGACTTCGTGCACGGCGAGCTTTGTGCAGCGGGCCGGGATCGAGGCATTGGAGGGCCCGCAGGATGAAGTGGCGAAGATGGTGTGCGAGTTCCGGCGGCGGCGCGACGCGTTTGTCGACGGCCTGAACACCCTCCCCGGCTTCCGCTGCCGGAGGCCGAGGGGAGCCTTCTACGCGTTTCCGAATGTGGAAGGAACGGGCATGCCCTCGAAGGCCCTGGCGGAGGCGCTGCTGCAGGAGGCGGGCGTAGCCTGCCTCGACGGTCGAACCTTCGGCACGTACGGCGAAGGGTATCTGCGTTTCAGCATGGCCAATTCCTTAGAGAACCTGATGGAGGCGCTGGAGCGGATGCGCCGGTACTTGAAGGCGCGCTAGGCCTCGAAATACTCGTGCTTCGTGATCTTTAAGTTCCTTCGGAACTCCAATAATTATGGCTGTTGAGCCGGTTTTTCCGGCGCAGGCTCTATTCGATCCACCCGCTTGGGACCGAGCCCCAATGCGATCAGGGACAACGACCCGAGTTTGCCGTCATCGGTAATGTTCTGGTCGCGCTGGAAGCGCTTCAAGGCTTCCACCGAGTCCGCCCCCCAGTTTCCGTCCACGGTTCCCTGAAGGTAACCGCGATCGGCGAGCGCCTGCTGAATTTCCTTATAGCGCTCGGCAGTAGGCTGCTGTTGCGCGGAGCGGCGGGAAGCGACGGCGGCCGCTTTTTTCGAAGATTTCGACGTCCGCCGGTGCGCTGTCTTCGAAGGCGTGATCGCTGGCCTCGCTGTCGGCGCGTGATGCTCGGCGACCGACGCCGCCTGGTCCTGCCGTACTTTAGCTGGCAGAGACTTGGACGGCAGAGACTTGGCCTGCCCCGTTTTGGCCTGCGCTGATTTGGCCTGCGTTGATTTGGCCTGCCCCGTTTTGGCTTGCCCCGTCTTGGCTTGCCCTGTCTTGGTCTGCGCTGATTTGGCACGCGAGGATTTGTGGGTCGAATGCGCCTTCGCGGTGGATTTCTTCTTGGAAGCAGACGTTTTCCCGGTTGCCACCCCAGAGTCCTGGACAGCAAGACCCAGGGCCGCAGAAAGGGCCACCGCACAAGCAACAGTCAGTAAACGCAAGTACGTATTCTAGCAATAAAGCCCAATACGCCGCAGCCTCCGCACCTCCCGCCGGAATTTAATTTTCGGGCAGAGTGCCACTCAGGTACATGGTCTCGCTGTCGTTCGCCGCCGCGGAGCGGCGCAGGCTGCGGACCGGCCGCACCACGCGGAACGCCACCGCGTCACCGGGTTTCAGCGCCTGTTGGACTTTCCTGATATCGTCGACCGAACTGACCGGCTGGCGGTTCACGGCAATGATGATGTCGTGCTCCATCATGCCGACCTCGTCGGCGAACGAACCGGGCTCGACGCGGGTCACGGTCACGCCGTGCTTATCCGGAGTCATGGCCCGTTCCTCTTCGCTCACCGGCCGCGGATAAATTCCGAACTTGATATCGCCCGGCGTTGCGTGCGCCGCGGTATCGGGTTTGGCGTTCTCTTCGGCAGACGGCTTCGGAATCGCGCCGACCGCCGGATTTTCCGCCCACACCTCCATGCGGTCCGCCACCGCGACCTTGAAGGCCATCTTCTTGCCGTCGCGATCGACGTCCACACTCACCTGCGATCCGATGGGCATGTCGGAAACGCGGGAAATGAGCTCCTCGCCGTCTTTGATGGGCTGGCCGTTGAGACCCAGAATAATATCCTGCTCTTTGATGCCCGCTTTGTCAGCCGGACCGCCTTTCTTCACCGTGCCGACGATCTGGCCATGATCGAAGCCCAGCGCCTTCAAGGTCACCTGCGGATTGTCGTTGCGCATCCACTGCACGCCGATCGATCCGCGCATGACCCGGCCTTCTTGGATGATGTCGTTGAAAACCCGCGCCCCACTGTTGATGGGCACCGCGAAACCGATGCCCTGATAGCCGCCGTTCTGCGTGGCGATCATCGTGTTCACGCCGATCACTTCGCCCTGAATGTTCAACAGCGGACCTCCGCTGTTGCCGGGATTGATCGCGGCGTCGGTCTGGATGAAATGCTGGAACTGTTTGTCGTTGCCGGGAACGTCGCGGCCCGTCGCGCTGACGATGCCCGCCGTCACCGTCGCTTCCAGTCCGAACGGCGAGCCGATCGCCACCGCCCAGTCGCCCACCTGCACGCCATCCGAGTTGCCGATCATCACCGGCGTCACCGGCCGCTTCGAATCGATCTTGATGACGGCGATGTCGCTCTCTCTATCCGAGCCGATCAGACGCGCCCGGTATTCGGTGCTGTCGCCGTGCAGCTTCACCAAAATGTGATCCACCGGATTGCCCTGGGCATCGGAAACCACGTGCTGGTTGGTGATGATATAGCCGTTCTTGTCGACCAGGAATCCGGTGCCGGACTGCTCGCGCTTCATCGGCGGCCCCTCCTGGCCAGGCGCTCCGCGGCCGAAGAATTTCTTGAACAGGTCCATGCCGTTGCTGTCGTCGCCGTCCTCGTCCTGATCCCGCTGGGTGTGCGGATTGGCGCGGGCCTGTTCCTGCTTCGGCATGTAGTCGGCGGTGATATTCACCACGCTCGGCTCCATTTTCTTGGCGAGCTTGGTGAATTCATTCCCCATGGGTTGCGCCTGCGGGATCACCAGCGGCGTCGCGTCGGGCGCGACCTGCTGGCCGTGGGCCGCATTGACGCCCGTATTCACTAAGGTGCCGATCACGATGCCCACCGACAACGTGATCAACAGCAGCGTCGTCGACAGGAATTTCTGCTGGCGCATCTTTTCAAACAGCTTCATAGTTTCGTAGCCTCGATCTTGCGGGAACGGCCCTCGCTTTTATTATACGAGTCCCTGTAATGGATGTGTACCGGACGCGGCGGGTTACAACCGGTGCGACTCTATCAGACACACGAAGTCAATCGGCATCTCTCAAGCATTCATTAAGCCTCATTGGTCAACAGCCACGCGAGCGCCAGTAAAATTCTGCGCAATCCCAACTCGCGCCCCTCGGGCTGAAACCATTCCGACGCCGAATGCGCGCCGCCGCCCTGTCCGCCCGCCCCGATCGAGACCGCGGGAATCCCCAGCGACAACGGAATATTCGCGTCCGTCGACGAACAGTCCAGCTGGCTGCGGATTCCCAGGTACGCATCCACTGCGCGCATGCACTCGATAATCGGAGCGTCCTCCGGCAATCCCCCGCCCGGCCTCGACCCGATTTCCTTCACCCGCCCGGTGACGCGGCCGCCCGAGGCTCGCACGTTCTCGATTTCGATGGCCCGCTCGACCGCGGAACTGAGCAGCGCGGCCATCCGGTCAATCCGTTCTGCGCTTTCCGACCGCAGGTCCACCTTGGCGCGCGCTTCACTCGGGATCGAGTTGATGCTCGAACCGCCTTCCACGATGCCGAAATTGAACGACGATCGCGGCCCGCTGCCGTTCGGAGCTTCCCCGTTCGGAGCTACGTCGATAAACGTGGTCACCGCGCGGCTCAGCGCGTGGACCGGATTGCCGACTCCGTAATCGCTCCAGCTATGTCCACCCGGCCCCGTTATGGTCACGTCGAACCGCCGGCTCGCCAGCGCGCGATAGGTAATATGTTCGGTGCTCGGACCATCCAGCACCAGAAATGCGCGGAATCGAGTGGGGCTCGCCGCGCGGCACAGGTAGCGCATGCCGCTCAAATTCCCTTCGCCTTCTTCGCCGACATTGGCGATCAGCACCGGCGCGGCGCCTTCGAGCGGAGGCACCGCCTTCCACACCGCGGCGAGCGCGACGAGCGCGGCGAGTCCCGCTCCGTTGTCGGAAACCCCCGGGCCGAACAATCGTCCATCGGGAGCAATGCGGATATCTTCGGGGGTGCGCGGCGCGAGCACTGTGTCCAGGTGCGCCGTGACTGCGACCGCTGGGTTACCTTGAGGCGCGCGTGGCGGCGAAAGCGACGCAATCACATTGCCCGCGCGATCCATTTTCGCGTCCCATCCGAGCGATTTGAATTTTTCCGCGATCCACTCGGCGCGCTTCTGTTCGAAAAACGTCGCGCCGGGAATCCGGCACAGCTTGATTTGCTGTTCGTTGATCCACCCACGCTCGCGCCGGAACCATTCGACCGCGGTTTTGATTCCGGCCGAAGCAGCCAGTTCGGCGACGGATTGTGCCAGAAGAGGCATCGAAGTCTTAGTTTAGCGCGTATGGCGTTCGCGCCCGGATCCATCGGGTAGTCGCATATCGGGTAGTCGCATAAATGTCCAAAAATCCCTGACTACCATCCATCGCGCGTCGAGCGTAGCCTGGAGTATCATGCGGAAGGTCACATACCAGCTGAACCCGCAACCCGCGCCGATCTCGATGCGGTCGAGCAGCGATTCGACGAGCGGCTCAACGCCTTTGAGCAGCGAATCGAAGGGAAGCTCGATGCGTTCGGCCAGCGCATCCTCGACCGCGTAGGAGAACTCATACGCGACAGCGAAACCAGGCTCCTACAAGCCTTCTACGGATTCGCCGAAGCCACCAACAAACGATTCAACCAGATCGACGGCAATGTGGCCATCTTTATCAACCGGCTCGGGACACTCGAAAGTCGCATTCTCGAACTGGAAAAGCGGCTCAACATTCCACCGGCGGCCTAAACCCCAACACCGCGCCGACTCACCTGTGAATTCGCGGCACACCCCGCGACCATCTAACTCCTTGCGATTCAAATGCAACCGTTTGGCCTATGCCGTGCGTCTAACAACGTCACGTATGAAGAGGCTGTGCTGCTTGGCTTTGTTGCTGGCCGGTCCCATGGCCGGGTGCGGCGGGCCCGGCGATGACGAAAAGGCCGCGCAGGATTTGAACGTCAACTCGCGCTACACCATCGAGAGCGTCCACGTCTCCGGCCTGCACAACGTGAGCCTCGGCAGTATCTTGCAAGGCGAACTCGATAAAGTGATCGGCTCGAAGTACGATGACTCCACCGTCAAGCGCCTGGCCGATCGCATCAAGCGGGAACTGCGCGTCGCCGATGTGGCGGTCAGCGTCGTGCGCGGCACCGAACCCGGCCACGTGATCGTCAATTTCGAGATCAGCGGATCGTATGAGCAGCCGTTCGACCTGACCGTCCGTAAATTTCTCTACGATTCCAAGGAAGGCTTCAACGGCGACGGCAGCGCGACCATGAACCTGCATGGCAACGCCTTCACCTTCGGGCTGATCAGCGATAACGACTCGTTGGTGGAGCGTTTCGCCGGCATGCGCGTCGCCTATGTTCGCAAGAGCGTCGGCACCAAGCGCCTGCAATTCCGCTTCGGGTTCGACGATTATCACGCGCAGTGGAACGCCGCGACGCTCGCACTCGCAGCTCCCGACCAAATTTACAGGACTCGACAGGATATTACGCCGGAGGCCACGCTCACGCTTGCTGAGCCGCTGGAATGGAGCTTCGGCGTCAGCTTCGCGCGCTTGGGGTTACCCTTATCACCGTTATCGGTGGGCGGGGCTGCGGCGGCGAAAACCGAATCCTCCAACGCGGTGGTAAATACTCTGCGCTACCACCAGCGTTGGGGTTCGGAACACGACGAAAAGCAGCAGGAAGTAACCGGCGCGTATTCGATTCGCGCGGCGACCAACGTTTTTGATACCGACGACGTGTTCACGCGGCATGAAGCGAACGCGCGCTATAAATATCGCCGCGGACGCCAGGATGTCCAAATCGGATTCCTGGCCGGATCGATCAGCGGCAACGCGCCGCTGTATGAGCGTTTCGTGCTGGGCGACTCCACCACTCTGCGCGGATGGAACCGGTTCGATCTCGATCCGCTGGGCGGATCGCACGTCATACACGGCTCGGTCGACTATGGTTTCCGGGTTTTCCAGGTTTTTTATGATGCGGGCGCGATTTGGGACCGCGCCCAGAATCGCGCGCCCAAGCAGTCTGCGGGGGTAGGATTCAAGAAGGAGGCGTTCCAGCTCGCTGTGGCGTTTCCGGTTCGCGAAGGCCGCGTCGATCCGATTTTCTATGCAGGGATGAGTTTTTAAAACTACAGCATGCATTGGCGCACCGTCAAAGCCTGGTGGTTGGTGGCGGCATTTTTGTCTGGTTTCGCGCTGGCGATGTGGGCCGAGGAGCTGGTCCTCAACTGGCGCGACAACCGGGTGGAATTTTCCGCGCCTCGCGTGCATTTCATCGGCGGGAAACCGCTCGAATTGCTGCATAACGCAGCGCCGGTTCCCTTCGATTTTCAATTCACGCTCTACTCCGGGACGCGGAACCAGGTGTTTCAACGGCTCACAGACCGCTTCGTCATCAGCTACGATCTCTGGGAGGAAAAATTCAAGGTCGTCAAGACGCAATCGCCGCGCGCGATGAAGGATCACCTGACGTCGAACGCGGCCGAGGCCTGGTGCTTCGAGCAGATGTCGGCCGGCGTCAACCTGAGCGGGCTCGCCGACACGACGCCGTTCTGGGCCCGCCTGGAAATCCGCGCTCAGGACGACGCCCGGGACGGCCCGTTGTTCGGGCGCGGCCGCATTTCCGAATCGGGCATCAGCCTCACCAGCTTAATCGAATTGTTCAGCCGTCCGGCGCAGTCGCAGCAATCGCACTGGGGTCCGTATGAAGCCGGGCCGTTCACGCTCGCGGAGCTGAAGCGCAGCCGCAACCGGGGATCGTAAACCGGCGAGTAAAATTGTGTCTAGCCCATGAACAGGCTGCGCAACCGGCTGATCCTGGTTTTTATCGTCGCCACCGTCGTGCCTCTTGGCTTGACGCTGTGGACCACGGTTCATCTTCTCAATCTCAGTCTCGGCCTGGCGCCCTTGCGCGAGCTCGACACCGTTTCGCGATCGCTTGAAAGGACCGGCCGCGAGTTGTACAAAGAATCGTGCGATACGCTGCGGAGGGACGCGCTGGAAAATCGCATCCAACCCGAAAAATTGCCGCCCGCCGGCGCTCAGACGTTCTGGGACAGCGGCAGCGCGGAGCAGTTCGAGCTCACGGGCGATCAAGGCGACCGGCTGGAGTTGTTCGTCCGGCACGGCCAGGAGGTTTGGAAATATTCGCGGCCGATGGGCGTTTCCATGTCCGGCCTGACGGCCGACATCGCCGGCTCCCGTCAGGCCGTCGAGACATCGGAAGGGCGGAATCTGCGGCGTGGATTCAGCGTTCCGCTGCTACTGGTCGCCTCGACGTTGTGGCTGGCCGCCCTGGCGGGATTGATGTATCTGGCGCATCACATCACGCGTCCCGTGCGTCAATTAACCGAAGGATTGGGGATGGTAGCGGCGGGCGACTTGCGCGCGCGCGTCGAGCCGGGAGGATCGGACGAGATCGGCGCAGCGGTGGAGGCGTTCAATCGCATGGCCGACCAACTCCAGCATTCGCGCGAGCGCCTGATTCATGTCACCAGACTGGCGAGCTGGCAGGCGCTGGCGCGCAAGATGGCGCATGAAGTGAAAAATTCGCTGACGCCGATTCGCCTGACGATGGAAGAAATGATCAGCCGGAACGGGCATTCCTTGAATCCGGCGGATCATGCATTCCTGGAACAGGCGGCGCAGATCGTCGCCGACGAAGTCCACACGCTCGAACGTCGCGTCAAGGCGTTTTCGGATTTCGCCTCCGAGCCGCCGGTGCTGCCCATGGAGATCGACGTCAACGCGCTGGTCGAGGAGCGCATCGCGTTCTTGAAATCGGCGCATCCGGAGGTGATCTACGAACCGCGCCTGTCGCCGGACCATCCCGTGGCGTTCGCCGATCCGGATCTGATCAAGGGCGTGCTGACCAACCTGCTTGAAAACGCGGCCGAAGCGGCGCGGCCCGGCGGCGTGGTGATCGCGTCGACTGCCGTCGCGGGATCGAAATTGAATATCGAGGTGCACGATTCGGGTC
>Ga0187784_10003743_pt1 | contig 12296 bp, 11 predicted proteins | sample 1015_SJ02_MP15_2_FD_132964 | JGI IMG/M metagenome (GOLD analysis project Ga0187784, IMG submission 132964) | Tropical peat soil microbial communities from peatlands in Department of Meta, Colombia - 1015_SJ02_MP15_20_MG | ecosystem: Environmental > Terrestrial > Soil > Wetlands > Peat | place... | reverse complement strand
GAATAGGTCTTGCCCTCGATCTCCACCCAGGCGTCGCCGTTCGAGGCGCGCGCGATCTTATAGGGAACGAGCTTCTTGTCCTTCTCCACCATCGGATCGTCGTAACGGCGGCCGATGAGGCGCTTGACGGCGAAAATCGTGCGCTCGGGATTGGTGACCGCCTGGCGTTTCGCCGGCTGGCCGACGAGCCGCTCACCCTCGTCCGTAAACGCGACGATCGACGGCGTCGTGCGCATACCCTCCGCGTTCTCGATGACTTTCGGCGTCTTGCCTTCCATCACGGCGACGCAGGAATTCGTAGTCCCGAGATCAATACCGATGACCTTGCCCATGGTCCTAATTCCTCTCTTTCTTGCGGCAGGTCGGGCAGGCCCGAAAGGCGCCCTGAAGTCCGACCCCCTTATCAGCTTTCAATCGTCCCAAGTGTGGTCGTCTCAGACGCCGGCGGGGTCGCCGCACAGGCGCTGCCCCGCTGCCGCTCCGTGACTGCCTAAGACAATTTTCCCTTGGCTCATATAGGAGGGCGGCTTCGCCCTGCAAGGCAGGATCGCCGGCTCACGGCCTGCCGCACCACCCTACCGGCAATGGCGGCGGACGACACGGCGCCGGTCGCGGCGGTTGGTGTCTCGCAGAACAGCGTTGAGCTTCTTTTAACGGTGTCGGGCGGAGCCTCAAATTCACGCCGCCGCGCTAGCCCGACATTAAGAAAAGCCTGCCACGGATGACGCGGGCGAAGGGACAAATGCCGACGGCCAGCCCGAAACGGCGCCGCAACAATCGCCCCGCGGCCGGGAGACGTCATGCGCGTCAGCACTGTCGAATCGGGGGCAACGCCCGCACCCGCGGTCCACGACCACGATCCGGTTCGCCAGTTTGTCGAGATCCTGCCGCGGCCGCTTCGCTTTCTCGGCGTCGGCGGGCTCGGCCTCATCACCGATCTTGCGATCTTCACGCTGCTCATCGCGCACGCCCCACACCCACTGCTGGCGCGACTCATCTCCCTCGCCGTTGCGACGCTCGTGACCTGGCGGCTCAATCGGGCGCTGACCTTCGATCGCAGCGGCCGCCGGCCGGCCGATGAAGCGTTGCGCTACGCCGCCGTCGCCGCCGCCGCGCAGGCCATGAGCTACACCGTGTTCGCGGTCCTCGTCGTTACCGTCCTCGCCGCAACGCCACAGCTTGCCGTGCTCATCGGTGCGATCGCCGGCGCGATCGTCTCCTATGCCGGCCAGGCGCAGTTCGCTTTCCGGCGGCGCAACGCGGCCGCCGTGCCGCAGAGTCCCGCGTAAGGCCGCGACATGACCGTCCGCGACATGACCGTCGATGCCGAGGTGTTCGTAATCGGCGCTGGACCCGCCGGCCTCACCGCGGCTTATTGCCTGACCCGGGAAGCGCGGTACGTGCTCGTGATCGAGCGCGATCCGGTCTATGTCGGCGGCATCAGCCGCACCGTCGATTACAAGGGCTACCTGTTCGACATCGGCGGCCACCGCTTCTTCTCCAAGTCGAAGGAGATCGTCGCGCTATGGCAGGAAATCCTGCCCGACGATTTCATCGCGCGGCCGCGGCTATCGCGCATCTATTACAACGGCAAGTTCTTCGCCTACCCGCTCAAGGCGTTCGAGGCGCTGTTCAAGCTCGGCGTGTTCACCAGCGTGGTGTGCTTGCTCTCCTACGCTCATGCCAAGCTGTTCCCGGTCGCGCCGGCGCGCACGTTCCACGAATGGGTGCGCAACCAGTTCGGCGAACGCCTGTTCCAGATTTTCTTCAAGACCTACACTGAGAAGGTCTGGGGCATGTCGTGTGACGAGATTTCGGCCGATTGGGCCGCACAGCGCATCAAGGGCCTCGATCTGACCACGGCGGTGATCAACGGGCTGAAGCGCTCTTTGGGGCTGGGCAAGAAAGCGACGCAGTCCGGGGACGACACCGTCAAGACGCTGATCGAGGGCTTCCAATACCCGCGCAAGGGACCCGGCATGATGTGGGACGCGGCGGCGCGCAAGATATCGGCGCAGGGCGGCCGCATCCTGATGGGGCGCGAGCTTGTCGCGCTCGAATTCGACGAAGCCCGCAAGCTCTGGCGCATCGAGGTCGCGACCGCAAGCGGCGGCCGTGAAAGCTACACGGCGCGTCACATCGTCAGTTCGGCGCCGCTGCGCGAACTCGTCGAGCGGATCAAGCCGGTGCCGATCTCGCGTCTGCATGCGCGCGCGCTGCGCTACCGCGACTTCCTCACCGTGGCGCTGATGGTGCGCAAGGACGAGCTGTTCCCGGACAACTGGATCTACATCCACGACCCGAGCGTGACGGTCGGGCGGGTGCAAAATTTCCGCTCCTGGTCGCCGGAGATGGTGCCCGCGGGCATGAGCTGTCTCGGCCTCGAATATTTCTGTTTCGAGGGCGACGGTCTATGGGGTGCGCCGGACTGCGATCTCATCGCGCTCGCGAAAAAGGAAGTGGCGCAGATCGGGCTTGTCGCCGCAGCCGACGTGGTCGACGCCTGCGTCGTGCGCCAAGCCAAGGCCTATCCAGTCTACGACGAAGACTATCGCGACAACATCGCGGCCATCCGGCTCGACCTCGAGACCAGCTACCCGACATTGCACGTGGTCGGCCGCAACGGCATGCACCGCTACAACAACCAGGACCACGCCATGATGACGGCGATGCTCACCGCGCGCAACATCGTCGCCGGCGCCCGGCTCTACGACGTGTGGAACGTCAACGAAGACGCCGAATATCACGAGGCGGGCGAAGCCGGAGTGCGCCAGGCGCTCGACAGCGTGCGGCTGGTTCCGCAGCAGACGGGCGCGCGCGTGGCCTAGAGCGCAATCGTTTCAGATTGAATCGATTGGCGCTCTAGGATTTTGATTGAGCATGATCTTTTCGGAAAACCGGCTTCCACTTTTCCGGATCATGCTCTAAGCGGCGGCAGCAGCGGCCGCGCCCGACAGCGGCCGGACTTGGTGCCCGTCGCTTTGCGCGAGACGCCAGACCAGCCGCGCTGCAAACACGACCAACACGATCGGCGCGAGCGGAATCCGGCCAACGACCGCGAGCATCATGGTGACCGGCAGCGTCCAGACCGCGATGAGCAGATAATGGTCGCGCATAGTGTTGTCGGCACGGTCGCGTAACAATGCGACCACGAAGCCGAACACCACCATGTCGTAGTTGAGAATGTAGGGCGTGAACAGAAAGGTCGCGGTGACGAACAGCGCCAGCGACAGCGCCGGATCGCGGCGTCTCCAGTAGGTCCAGACCACCGCAGCGAACGCAAGCGCTGCCGCCAGGTACTGGAGAGCCCAGGCGACGCCCATCGGCAGGTCGATGAGGCGCGCGCCGTAGAACGGCGATGCCACCATCGAAAATAGCAACCCGTCGCTCGTCGCCGTGAGCCATATTTGCTGCGGCACGACCTTCTGCCAGAATTCGATCCAGATGTTCCAGCCGAACAGCATTGCGGTCAACGCCACAAGCGTGGCCGTCGTGATCACGGCCGACGCGATTGTCGCCCATCGCCGCTCGAGCAGCAGGACTACGGGCAGCAATAGGCCGAATTGCGGCTTAATGGTGAGAATGCCGAACAGCACGCCGGACAGCACCGGCCGGCGCTCGCGGCAGAGCAGGCCGCCGATCAAAAGCGCCGCGGTGTAAAAACCGTTCTGACCGAAGAACAGGCAGACCGCAATTCCGGGCGCGACCGCGACGAATACGAGCCGCTCGCGCGGGATGGCGCCGGAGCAGACGAAAAGATAGAGGCCAATACCGACCGCGCCCCATGCGATATAGGCCGGCAAATACGGCATGAGGCCGAGCGGCCAGACCAAGAGAACGAGGTGCGGCGGATAAGACCAGTAAACCTCTGGATATGGGATTCCCAATATTTGGCGGAGTGCTTCGTTATAGATGCGAAAATCGAACCATGGCGCAGGGCCGCCGAGGAAAGCCGAGCGGCCGCCCAACCAGGTGTTGAGGAAGTCGCGGCCGACGACGTAATGCATGCCGTCGAGCCACGGCGCATCGATCGACGGCCGGCCGGCAAGAACGAAAAGAATGACGCCGAGCGTAATGGCGAACACTGCCGCGGCGACCGTCCATTTGGCATAGAGGTTGTCGACCGGAGTTTTGCCGGATGCAGTGGCTTCGGCCATGGTGCCGACATGCGGGGCGAGTAGAGACATGCGGGGAAAACCTGACGGCAACTGGTAAAAATCCGATAAAAGCGCGCCATGAACGTACCGAGCGATGCAACGGGACTACGCTTTTACCCGGGCCATCTTGACCGCGACAAACAGGCCGCAATGCTCGCGGCCATGCGCCGGGTCTTGGCGGCGGCGCCGCTCTACACGCCGCGCATGCCGCGATCCGGTCGGCCGATGTCGGTGCGCATGTCGAATTGCGGCCCGCTCGGCTGGATCTCGGACGAGAGCGGCTACCGCTATGCGCCGGCGCATCCCGAGACCGGACGGCCTTGGCCGCCGCTGCCCGATGTGCTCCTCAAACTGTGGAGCGATGTTGCCGGCTATCCGTATCCGCCGGAAGCCTGTCTGATCAATTTCTACTCCCCGGCCGCCAAAATGGGCCTGCATCAGGACCGCGACGAGGCCGATTTCACCGCGCCCGTGGTTTCACTTTCGCTCGGTGATTGCTGTCTGTTCCGCGTCGGCGGCCTAAAGCGTGGCGACCCGACCCGTTCCTTCCGCCTCAATTCCGGCGACCTGCTCGTTCTTGGTGGCGACGCCCGGCTCGCCTTCCATGGGGTCGACCGCATTTATCCGGGGACTTCAACCTTGCTCACGGAGGGCGGACGGATCAATCTGACCATGCGGCGGGTGACGCGCCCCGACATCGCGACTTCGGAGCTTCGGCGTGTCGCTGCGCAATCGGTTCAGCAACATTGCCAAAAAGTGACGCCAAAAATAGTGCCATGAATAGCGCCATCAATAGTGCGATCAAAATCCAATCGTTGCGCAGACGCGCCGGCCCTGCCGCCATCCTGGCGTTGCTGCTGTTGGCAATTCCGGCCCGGGCGGCCGATCCGATTTTCCCCACCGGTTCCCGGCTCGGTCTCGTTCCGCCTCCTGGCATGGTGCAAAGTCGCGCCTTCGAGGGATTCGAAGATCGCGACAAGAACGCCGCTATTCTGCTCGCCGCGCTGCCCGCCGCGGCCTACGATCAGTTGGGCAAATCCATGGTTCCGGAGGCGCTGAAGAAGCAGGGCATCGACGTCGACAAACGCGAACCGATCGAGCTTGGCACCGGCAAGGGCTTTATTCTCAGCGGCAAGCAAGCGACCAACAAAGGGCGCTATCGCAAGTGGCTCTTGGTCGCGGCGACGGGCGATATCACGGCGCTGGTGACCGCCCAGGTCGCGGACCGGGACCAGACCTATCCGGACAGTGCCGTGCGCGATGCGCTCGCGACGCTCGCGGTGCGCGCGAGCGTGCCCGACGCGGAGCGGCTCAGCCTGTTGCCGTTCACTGTCGGCGACTTGGCCGGCTTCCATATCGACGACGTGGTGCCGGGCAACGCCTTGATGCTGGTCGATGCGCCACCGGACCGCGGCAAAGACGTCTCCGGGCCCAGCCACACGACGCATTTTCTGATTGCCGTCATGCAAGGCGGTCCCAAAGAACCGGCGGATCGCGACAACTTTGCGCGGGTGACATTCAGCCAGATCGGCGGGATCGGGAATGTACGAATCCAAGATGCGGAGCCGCTCCGCATCGGCGGCCGACCGGGATATGAAACCTTGGCGACCGCCACGGAGGGGCAGACCGACGCCGACGTGAGGGTGGTGCAATGGCTGCGCTTCGGCAACGGCGGTTTCATGCGAATGATCGCCGTCGTACCCGCGCAGGCCTGGCCGGACGTGTTCCCGCGCCTGCGCACCGTGCGCGACAGCGTCGATCCGAAGTGAGCTCTCAGGATTCTTTTACCGCCGGCTCTTTCGGCGCCGTTTTGGCATTGTCGTTGGTGGCTGAAACCGGCGCCGATTTCGGTCCGCCCTTCGACACCCCGACCAGAGCCGGCCGCAGCACGCGCTCGCCGATCAGGTAACCGGGCTGCACCACCTGGACGACGCTGCCGGCGGGTACCGTTGAGTCGGGCACTTCGTACATAGCCTGATGCAGATTGGGATCGAATTTCTCGCCTTGCGGCGTGAACTGGCGCACGCCGTTCTTCTCCAGCGCTTTGAGGAGTTCGCGCTCGGTCAGCTCGACACCGTCGATCAGCGCTTTTACGCCGGCCTCGGCGCCGGCGCGCAATTCCGGCGCCACCGCATCGAGCGCGCGGCGCATATTGTCGGCGACAGCGATAATATCGCGGGCAAAGGATGTGACGCCATAGAGCCGTGAATCGGCGACTTCGCGCTCGGTGCGCTTACGAAGATTCTCCATCTCGGCGAGCGTGCGCAGCAGTCGGTCTCGGAGCTCGACCGCGACCGCCACCGGATCGGGTTGCGCCGCATCCGGCCCTGCAGCCGGCGCGGCGTCCGGTGCCGCAGCCGACGCCGCAGCTTGTCGCGGCGTTGTCGCTTCGTCCTCGGCGCGAGCGGTCTCTTGCGTCATGTCTTATCCTGTTGTTTTAGTTGAGCATGACCTTATCCGAAAACCGGTATCCGCCTTTCGGCATCATGGTCTGGCGCCCCGCATATCAGGGCTCGGCCCGTAAAAATCAAGCGTCTGGAAAGGACTAGGCCGATCGCCGTTAACCGCCGAGCAGCTTGCTCACGACCTTGGCGGTATAGTCGACCATGGGGACGATGCGGGCGTAATTCAGCCGCGTTGGACCGATGACGCCGAGCACGCCGACGATGTGGCCGGAAGCGTCGTGATAGGGCGCCACGATGGTGGAGGAGCCGGACAGCGAGAACAGCTTGTTCTCCGAGCCGATGAAGACGCGCACGCCCTCGGCCTGCTCGGCGCGGCCGAGCAAATCGATCACCTCGCGCCGGGTCTCGAGATCATCGAACAAGAGCCGCACGCGTTCGAGATCGGTGACCGCCTTGAGGTCGTCGAGCAGATGCGCCTGGCCGCGCACAATCAGCTTGCGCTCGTCGCTCTCGCCGCCCGACCAGCTTGCCAGCCCCGCGGCGATGATCTTCTGGGTGAGCTGGTCGAGTTCGGCCTCGTTCGCTTTGAGCGTGCGCTCGATCTCGACTTTGACCTCGTCGAGGGTGTGGCCGCGGATGCGGGCGTTGAGAAAATTGGCGGCTTCGGTCAGCGCCGAGGTCGGCAGGCCGACCGGAACATTGAGGACGCGGTTTTCGACCTGACCGTCCTCGCCGACCAGAATGACGAGCGCGCGTTCGGGTTCGAGGCGGACGAATTCGATGTGCTTGAGCCGCGGATTCGACTTCGCGGTGAGCACCACGCCGGCGGCGCGGCTTAAGCCCGAGAGCAGGCCCGACGCTTCGGTCAACACCGCCTCGACCGACTTCGCCTGGCCCAAAGCCGCGACCTGGGCCTCGATCGCCCTGCGGTCGCGCTCGCTGAGGTCGCCGATCTGCATCAGCGCGTCGACGAAGAACCGCAACCCCATTTCGGTCGGCAACCGCCCGGCCGAAGTGTGCGGCGCGTAAACCAGCCCGAGTTGTTCGAGGTCGGACATGACGTTGCGCACCGACGCCGGCGACAAGGTCATCGGCAGGATACGCGACAGATTGCGCGATCCGACCGGTTCGCCGGTGGCGAGATAACTCTCGACGATCCGGCGAAAAATCTCGCGTGAACGTTCGTTGAGCTGGGCCAGGCCCAGTTGGTTCACGGCAAGCGGAGAGTCATGGCTGGCCAAAAATCGCTCCGAATGCTTTGCGCCGCCCTCGCGCACGATATTTATCACTCCGCCGCGGCCATCGCACGTGTTGCAGCATTTGGGGCGGCACGAAGCAGCCCCATCAGACTGCGCACAGAATCGAGATCCTCGAGCCGGTCGACCGCCTCGATGACGTCGGCGACATGTGCGCCAGGCAATACGCCGTCGGCATAGCTGCGGAATTTGTTTTCGATCTGCGCGCGCGACAGCGGGTTTTCGCTTCCGCCGAGCGGATGCTCGCAGCGCGCCGAGAATGTCGTGCCGTCGTCCATCGCGATCTCGACGATGGCCTGCGATCCGGCAACCGCCACGTCGGCGCGGACCTCGACCCTTTCGGCGGCGAAGCTTCGCAGCTTCGGATCGTCGTAACGGTTGGGTTCGAACTGCGCCAAGGTCAGCGCGTGGTCGTGCAGGATCGCAGCTGCCGTGTAATGCGCCGACAACAGCGCCTCGAATTTTGCTTTGTAGGTGTTGAAGCCGCCGTGCAGGTCGAACGCGGCCTGGCCGAGCGCGATGCGGACCTTGCGCACGCGCGCGGCATCGATCCTGTGCGCATGGACGAGATCGAACAAAGCCGTGTTGAGGCCCTGAATGAGCGTCGCCGACGGCCACAGCCGCAGCGCGATCTGCTCCAACTCGAAGCGCTGCCCGAGCTCGGCGATCGCCATATCGGGTTTGCCGCCGTTGACATAGGCGTGGTAGAGGCCGCCGTCCTTGGCAGTTAGAAACTCGCGCGTCGCCACAAAGTTCTGCTGTGCCAGCAAGGCCGCCATCAGTCCCGACAGCGCACCGCGGCATTGATGGAATTTCACCGTCGGGGTGCCCCAGGCGGCAAAGGTGCCGGCCGCCTGGCTGCCGGCAAGCCCGAACGCCCGCGCCATGGTCCCGGCATCGAAATCAAGCAGCGAGCCGACGGCGGCCGCCGCGCCGAACGGACCGATGATGCCCGGCCCGTGCCAGCCGCGCGCGCGAAACACCGGATAATCGAGGCCGAGGCCGATCCGCGTCGTCACCTCGCAGCCCGCGGCGATGGCGACCAGGAGCTCGCGGCCCGACAATCCGTCGCGTTCCGCGATCGCGAGCGCCGGCGGCACGATCTCCGGCGTGACGTGCGTCATGGTCGCACGATGCACGTCGCACATCGTGACCGCGGTTATCAGATAACCGTTGAGCAGCGTCGCACCGGCAAGCGACAAATGGCCGCCGCCGATCACGCTCGATTCGCTGCCTTGCGCCAGCGCCGCGGCCAGCGCCGCGACCTGGCCGGTCTCCTCGCCTCGATGGCCGGCGACCGCACAGGCCAGCGCATCGAGAATGAGGTGCTTGCAATGTTCGCGGACGCGGTCCGGCACATCGTCATAGCTGAGCGCAGCGGCGAATTCAGCCAGCATGCGCGTGGTTTCTTGCGTCGCTTCTTTCGCCATATCCCTCGCCCTCGCGGCCTGTTGCAGGCGGAGCGTAGCGGTTAGCCGCCGCCAAAGGCAATTGGCTCTCGGGCAATTGGCCTTATGGTCTTGTAGCCGCCATACTGGAACAGTTCGCTTAAGCATGATCTTTTCGGAAAACCGGTTTCCACTTTTCCGGCTCATGCCCTAAAAGCGTCACGCAAACGATGCTTTGCGTCCGGCAACCAGGAGATCCGCATGCGGCCGAGCCGCCGACAACCCGACGAATTGCGTGCCGTGTCGCTCGAGCGCGGCGTGGTGAAATACGCGGAAGGCTCCTGTTTCGTTAAATTCGGCGATACCCACGTCCTGGTCACCGCGACGCTCGAGGACCGCTTGCCGCCCTGGCTCAAAGGCCAGGCGCGGGGCTGGATCACAGCCGAATACGGCATGCTGCCGCGCGCCACGCTCGAACGCACGCGGCGCGAGGCCTCGGCCGGTAAGCAGAACGGCCGCACCGTGGAAATCCAGCGTCTGATCGGCCGCAGCCTGCGTTCGGTGGTCGATCTCAAGGCGCTCGGCGAGCGCCAGATCACCATCGACTGCGACGTGATCCAGGCCGACGGCGGCACCCGCACTGCCTCGATCACCGGCGCCTGGATCGCGCTCTATGACTGCCTCGCCTGGATGAAAGCGCGTCAGATGGTCGAGATGGAAGTTTTGCGCGACCATATCGGCGCGATCTCGTGCGGCGTGTGTTCGGGGGTGGCGGTGCTCGACCTCGATTATGCCGAGGATTCGCAAGCCGATACCGACGCCAATTTCGTCCTTACCGGCTCCGGCAATATCGTCGAGGTACAGGCTACTGCCGAAAAGACGCCGTTCTCGGAGGAGCAATTTTCGGCGCTCCTTGCACTCGCCCGCAAGGGCGTCGCCAAGCTGGTCGATTTGCAGAAGATGGCGGTGATATGAAGCGGAGGACGGATGACGGACGACGGACGACGGATGGTTGACGATGAGCCGCCGAGAACCCACCGCAAAATCTGTCATCCGTCGTCTGCCATCCGTCGTCTGGTTATCGCAACGCATAATCCCGGCAAGCTCGCCGAGATGCGTGAACTGCTTGCACCCTACGGCATCGAAGCCATATCAGCGGGCGAGCTTGGCTTGCCGGAACCCGAAGAAGCCGGAATGACGTTTCGCGACAACGCGCGCATCAAGGCGCAAGCAGCGGCAAAGGCGACCGGGCAGCCGGCCTTTGCCGACGATTCCGGTCTTGCGGTCGATGCGCTAGACGGCGCTCCGGGCATCAATTCCGCGCGCTGGGCCGGCCCCGACAAGGACTTCCGCCGCGCCATGGCAGCGATTGAAGAAAAACTGCGCGAGCGCGGCGCGACCGTGCCGGAACGCCGCCAAGCGCATTTCGTCTCGGCGCTTTGCGTTGCCTGGCCGGACGACCATACCGAGGAATTCGAGGCGCGGGTCGACGGCGTGCTGATTTGGCCGCCGCGCGGCGATAAGGGTTTTGGCTACGACCCGATGTTCCTGCCCGACGGTTACGATCGTACATTCGGGGAAATGTCGAGCGAAGAGAAACATAGCCTGCCGCCGCGCGGAAAAGGCCTCTCGCATCGCGCCCGCGCCTTCCTAAAGCTTGCGGAGGCGTGCCTTGGATCGTAGCGACAATCCTTTGCCTCGCCCGTTTGCGAGGGAGGGGGAGCCCGCCTTCGGCGTCTACATTCACTGGCCGTTCTGCCTGTCGAAATGTCCCTATTGCGACTTCAATAGTCATGTCCGTCACGCCGCTATCGATGAGCCGCGCTTTGCCCGAGCCTTTATCACCGAAATCGCGGCAACGGCGGCGCGGGTGCCGGGCCGCACCGTATCCACGATCTTTTTCGGCGGCGGCACGCCGTCGCTGATGCAGCCGGCGACGCTCGCCGCCGTGCTCGATACCATCGCGCAGCATTGGCGCGTGGCGCCGGACGCCGAAATCACGCTCGAAGCCAATCCAACGAGCGTCGAGTCGACGCGCTTTCGCGGCTACCGTGCGGCTGGCGTCAACCGGGTGTCGCTTGGCGTGCAGGCGCTCGACGATCGCGTGCTGACCGAACTCGGGCGCTTGCACACGACGCGCGAGGCGCTCGATGCCGTCGGCGTCGCCCGCACCGTGTTCGAGCGCTATTCGTTCGATCTCATTTATACCCGGCCGGGTCAGGAACCGAGCGATTGGGCGCGTGAATTGCGCGCCGCGCTTAACGAGGCCGGCGAACATCTGTCGCTCTACCAACTGACGATCGAGCCGGAGACGCCATTTGCGGCGCTCCATGCCGCCGGCAAATTGCGGCTGCCCGACGACGACACCGCGCGCGCGCTCTACGACACGACCCAGGAGATTTGCGCGGCGCACGGGCTACCGGCCTATGAGATTTCCAATTATGCCCGGCCCGGCGGCGAATGCCGGCACAATCTGGTCTATTGGCGCGCCCACGAATATGCCGGCATCGGACCGGGCGCGCATGGCCGGCTCGAAATCGACGGCGAACGGCACGCCACCGCGACCGAAAAACGGCCGGAAGCCTGGCTTACCCGTGTCGAGGCGCGCAACGACGGCATCGTCAGTGACGATGTGCTCAGGCATGAGGAAAAGTCCGATGAGTTCTTGCTGATGGGGCTGCGGCTAGCCGAAGGCATCGATCTGGCCCGCTACGAAGCGATTACCGGCCGGCCACTCGATCCGGCCCGCATTGCGTCGCTGCACGAGCACGGCCTGGTCGAAACCACGCCGGCCGGGCGTCTACGGGTGACCTTGCCCGGCTTTCCGGTGCTCGATGCCGTGGTCGCCGACCTCGCGGCTTAGGCCCGGTGAGTGCGCCGGGAAGACCGCTCGCTCCAAAATATTGATAAGCTTGCTTATATTATTGGTGGCGGCCCACATTTTGGAGGCCCGAACAGGCACCAGAGGCGCGCGTTTCGCAGCCTATCGAATTCCAGAGTTAAAGAGCCGTTCGCGCGATTTTTATAAGCTGGCTTATATTCCCGACGCTGTTCCCCCAAAGCTGCGTGGCGCTGATGAGATCGTCTGCG
>Ga0187784_10003741_pt1 | contig 12297 bp, 13 predicted proteins | sample 1015_SJ02_MP15_2_FD_132964 | JGI IMG/M metagenome (GOLD analysis project Ga0187784, IMG submission 132964) | Tropical peat soil microbial communities from peatlands in Department of Meta, Colombia - 1015_SJ02_MP15_20_MG | ecosystem: Environmental > Terrestrial > Soil > Wetlands > Peat | place... | reverse complement strand
GGATATGACCGGCTTTCCCTCGCTCAACACCTGACTTACATAATTGATATATGAAAGGTTTTCCCCATAAACGTCCTGCGGAGGATAAGTGAGAAGTATATTGCCATGCCTGTCCAGGAGAAAAACTCCGTCCGTGAACAGCGAATATCTGTAAGCTGTTTCAAGCGCCTTTCGTGCACTCTCCCAGTTACTATAGGTAAGATCTATCTTGCCCGACAGGGAAATGTCCATTAGCCTGTTGAGATTTGTCTGGAGCGAGACATCGATGTAATCCGCTATTATCCTGGCCAGCTTCAGCCGGTCATCCAGCGAGCGCCTGATACTGTCACGGACTGTCAGACTGCTGATGATCCCGAGGGTCACCGAAATGATAATGACATTAAGGAAAACGGCAACAAGAATCTTCTTTCTCATTCATCAACATACCTGATTACTCCCCGTCTGTCAAGTGGACCTGGAATCGGGATATGGAAGCTTGTTTGTCATCATTCTGTGAAAGCACTGCACCGAAGCGCTGTTCATATTCTACCGGATGTTCGCTGATCATGCGCTCTCTGGATATTTTCCCTGTAAACATGACGGTGTCAACCGGGAATACTTCCGGGCTGAAGATCGAGTTGTATATATGCCAAACAGTGACAAGCATTATAAGGACAAAAGCTTCATTGGAATGGAGGATTTTCGCTATGGGGATTAACTCGCCGGGAAGGATATGTATGACCAGAGTCGGAAACCATAAGGCAAGGCCTGTTACGCCCATCAGGATACTCCCTGTAAGAATCCCCCAGTATTCGAATTTTTGCCTGTAGTCGTATCTGCCGCAGCGGGCAGGCTTCTCGATCATGCCCAGATAATATTTAAGGTTGGTAATTGCATCGGTAAAATCGCATTTCGTGATTATCACCGAAGTGTCCCATTTACTGAACAGGACGCCTGAAATTGCAGCAAGGAGGTGTTGTGCAAGAGCAAGGATTAAAAAGAGACCGGCAGTCCGGTGTACAATCCTGACAGCATCAATCCCGCCAAGATGCAGGACAATCCATTGTGAAAGGGCCAGGTCATAGTATTTTTGGGCGAAACCGGTTGCTGCAAGGGACACAAAAATAACGGCAACGGCCCAGTGTTCAATAATGCGGTACCATGAAAACCGTTTGATATACAGAGCCGTACCTGTGGCAGCGTCCATTGTTTCCTCCTTCAGCGGTTGCTGGCGTAACGCCACAGATGTAGCAAAATCTGCAGGGAAATCCCGATCGCCATAAATATTAAAAATACCTTGCAGGCCAGCTTGATAATGTATATAAGCGGGGCCTTATGCAGGCTCGGTTCATAATGAGAAAGCCACGTATCGGGAAAATCTTTACTCGCTTCCGGGTGGCATTTACGGCATTGCCGGACCAGATTGGTTTTTATAATCGCAGTATCACTGCTCGAGGTCGCGCGTATGTCATGGGTGCCATGGCAATCGCTACAGACTGCGATGGGCCTGTCCGGTTTCATCATTTTCCCTGCCCGCCGTTTGTAAAAATTGAGGGTGATACCATGAAAATCTGAAAGATAGGTCTTCAGTACTTCGGTGGAAAGCCCATACTTCCCTATAATTTCCTTATTGGCGTGGCAGTTGCCGCACATTTCGGGAATATTTTCGCGGTATTCCGTAGTAAGAGGATTGCGGACAGCATGCGCCTTATGACAATCCACACAGATCGGCACATCCTGATTATTTTCGTCGGTGAGTGCCTTGCCATGCACACTTGCAGCATAGGCGCTGAATATCACCTGATGGCATTTTTCACACCTCTTTGCACTCAACAGTTTTTCCGTACGTCCTTTCTGAATGGAATGACTGCCGTGGCAGTCGATACAGACAGGCGCCTTGAGATTTCCCTGATTGAGTTGGGCAAAGTGAATACTTTCGAGAGTTTCAGAGTACTTATCGAAATGGCAACGCCTGCAGGTCTGAGAAGAGGCTATTATGAAATCGCGCATCGTCCTGAAAGTCCTTTCAGGGTGTTCGTTCGAGGAGAATCCGAAATGACAGTCGGAACAACTCAGTTCTTTATGCACTGAAGCGCTCAGGCCAGCTTCGTCAACGGCGAGGGATACCACCTCACCATCTCTGAACATAATATTCTGGCTTCGTGTATGGCACTTCATGCAGTAGTCGCTTTCGCTCTTCAGCAACTTGCCCCCTATCGCAGGTGTCATCGTATGGGGGCTGTGACAATCAGTGCATGTCAGCGGCGTCCCCGCCCGCTCCTTTTCGAGCAGCGCAATGTGCACCGGCCTGGACTGCAGCTGATTATCGTTATGACAGTGCCTGCAGCTGCGCGATAAACGTATTCTGTATAGTTTGCTGTTTTTGAATACGCGAGTTGGGTGATTTTCTGTTGAAAAATCAGTGTGACAGGAGGAACAGGAGATGCTGCCGTGGGCAGATAGCCTGAACTGCGCGGCATTAATGATGGCTGTCTCGGATTTGCCGTTCTGGAATTTAATAACAATCCCCTGCTTGCTGTGGCACCCCAGACACCGCTGTGTCTCATCGCTGTTAGCAGCTCCGGCAATATTTGCCATGGCAACGCATGCCACAATGAGACTTATCACCAATCCGGAACAAGCTTTCCGTTTTCCAACCGCTTTCATCCCCTGTCTCCATCAGCTTCTCTTTCTAATGCTGCTCAAATCCAGGCTCTTCCCTGAGGACAGGAAGACGGTTCAATATCCAACGGAATATAAGGATATGCAGCGTCACTATTGCCAAAACTATCGACACTTCCCCAAACGGTGGAATAATATGTTCAAAATGGTTCGGGAGGGTTGAATTGAAAGTAACTAAACATATATTTAGCCTGTTCAGCAATATTCCGACAACAGCCCAAAAAGCGGCTAACCGCACGGTCCCTACACTCTTTTGTTTGACTCCGTAAACAAACACCATAATAGGGAGAAAGACAAAACCAAGGAGCTCTACAAGAAACCACGGGCCATATGATGATGTGGCAACGAGCGACCAGTTGTCATCGTGTGCAATAGCGATGATTTTTAGCGCAAAATAAATAAACATGCCTATGGCTGCGCCCTTCCCCAGACCAACTGTGAGACGGTCGACATTGTTCAGCAATTCGGGCCCGCACTTGCTTTTTAAAAAGCGGACCGACAAGGTGCTTACCACGATTATCTGGCAAAGAGCGCCATAGACGGCTGAGTTGAGAAACAAAATAGGAAGATAAGTAGAGTACCACAGCGGATGCACCTTCCCCGGAGCAAGCAGCCACATGGCCCCAAGTGCCGACTGGTGGAGCGTAGAGAGAATAATCCCGGCGATCGTCATCCCTATAGTAATCATCGTTGCCCATCTTCTTACTCTTCTCGCTTTCAACCATTCGAGTATGGCAGGACTGAATTCCAGCAGTTGTACCGTCAGGTAAGTCGCCACATGCCAGGCTACCAAAAAAAGGACCGAAGCGGTTCCGAATGAGATTCCCATGGGATAATAAATGCGCCAGGGTCTGCCCAGGTCACAGAGAAGATAGACTACCGCAAAGAAATACCCCAGCAACCCTGTCAAAACGCTAAGACGCACAAGAGGATGGTAGCCTTTGAACCCGAAAATATAGTAGGCAGTGGCCATGACAAATCCTGTTGCCGAAAGAGGGACTCCCCCGAATAACCCCCATGAGAGGAAAAGACCCCAGGGATATTCATTCGAGGGATGAACCGCATGAGCGAGGCCGAAGATAAAGCGGAGTACTATCTGCGGGAGCCCTACGCACAATATGAGGAAGGCTACAACATTGAAAGGTGTCATAAGACTTCTCATATATTCGGGCCAGCTCATACCCATAAGTAATTTATCCATAAAACGGGACCGGAAGTCTTCTTTTTTAATCGCATATCCGTTTGCCATTATTTTACCTCCTCTTTTCTTTCCGAAGCCGGCGTTTCTTTAGCAAGATCTTCCCGATGGCGCAACGCAGCGTAGCACATGCCAAAAAGTGCAGGCCATACAGTCAAGACAAGGGGGACCGCGGCAAGGAAACCTTTTGTCTGTTCCACAAGCGGTGTTGTAGGTAGATTTGTTGGAAACCCGACTTGCTCAAAGGGAACGTTTGAAATATAAATCCAGCTTGTTCCCCCGACCTCATGCTCTCCATATATATGGTTAACATATCGATCGGGCTGTTTCGCAATCTTTTCCCGTGCAATGGATAATAAGTCATTTCTCTTACCAAAGGTAATTGCTCCTACAGGACAGGCCTCAGCGCATGCAGTGATGCCTCCTGCTTTGACCCTGCTATAGCACATAGTGCACTTTACGATTTTCGGTTCCAGGGCACTTTCATAATCAAAAGCCGGCACATAGAAAGGGCAGGCGGTCATGCAGTAACGGCATCCGAAACACAAATTCTCATCATAAAGGACAGCCCCTTCCGGTGTCTTGGAATAGGCATGTATCGGGCAGGCAGTTGCGCATCCCGGCTCAAGACAGTGGTTGCATTGTATCTTGCGGTATACAAACTTACCGGGGTCTTTGGGGTTTTTATACTGATTGACCACTGTGTAGGCTGAGGTGGTCGGCCTCCTCAGTTCATTAAAAGCGCCTTTATCATCAAAGGGAACCTTGGGCGCAGGAAGGTTGTTCTGTTTATTGCAGGCTGCCTCACAGCTTCTGCATCCTACACAGGCGGAAAGATCGGTGAGGCAGCCGAAACTGTCGGGCCAACCTTCAAATTCTTTTGAATCGGCTGCTGTCGGGCAGCTTCCGACAAAGGCTGCGCCGCCAAGTACCGTAATAGTGCCCAGAAACTTTCTTCTGGTCAATTCGATATTGCCGATTGAAGACTCCGCATCAAGTGGCGTATCCTCTGTTTTTTGGGGTATGTGTGCCATATTTTATCCTCCTAACCGAAGATTCGTTTTATTCTTTCACTGTTACCTTTTTGCGTGACACATTCCGGCGCAGGCCTTTGGGTCGGTTCCGACATCAGCCATACCCTTGTGGCACTTAAAGCATTTGTTATGGTAAGCAACCTTTAATCCGGGCATCCCGGGATTCAGCCGCTCAAAAGTACTGTGGCAACTACTGCAGGCCGTAAAAGTTTTTGTGACGCTGTTCCTGAATTGCTCCTTGGAAATGTCATGGCAGTCCTTGCAGGGAAGGGAACTGTTCGTCCCGTGCTCGTGATGGCAGGTCCCGCAGTCGCCTGCAAGGCCTATGTGCTTCGCATGATCGAAGCGCACCCCTTCATATGTGTGCTTTAAGGTATCGAGCATTACTATATCGGGGCTTTTTGCCGGAGCTGCCTGTATTAATGAAGCAATAGAAATACAGGCAAAAAGCAAAATCAGGGATAATGTTTTTTTCATATAAATCCTCCATAGATCAGTCCCGATATGATCCGCCGTTGTCCGACCGATATACCGGGACTGACCAGTTTGTTATGATTACGTGAATCACTTCTTTTCATTTGTTTGATCTTTCTTTTTTTTATCTCCCTTTTTCCCTGACAGGTATGCTTCCATCGGCCTCCATCCGAAAGATGCCTCCCTGCCTGCAAAACCCAATACGCCATTAATAGCGGTTGAAGCGAGGGCAAACAAAAAGGCAACCGGCAGGATGGCTACATACGCCAGCCCGATAAAGGGTGCAGCTATTATTCTTTTCACCGAAATCAATAATTGGCCGGACCCCGCTATTTTGATATACTTGATATCCTCTTTCCCGGTTTGCACCATGGTACCGAATGGTTTTGGCTTCAGGACTTCATTAAGCATAAGAAAGCCTGCAATAAAGGTTAATGAGGCAATGTACTCAACTCCCTTAATGTGCGTTACAAAATCAAATAGTGTGTGCATATATTCCTCCTATTGTCTGTCATTTCTTTAAGCTCTTCCTTTGCCTATTCCGGGGTTGTCAAGAACTGTCTTTTCCATTTGCCTTTTCCTTTTTCTTTTTTCCCGCCAGATATGCTTCCGACGGTCTCCATTCGAAGTAGGCAAGGCTTCTTGCGAGATTCCATACCTTGCCGAGGGCTTTTCCGCCAATCATGACGATTATTGCTGCTACTGATATGAACGGCAGAAAAATAACGTAAAGAAATCCGACTACAGGCCCCAGCAGCAGGGCCAGCGCTTTTTTCCCAGTCGTTGAGTCCTCCCTGTAGGTAAGCATTTTCTATTCACCTCCTCTCCGTTGAAATGCCCTCTTGACTTAACAATAGCAAACCACCAGTAGAGGCACAATCGGTAAAACTTCCTATTTTGGCAACAATTATGTCCTATTTCCATGAATAAATAAGAGGAAGAGTAGATGCAAATATATCTGAGGCAGGGGTCTGCGGACAACCCTATGGTCTTACCGGATCATGCTTTCCGAGATTTTAACAAGGTCGAAGGGCGGGGCATCAACGGCAACGGTGATTCGATAGCTGCCCTCAAGCCACGATATTCGGCTGCAGACATCATTGTGCGCGCAGGCGCCGACTTCCAGAACAGCCATTCGCCCCTTCATCTTAAATGCAGTCCTCTCGGTGATTTGTAGCATGTGGGGAAGACAATCGGGAACAGAAGCTGCTGCGCTGAACTGACAAATAACCAGTCCATCCGGCTTACCGTCTATTCGTCTGAATTTCATGATGACCGATGTAAACGGTTTTGTCTGGGCTATAATCTCGTAAGGGGGCCACACATACTGCTGGGGGAAAAAGGATGGCACAAAAACTTCCTTTAATTTCAGCTTTGTTTTGACTTCCTCTATACTGGAGTATCTCCTCGCGATTCCTTCATCCATACGTAGAGGAAGCCAGTTAAAAAAAACCAGAAGGGCCGTCAAAGTTACAATGACAATGGAAAAAAGGAGAATTTTTTTCATACCTGTTCCTTCGTTGTCATACGATGAAGTAATTGATGATTATGTTAACAATTGAGACGGCCATAAGTTGTCCCCATTGCCCTCCGGCGTATTGTCCCAACCCTCCTTCAATCCTCCTGATTCTCTTTTCAACATGCGAGTTATCGTCCTGATGAGCGACAGATGCCTCATGTTTACGACCAACGGTACGGGTCTCAGGCTTATGATAGAGTTTCTTCAGGGTTTCTGCAAGGGCGTAGGGATTTTTCGTTAAAGCAATCGCCATGTCATCGCATATTTTCTCTTCATCCAGGACTATGCGCCTGAACTCCAACAGGACAAAAGGATTGAAAAACAACAGCATCCTTAAAAAAAAGACAATAATCAATAATGGCCGTTTATTTCTCAATATGTGGGCGGTCTCATGGGCAATAGCCCCTTGCAGCTCCTCAGCAGTAAGTGAGTCAATAATGCCGGTAGATAAATGAATTGACGGCCTTTTTCCTGTCCGCGCAAAAAGGATAGGATGTTCATTGTCGGTAATGTAAAAATCCGGCATATCCTGAGTCTCGCATTTGAAATACCCGAAGTTCCGGACCATTTCCGATTGGTGATCCAGTTTTTCCCAGCCGGACAGTGTCCGGTCGGATTCCGCAGTATGTTTTATGATCGGGATCAACTCCTGGAGAAGGAACACAAAAGAGGTAAAAACCAGTAAAAGAATGAACAGCAGACCGATAGGAATGGCATTCCATAATTCCAGATTCAGCCAGCGGCTGCTGTCAAAAAGTGCCTTGAACCTGAATGCAAGACCGCCCCGTTCCGGGTTCATCATTTGATAAAGGGGGTAGGAAAAAAGAGCGATAAAAATAATAAAAATACGGAAACGCTGCCGTATTAAAGGATTGCCGATGTCCCAGATATAAATTGCCCTGTCCACAATGAGCATTGCAATAAATGAGTGTATACAAGACTGGGTCATGTACATGCCGAAAAAAGAGGTCAAAAAAGAGGAAAATGCAGTTTTCATTGTCTTTGTCGCTGTCGGGGCTTTCCATAAATAACCCTGGTTTTCAACAGCATAACAGTTACACATATCATTATTCAAGGAATTAGGGGTGGTGCAATTCAGATATGAGGAAAAGAGGTACTTTTAAGCCTGCTACATGCTAAAATAAGTAAATTACATTTGGAGGAAAATATGTTAAGCATGAAGTCAGTGGAACCTTTACAGCTTACGCTGGATACACGGTTCAAGTTCAAATGTCATAAAGGGATAGGATGCTTTACAAAATGCTGCGGCAATATCGACATTATGCTCACACCATACGATATTATCAGACTGAAAAAGAGACTTGGAATTTCGTCCGGCGAGTTCCTGGAGCGGCACATACTTATAGAAATAGATGAAAAGACTTCTAACCCTTTTGTATTTCTAAAGATGAATGAGGATTCAAACCGGAGCTGTCCCTTCGTCACTCCGGAAGGGTGTTCCATTTATTCAGACAGGCCTGCAAACTGCAGGTACTATCCTTTAGGGCAGGCCTCACTTAAAAAAGTTGACGACAAAAGCAACGTGGTCGTTACCGAGGAATTTTATTTCTTTGTAAAAGAAGCACACTGTCTCGGTTTTAAAGAGGATGACGAATGGACGGTCCGGGACTGGAGGGACAACCAGGAGGTAGACATATACGACGATATGAACAGAGGATGGAAAGAGATCCTCTTCAAAAGAAATCTCCCGGGACATGAACTGGACGAAAAAAAGCAAAAAGCGTTTTACATGGCGTGTTATGACGTGGACAGATTCAGAAGGTTTATCTTTGAAAGTAAATTTCTGGAGACGTTTGATATCAACGCTAAGAGGCTCGAAAAAATCAGGAACGATGAACTGGAAATAATGAAGTTGGGATTCGATTATACGAAATACATCCTTGGGATAGAAGAGACGCTGAAGAAGAAATAGCAAAACGCGCCGTTTGGTACCTGAGCAGCAGAGGCAGGCCATGCAAAAACACCTCTCATTCCAACAACTTCACGTTATTTGTATTTTGCCTTCAGTTGCCCGCATGCCGCTGATATATCCTGCCCTCTGCTCTTTCTTATGATAGCGGTAATATGTGCTTTCAACAGAATATTCTGAAATTCCAGCACGCACTTTTCATCAGGCCGTTCGAATTCCGAGCCGGAATAAGGGTTGAATGGTATAAGATTTATCTTTGAGGGCATTCCCTTCAGAAGAGTTACAAGTCTTTTTGCGTCTTTAGGAGAATCATTAATCCCCCTGAGCATTACATATTCAAAGGTGATCCTTCTTCCAGCAGGCAGGGGGAACTTGCGACACGCGTCCAGTAGGACCTTGAGCGGGTAAGCCCGGTTCACCGGCATGATCGAATTTCTCACAGCATCGGTCGTAGCGTTGAGCGAGACGGCCAGCTTCACCTTAGGGGCCTTGAACGTGAGTTCGATAATTTTAGGCGCGAGGCCGGATGTGGAGAGAGTCACCCTCTTGGGAGAGATCTTCATCAGTCCTGTTATCCTCCACAGTGCTTCAACAACGTTATCGAAATTAGCGAGCGGCTCTCCCATGCCCATAAAAACGATGTTTGTAATCTTTCGCGGCCCGATTATCCGGCCCGCAGAAAGGACCTGGTCCGCGATTTCATGGGGCTGGAGGTACCGTTTAAGCCCCATTGTGCCGGTAAGGCAGAACCTGCAGCCCATGGCACACCCGGCCTGAGAGGAAATGCAGAGCGTCAACCGGTCTTCATCCGGAATAAGCACGCTTTCAATACTTTCGCCGTCTTCGAGACCGAAGAGAAACTTTTCTGTCCCGTCTCCGGACATCCGCCGATCAAGCAGCGCAAGATTGCTTATATAAGCCTTCTCCGCAAGCCTTTCACGCATCTCCCTTGATAATTCGGTGATGTCTGAAATAGAAACGGCATGCTTTTCGTATAGCCAGTGCAGAAGCTGCTTTGTCCTGAACGCAGGCAGTCCCGATTCTTTGATGAAGGATGCCAGTTCCTGTTTTGAGAGTGCTTTGAGGTTAACTTTAGGCATTAATCGTATTATTTTGCCGGATGCCTCAAGACGGTCAAAATAAAGAGGACGCATTGCCTGCTTTTATATTGTTTTATGTCCCCATCTCCCAGCTTTGAAGATACTTCTGCTGCTCAGAAGTCAGCGCATCTATCGCAATGTCTATTGCCTTTAACTTGAGCCGGGCTATCTCTTTGTCTATTTTTTCGGGTACACTGTACACCTTTTTTTCGAGTTTCTTTGCATTCTTTACCATGAATTCGGAACACAATGCCTGGTTTGCAAAGCTCATATCCATAACCGCTGAAGGATGGCCCTCAGCAGCAGCGAGATTGATAAGCCTTCCCTCTCCCAGGAGGTATATCCTTTTGCCGTTTCGGAGCGTAAACTCTTCCACAAAATCCCTCATCATCCTCCTGCCCTTAGACATAGCGGAAAGACTTGCGATGTCGATTTCAACATTGAAATGGCCGGTATTACATACAATGGCGCCATCTTTCATAACAGAGAAGCAACTTTTGGAAATAACGTTGATGTCTCCGGTTGCAGTGACGAAAATATCACCAATCCTCGAGGCCTCCAGGATAGGCATCACTTCAAACCCATCCATTGTCGCTTCAAGAGCTTTTAACGGGTCTACCTCTGTGATTATAACCCTGGCGCCATGTCCTTTTGCTCTCATGGCAACGCCCCTGCCGCACCAGCCGTATCCGGCCACCACAAAGACTGAGCCTGCAATCAGCCTGTTCGTTGACCTTATTATCCCATCCATAGTGCTCTGCCCCGTGCCATAACGGTTGTCAAAAAGATGCTTTGTAAAAGCATCGTTTACCGCAACTATGGGATACCGGAGCGCGCCGCTTTGCGCCATTGCTTTCAGCCGTATAACACCCGTAGTAGTTTCTTCGGTGCCTCCGATAACGCCCTCGATCAGGTGTTTGGCATCTTTATGCAGCGTTGAAACCACGTCGGCTCCATCGTCCATAGTTATGTGCGGCTTAAGGGCCAAGGCATCCTTTATATGCCGGTAATACGTTTTTGTATCTTCCCCTTTTATGGCAAAAACGGAAACGCCTGAATGCTTCACAAGCGATGCCGCCACATCATCCTGAGTACTTAGCGGGTTGGACGCGCAGAGTGCAATTTCAGCGCCCCCTGCTTTAAGTGTCTCCATAAGGCTTGCCGTTTCAGTGGTGACATGAAGACAGGCAACTACCTTTATTCCTTTAAGGGGCTTCTCTCTTGTGAACCTTTCAGTAATGCTCTTCAACACCGGCATTTCCTGGGCAGCCCACTCTACCCTCAGCTTCCCCTTCTTGGCGAGACCGACATCCTTTACATCGTGCTTTGCCATGCATCCTCCTCTTTATATTCCAGCCTGTTTTTTCAGGGTTTCCGCCATGTCTGTGTGTTCCCACGTAAACTCTTTTTCATCCCTGCCAAAATGCCCGTACACCGCAGTTTTCCTGTAAATAGGCCTTCTCAGAGCCAGCTTGTCGATGATGCCTTTCGGCGTCATGTCGAAATTTTTCATTATCAGTCCCGATATCTTATTGTCGTCGATATTTCCGGTACCCAGGGTATCGACGAATACCGATACAGGGTGGGGAACGCCGATTGCATAAGCCAGCTGTATTTCGCAGCGCGACGCAATGCCTGCGGCAACTATGTTCTTTGCAATATATCGCGCCATGTAAGAAGCGGACCTGTCGACCTTTGAGGGGTCTTTGCCGGAAAAGCATCCTCCTCCATGACTTCCCACGCCGCCGTATGTATCGACAATGATTTTTCTGCCTGTAAGGCCCGTATCGCCCTGCGGCCCGCCGATGACAAAACGGCCTGTCGGGTTGATGTGATAAATAATACTCTCCTCATCGAGCAGCTCGGCAGGGACAACAGGTTTAATTACTTTCTCAATAATATCTTCCCTCATTTCCTTCAATGTAATATCAGGACTGTGCTGCGATGATATGACAATAGTGCGCACTTTATATGGCTGCCCGTCCTTGTATTCGATCGAAACCTGGGATTTGCCGTCCGGACGCAGATAACCGAGAACATCCTTCTTTCTCACTTCTGCAAGCTTTCTGGTCAGCTTGTGGGCGAGCATAATGGTCATAGGCATCATTTCAGGGGTTTCGTCACAGGCGAAACCGAACATCAACCCCTGGTCACCTGCACCGCCGATATCAACACCCATGGCAATATCCGCAGATTGTTTATCTATAGAAGTGATAACGGCACACGTCTCATAATCAAACCCGTATTTGGCCCTCGTATATCCTATATCCTTAATTGTTTCCCTCACAATGTCAGGGATATGCACATAGCAGCTTGTTGTAATTTCTCCGGCAACAAATGCCATCCCCGTAGTTACAAGACATTCGCAGGCAACACGCGCG
>Ga0187784_10003740_pt1 | contig 12299 bp, 10 predicted proteins | sample 1015_SJ02_MP15_2_FD_132964 | JGI IMG/M metagenome (GOLD analysis project Ga0187784, IMG submission 132964) | Tropical peat soil microbial communities from peatlands in Department of Meta, Colombia - 1015_SJ02_MP15_20_MG | ecosystem: Environmental > Terrestrial > Soil > Wetlands > Peat | place... | reverse complement strand
CCTTCTAAGCTGTCTCACATCAAACACCTCCCACTATTTTGGCGGCGCTCTCGGCTTTCTGTTCTTCGCCTTCGACCCGTTTCTGCAATTGCTCTGGATACTGTTCATGTGGGCACTCGCACTTTCCGTCTTGGCTGCAAAGAAATCCGAAGGGGGAATACTAGCCCTTGATTCTTGAGGCGGTCCTCGAAGGTGTGTTCTTTTTCCTAGTCTCTCTCATTGGTTTGTACCTAGCCCGCCACCTCATATTCACGTTCACGGTTCTTTACAAAGGGAAGCATCGGGCTCGTCAAATCGCCGAAACGGCCACCCAGCCCAAAGTCTCCGTGCTAATCCCAGCATGGAATGAAGAGAAAGTAATTGGTCATCTCCTCCGCAGAATATGCGAATTCACTTATCCCAAGGATAAACTTGAAGTCCTGGTGATAGACGACGCCTCCAAAGATAAAACCGGGAAAATTGCAGAAACGTTCGCGAAAACTCACACTTTCATCAAGGTCATTCACTGCGACCCTAGCAAAGGAGGTAGAGGAAAACCCAGAGCGTTGAACGAGGGCCTAGATCACATAAGTGGGGAAATCGTGTGTTGTATCGACGCGGACTATTCTCCTCAGCGTGACATAATTGAGAAGCTAAACTTGCCTTTTAGCGATCCTTCTGTTGGCGCTTCACAGGCCAGAGTGACCGTTGGAAACGAGCCAGCCACACTCGTAACGCGGCTGGTAACGCTCGAGAGAATAGCTGGCTATCGCGTCGACCAAATGGCTCGAGAAAACTTGGGTCTAATACCTCAATTCGGCGGAACAGTCGCCAGCGTCAGGGTTGCGCTGCTTCGCTCTTTAGGCGGCTGGGATGAGACGGCTTTGACGGAAGACACTGACCTGACTTTCCGCATTTACTTGAACGGGCATAAGGTTCGCTACGTAAACGACGCCGAAAGCTACGAGGAGGCAGTGGAAATGTGGGGCGACTACTATCGTCAAAGAAGCAGATGGGCAAAAGGGCACATGCAGTGCGCCTTTAGGTACTCGTTGCCGCTACTTCATTGCAAAAATCTAAGCTTAAAGGAGAAGCTTGATGGCATATTGCTACTCAACATATACTTCCTCCCACTCATCGTGGCTTCAGCTTGGATCATAGGCATTGCTCTTTACTTCATTGATTCTCAATTCTGGCTCAAACCACTGCTCAGCATAGTGATCGCGCTTTCCCTGTACAGCACAATGGGGAATTTCGCTCCCTTCTTTGAAATCGGAATGGGCGCATATCTCGACAATCGAAAACGAATCTACTGGCTCACACCCCTTCTGTTCATAACCTTCTTCATCAACATGGTAATCTGCGCCAAAGTCTTCCTTGAATTATGCAGTGCAAGAATCACCGGCAAGAGGCAATTCGTATGGGAGAAGACCATACACGGCGGACACGGAAACAATTATAACGCCTAGTCACACAAACACTCACCCGAGATAGTTGACCCTGATCACAGTAGCACCTAGTGAAACCACTACTATACCCGCGTTAGTCGTCGCCCTCTTCTTTGGTTTCCTACTTCCCACAGCCTTGGAACTGAGAAAGCCTAGGGATGCAGGACCGCGCAGAATCGTTGAGAGTGACGGTCAAGAGATGATCGGTTTTTGCCTTCTTTCGGCGATCTTCCCTAGCCACGATCCAAAGGGCAAGCCTCCGTTTCTGGAGGACATTGAACCTCAAGAGTTCGAACCGGCAGCAAAAGGCTCTTCTTTCCTTTCCCTTCCCAACGTGGAATTTTAGGCAGGAACAGCTGCACGTTCTGATTCTTGAAGTTCTGAAAAGAGCGATTTGGTATTCTTCAGCTGGTCCCTAAGAATTTCGATGCTGCCAAAGATTCCCCGGTGAACAGAGTAGAAAAGATAGCACATGTAAGTGCATCTCTGGCAGTTGTTGTATTGGGCGCGAAGGGAGTCGAATCTTTTGCTGTTCCAAACTTCAGGTAGTTCTGTTACCTTGACAACGGGTGCGTACAAATGACAGCCAGCGGCCTCTCCGCAATTGTTGACCATGACAAAATTCTGGAGCGCCCGGCATTTCCATGTTCTACAGCCAGTCAGAAATAGCTCTCTCAGGGCTAAGAGGGTCTTATCCGTTATGAAAACGCCACTCATATCTCTCTTCATACTAATCAGCACGTCACAAAGCTTTACCATGCCTTCCTTGTCAACGATCTCCAATTCATCGTTCCTATCGCCTATTCCAAACAACGAACCTTCCGAGTAGTCATGAGAATACACAGCGTACCAAATCGGAATGCCCTTCTCAACGAAATACCGCGTAAAGCTCTCTATCTCATAGAGGTTCAATTGCGAGATCGTCGGAGCCACACCCACGAAGACTCCATCTTCGTGAAGTTTTTCAATCGCCTCCATGGACTTCTTCCACGCGCCCTTCGTGCCGCGCATGTAGTCATTCTTTTTATCGTCCAAGGTGTCCAAGGAAATCGCAACAAAATCCGCATAGCGTAAAGCGCCCATTTTTCTAAGTGCCATACTTCCGTTGTCATAGACCGTCGTGATGAAGCGCCGGCTTGCATATTCTATTATCTCGTCTATGTCTTCTCTCAGCAGGGGATTTCCGCCGGAGAGCACTATCTCGGCAACGCCCACTTTCTCTAGAGCGTCTAGTCCAGCCTTAACTTCTTCAGTGGGCAACTCAAAATGCGGCTTCTTGCTTCGCCACACTCCGCAGCTCCTGCACTCGTAATTGCATCTATCCGTGAGGAACCACTGTGCATGAATCGGCGCATTAGGCGTGAGAAATCTTCGCATCAGGCTCAGTGCCTTTCGTGAGGTAAGCCGCATCAGCAACAGCTCCAGTTTCATCGATGGATAAACTATTGACTGCAGAATTCGTATTTAAGGAGTGATAACTACTCCTGCTTCAGTGCCTTCCACAAGTGATCTGATACTGGCCTCACCAAAGGTTCCTTCTTCCCATTCTTTCTGACAAAAACACGCTCTTCCCGCTCTTTCAGGAATTCCCCAATAACGGCTGCTTCAATGCTCCTCTTCTCAAGGGTTTCAATAACTCCTTCTGCAAAGTCCTTCTTTGCAGCGATGAGTAAGGCTCCGCTGCTCACGAGTTGCATGGGGTCAATCTCGAAGAACCTGCAGATTTCCATTGTTTCTAGACGTGTGGAAATATTCTTCTCGAAAACTTCAACTCCCAAGTTGGACGCGTCCGCAATTTCGTGTATGCCGCCCGAGACTCCTCCTTCGGTCGGATCGTGCATAGCCGTTACCCCGCCGTTTTCAAATGCCAACACAGCCTCCTCAACGATGCTGATACGGCTGAAGAAGTCGGAGGCTCTCTTCAAGAAGGCCATGCTGAAGCGGCTTTTGAGAAGTTCCCGCTTGTCCGTAGCCAAGATCGCTGTGCCCTCTACTCCGAGTCCTTTAGTCAAGATCAACAAGTCACCAGGCTTAGCTCCGCCTGAAGTCACGTAACGATCTCTCTCGGTTATTCCTACAGCGCTTCCAATTATTATCGGATTAGTTATTCCAGGGGTTGCTTCACAGTGTCCGCCAATTATGGCCACACCGAGACCTCTCGCCACCATGTCCATTTGTTTGCACATTATCTCAATCGTTTTCACCTCGGTGAGCTCCGGAAGCAGTATGCAGGATGAGAAAAAGGTGGGCCTTATGCCGAAAGTTGCAATGTCATTTGCGTTCACGTTTACTACAAGCCATCCGATCCTTTCGAAAGCGCCCGTTATTGGATCCATGGAGGTAATCATGTCCTTGTTGCCGACCGCGACTACGGCACCATCCACTCCAACGTGCGGCCCTAGAATAACTTCTTTTCGTTCCGTTCCTAGGTTCTTAAAAACGACACTCTGCAAGATGTCTGAAGGAACCTTTCCTAAGGGCAATCTCAGGGTTCGCACCTCTTGCGGTCAATAAGTTGACTGATCGGTTCTTAAAGACTTGCTCAAAACCCAAGCGCTTTGGCCGCTACCGAGAGGCTACTCTCTTGAGCGTCATCCCGATTTTCTGCGGCTAGAGATGTTGTTTTAATGAAGGTGCTTTAGCTTCTAAACATAAAAATGAGAATCAAGGAAATAATCTATTTATTGGGACAACTTTTCCACCTTTCTTGGTGAACTAGCAAAACGTACGCTTCCTTCTGCCTTTATGTCACCGGTGTACAAGACCTCGCCGAGAATTTCGCAATTGTGTTCTAAGTGGATGCTTTGACCGTACAGGTTTCTCGCTTGGGCTTTTTCTTCTAGCACAATTTTATCCGCATAAACGTCTTCGACACGGGCTCTTTCGTCCACGACTACTTCCTTAGCGCGTATCGGACCTTTTGCCTCGCCTCTTCGTCCTATTTTGACAAAGTTTGCGGTGACGCCCTCACTGGTTTCGATGGAGCCACCAACTTCAACGTCACTCGTAACTATGGCTTCTCTTGCCTTTAAACTGCCGCCTATATCGATCTTCTCAGCGTTTAACTGTTCACCTATTTCTGCTCTGCCGCCCACGTTGAGTTCTCCCTGAAGTCGCAATTGTTTTCCAACGTGAACTCTTCCTCCTACGTCGATATCTTTTCCTTCGGCGCTTCCTGAGATCTCTATGACTCCACCGACATCGAGAGATTGGAATTTCAGGTTACCATCGACCCTGCACGAACCGCCGACGTCAATGTTTCTGCCAACGTTTTCTCCCGTCAATTTCACAGTACCGCCGACGTCGATGTCTTCGAACTCAAGACAGTCGTTCGAGACAAAACTGCCGCCCGCATCGATCTTGCCCACTTTACCGCCTTTTACCGAGCCGCTTCCGCCAACATCAATCTCTTCTGCCTCCAATTTATCGTCAATCTTCACAGAACCGCCAGCGTCGATACTCATAGCCTTCACGCGACCTTTTACCTCGAGAGTTCCGCCCACGTCTATTTTCTTCGCCGTAGCGCCACCGTCAACTCGTAGGCTTCCGCCCACGTCTACTTCTTCAACCTCAAAGTCCTTCGTCACCACCACACTTTGACCCACGTCCACTTCTCTTGCCCTCATGCTGCCCGAAACGATCAGCTGCCCGTCGTCGATGCTGACACGGTCCTTGACTTCCAAGTCACCTTCAATCGCGATGTATCCCTCGCCATCCAAGTTTCCCGCAGAGAGACTGCACTCGAAGGTGCAATCGCCCTCGCAATAGACCGTTCCGCCGATTATAAGCTGTGCATTATCGCTTCTTATGACCGCGTGTTCTTCGACTTCAAGATCTCCGTTAATATTGTCTAGCGTTACGGTGCTCCCGTGAGGAATTGCGCTTTCGGGCATTTGTGACCTACTTCACTTTAGCCTGTTTATGAAATCTTGGCAATATACCAGGGCTTCTGCTCTCTTATGTTCAATGTCAATATATCCGTTATTGTTTTTGGCCGTCTTCCTTATCGTAGCAACCATTTTCGATGCCTCAGTATGCCGATTAGTCATTGAAGGTTTAAAAGGCGACGCACGAGTCGAGTACACAATCTGTAGTCACAAGTTGTTAGTTTAGAGTACAAGTTGTTACTTTCGTTTTCTGAACAGCTTGCGGCCTTCCATGTCGGTGATGTAGTCGAAGCCTACTTCTATGAGCTTCTTGGCTTCTTCCAGCGTCTCCGCGACTTGCACGTCATAGTCGTCGGAAGAAAAGTTGATGAGTTGAGTGTACAGCTGAGTATTCCGGATGTCTTTGTGGCCCAAGGCTTGTTGGACCTTGAGGATGTTCAATGTCTTTGCGAATAGCATCGTGGCAAAGAAGTGCCGGAACGTATGTAGGTGGATCTGCTTGAGTCTTGGGTTCCCGAGCTTTCGCGCGAGATTATTACGTAGTGTTTGAAAGTTTGTTTCTGCCGTATTTTTCTTGCGGTTGAGGACGTAGTCGTTCTCTCTGGGCATGGTGTTTAGTGAAGCCATTAGCATGGGGCTGACTTTGAGTATTCTTGGTAACGAGTTTTTCTCTGGGTTGTTTATCGTTACGGTCCCCTTCGCGAAGTCGATATCTGTCCATTTTATTCTTAGGGCCTCAGTTAATCTGCAGCCTGTTTCCTTGAGTATTCTGAGTAGAATCGAGGTCCTTTTTCCTGCGCCTGCGATCAAGTCGTCTATTTCTTTTTCTGTTGGTATGAATGGGAGTTTTTGGTCGTACTTGTATCTGGGCGGAGTCCATTGGAGGTGCATGTGCTTGACGAATATTCCGTACATGACTGCTGCGGTTGCTTTGGAATGAGTCTGCCACTTCTGCTGGGCTATGAAGGCTTTCACTTGTTCAGGTTGAAGTATGTTGACGCCTTTCTTTTCAAACTGGTTGAGATACTGGGCGCATTGCCTTATGGTGTCCATACTGTAGCCGTCGCGTTGGAGTTGTTCGGTGAATTCGGTCTTAGCGTTGACGGTTACTGTGGCTCCCGCGGCCTGTCCTTGGGTTCGGGTTTCCACTTCGACCAAATTTTTCGCATCCTTTGGCCGGGTTGCGCGTATTTGGCGGTTAGAACCTAAGGTAGCAGATGAATTTAAATTCAGTCCGCATCTTCGCGCGGAGTCCATCTCAGAGAAGCGATGACCACAGTTCCTGCATAACCAACGTTGAACAGATCTTCCATTGCCTCGGGAATAACGTAGGCCATCTCGAAAGAATTTTGTTCCTCCGCATGCTGGGCACACCGCGGGCCGTAGCTGACTTGGGCTCTGCGCTGCTGGGTCGGATGGACTCGACTCCCCATCATTTGACCGGGTTCTGACAGATGATGATCTCTCAGCGGATTTCCGAGCGGGTCCCTCTTCAGCCACTATTCTTTTTCACCTTAGTAAGGGGGTGCGCGCTTCTCTTCGCTCATGGTTTTCTTTTTCTCCTCCGATCGATGGGCTCCGAAACTAGGCCTAGATTTAGGTAGAGGAGGGCCTTGCAGTATTGCGATAGGCTTAGGTTGAACAGTGCCGCGGTTTCTTCACCTACACGGGCGGCGAACGGTGTGATTTTGAACTGGACTTGATGGACTTTTCCATACTTCCCGAGATCCTCAAAATTATTAGGCTCTATGTAGGGCGAAGTCAATGACCGTTGTTTTGCACGTTTCCTACGATCATGGTATTCGTTATTCCAGGGGATAGATGTTTTATCGCCGTTTTCTCCAATCATGGCTTCACCCACCGCCAGAAAGTGTGGCCTTCGCGGTCAAACCAGAATAGCTCGTCGCCCTTCAGTCTTTCAAAAAGACTTTCAGCGCTGCCCTCGGAGAGGCCTATCTCTTTGGCGAGACTGATCCATTCTTCTTCAGTACCCTCTACAAAGACATCGCGCATCTTCCCTAGTGCTTCTCCAATCGAGGGCTTGAGATCTAAAGCGGGACTGTCACGTTCCGATGAGTTCTTGGCTACATCGCTAGCAAAGGTGCCTTTCGGATCCTTGATAGAATTAAATACCCTTCGAGTAGGGGGTAAACTCTGAACACCCCCTAGTGTTGGGGTATTTAATTTTTCAGTGGCGCAATAGATTAACATGCGCCTTCTATCGTTCTGGTCGGCCTCCTCGCGTATCAGGCCTATGCCGTTGAGCAGTTTTAGAATCTCATCTTGTCTTTTTCCGGAAAGCGGTTTGTGGAATTCTGCGAAATAGAGACTTGCGAGGTCTTTTCTAGTTATTCCGTTCTCTCTGAGTTTGGAGAATATTCTCTGGTAAATGTCAAAAACTTCTGGGGGTAGGCCTAACTCGTTCGATTGTGCGATCTGTTCGTAGAGGTTGAACCCTACCACTACATCCTCGGAGGTCGCGATTATGCTGTGGGCGTCCGGGGTGCGTTGACGGCTGCAGAAATTCAGTAATGCGTGAGCCTTTATTAGCGCTAGGAGTCTCGATATGTCACGTTGATGACGGGGCGTAAGCGTTGGCCGTGATTCAAAAAATTTTTGGGCGATAAGTCTTCTGTCTTCTTCGGTTATGAGGATGTTTTCTATGCTGGCCATTTTGATGTGCTGTACTCGAGATTTCAACCATTGCCTACGCGGGTCGCTTTCCATGTATTCTCGGAAAGCTTGCCTATCCGATTCTTTTTGTATCCTGAATAAGATCGTATTTCGTAGTTTTTCTTGACTTGTCTCGGGCGAAAGCAATAGCATCCGCGTGCGTTCTTGGTCGTCTAGGCTGAATTTGGAGGAACAAAATACTACGGTTGGAAAACCGATGATGTGAACTGTCTTGGTGCGCGTTCCGCTTCTCTCGCGTTTGTCCACGATTTTTGAGACTAATTCTTTCCGATCGTGACTTAGAAGAGGTCTTAGCCGTTGCAGTAGCTGATCGTGAGGCATGTCCAAGAAGATTATGATTTTTTGCTCTAAGTTGACGTAGATGATTTTTCTTCTTCTTGTTTCATCTTCTGTGTCATCTGTCGGATCGGGTAGAAGTGTTCCTTGTTCATGGAAAAAACTCTGCGGGCTGCAGTATGCTAATTCTAAAACGTCTTCTTGGGGGAAATACCATGATAACTCCAGCGGGATGTATGATTTTCCTGTGCTACTCTCAGAATTGAAGGCAATATTCAATTGATCCTCCGCCGTATAAGTCAACAAATTTGTGAGGAAAGTGATGAGTTTGTCCGGCTTATCGTACTTAATGGTAGAATCCAGGATGTTCAATAATTCCTCCAAGTTAATGGGTCGTTGCATTTCTTTTAATGAAGCTTCAAACTCCAAGCGTTCAGGCGTTTTTTCTATTTGATTTTGGGCCAGCGCGATGGAGCCTGCGCTAGCCATCACTAAATGCCCCCTTTGATTGGAGCCCTTCCGATGAATTGTTTCTGGTCGCCGGAGAATCTGCACTCGAATTTGTGGGGTCCGATCTGGACCACCACTTCTTTGCTCTGCTTCTCGATCAAATCGGCCAGTGCTTCGGCCCCTTTCTCGCTCCTAAAGATCCATCCTGCCTCGTCTGGTCCGCATAGTGCCTTTTGTTTGTAGGTCTTCCATGGAAGTTTATCGAGATCACCTAGATTTGACTGCACCAGAGGTCTTGAAGCCGTGACAGTCGGTCTTGAGGCAGAGAACCACCCGTCTATTAGGCCTGTGAGGTTCGCTTTGGTGACTTCTAACTCGCTAGGGTCCTCGATTAAAACCTGTAGCTCATAGTATTCCCGGGTCCACTCCCCGCTTCTCTCGTCACCAATTGTCCTTCCCTTCCCAACAATAAGTCTTTCAGCTTTCATTTCTTTCACACGCTTAGACCTGTTATAGAGGATCACTTAATAAATATCTTGCTGTAGTTATAAAATTATTCAAAGGCAACAAAAGCGCAAATTTAATAACATGTTTTAATTACTAAAACAAAATGTGTTAGACGTGTGGAATAAATGGACCGCGTTGAACAGATTAAGATTTCAACACTTCAGCTGGAGGCTTTGAAGCTTAGGAGCGAGGGCCTTCCGATCCACGAAATTGCGCGTAGGCTCGGGAAGAGCTCTGGAGCCGTTTACAACTGCTTGCAGGCTTTTGAAAAGAGCTACCCTCGTCTTCTAAAAATGATGTCTGAAATCGAGAAGGGAGGCTATCTGCGAGGAGGCTTGCCAATGAGCGGGAAAACCTGGGCTAAGGGCGTTGAGCGGTCTGTCAAGGCGGGCTACTTTCCACCAGGTAATGTTCCCTTCGGCTATGTTAGGGCTGGCAAAGAACTTGCTGTCGACCCTGAGAAAGCAAGAGTTGTTAAACAGACGTTTAGTGGAAGGCTACAAGGTAAGACTCTTTCTCAGCTAAGTAAGGAAACGCATCTCAGTTACAAGATCCTATGGCGGATTCTAAAGAATCCAGTTTATGCTGGCAAAATAATGTGGAAAGGCAAAGAGTACTCTGGCAAGCACGAGCCTCTAGTTGATATGGAGGCTTGGAGAAAGGCCCAATTTATAGATCGACCAAAGCATGGAGGTACCGCCCCCTACGGATACAGGTGGATATCCAGCCATCTAGTCGTAGATCCTGAGGCTGCTGCAAAAGTCAAGGAGGCTTTCAAGCTGCGTTCAGAGGGCAAAACCCTTGCGGAAGTAGCCAAAGCTGCCAGAATACCTAAGCCAACGTTGAAACGAGTCCTCAGGAAGGAGATTTACATGGGCATGAAAGCCACTGAGACAAAGCTCTTCCCCATAGATGTTGAACCAATTGTCAATCTCGAGGTCTGGAGAAAAGCACAATATGTTGGACGTGAAATGTGGAGAGAAGAGCTGAAAAAGAAGGGAGTCGAGGTAAGGGAGAAGATTTTGGGTATTCTTAATCAAGGACCAGCAACCGTCAACGAGATTTCGGAGAAGGCAGGTCTCGGCAGGTCAAACCTGAAGGCTCACCTACGCAGGCTAGAGAAAGATGGAATGGTCAAAAAACGGACAATCTCAGGTGGACAATTACTCTGGTCCAATAAAGAAGAACGGTCATCTCATAATGAATAAAGAATATGGCGACGTACAACTCTGGGCTTACTAATGTTGCAACTGTGGCAATTTTAGCGCAAAAATGCACCTGCAGCCATCTTTGTTAGACTCTTCAATCGATTGCCATCTGCAAGTATGCGCGAGCCTTATTCCTATGCTGACTTTATGCGTTGCAGGAGAATTGAAGCAGGCTCATCATTCGGGTCTCGAAGAACGAGCTCACCTCTAAAGGCCTTGGCCAGAATAGCTTGATCAATTCTGTCAACCAATTCCTCAGATTTGGCAACACTTATTTCGATAATATCGGACAATGCGTTCAGTTCTGCTATCTTCTGAACGATGCGCTTCTGCTCATTGAATGGCGCCAGGGGTATCAGGATTTTTTTCATTGAGCCAATATTGAAGTGAGTCTGAGCTATTCCGACTTTCATACTGTTGATTTGGTCGCGTGCGTAGAATGAATTCAGGAAATAAGACCCGTATTCAGGTATGAAGCTGCTGATTGGTCTCACGATCACTAGATCCGAGCAATTGGCTTCTCCAATAGTCCCAGGAATTACGCAGGAGACACCAACATTTCCAGATCTTACAGTCACGATATTTCCTGGGAATAGATGAGACTTTGCCAGTTTCTTGTGAAACTCGCTTGAGACATACTTCAGATTTTGTGGGTCATAGCGATTTTCTCGGACGTTTAGAGAACGCAGAAAAGGAATTCCTTCCTCAACATACTCGTCCACCATGGGACCCACATGTCCGACCGTAATCTCCCAGCATACCGTTTCAAAGCTTGTCCACACCCAACCACTCGGTAAGGCTACGAGCTTGTCCGATACTATGGGTTCGGGTTCCTTGTATCTGTAAAATTTCGGATTTTTGCCTTTGCGCCTTAGGTCCTCTTCCCAATAGCTCTTTCGTTCCAGTTTGATTTTTTCTAGTAGTTTTTGTGCCGGTTCGTCGTTTGGATCGCGTTGGGTTAGTTCTCCGCTGAACGCCTTAGCCAAAATAGACTGGCGGAACCTTCGAAGCAAAAGGGGAACCTTGTCAAGAACCTCCCGAGCAGTCTTGCTCTCAGCAAACAGAGCCTCAACCTTAGCAACAATTCGCTTCTGCGCATTGGTTGGTGGCAGTGGGACTCGTATTTTTCTGGCGTCAGATTGGTTCAGTTTCAATCTGGTCGTTCCCCGAACATACGGCATTACATCAGAATAATTCAGTACCGATAGCAGATATCCAATCTCGATTCCTTGCCTTGGACGTAAAACATGAGCATGATTGTTCACCCAAGATTTTCCCTGAACTTTGTACGCAATTGATTTGCTTCTGTCACCAAAATAACCGCCATCTTCAGCCAAGAGGACAAGATCCTCATCGAAAATGTAGTCGTCAATCAATCCGACTTGCCCATTCGCTCCATAGTAGGGAAAGAGGTCTGAAACTTGCTTCCCTGCCATACGTCTTTCCCTTTCGTTAGCACTTACCGGAACCCGCTGGTTGTCAAGGAAATCAGCAATGTCCACCACTGATGCCCATTCCCAACCCGCAGGCAAGAGTTGACTTTCTTGGTTAAACACCAGAGGCTCCCTTCTCATTACCAAGTTTTAGAAGCAATTCATCTAGAGCGTTTGATGCAGTCTCTAGAGCAGTCATCGCCTCACTTGCCAGATCTACAGGATCAGGCAATTTGCCACTTTCTCCCAAGGATTCATCTTTAAGCCAAAAAATGTCGAGATTGTAGTCCCTATCCGCAATGCCTTTCTTGGAAAATCGCTTGAAACGATCTGTCTCAACTCTGGGTTTGGCTTGATAACAAGTTTCAAAATCCTCAAAATAATCGTCAGTTAATGGATGACCTTTAGTCACCTTTT
>Ga0187784_10003738_pt1 | contig 12302 bp, 12 predicted proteins | sample 1015_SJ02_MP15_2_FD_132964 | JGI IMG/M metagenome (GOLD analysis project Ga0187784, IMG submission 132964) | Tropical peat soil microbial communities from peatlands in Department of Meta, Colombia - 1015_SJ02_MP15_20_MG | ecosystem: Environmental > Terrestrial > Soil > Wetlands > Peat | place... | reverse complement strand
TGGCTCAATTATTGTTGCGATTTCATATGTATGTTCCTTGAGCCATTCTAACGTTCCTTCAAGTTTTCCCTTGTTAGCATTATGCTTTTTATCAAGTTCCAATTGTAACTCTTTGAGTTTTTCTGCGACTTGGGATTCAGTTGCAAAACGCGTATCATCTCGAATCATTGAATATACTTTGTTAAAAGCCTCAGTGATTTGCTTGTTGTTATATATTGGGCTAGCTTGTCCTGTGGTCGTGTTTACAGTACCATAAATTGGTCCATTATAGGTAATATTTTGAGCTGGAAGTTGTTGAGGCTGATTTGCCTTTGTCGGGTCCATCTTTTGAAAATCTTTTTCCTCTTCAACATGGTCAATGCCTACATCAGTGATTCCAATAGAAAAATCAAGACCAATTAGCTTAGGATAATTGATATATCCCCTTGCTCTAAGCCATCTTAGATTGAATTTCAAAAATTCTATACTTAATCCATTCGAGGCAAGTTTCTTGCCTAGTGCTATAAAAGTCAATATGCCATAACCATCATTATTGACAGCTTCATTGTACAGCAACTTCAAAATCTCTTGGCGCATTTCTCTATTTTCGCTTGCCATTGTTGCCTACCACTCGAATCAGCTTTTTCAAGTGTCTTCTATTGATTCAATTAACTTATCAAATTTGCTAAAGAATGATACTTAAAAAATGCTTTACTTGAGAACATTATCGCATATAGCAGCAAACTTGTCTGTGAATAACTTGTATAAAGTGTATGTTTTCAGCGAATATGCTTAATTCTTTCGATAGCGCTCTAAGAAATTGAAATAGGAATAGATGCATTAGGTCTTAGACTGAACGGATACCTGAAAATGCCACTCACCATCATGGATGGAGACGGAATATCAAGAATATTAAAAGAGCATGACGGAGAGGTGTGAAGGAGCAAGAAATGCAAAAGTTGTTGAGTTCCTGAAGAAGCCTGAAAACACAATGTTGCTAAACTCTTACATCGCCTACCTAGCAATTTACGACCTAAACAAAATAGCAAAGTTGACAGAGAAAGAATTAGCTCTTGCTCAGTCTGAGATAGATTCAGAGAAAGAGTTAGCTTATTTTGAGCACAGAAAGGCAGGCACTAATTCTCTATTCACAAAAGAGCGATTGAAGGAATTCTTTCCCAGATATTCATCTATAGAATACGTCTTCACTGGACTGTTTGTGCATAACCTGATTTGGCCCAATATGCTAACAGGAAGATCTTAAATGTCTGAGTTCGCAATTCAATTAGAGTGCTATGCCCAGAAATGAAGCGTATAACATACCCCACAATCAAGTTAGAATGTTTCAAAAGGCAGCTAAACAACTTGCTAATGGACCTTACGATTGCCCCAACTGTGGGAAAAAGCAATTGCTGATTCTCATCGATAAAAAGAATAAGGTAGCATCTGTAAGCTGTCCTAGCTGTGGTTTACAGCAGCCTCTAAAGTATGCTCCAGTCTTCCAGGGCGTTGATTACTACAACAAATTTATTGACAATTATAAGAGGCAATAACTCGCAAAGTGACTTAGCGATAGAATTATAGCCAGCCTATTGCAATAAAGGAGCATGGAATACAATGAATTTCTAGAAAAGATGAGAGGCATAAAGAAAAGAGGATTTATCCCCTCAATCAGAAAAGGTCCAACTGGAATCGGCAAAACTCTTGAAGAGTTACTTGGAATTGAGGAGAATAACATTCAGGGTCCTGACTTTTCTAAGTATGAGCTTAAGGCAACTCGGAAGGGTTCCTCTTCAATGGTAACTTTGTTTACAAAAAAACTTGAGCCTGATAGTGGAGAAAAACTCTGGGAAGTATATGGCTATAGCAATGGCAGTGCTACAGATAGAGACTATAAGCAAACCACTCTATTCAAGTCCCAAAAGAGAGCTGTTTTCGTTCCGCCTGAAGAGAGGGAGCTACATAATACAGTTTGCGCTAATACTCCAAATAGCCAGGGTATGAAACTTGTCATTGATGACAACAAAGTTGTCATTGCCAACCCTAAGAAAGTGCCTTGCTATTACAGTAAACCAATTCTGAAAGAAACTATGGAAAAGAAATATGCAATCCTTCTTCATGTTTTAGCGGAACACAAGATAGAAAATGGAAAAGAATATTTTTGGTATAATGAAGTTTGCCGATATTCTGGCTTAAGATTTGAAACTTTTATGAACCTAATAAAGGAAGGTAAAATGAAAGTAGATATTAGAATAGGACATTACCCAAATGGCAAAGTCCACGACCATGGGACTGGGTTAAGAATAATGCCAACCTATCTTCCAGAGTGCTTCGATAACAGAAAAAGAATACTCTAAAAGACTAACTTGGCGGTCTCCAAAAATCAAGAATAAACTCCATTGTTGAACCCATTGATATGAAGTTGCTAGGATATCCAAAGATTCCTACGTTGTTAACTAAGTCTCTCTTATCCCATATGAAAGTGTTCCTAAACTCAAAGCCAGCTCTCTGTAAGGCTTCTATGACGTAAAGATGAGTTATGTATCGCTTATTCTCCCACCATACATCGTTGACATTAACAATGCAATGGGCTTTTGGTTTCATCAACGGCAGAATCCCTTTGTATATTTCCTCTAAGGCTTTTGCATAGCTCTCGTGGTTCATGGTGCCCAGGTCTAATGGATTGTTAGAGTATTGTTGTACCTTTAGGTAATGCTGATTCTTTCTAGTATCTGCTCTCATGCTTTTGTTTAATCTTGGTCTGTTCAGCATCATAGCATAAGGAGGAGAAGTTATACACAATGAAACGGTTTCTTTCTCTAAGTATTGAGGAATATTATGCGACTCGTCACATATTGCAATTTGCTTGCTATTAGAAATTAGCTGAGACTGAGAGAGCCTTTTGTTGGTAACTTCTAAATACTTTGGAGTTAGATCGAATCCAACTCCATTTCTATCCAGGTCTTTAGCAGCTATTAGAGTTGAACCAATTCCAACAAATGGGTCTAAGACTAATTCGCCTTTGTGAGTAAGCAGTTTGATAAAATGGGTTGGAAGCGAGATGGGAAAAGAAGCTGGATGCACATTCTTATCTCTGATATCTCTTCCATTAATGCCAAATGCCTGGATAGTCACCATTCCCTTAACCCATTCTTTGCCATTGACACAACTAATCTTTTTCTCTGAGCAATCGCAAGTTTTTTTATAGCCTATCTTTAGAGGTTTTTCCAACTCTAAACTCTCAACCATACTTACACCAGGCACTTAGCACATGGTACATTTTTAATATTTAAGGTTAAACTATAAAATCGGATATTCTAAATCTAGAGCAGATGAGGTTTGGCTGTGGTTGACCCAATACGGATTTATTACTTATTTCGAAGCATTTCTCTTAACAATATATTGACTCATTTTCTGTTCAAGGTTTGATTGTGTGTATGAAGGAATAGTATATCTTAGTCTATGTATGAAATATAAATTGGATTGAGTCGGACGATGGGTTTAGATAAGGAAGCGCGTAAGGTTCCTAGTAGCCGCATTAAAATATTAACTAAAGACGCGAAGCAGATGGTTAATGGACCTTATTATTGCCCAAAATGTCGGAAGGAATTGTTGCAGATTTTGGCGAATGTAAACAAGAAAGAAGTGTACGCGGTTTGCAAATGTGGCCTTGAATGGCAGTTGACGTATGCTCCTGTTTTTCAACCTATAGATTACTATAATAAGTTTAGGGATTTGTGGAAAAAGCAAAGCTACGGCATAATCAAGCAAAAATAGGCTCCCGTACTACTTACACCATTATTATTGAGCCCCTGTTCAGCCCAACTATCCCTGTCTGAGCAAAAACTTTACTAAAACAAATTAGCTATAAGGAGGAACCATCCGTAAATAGAAAAAGGAGTCAAAACGGTGAGTGAAGAATAACTTGAATTTACTCGCGGGCTGTTTGTTTTAGGAAATCTGGGGCTTCTTGGCAGAGGGTTTTCTTGCGTTTTTGGCATTCTGTTTTACAATCAGATTTACGGTTTGTTACACCTGCAGTAGTTCCGCAAATAACTTTTTGATCGGCTTGAAAAAGTAATTAGCGAGAGAGCGCCGGGGCTTCTTCTACTTAAAGCTTGTATCTACAAAGTGTATATGCTTTCCGTATATGCAATTGACCCCTATAGGCCGTTGTCTACACACATATTCAGTAATAAGTCTAAACTCAAAAACCACTTGCGGAATCACTGACCTGCTTTTAGAAGCCATTGTAATCTATCTTGTTCTGCGTAGGCTCGTGGTGCAGCGGCTGTTACAAATGCAAAACTTGCATAAGCGGCTTTGGTAGATTCGCAGGCGCATTCTTTGGAAAAGGATACGTCAAGAAAGAAAATGTTGGAAACAGGTTGGGGCCAATAGTTTTTATTTATTTTCTTCTTTTTCCGCTTCCGGCAACAATCTATTTTTCTCGCTTGCGGAGGCTTTTTCACTTCTAAAATTATTAGTGCTGATTTGCCTTTTGGCAATAGCTGCCTACAGCTTAACTACTTGGTACACCCGTTCAACAGTTAACCAAAAATAATGTTTTGGGAGAAGTTTTAAACGGTTGACTGACGCATGTTACCGTCGCTGATGTTTGAATGAGCAGGCCGCTACTAAACCGTAAACCAGCCAGACTATTAATCATCTTTACGTTAGCGTTTATCGTTTCTTTACCAATAATTCGTCCTTTTGGAGTAGTGACCGCTCAAAGCCCCGAGCAAAACCAGTATTACAATACAGACTTTACATGGAATTACGACGGCAACCAATGGGATTGGAACATGAGCATTCCAGTAACGCTTTATGATGCCTACGACTCAACGGCAGTTCCCGATTCAGTCCGAACACAAATTGGACTTGCAGACTTTGGTTTTTTCACTACAACTCAGGATAATTACATGCAAACTCTAGCTGACAAACTCAATGAAACCGCAACGCAGCTCGGATACGGCTCAACCGATGAAATAAACTTCGTTTTAGCTTTCGTACAGAGCATACCTTACGCGTTTGACAATGTTAGTACAGGTTATCAAGATTATCCAAGGTTTCCCGTTGAAACTTTAGTGGACAACGTTGGAGACTGCAAATCCCATTCCATACTTTTTGCAACATTAATGCTCATTTTGGGTTACGGTGCAGTTTTCATTAACCCTCCGGACCATTTAGCGGTTGGCGTATTGGGAAATAACCTTCAAGGAACCTATGTTACCTACAATAACCAAACATATTATTACTGTGAAACCACAGGGAGCGGGTTTACTATTGGCGAGCTTCCTCAGCAATTCACAGGTCAAACCGTTAATGTCTACCCGATAGATGAGAGCGATCAATATGTTCCAAATTTACAGTCAACTTCAACTGAGCTTAATCCAACTGTTTCGCCTAGCACGCCAACTATCCAATCAGTTCTACCAATGTCAGTTAATTTAATCTCTAGCGCACCTATTTTATTCACACTGTTTATCCTTGCAATAGCAATTTCGATAGCTGTTACCGTTAAAACAGAAGGCAAACCCAAGCAAAGGTCCCCTCTTAACCAAACAGTTTCTCCAGAAACAAGCAGCCCCAAGGTGGCAGACACCAATTTAGAGGTCAACAAATTCTGCATCTATTGTGGCTCAAGCAACAAATCGTTTGCTTTATACTGCGAGAAATGCGGTAAAAAAATAGCTTAAGCGCATATTTTACTGTTTAAGTGCGTCCCCAACCGGTTCACGTCTCAAAAGTGAATTGATATTTGCCTCCGCAAACCTGTCTATTCTGGAATGCACGTAAACGGCAATCACAATTTCTAAGAGGATAATAACTGAAAGGAATACGGCAAGAGCGTTCGTTAGATTCACAAAAGCTCGCCCTACTTGGAAATCCACACTGCCATTAACGGTTGCCAGCCAACTCCAGAAACTTGGTTTCTGAGTAACCATAAATGCGTCTAAATCAAACGTTATCCAAAGACATAAACCAACCAAAAAGGCAGCTAAGACACAGCCGACCACCGTGAGGTTCTTCCAGTCTGAACTGAGGCGGGAAGAGCAAGTTACTCGTGTTCCAGAATCAACTGGCGTAAAAGTGGCGTCTATTGTTTTCTTGGCTGTTTTCGGTGATATTCCCCATAGCGACCCCTGCTTAACCAAAATTTGTTTGGGCGGCTCTTCAGAGATTATCTTGCAGCCTTCCTCTGAGAATACAGCTTTCAAATCTGCATACGCTTTATCGATTCCTAAACCGACAGTTCGCTCAAGCAACAATAGCACCACTTAGACTTGAGCATTCAGTTGACACTTTGGACCTAAAAAGCTTATTCTAATGCCGCGGCCTAGGCTTAAAACCCCTAATCTGCCTGCGCGCCATAGCTCGTTGCCTTTCAAGGTTCTTAATCCTAGCATAAAGCTTCGAAACCTTAGTCTTAGAGGGCACCTTGGACTTTGGCACACGAACAGGCACAGGCACGAATGGCTTATTAATCTCAAGTTTACGTCGTCCAGACTTTTTAAATGGAACGTCACGCACTTTCTTGAATACGACAAAACCTTCTTTGAGGTTTACTTCCTGCACTTCCCAGCCTGCATTCAACCAAGCCTTGGCATGAGCACTCGATGATGAGTTACTCCACCAAGCTTCATCTCTGAAAGCACTTATTGGAAGGTTGCTGCCAATTAAACCGTCTATTCTCGCAAAAGAAACCTTTACTAACCTTGTGAAAGCGGCTCTAAACTTCAAATGGCTCTCAAGCCCATCATACTTGGATACGGACCTTGGCGAAACCACTCTTCTAGCACAATGCAAACATAACATGGAATTTGGGTCGCCAGTGGCAACATCAGGCACCATGCAGTCTCGGCAAAACAGCTTCTTGCAGCGTTGACACTTACGCATGTAGGCTACTCGGAGAACTCTTCCGCAGATTCCGCATTCATCCTTCAACGATTCGTCAACCTTTTAATGAGCGAATTGAAAAATCGCTTAAATTACACTTCTCTTTTAGAGATATTAATTTTCTCTGTTACTAAACCGATTTTACCTGAGAATTATCGTTTTTAGACGTTAACTGTTGCAGGCTACCCTTGATTTCTTCCAATATTAATCCAAGGAGCTTTCTCGCTTGCACATCAATAGCTAGCAACACGCCGACGTAAATTGCAAAGCCTGCAATGGCCTTAGCTATTGTTGGAAGCAGCGTTGTCGTGGTAGGAAGCACAAAGAACATTATGGAACCCATTATGAAGGAGGCTAAAATATATTTGGAGATGCTTTTCCAAGCAACAGGTAGGCAAACTTCATGATGCATAAACGCGTAGAATCCGAGGAAAGTTGAGAGATGAACGCTGATAAGTATCGCTATAATGTATATCACCGCCTGCACTGATCCAGCCACCGGCAGCCGCGTCAAAACGAAATATGCCAAGGGCAAAGCAATTGCCGCCTGAATATATGGAATGGTGAAGACCTTGAAGATTTTACTTCTGAAAAGTTTGCGAATAGCAATTTTTCCTTCCGCGTCGAAGGCTTCTTTGCCCATAACACATTGAGAGTAAAATGAATACATCAGAGTAATTAATGTATCAATTGTTAATATGATTAGTACGGGCCAAGCAACAGCATAATGGACGTTTAGGACTGTTAGCAATGCCGTAGACATAACCATTGTTATTGTAGCAAACGGAATAGCCAACATTAGCACCGTTCTAAAAGACATTCCAACTTGTTCATCTGAACAAGAGTTTGCCAACAGTTTAGGATACAAAGCGAATGCCAAAGAGCCAGCATAACCAATGATGGTGGTAAAAGTGTAGGCTGCTTGATAATAGGCTCTAGTATTTGCTCCGCCAAACACGAAAAGCAAGATAAAGACGAACGCCATCAATTGCCCGCCAATAGCACTGTAGGCCATTGCTGTCGAACCCTTAAGCCACTCTTGTAGGTAGCCCCAGTTTACTTTTTCCTTAAAATAATCATTCAAGAGATACACATAGTATGATATTTGAACAACGCAGGAAAGAACTAAGGCTAATATTGCGCCAAGGAATAACTGCCTGAAACCTAATATCAAAACTAAAGCAACAGTTACTTTTACTATTTCCTCAATCATCAGGCCATACCCAACTGCCTGAGGTCTTGCGGATTGCAGAATACTTTCAAAAATGGTAATCATGTAAAAGGTCAGAACGTATAAGCCGGAAAGAAAATAAATTAGCAAGTAGGCTGTGGTTCCTATTGCTCTTGAAATCAGATCTATAGCTGGAAGATAAATTACAAATGCGGTAACACCAATCAACAATTGCGCCAAAACGCCGGTTTTAACAGTTCCATCTTTACCTCTTGCCACAAACCGAGTTGCCCAAAAAGGTAACAAACCACTGAAAAGCACAAAGTACCCGGTATAATCAAAAATGTTTGTCCAAATACCAAACTGCTTTGGGCTCATATCTCGAGTAAGCAAAAGCGTGAAGATTAGTCCAGTAATTAAGCTCAATACTTGAGTTGTAAAAACGATGAATCCACTGTACTGAAGCCTTATATTTTTACTCAATTGAGCTTTCCCGCTTTTGACGATTTAAGGTATAGTGCATTATTAAACTTCTAGTTATACGATTTCCCAAATCAACCTAATAAAGCAAGATTTTAAAAAAAAAAGAACTGAAAAAGATGGATGGTTAATTCTCTATCCTTTTACTACTGCTAATGGAACAAGTCTTGCAACTTTAGTGGCAATTCCAACTTTGTCGCTGACGTCGGCAACAACATCCACATTCTTGTACGCTGGGTCGGCTTCCTCTGCCAAGACAGAAATGCTTGCGGCTCGAACAACAATGCCCCGTTTCTCCAGAGCCGATTTTATGTCTCCTCCCCAATACTGCCGTTTTGCTGCTGATCGACTCATCATTCTGCCCGCGCCGTGAGCTGTTGAACCAAAAGTCAACTCCATAGCTTTTTGTGAACCCAACAGAACCCATGAGCTCGTGCCCATGCTGCCTGGAATAAGCACTGGTTGACCTTCACTGCGGTAATCAGGTGGAACATCAGAGTGCCCTGCTGGAAAAGCGCGCGTTGCTCCTTTGCGGTGAACCCAAACTTTCTTTTCTCCGCCATTAATCTTGTGTGTTTCTACTTTGGCAATGTTATGCGCTACATCGTAAACGAGTTTTAAACCAAAAGTTTCAGACGGCTCATGTAAAACTTGCTGAAAACTTTGTCTAACCCAATGCATAATAGCGTGTCTATTAGAAAAAGCATAGTTGACAGCGCAAGCCATAGCTTGGAAGTAATCATGGGCTTCGTTGCTACTCCCGGGTGCACATGCCAATTCGCGGTCAGGCAACGTTATCCTATACTTTTGCACTGCATGCTCCATAACCCGCAGATAATCGGAGCAGACTTGGTGACCATAGCCTCTTGAACCGCAATGAATCATTACTGTAACTTGGCCTTCTTGCGTAATTCCAAAAGCCTTAGCTGTTTTAGGATTATAGATTTTATCTACCTTTTGTATTTCTAAGAAGTGGTTTCCCGAACCCAAGGTGCCAATCTGAGTTAATCCTCTGCTCTTAGCAGTCGATGAGACCTTATCTGGGTCTGCATTAGCCATACAACCGCTTTCTTCACAGTGCTCAGCATCCTCAGACCAACCAAACCCGCGTTTAATAAGCCACGGCACACCCTCGACTACTAAACGGTCTAAGTCGGCAGCGGAAACGGTCAAGTCTTTTCGTCGGCTTCCAAGCCCAGAGGGGACATTGCGGAAAATGGTTTCAGCTAATGGTGCAAGTTTGGGGCGGATCTCTTTTTCCGTAAGCGTTGTTGCTAAGAGGCGGACGCCACAATTGATATCATAGCCTACGCCGCCAGGGCTGATAACGCCTTCATCATAGTCGGTTGCGGCAACGCCGCCTATTGGAAAACCGTAACCTTCATGCCCATCGGGCAACGTTATTGCGTGCTTATAAATTCCCGGCAATTGTGTTACGTTTGTGCACTGCCAAAGAGTGCGATCTGTCTTCATCTTTTCTAAAAGCGCTTCGTTTGCAAAAACTATGCCTGGCACTCGCATTGCTGACTTGTATTTTGGGATACGCCAAGCATATTCGTTTATTTTATCAAGAGGAATTTCTTCTGGTGCCTTTCTGCTTTCACTTTCACCCAAAAATTTTCACCTTAAAAACAAAGTGGGATGATACTATAAAACGTTTATGAACTCTGTTTAGCCTGAATTTGCTCGACATAGTCGATAAAGCCTTGAACACTGTTTCCAAGAGCGGTCTTAGAGTAAATTCGATGCGATTTTAAGTAATCCGCCAGTTGATGCATAACCTTGTCCTCAGCAATTATTCGGTCTCTTATCTCCGCCAAATTTTGATTTTTCCTGACGCCTTCTTCTGCGATTTTTGCCCATAATTGCAGCTGCACCTTGTAATCTTTCAGGCGTTGAACTCCATTTGAAGCTTTTCCGAAATGGCTATAATACAAAACTGTTGGCTTAAGGCTGATTAATTTATCTAAGGAAGCCAGTTCTGCCCCGAAATGGAAGGGAGGCGGCGTAGTGGGCATAACCACATCGAACTCTGGGAAATACGTCCCTGCAGCATCCCCCGGAAAAACTCCGCCGTTTAACGATTCGTGGAAGCTAAGGTTGTGTGAAGAGTGACCGGGAGTTTCAATAATGGTCAGTTTTGCATCATCATCTAAGTCAAAGGAGCCCTCATTGACAGGAATTATTCGTTCTTTCGGAACAGGCTCAGGCTTACCGAAAATTTCGCTTACATACCCAAGAACTGCTTGAGCAGATTGCCAAAGCCGTTCAGGATTGATCAGATGCGGCATTCCCCTCGGGTGGACGAGGACTTTTGCCTTTGGCAGAGACTTTAGCAGTGTGCCAGCGCCGCCACCGTGATCTAAATGAACATGTGTAATAGCAACGTATTCCACATCTTCAAATCTGATGTTGAGTTCTTTTAAGCCAGAAACAAGATTGTGTACTGAAGAAGTTGGACCAGACTCCACAATAATAGTTTTAGTTCCCTTTATTATGTAACTGCAAATGAGGTTTTTGAACCCTCCAGTTTCTAGCTCTATTAGAAACAGGTTTTTCCCGATTTCTTTTGTGTACAAAGCTTCACCTTAGGTCAGGTTTGATAAGTGCTGTTATGCCATAAACGTTTCCGTGAAATTAAAGTGCACCACATAAGACTGAGTTCTCATTCCCTAACAACAGAGGAATGTTATGGCACTGAGAACTCCGTTGATAAGTAAGAGATAACTATTCTTATCAAAAAAGTTAAAGTGCATTGATGGATAAATACCAAAGCATGGAAGAGGTAGACTGGTCATCTCTGCATAAGATTCTCAGCGAGACCACAAGAAGAAGCATACTGGAGTTATTGGCAGAGAAAGAACCACTTAGCTACACTGAAATCATGGCTCTCCTGCAAGTTACAAACACAGGAAGAATTAACTACCACTTGAAAGCGTTGGGCACGCTAATATCGAAGGATGACCAAGGAAGATACCACCTTACCGAAAGAGGAAAACTTGCGGTTAACTTACTCCGGACCTTCCCCGAAAGAGCAACGGTGGAGAGGAAAAAGCACCAATCGGTATTAAAAATTGTAGCAGCCCTAGTTCTATTACTCGTGGGAATTCTTCTAATCAGCTCTGCCGTTGCTCTTTTCGCTTATACACCAACAACAGTCAGCACTACCGTGGGCGGCGGCGCATCTTTTTCAAATCAAGTTATACCCCAAAATACAACTGTATCGCTCTTATCATGGGATGTTCAGTCAGATACCATACCGTTAAACATCACTTGGAGCGCCTCAAGTACCTTGTTCATCTATGCCATGAACACAACCCAACATGATGCTCTACTGATTCAACATTCCATGAACGGCCAGGTAACGCCAACTCTGGAGAATTTCACTGGGATTCCATCATCGTGGGTAAGTCAATATGATCTTCAGACTGGAAGCGTCTCCCTGAGCCTGCCCACAGGTCAATATTACTTCCTCGCAAGTTCGAGTACGGAGGCAATCTTGAATTCGTTCACGCTGACACAGCAACAGACAACTGGTGCTTCTCCTCCATCATCCTTAGGGTACCTGCTGATACTGTTCCCTCTTGCACTTGGAACCTTTATGATTGTCCTTGCGCTTTTAATCCTCACACGGCGTGTATGGTGTTAGCATAGTTGAAGGACATTAGTAAAGCAAGATAGTAATTTGGGGCATAAAATTTAATTATCTATTACTATTCTATGGGAGAGGCTAAAGGGGGCAGCAGTGGATGAAGGCAATCATTTTCGGAGC
>Ga0187784_10003737_pt1 | contig 12303 bp, 12 predicted proteins | sample 1015_SJ02_MP15_2_FD_132964 | JGI IMG/M metagenome (GOLD analysis project Ga0187784, IMG submission 132964) | Tropical peat soil microbial communities from peatlands in Department of Meta, Colombia - 1015_SJ02_MP15_20_MG | ecosystem: Environmental > Terrestrial > Soil > Wetlands > Peat | place... | reverse complement strand
GGTGTTCTTGCCCTGCGTGGCCGCGCCGAAGACGTTCATGTCGTTGCCGCCCAGCATCGGCGTGGAGTCGGAGTTCTGGCCGCCGGTGTTCGAGTAGACCTGCGTGTCGAGCATGAGCACCTTCACGTTGGGCCGGTTCTGCAAAACCACCTTCGACGTGTTCTGGTATCCGATGTCGCCGATGCCGCCGTCGCCGCCCACCACCCACACCTTGGGCAGTTCCTTAATTTCGTCGTCGGTCATCAGCGCATCCGTAAAGTGCGCAAAGTGGTAATACTCTTCTTCGCTCAACAGGTTCTCTTCGCGCGTCAGCAGAATGTCCGCCAGCCGCTCCGGAATCACCGAGCGCCGCGCGTGATCGACGATGAAGCTCTCCCCCATCAGCCAGCCCACGGTTACGCCGTCCTGAAAGAGCGAGTTCATCCACGGATACGGATGCGGATTGTTGGGCGATGTGGAGCCGTAGACCGTATTGCAGCCGGTGTGAGCAGCCATGGCCATCACGCTCATGCCGTTGGCCAAGCGCCCGTCGATGGGCTGCAGGTTCTTGTGATTGAAGGCTTCGGTCAGCAGCACCGCCGCGATCGCTTCCACAAGCTGTACATCGGTGAGCGCGCCGTGCTCGGCCTCGTACGCGGCGATGCGCTCCTTCGTGTCCTTGTCATCTTCGCCGCCCAGGCCCATCACTAAGTGCGCGATGGCCTGACGCAGCCGCGGGTATTCTTCCGGATTGCTCTCCTTCAACGCGGCCAGTCTTGCGGCGCCTGACCTTTCCAACTCTCCGGCCTTGGCCACGAAGCGATCGCTCTTGGCGTGGAAGATCGGACGCATGTAGGCCTCGGTGACCGCGGCAATCGAGCGCAGCACGCTCTTTTCGCCGCAACCGGCGCAGGCGCCGTCGCCCGACACCAGCGCGTCGTAATTGGTGCGAACCATCAGCATGTTGCGCAGCGTCGCGGTCTTTGAGTCGGCTGGATTCGCGCTGTTGAACAGGCCCAAATACTTCTGCGACGTATCGGGCAGCAGATCGAGGAACGCGGTGCCGCTTGTGTGCTCGGCGTTGACCTCCTCGGTCTCCTGCACCATCTTCAGCGCCTGGTGGTCGCCGCAGGCCGTCACGCAGGCCGCGCAGCCCTTGCACAGGTCGCTCACAAAAATCGAGAAGATGCCGCCCGAACCCGCAGTTTTGCGTTCCGGCGACGAGAAGATGGCGTTCACCTTCTGGTAGGCCATCGGCACCTTGTCGATGATGGCGAAGAACTGTTCCTTGGCCTGCGCAGAGAATCCGTCGACGCTCTCCGTCACTTCGCGGATGATCTGCGGCAGCGGCGTGCCTTGCTTGATCTCCGCCATCATGCGCGCGCGCGTCTGCTTCTCAATCTCCGGCAGCTTCTCCAGCATCCTTCTCCGCTCGGCCGGGTCGGCGACGTAGCGCGAGACTGCGGTCCCCAGAATTGTGCTCAAGTCCTGCGAGCAATTCGGCAGCGCCGTGTCGGGGCAAACGGAGATGCACTCCATGCACTGGGTGCAGTTTTCCGGGATGTAGAGCGGCGTTTCGCGGCGGGCGACGTACTTCGATGCCGTGTCGCCGGTCGCCGCAGCAATCACGCCCATCGCGGAAAGCGGCGTGGCCGCCTGGTTGTAGCCGTAATGCGAGCGAAACTCCGCGTCGAACGCCTCAATCGTCGAGACCGGCGTACGCGGCCCCTGCCCTTCGGGCGCGGCATGCGAACGGCAGCCTGCGCCAGTCGTGCAGGCCGCGCCGGCGAACTCCGGAACCGCGACCTCCTCGAAGATCGGCAGCAGCGCCTTGCCACGCAGGCTCGATCGGTCGGGAGCCGCAAGATCGCCGATCGCGATCTCCTGCACCCGCTCGAAGCCCTGCGTCATCACTTCCATGTTCGACTGCACGACGGCCTCGCCCATGCGCCCGAACTTCTTCACATATTGCTTGTAGACGACGTCGCGGTATTGCTCCGGTGTAATGCCGAATTCTTTGAGCAGCATGCTGACGGCGAAGAATGCGCCAAGGAACGCATTGCCCTGCATACGCAGTTGTAAGTCGCCGCGGTCGGTGGCCTTGCGCGCGATGTCAAACCCGGGCAGCGTAAAAACGCGAATCTTCTTCTCGATGATCTGCTTGCGCGCCCACAGCGGCAGGTTCTGCCAGGCGCGCTCGCCGTCCACATCCGACTCCCACACCAGGCAGCCGCCCTCCTGCATGCCGTCCAGAGGATTGGTGTGCGTAAAAGCCTTGGGGTCGCAGCAGAGCACCACGGTCACGTGACGGAGATCGCAGTTCACGCGGATGCGCTCCTTGGCTGCGACCATAAAGTAGCTGGTTGGCGCGCCCTTCTTCTCCGATCCGTACTTCGGGTTGGCGCTGACGTGAATCACTTCTTTGGGGTTGCCGAGCTCGTCGACCAGGTGATCGCGCTCGTAGAGCAGATCGTTCAAATCGCCAAGTATCGCGCCCAGGTTCTTGCCGGTGGTGATCGCGCCCCATCCGCCGATCGAATGGAAGCGCACGGCGACCGCGCCCTCGGGCAGCAGCGAAGGAGTCCCGTCGGCGATTACCGAATACGGATGGTCCACGCCGAGAACGAAAAGTTTCACGCCGTCTGCCGCGGTCTTGCCGTCCTTGCGCTTGCGGCCTGCGGTCGCGTACTCGAACGCGCCGATGATGTGCTCGGGGCGGAAGTCGCGCGAACCCAGGCCGTAGCTGCCGCCAAAGAACCGCGGCACTTCGGCTAACTCGACCTTCGGCAATCCATCCGTTCCCTGCACCGACTTCGAGAACGCGGTGCGAATGTCGCGGCCCAGCGGGTTGTCGCCGGCCAGCGCTTCGTCGGTCCGCTCGAGGATGATGACGTTCTTCTTGCCCCGGAGCGCGTTGACCAGCGCGGCCTCGGGGAACGGCCGGATGACGTTAACGTGGATCGATCCCACACTTGAACCGCGCGTCCCACGCAGATAATCGACCGCCGCCTCGATGTTCTCCGCCGCCGAGCCGAGTGAGATGAAGACGGTATCGGCGTCTTCCGTCTTATACTTGCTGATCAATCCATAGCGCCGCCCCGTCAGCTCGGCGAACTTCTCGTATGCCTCTTCCAGAAACTTCAGAATCGGCTCGGCGAAGTTGTTCCTCCGCGCAACCACGCCCTGCATGTAGTGTTCCTGGTTCTGCACGGGCCCGAGCAGGATGGGATTCGTCAGATCCATCATTTTGGGCACGCGGCGGCGCGTCGGCCCAAACAATGTCCGCTGCGCCTCGGTCGGGCACCCGATGATGTCGTCGGGCGCGCCCAGGTATTCGCGGATCAGCTCCGATTCGTGCTTGTAGAAAGTTCGCTCCAGGTGCGAGGTGAGAAACCCGTCCATAATGTTCATGCCGGGCGTGAGCGAAAGTTCCGTCACGCGACGCAGGATCAGCGCCTGGTCGGCTGCCTGCTGCGCATCTTTGCCGAAGAGCATAATCCAGCCCGTATCGAGAGCCCCGTAAATATCGTCGTGACCGCAGTGCACGTTGAGTGCGTGTTTGGTGAGCGCGCGCGCGGCCACCTCCAGCACCATTGTCGATCCCTTGCCGGGCGCGTGATAGTACTGCTCCACGCCGTAGACCACGCCCTGGCCCGAAGTGAAGTTCACCACGCGCTTGCCACACACCGAGTGCGCAATTGCGCCGCCCTGGGCCGCGTGCTCGCCTTCTGCCTCAATGGCCAGCGTGTTGCCGCCGAATACGTTCAGCTTGCCCTCCGCGAATGCCTGCTGGAACAGCTCGCCGCCCTCCGTCGAGGGCGTGATGGGGTAGAACACGCCGGCGTCGGCCACGCGCGTCTCAGTGTGGTAGCTGACGAGCTGATTGCCGTTCGCGGTAACGCGGATGCCTGGGTAGCGAGCAGCCTTCATAGTTCCCTCACAGTAGAGCCGGTGTTGGTGTCTCTTCGGTTTGCGTTTTTCGTATCGGAACGCGCGCCCTTCGCCGTTTCGCATCCAGCCGGGTTCCGCGCAAAGCACTGGCGGGCTAGGGACCTGCCCGCAGGCCAAGCAGCCTCTTCAAGGCCGCGAACTCAATCGTCTTTCCCAGTGTAGCGGCCGCCGCGGCAACGAGGAGATTTCCAGGGGAAGTCTGCTCCTCACGGAAGCGATCCACATCTAGTATGCGCCCCGCCGAGAGACGCCGTACCGCAGGATGAGAATTGGCTTGGAGCTTGATTTCAAAGCCTTTCGCCGCGGCGCAATTGAGGACCGTCCGGCGGCGCTGCGCTACCATGGATCATCGGGGAATGATCGGGGACCTCATGTTCGTCGTCATTTGGAAGTTTGAAATCGCTGAAGAGAAGGTCGCCGCTTTTGAGGCCGCCTACGGCCCGGAAGGCGCATGGGCGAAGCTTTTCCGCGCTTCGGCCGATTACCGCGGAACCGAGCTTTTGCGCGATGCCTACGTCCCCGGCAGCTACCTCACCATCGACCGCTGGACCAGCGAAGAAGCTTTCCGCGCCTTCCGCAAAGATCACGACGGCGAATACGAAATCCTGGACCGCCAGTGCGACGCGCTGACCGGCAAAGAAACGCGGGTCGGCGCCTATACGGTCTGAGCCCAAAGCTGAGCCCGAAACGTGCGGATCAACGGTATCTCTTCGGATCGTACTCTTCGGCTTCGATTTTCTTCACCATTGCAGATGTGATTCTTCTGCCGGTTGGAGGGAACATCGGAAGGCCGTTCGGGCCGATTCGAATGTCCGGCTTTGGCGCTGGCGCCGCTTGCGCCTTCCTGATCAGTTCGCTGATGGCTGCGCCCAAGCCAAGACCTCGCACACGCGCATAGTATGCCGCAAAGTCGTGGGCTTCATCGTCGAGCGTGAGCCGAACCCTCATGAATTCTCATTATGCTCGAAAAGCGCCATCTCATGGGCGCTGGTTTGCGAACCATGTATCGATGCGCCGGTCGGGTTCTTTTTCCGCGCCAGCCTTGATCCATAATCGGCAATCCTCGCCCTCAACACCCGGGTTGCCATAGTACAGCTCAGCGAGTTTGGGTACGACCGCACAGGCCCGCGCCACCTGTCGAGGAAATCGCATTTCGTTTGACAGGATTAGCTGCCCCGTCGCGAGCGCCGACTGAACCAAATGAAAGTCCTTGGCGAGACTCGCCTTCTCTTCGGCGTTCGGCAGACAATCGCAGGCCGGTTGGCAGAGATGCGAAAAACCGCTGCCCTCATCGAAAACCGTGCGATTCTTCAAGACCATCCTTCCCCGCCATGCCGTCGCGGAGGGGCTGGCGTGGTCCCGCCACTCTCGATCAAGCTGGCGATTGAAGACAGCTATGTGCTCTTCCTCCCAAACGGCCTCGAGAATCTTCCTGTTTATGTCGCCGGGTCGATCGCTTATTGGGTTGAACATCGAATCTTTGCTGCCCCGTGCAAGGCTGGCGTCGAGAACCAGTTGCTTGCGGTTCCACCGGCTCATTTCGCTTCCGCGAATAGCTTCTTCTCCGCCGCGTCGAGGTACTGGTTGTCGGACTTCAGCTCCACATCGCTGAAGTCTTCCGGCCAATCGCCGACGCGGCCCGCGGAATCCGGTATTGCGGGATGAACTTTCGAGATGCCCGTTTCTTTGTCGCGTTCGAACCAGTGCAGGATCACCTTGTCGTTTGCGATCTTGCTCTCGGCAACCTCGGTCAGAATCCCGCGCAGCAGAAGCGAGCTGTGCGTCTCGATCACGAGACGCACGCCACCGTTCGCTGCCTGCGCAAGCAACTGCGCTAACTTCCATTGCGCGCGCGGGTGCAGATGCAGTTCGGGTTGCTCGATGTAGACGAGTTGGCCCGGATCGGCTTGGATAAGAGCCACAAGGACGGGCAGGACTGTGGAGACCGCAAGTCCGACATCGGCGATGTCCACGTAGTCGCCGATGATCGAATGGATTGTTCTCTTAACCCTTACCGCGACCTGCGACTCATTCAATCTGACGGTCGCAATCCCCTGCGACAGCTCCAACACATCGTTGAGCGCGTAGTACAGTTCAAGGTTCTGTTTGGCTTTATTGGTCCGTCGCCAATAATCGATCAGACTTGGGACATAACGTTCGAAAGGGCCCTTAAAAGCACCCTGCGTTGGAATATCTGTCAGTACCCATTCGCGGTCTTGATTGCCCCGGAGCCCTGGGACATAAAGCAACCTGGATACTTCGGCAGTCAGGCTCTTGATTTCAGACATCACGTTAGGGGTCAATCCAGCGGGCTGTAACTCGGGCGTAGACGCCCGAATGCTGTGATAGAACTTGGTGCGGACGGCCGAGAGTGTTATCGATTCTTCGGATTCTTTCCATGAGAGTGGGAACCAGATCTTGCCAAAGAGGCTTTTCAACTCCGTAGAAGTCGAGCCAGAAGAAATCGTCCATTTGTTTTCTGTCGGACCGATTGATCCGCGCGTTTCGACGAGCTCGAAACTACCTTCCTCGTCGATGGCATATGTCAATCCTGCCGTCCAGTCGCCACCAAATCTAAAGTCGAGGACAAGTTGTGGCGAAGCATGTCCGCCCATGCGCGACAGAAATTGTGCAGCCTCGGTGTATTTCGTATTTGGGTATGGCCCCGACAACAAGAATGGACCGGCAGGGTCTACATCGCTTTCTAGCGTCTGCTTCATTAGGAGCAGCGGCTGCATCAGACTCGATTTGCCCGAACTGTTCGCGCCAGCCAAGACGGTGAGCGGCCGAATCTCGAGATCGGTCTTTGTCGCAAGAGACTTGAAGCCCGTTACAGCTATCCGTGTGATTCCCTGAACGTTACCGGAACTCGTTTTGGCCGAGTCAAGCGCCATTGCAGACCCCTTCGATGCTTAATGTTAGCACCGATGAACTATAGAGGATTTCGCTTGCCATTTGAGCGACTTCTCGGCGCTTTTCCCTCTTTCTTCGCTGGTTCCCCTGTCTTTCCCCGTCCCATCCTGTTACAATCCCTTCGAAATTCAAGCGATGCCCTCGCCGTTTTCCTGCCGGAAAGGCAGAGGGGGTTGGGGTACGCATTTCCTGAGGAGCCCTCCCAAATGCCTATCGCCGACGACCGCGCCAAAGCCGTAGAACTTGCTCTTGCACAAATCGAAAAACAGTTCGGAAAGGGCTCGATTGTGCGTCTCGGTTCCCGCGAGGCCCTGCTGCCGATCGCCGTGATCTCCACCGGGTCCATCAGCTTCGACGCGGCCCTCGGCGTGGGCGGCATCCCGCGCGGCCGCGTCACCGAGGTCTTCGGCCCCGAATCGTCCGGCAAGACCACCATCACGCTCCAAGTCATCGCCGAAGCGCAGCGCAACGGCGGTCTGGCAGCCTTCGTCGATGCCGAGCACGCGCTCGACCCCGGCTACGCCAAAAAACTGGGCGTCGACGTCGACAACCTGCTTGTCTCGCAACCCGACTCGGGCGAGCAGGCTCTCGAAATTACCGAGGCCCTGGTCCGCTCCGGCGCCATCGATGTTCTCGTCGTCGACTCCGTCGCCGCGCTCGTCCCCAAGGCCGAGCTTGACGGCGAAATGGGCGAGTCGCACATGGGCTTGCAGGCGCGGCTCATGTCGCAGGCGCTGCGCAAGCTCACCGGCACGGTTTCGAAGTCCCGCACCGCTCTCATTTTCATCAATCAAATCCGCGAGAAGATCGGCGTCATGTTCGGCAATCCCGAAACCACCACCGGCGGCCGCGCCCTCAAGTTCTATTCCTCGGTGCGCATCGACATCCGCCGCATCGCCGCCGTCAAAGAAGGCGAATCAGTCGTTGGCTCGCGCACCAAGGTCAAGATCGTCAAGAACAAGGTGGCCGCGCCCTTCCGCGAAGCGGAGTTCGACATTCTCTACGGCGAGGGCATCAGCCGCGAAGGCGACGTTCTCGATCTCGCCGTTACGCATAACATCGTCGAGAAATCCGGCGCCTGGTACAGCTATTCCGGCGAGCGCATCGGCCAGGGCCGCGAAAACACCCGCGCCTTCCTCAAGGAGCACCCCGAGGTCGCGATCAAGATCGACGGCGAGCTGCGTAAGCGGCTCAGCATCGGCGCTGCTAAGGCCGACGTGCCTGAGGTCCCCGCCGGCGGACACGCCGAAGCCAAGGAAGCCGTGCGCGGACGCAAGGGATAGGAAGCCGCAAAGAGCGAGGCTCTTACAGATGAAACTTCCGAACGGCGAGGCTGCAATCGTCGATCTTCGCAAGATTCGTGAGTATTGTCTGTCCGAGGAGCACCCCAGAGGCAAGCACAAGGCCAGGCTCTTTGACATGGCCCTCAATATGCGATCGGCGGACGCGGAAAGGCTGCGCGATGCTCTGCTTCAGGCCGCCAAATTGCGGGATGCCTCTGTCGGTGTTGCCGATGAATACGGAGCTCGGTACATAATAGACTTTGAACTGGAGCACAACGGGCGCACCGCGAACGTGCGGAGCGGGTGGATCGTGCGCAGCGGTGAAGATGTTCCTCGATTCTTGACCTGTTATGTACTGTAAGGAGACTGCCATGTCGCATATCGAGCTTCTTGCCGAAGTTGCTCTCTTGCGGGACATCCCAGCAAGCGGCCTGGTGCGCGGTCAGGTCGGAACCGTCGTCGAGATTCTCTCTGGTGACGCCGTCGAAGTCGAGTTCAGCGACGACCAGGGCCGGACTTACTCCGCGGCGGCGGTTCGCGCGAATGATCTGGTTCGGCTGCACCACAGCCCGCTGGAACGGGTCGCCTAGCTGCGCAAGCGGCTCAGCATCGGCGCCGCCAAGGCCGAGGTTCCCGAAGTCCCCGCCGGCGGCGAGGCCCAGGCCAAGGAAGCCGTGCGCGGGCGCACGGGATAGCACGCGGTTGGCACCTGGGGAACGGTCTGTCTGTGCCCGTTTTTCCATCCCTTGAGGCGTGATCCGGGCAACTGGATGGGTACTGGCTGGATTTCTCCAGCCGTCGAGAAATGCGCAGCTAACATTCTCCGGAGGACTCAAATGGAAACGGACTGGAGTTTCTTAGGCGTTCAACTTCAAGGCACCTACATTCAGCGGCAACTCACCCGGACCAATCGCAATCTCTCGTTGTTGGGTTCGGCACTCATTGTTGCAGTTGGATGTTTTGGTGCCTCCGAGTCGAGATACTTTTATAACTTTTTCAGTGGTCCCGTTGCAATGAGCACCGATGCGATTGCGGGAGTCAAGTCACCTGAGATGCTGAGGCGATACTTTGTTTCTGTAACGGGTGACGATTCCATGGACTCGGGTGTGCAATATGTGGAAAAACAAGTTTCACAGAGCGGTGAAGTGGAAAGTGAGACCGTAAAAGCGGGGTACTCAATCCTTGTGCTCGGTAAGCGACTATTGATTGTGAAGAGACCACCGCAAGTGAACGGCAAGGAATATGAGGGAGCTTTGGTAGATTTGCCCGCCGATGTCCGCTCCGAAATCATCACCCCGCTACTGACTGATTATCCGAATGCAGGGGAGGTCTTTTTTCCGTTGATGTTGGACGCGACAGGATTTCGCGACGAGGGCTATATATCCTTTGCCGTGTGCATACCTGTGTTCCTGTTTGCCCTGTGGAGCATTTGGAAGGTCAAAGCGCGAGTCGATAATCCGCTTCGGCACCCCATCATCAAATCGCTTTCCAGATACGGACCAATTGCTGAGTCCGCACGCCAGATTGACGCTGAAACCTGCCAGAGAAAATTGCGCGAGGTCATTCTTGGTCCTTCTTGGCTCATTCTTCCCGAAATATTTTCACTGAAGATGTGCCATGTTCCCGACGTTGTTTGGGCGTACAAAAAGAGAACCAAGCACAAAATGTACTTTGTCATTACGACTGGAACAAGCTACGCGGTAGTCATTTTTGACCGGTCTGGCGAGCCCTTTGAGCTATCTGCGACGGAGGAAAAGGCGAACAGTATTTTGGAAATGTTAATCACCACTGTGCCTTGGGCGGTTTTCGGATACACCAGCGACATCTACGGCGCCGCTCGCGCAGATTGGGCCGGATTCGTCGCAGCCGTGGACGAACGGCACTCACGCGCATTCGGATCTCAATAGGCAGGCGGCTCGGCCAAAAGCCGAAAATAGCCAGATCGCGGAAACCTGGGGACAGACGGGATATTTCCCGAAAACTTGTGCCAATTTGGTTGCGCCCCACTTTTTCTTACAACCGATGCTCGGCCAGGGAATGCATGACAAACTTCGGGTCGGCGGCGATGAGAATCAGCAGCGCGCGAGCAGCCGCTTCCGGCTGCCTGCGCCCTGACTCCCAATGCCGCACGGCATCGACGGAGAGGCCAAAGCTCTGGGCAAACCGGTGCTGGCTGAGACGGAGCCGTTTGCGGAGACTGCGCACATCGATGGTTTCGGGCAGAGTGACCTTGTAACCCTTGCGCTTTCCTTGCATATACTGGCGCGCTTCCGCCGTTCCCTGAGCCATCTCTTCGAACAATTTGCTCATCGTTTCCTCCTGTAATCGTCAAAGAAGCTACGGGCCATTCTGGCCAGCGCATTCCGCTCGGCTTTTGTCAGGTTGCCTTTCTCCGACTTGGCATACACGGTGATCAGGAAGATCGGCAGTTCCTCGCCGCCGTACAGATAAATGACCCGAACCCCGCCGCGCTTGCCCATGCCCTGGCCGCGCAAAACGCATCTTGCGGTACCCTCCGGTCCCAGGCATCAGGTCGCCGGCCTCCGGATCGGCGGCGATGGTCCAAACGATCTTTTCGCGGTCCTCTTCACTGAAATACGCGGCGGCAGCCCTCAAGAAACGTCAGCGTTTCGACTACCCCGTGCATGGAATTATAGTATGCCAATGGCATGTATTTTGCAATGGTCCGCCGCAACATGCGTAGCCGTTCCCCGTCATACGGAAATCTCTGGCCTGCTGGTGCCCGCGATTGCCGCTGCGGCCAACGGCCTGAATCCCGTCGAAGCCGCGATGGGGTTGCCGGAGAATGCATCAGGTTTGCGCGAATATTCATTCTATTGTATTCTATTACTCATGGCGGCCTTGGGACTCAACCGATGTTGCCATTTTTCTAGCCAGGGATGGACCATCATGAATGCCAGTGATCAAGTTCGCGCTTACGTACGAAGCCATTACATCGCCCCCGCCCGAAAGGCGGGATTCCCCACCGTAAGAGTCCGCGCGGGTGAAGTGCATAAGGCCCTAAAGTGGGACTTGAGGCGTGTGCCGCAAGTATGCGCCGCGTTATCCACGCGCAAGTTCATGCGAAGCGCCAACGTGGAGCTGGTGAAGAAGAGCGGACCGCCTTCCGGCCAGAGCACAACGGTAGAATTCACGTACAAGCTCCTCGATGAGGGAAAAGCTCAGACGTCACCTAGGCAAGCAGCTTCGCAACCCGAGCGCGTGAAAGATGGCTCGGGCCTGGAAGCGCTCTACGGAATTCTTGAAGAGGAGTTCAAGGCCCTCGGGGGCGGTGAGGCATTTCTGAAAGCCGAGCGCGCCTCATGGGGACCCGATCCCTGGGAAAGGATCGCGATCGAGGAAAAATCGCGCCGTGAGGGCGGAAGATGAGCCGAGTCTATTGGGACTCGATGGTCTTTATCTACGCCATCGAGAAAAATCCCACTTACTTTCCCATCGTCAAAGCGGTTCACGAGGCCATGAAGCGGCGCCGCGACACCCTCTGCACGAGCATCTTCACGGTGGGAGAAGTGTTGGTCGGCGCAAGGAAGGCCGGGTCCCAATCCGCCGTCGATCGAAACAAGAATTACTTTGCCGGCGACACCGCTGCCATTCTGCCCTTCACGCTTGAGACCGCGGAACAGTTTGCGCTGATTCGCAGTTGGACCCGGGCATCCCCTTCCGATGCGATACATCTCGCGGCCGCTGTCGAAGCTCATGTCGACGTCTTCCTCACGAATGACGCGAAGCTGCTTCCACTGAGAATCCCCGGCATACCTTTGATCGCCTGCCTGGACCCTGTCGCTCTGAGCAAAATACTGCCCTGACCAGATGCGCCGGTTCTCGGCCTCTCCTTAGTCCATCGCTGACCACTGTTAGAATCGCCTGAGAGTAGCCCATGTCCGCCAAAGCCATCTATCCCGGCACCTTCGATCCGCCGACCAACGGCCACGTCGACCTGATCCAGCGCGGATCGAAGATCTTCGACCACCTCACCGTCGCCATCCTCGTCAACCCGGTCAAGAATCCTCTGTTCACGGTCGAGGAGCGCGTGGAGATGCTCAACGAGATCGCGGCCGGCATCGGCAATGTCTCCGTGGCGACCTTCGACGGCCTCATGGTCGAGTTCGCGCGCCGCCAGGGCGCTTCGGCAGTACTGCGCGGCATCCGCGCCATC
>Ga0187784_10003735_pt1 | contig 12306 bp, 13 predicted proteins | sample 1015_SJ02_MP15_2_FD_132964 | JGI IMG/M metagenome (GOLD analysis project Ga0187784, IMG submission 132964) | Tropical peat soil microbial communities from peatlands in Department of Meta, Colombia - 1015_SJ02_MP15_20_MG | ecosystem: Environmental > Terrestrial > Soil > Wetlands > Peat | place... | reverse complement strand
GCATCCACGCATCCACGCATCCACTGGCTGGCCCGAGGTGCTACTTGCGAGTCTTGGCAAGCTGCTCGACAATGCTGATGGAGCATTCATCTGGACCGGACCTCGTCGTATCCACGATGAGGTCGTAGCGGACCCCTTGGTGGACACGCGTCGCCTGCTCGCGAACCATTGCGACGATCCTGTCCTCCCGTTGATTCTCGCGGGCCTCTGCCACGTCTGGTGGCATTTCACACGATCCAGACCACGACCAATCCCTCGAGTGCAGTTGCGAGTCGTGCCTGTGAATTCCCTCCGTCGAGGAACACCTGATCGAGGATCTCATTGGCCCCTGCACGCGCCATGGCGGCTAATCCTTGGTACCAGGCAAGCTCAGCTTGGCGAAATGCCTATCCAACGGCGATGGAACCGTCAGATCCGAAATCGAGTGAGCCACCCCCTTGGTGTCCGTAGGGCCATGTGACAACGCACGAATGAGGTCGTCGACTCCGAGGGTCAACCAACTCCCCTCGAGTCGCTGCTGCAGGCACGCTGCGAGCGAGGACTTCCCGAGCTTGATCCACCGTTCAGCACAATGACCCTGACATTCACCCCGATGACAGTACGTCGATCCCTGGCCGGTCGCGCTGCGGGCCCACTATCAGGATCGGTGGCCGTGGATCCCACTTGCGCGTGCAAAGCGCTCAGGCGGCTCTCCACAGCCACCCGCTGTGAAATCTTCGCTGACGGCCGCACCCTGGCCAGCATCAGCATCCAGGGGCTCGACGGCGCGTGGTCCTCGTGCCACCTCAACGGTGTACCCGTCCGGGTCGCCGAGGGATCCATCAGGACGACGCCAGCCGGGTCACCCACGGCGGGGGGTCGCCGGATCGACCGTGTCGCCCGTGCCGATGGCTCCCACGCTGGCCTCCTCGTCGGGCAACGAGACGCCCGTGCCCCGACGAGCCCTCCTCCCACAGTCCTCGGGCGACGACCCCTCCGCCGAACACCACGACGACCCCTCCCTTTGGGGGGCGGCCTTTTGAGCGCGTGGTCGTTCGTGATCCGATGACACGCGCCGTTCGTAGTGAAATAGTCAGAGAAGGGAGCACAGTTGCCGGGCCAATCCAACCGATCGGGCACATGACCACCGTGCCCGGACTCCAGCCCCGATCCTGGCGTCGGCGCCGTCCGACAGAGGCCGACGGTGCTTCCGACGAGGCGCTGTTGGCCGCCATGGCCGCGGGCGACGGCACGGCCGCGGCCGCATTGGTTCGGCGCCGCGAGGGCCGTGTGTACGGCATCGCCTTGACCATCACGGGTGACCGTGCAGCGGCCGAGGACATCGCCCAGGAGACCTTCCTGCGCGTGTGGCGCCACGCGGCCGTGTTCGACGCGCACCGAGCCCGCGCTGAGACATGGATCTCCACGATCGCGCGGAACCTGGCGGTCGACTTCGTGCGCGCCCGGCGGACCACTCCGGTCGACCCGCAAGACGGACTGATGGAGAGGGGCGGCCCCAGCCACGATCCCGCCATCGAGGACCACATGGTCGCCTCCGAGCTGGTCGACCAGGTCAAGATCGCCGTGGCTGCGCTGCCTGCCGAACAGCGACGGGCGCTCTTGCGAGCCGCCTATTACGGCGAGTCGGCGGCGGAGGTCGCAACAGCCGAGGTCATCCCCCTGGGCACCGCCAAGAGCCGGATTCGCCTGGCTCTCGCGAAGGTGCGCGACACCATGGCGGAGGAGAAGGGAGCGTTCGATGAACCGGACGCCTGAGGGCTCGACGTGCGCGTCCTTCGCCGACGATCTTGGCGCGCTCGCAGTAGGTGCCCTGACCGGACGTGAGCGAGCCGATGTCCTGTCCCACGTCGAGCGATGCGCGTCGTGCGCGGCGGAACTGGAGTCCTTGTCGACCAGTGCAGACGCCCTCCTCTCCCTCTATCCGGAGCTCGAGCCGGGCGAAGGCTTCGCCGAGCGGGTTACGGCACGCATCGAAGGAGACAGCCCATCGCGGAGGCGGCGTCCGACGCGCTCTCTCTTGGTCGTCGCCGCAGCGGTGATGGTTCTGGCACTGGCGGGGGGCCTGACCGCCGTTCTCGCCGGCCGGAACCCCGGGAACCAGGGCACTGCCGCCACCGCCACGCTGCAGTCGCCGACCGGACCGGCGGGAAAGGTCGTGCTCACCTCAGGCCATGGGAACTGGCTGGTGATGATGCTCGAGGAGAACCATGCCACGGGCACCGTAACGTGCCGAGTGACCCTCACCGATGGTTCGACCAGGACGGTCGGTCGGTTCGCGTTGCACGGGGGCTACCGACCCTGGACGGTTCGACTGCCGGTGCCACCGTCGGACATCGTGGCGGTGACGGTCACAGGACAGGACGGCAACGTGCTGGCGTCGGCTGCCGTCTAGTTCGAGTACCGCGCACACGTAGGTCGACCCGCGGCTCCTGGCACCGGCACGCGCACCAGATGCCCGGGACCATCCGGCGCCGCACGTGTCCGCGGTGGGCGTCGTGGGCCGGGTTGGTGGCGAGCAGGCGCTCGTCGACCTGCGCGCGCCCGGCGTTCAAACCCGTGCCACCTGCACGACGGTGACGTTGCGCACCGTGCAGATGGCCAACCCGACGAGTTGCATCACGAGCCCGAGCCACATTCCCCAGGCGCGACCAGGGTCTGCTCGGTCAAGAACGCCAAAGTCGACCGGCGGACCGGTCTGCAGGCAGACCCGAACGGTCACGAGCGCGAGAGGAGGACGCCCCGGTCGCACCGACGACGTTGGCCGCCGCCCGGACCAACCGGTCGGTGGTCGGTGAGAGTCCTTGTGGAATGGCCCGGCGCAGAGCGGCGTGGTTGCTGGCAGGCTGGCGAGGGTGCTGAACCCATCACGCGCGGTCGGTCGTGGGTCGGGTCGCCAATCGCCGCTCGATGACGGCGTCGAGGCTGAACCGCCCCGCCCCAAGCAGCGCGACGACGAGTGCCAGGACGCCTAACGCCAGGTTGAGCTGGTAGCCGGGAGGTGGTGTCGAGGAGTTGAGCCCGGTGGCCCATGTGACGGTGATCATGGCCATCACCATGTCTCCGAAAAGCGCGAGGCCGGCCAGCCGCGCGCACAGGCCCAGGGCCATGGCCACCCCGCCTCCGAACTCGATCAGTCCGCCGAGGATGGCGAAGAAGCCACCGGGGTGGAGGTGCGCCGTGTTCGAGAAGTAGATCGCCGCCCGGTGGATGCCCGGTCCGTGAAACGCTCCGAAGAGCTTCCCCGCCCCGTAGTAGACGAAGATCCACGCCAGCACGATGCGAGTCGCTACGAGCGCGACGTCTGCGGCCTTGGGCGAGGATCGGGTGCTGAACACGGCGCCGAGCAGATCGGGTTCGCGCCGGGTCTGCGCCGACAGAGAGGTTGTCGCCATCACGGACCTTCTCGCCGCCGCGGGGCATTTCGGACCGATGCCAACTCGGTCGCGTCGGTCATAGGCCGAAACGGGCCGACCATCTGTGCGGCCAAGGTCGCCAGATGACGTGCCCGCGATCCCGACTGTTCGACGGCCAAGGGCCGGCCGGGGATCCCGGTGTCGATGCGAACCGTGTCCGCCCTGGGGAAGACGGCCCGTTGGAAGAGCTGGTCCCAGATGGTGAGGGCGAAGCCGAGGTTGACGTCTTGGGCACTGTCCAGCCGGTGGTGGATCCGGTGGTAGTTGGGGCTGACGAAGATCCTTGCCAGCGGGCCGAACCCGAAGTTCGTGTTGGAGTGGGCGAAGGCCACGATGCCCCCGTAGACGATCAGAAGCGTCGCCGACTGTGTGCCGTTGGCGAGCAGGACCGTGCTCGGGATGAGCGCCACCAGGTAGGACACGTGGATGAACGGGTGGGTCCGAAAGACACTCAGGGCGTTCAGGTCCTCCTGGGAGTGGTGCAGCTCGTGGAACCGCCACAGGGCGCGCGCTCGGTGGTTGGCCAGGTGGACGGCCCAGTTGCAGCCGTCCATGGCCACGAAGACGATGGCGACGATCACGCCCCGGGGGAGGCCCGCCATCCTCGGCAGGACGATCCAGGGCAACGTCCGGCGAGCTAGTTCGACGAAGGACAGCGTGAGTGCGGTGATGAGGGGAACGACGAGGCTCACGTTGAGGATCGTGTACAGGACGTCGTGGCGGTGGCCTCGCGCCACGAGCGGCCGCCGCTGCGCCGGCCGGACCCGTTCGACGACCAGGATCACCCCGATCACGGCCAGGCTGACCGGCCCGAGCACGACCATCCGCAGAGCGTGGACCGAGCCGCCGAAGTCGCCTCCACCCCAGCCGGTGGACCAACCAGCAGCGACCAGGACAAGGCCGGCTCCCGCGACCAGGCACGCGGGGAGATAGACGCGGGCACGCGCCGCGGAGACCAGCCGCAGCGCCGGCCGCCTTCCATCCACCTGGCCAACGGCAGCGGACCAGGTCGGTACGACTACCACTGGGGACGAACCCCGGAGCGAGCCGGCGTCACGCCCATCAGAAGGACGCGCCTCCAGACCCGGCGGTCGAGTCACCGGAGGCCGGACCCGAACTGCTCTGCGAACCCTGCCTCGAGACGACAACGGCGGTCCACTTGCCCCACTGGTCGGTGAGGTCCCCGTTGAGGTGACCCAGGGTGTCACCCGAGTACCAGTAGAGCGGTCGGTCGTGGTAGGTCACCTGGCGGATACCGCCGAAACCGATCGTAACGCCTAGAGCCGAACGTGAGACGCCAGAGCCGGGGGTAGCGCTCCGCACGTGGGCCGGGAGAGTCACGGCTGGCCAAATTTTGAGGCACTGTGCGTCACAAGTCGTGGTGCTCGGCGTCAGCGTGTACAACGCCATTCGGTCGCTGATTAGGACCTTTCCGGTCTTTCCGATTGCCATCGTCGAGACGACGACCTTGCTGGAGCTCGATGCCCCTGCTGCGCCTGAGGCAGTCATTCCCACTGATGACAAGGTCAGTGCCGCCAATAGCAAACCAACGTGGGCCGTGCGGCTCAATCGGCGATCGTTGGTCGCCCCCGTTCCTTCTTTGCCACCCAACTGCATGTCACTGCACTCCTCACGGGCCTGGATCCCGTGAGACCCGCGCCGTTCCGTTTCACATGGACGCTCTAGCTCTAGGAATTACGCAACAGCGGCACAAGCGGATCACCGGATTTGGCGCTTGATTTGCTTCTTTGGCATGGGAGTCCTTGGGTCGGCCTCGGTTAGGCGTCGCGCCGAGAGCAGGACTGCGCCAATGGCCAGGAGTGCCACCGAGCTCTCCAAATACCGGCGTACGATCGATCCATGCCCACCGTCCTGATCGGTGTAGGCGCGGTCCTGATCGTGCTTACATTTCTCTTGGCCTTCACGATTTTCGGAGAGATCTCTGCCCTGCTCGGAGCCATGTGCATCGTGATTGGCGCGATGCTGCTCGGCAGACGTGCACACGGACCGAGAGCCGACTGATCCACTCGGCGCAGGCCCGCGTGGCGGTTGCGGCAGGACCTGAGGATCCGGGATGGAGCATGCAGAAGTCGACTGTCTCGAGGTGGACTCGTCGACAGGCTGGTGAGAAGGAAACGTCCAAGTTTCGTCGAGAACCTCGCGTCGGGCCGGTAGAGCCGGGCGACGTAGTTCCACTCTCGCATGATGGGCGAATGGTTCGGCGCTCGGGCCCTCGTGTCCCCGAACTGGGTCGTGATGGAGTCGTCACCGTCTCGCACCGCGGTGAGGTTGTTCATCGAACAGGCGTCCTCGGCGTTCTCTTCGAAGTAATCCGCGTCGTTGTGCACACTGATCGACCAGAGCCCGTGTGGACCGGGAAGTTGTTGATCCTTAACCGATGCACGGTGGTGCCGTCGTTTCGTGCTGGGAACCCGCAGATGCACTGAGCGTCTGCCGGAGGGTTCCCACCCCAGCCGATGGCCGTTCCGAAAGGATTTGCCTCCAACCCGAACGGTGCCCACCGGACCGGGTGAGCGCAACCCTTTCAGCGAAACAGGCCGTTCGGACTCCTCGAACCTGACCGGATCCACCCATCATTGTCTGTGAGAATGGAAATCGGCAACGGTCAAGAGCTGAACATCAGCTGGCGGGCCTGACGAAGGTGCCAGTGACCACAGAGTAAGTCGGGGGGCGTATGTCGGGGTCTTGGATGAGACGTGCCTCGAGCAGGGTGGGGCGAGTCGCGATCGCTGCGTTGGTCATGGCATTGGGGCTCACCGGTGCGGAGATGACCGGTCGCATCGCGATCGGATCGGCCGGAGCTCTTGCGGCGACCGTAGCGCAGGGTGCCGTCCCCGTGGGGGGTCAAGCGGCTCATCTGAGTCGTCCGGTCGAGCCCGGAGATGCCGCGTATCTGATCGCCGGGGCATGGGGGCCCTTGCTCAAAGCCGCTGGCTACGAGCAGCGCGAGTACTTCGTATCGGGGACGGCCTACTCCTATCGAGCTACCGGGACCGAAAACGACGCAGGTACATGGAAGGTCACCCCAGCCGCGAGCGCGCCGTATCGCACTCGAATCGTTGTCCGGACGCCGAGCAACCCATCGCGATTCAACGGGACGGTCGTCGTGGAATGGTTAAACGTGAGTGGCGGCGGAGATGGCGCCGTTGATTCGGTCTACCTGTCTCCGGAGCTGGAACGAGCAGGGTACGCTTGGGTGGGCGTCTCTGCACAGGCGGTCGGCGTCGACAACCTGCGACAGAAGGACCCGGTGCGCTATGGGTCACTGACGGATCCGGGTGACCAGTTCTCCTATGACATCTACACCCAGGCGGCACGGGCTCTCCTCGTCGGTGGCAGGTCGAATCCACTGGCGCCGCTGCACCCCAAGCGGCTGCTGGCGGTCGGGGAGTCGCAGTCAGCGATCTACCTGACCACCTATATCGACGCAATCCAGCCCCTCTACCGCGTCTTCGACGGTTTCTTGGTGCACAGTCGGGCCGGTGGCGCCGTTGGGATCCCCGGCGGATCGCCGAACAGTGGCGCGTCCGACGGCGCAGTACGGATCCGCACTGACATCGGGGTCCCGGTGCTCATGATGATCACCGAGACGGACGAGAGCTTTGGGCAGTACTACCGGGCCCGACAGCCCGACACACGCTTCATCAGACTCTGGGACGTTGCCGGTGCCTCCCACGCAGACTCCTACATCGTCACGACTGCGGCGCTGCAGTCCCTGGGGTGCAGGTCGGTCGACGAGGCGCCGAGCCATTTCATCTTCGAAGCCGCCCTCTCCGCCATCAATGCGTGGATGCGCTCGGGTACGCCGCCGCCACCGGCGCCACGCATGGACGTCCAGGATGTCAATGGCTCACCGACGGTGCAGTACAACAGCCGCGGAATCGCCATCGGAGGCATCCAGGGCCCTTGGGAACAGGTTCCTGTCGCGGCGTATTCGAGCAGCACGCCCCCCGGGTCTGCCGGATTCTGCGTTCTCTTCGGGTCGACCCGCCCCTTCACCACGGCGCAGCTCCAGGCACTGTACGGGTCTAGATCTGCGTACCTCAAGGCCTACACGAAGGCGACGGACGAAGACATCAAGGCCGGGTACATCCTCCCGGCCGACAAGGCCCAGGTGCTGGCGTTCGCCGAGCAGGTCCGGTTCTAGTGAGCTGAACGGGCGGTTTTGAGGATGCTCCTCGCGGATCGCCGGGGTGGAGAGGGTCCCGGAATCCGTAGCATCAGATACGCAGATCAGTGGGTTTCCGTAGTGTCAAATCTGCGATGGTCCGAGGTGACCGACTTCGATCGGGATTAGCTATCGCGGTACTGTCGGCCATGACCAAGGCCGTCCTTCTCGACATCGACGGCGTGCTGACGACGTCGTGGCAGCCGCTCCCAGGAGCGCTCGAGGCGGTGGTATGGCTCCGAGAGCAGGCCATCGACTTCCGTCTCGTGACGAACTCATCCTCGAAGACCCGTCGCGAAATCGCACAACTGCTCAGCGATTGCGAGATGCATGTCGATGAGGCGCAGATTCTCACCGTCGCGAGCAGCGCGGTGCGCTACCTGAGAGAGAACCAGTGGGGGTCGAGGTGCTTCGTCCTCAACGAAGGCGACATAGCCGAGGACCTCGACGGCATTTCGGTCACCGATGCCGATTCAGCGGAGGTCGTGCTCCTCGGAGGCGCTGGTCCCAGCCTCAGCTATTCAGACTTCGACGCCGTGTTCACGCTTGCGCTCAAGGGTATCCCCGTGGTCGCCCTCCACCGCAACCTTCGCTACCGAACGACAGCCGGTCTCGCCCTCGACATGGGCGCGTTCATCGTTGGATTGGAAGCGGCGGCAGGCATCGAGATTCCCATCGTCGGAAAGCCAGCACCGGCTTTCTTTCAGACGGCGTTCCATGACCTTGGGGTTGAGGCGTCTGATGCCGTCATGCTGGGAGATGACATCGAGGCCGACGTCCTCGGTGCCCAGGCGGTGGGGGCGATCGGCGTTCTGGTGAGGACGGGCAAGTTCCATCCCACGGACCTTGACGTCAGTACCGGAAGCCCAGATCACGTCATCGAAGACATCAGCCATCTCCCTGGACTCTTCGATCAAATGCCGTGGCGCTAGGGGTTCGCCTTCCTTAGTGCGGACCACCGAGTGCCTCTAGCAACGGCTGTCGGTCATGGGGCAGCAGAATCGAACCGGGCTCTTGCAGCTCCGCCAACAAGAGAATACCGCGCGGAGGGGGGCTATCCGCAAGGACCACAGATGTGCTGAGAATGCTCCTCATGACCGAGTCGGCGGATGTATGGCGATGACCGAGCATGCGGTGGTGATTGCCGGAGGCGGTCCGGCGGGGATGATGCTCGCAGCTGAATTGGCATTGGCCAAGGTGGATGTCGCGGTCGTCGAGCAGCGTCCCAATCATGAGCTCGTGGGCTCACGCGCGGGCGGTTTTCACTCGCGCACGATCGAGCTGTTGGATCAGCGGGGGGTCGCTGATCGGTTCCTGGCGGAGGGCCAGGTGGCGCAGGCCGCGATGTTCGGGACGACCGTTCTGGACATGAGTGACTTCCCGACGCGTCACCCGTATTCGCTTGGTATCTGGCAGACCCAGATCGAGCGGATCATGGCTGCCTGGATCGCCGAGCTGGGGGTGCGGATCTATTACGGACGTGAGGTGACGGGCTTCGTGCCGGAGGACACCGGGGTCAAGGTCCATCTCGGTGACGGGGAGTCGTTGCGGGCAACGCATCTCGTCGGTTGCGACGGAGGACGCAGTGTCATCCGCAAAGCAGCCGGCATCGAGTTCCCGGGGTGGGACCCGACGAGGAGCAGCCTGATCGCCGAGGTGGAGGTGACGGAGGAACCACCGCGTGGCATTCGGCACGATGCCATCGGCGTTCATGCCTTGCACAGGTTGGAGGACGGGAGGACATTCCGGGTCGTAGTCACCGAGCGGCAGCTGGGACCTAGCAATGAGCCCACTCTGCGCGATCTGAGCGAAGCGCTCGTCAACGTCTACGGCACCGATTTCGGGATCCACCATCCCACGTGGATCTCCCGATTCACCGACATGACCCGTCAGGCCGCCACCTATCGAGAAGGACGAGTGCTGCTCGCCGGAGACGCTGCTCACATCCATTATCCGGCCGGCGGCCAGGGCATCAGCCTCGGTGTCCAGGACGCAGTGAATCTGGGATGGAAGCTCGCTCAGGTGGTCAAGGGAACATCCCGCGAGAGCCTTCTTGACACGTACCATGCTGAGCGGCATCCGGTGGGCGCACGCGCTCTGAAGCACACGATGGCACAAGCCACGCTCCAGCGCCGAGACAATCGCATGGAGGCCCTAGTCGATGTGGTGTCTGAGCTGGCGACCATGGACGAACCGCGCAAGCGGCTGGCCGGAATCATCTCCGGGCTGGACATTCATTACGACCTCGGCGAGGGGCATCTGCTGCTCGGACGCCGCATGCCTGATCTCGACCTCGTGAGCTCCAACGGCCCGCTCCGAGTCTTTGAGCTGCTCCACGACGCCAAGCCACTGCTGCTCAATCTGGGCGAGCCCGGCAGCATCGAGATCACCCCGTGGGCTGACCGGGTCAAGCGGATCGACGCCAGCTACGAGAAGGAGTGGGAGCTCCCGGTACTTGGCGTCGTTGGTGCCCCGACCGCAGTGCTGGTTCGCCCTGACGGCTACGTCGCCTGGGTCGGAGACCGAGGCGACGAGGGGCTTTCTGGAGCGCTGACCACCTGGTTCGGACCGCCTAGAAGTTCGAGTGGCCCCTAACAAGGTCTGGTGCGAAGCCTTCCCGGCGATCGGCGACGCGCCCGTGGTAGACGACAGGGCGGGACACTCAGGTCCAGATGACCCGGGCCCTTGCGGCCGTGAGCCGGACAGCGGATCCATCGACCACAGCCCTGAACTCGCCGGTGCCGGGCGAGGGAGGTGCCACGAAGATCTCCAAAGGTCCATCGGGTGGCAACGGGAACACCCAAGCGCTGAACCGCCATCCGCCCGCGCCGCCGCCACCACCGCGAGAGCCGACAAAGGGTTCGGTCGGAAAACCTTGGTCGTCCCGCGGAACGGCGAAGGGTCCACGGTTGAGGCCGCGACCCCCGACACGGCCGTCGGCAAAACGAACGCCGATCCGCATCATGCCAATCGGTCCGCGGTGGATTCTGGTTTGGATATCTTGCTCGCGATGGGGATTGACCTTGAGCGCCACGTTGACCAGAAAGCCGTTCGGATACACGTCCAAGGTGGGGATGACCCATACGGCGTCCTCGCCCTCGTGCAGAAGTGCGTCGACTGCCAAGGTGGCGGGCAGGGTTCCTTCTGACGGACGATCCCAAGCGGGAGGAGACCAGCGACGCTCAGAGGGCTGAGGCGGAGGTGGCAGGGGCTCGAAGAAGCTCACGTCTCGGACAGGCTATGCCTGTTCCAGAAACGTTGCCCGGACCGAGCCTGCCGCCCGGGATGACGATGCTGAGCCAGCTACCCGGTGAGATGGGGCGATCAGCTGATCCGAGCTGACCGGCCAGACATCGATTTGGAGCTCAACTCTTTCGGCAGGCCATCTTCTCTTTCGGCAGGCAATAATCCTGAGAGGGCAGACTGAGACGGTATGAGCGCTTCTGCCACCTTCCAACTCGATGGCCACGTGGCCACAATCACCTACAACCGCCCCGAAGCTCTCAACGCCATAAATGCCGAGATGCGGCGCGACCTCAACGACGCCTTCTCGCGTCTTCGTGATGACGAAGAGGTGTGGGTGGCCATCGTCACCGGTTCGGGACGAGCCTTCTGCGCCGGGGCGGACCTTCACGACGGAGCCGGGTCAGCGGGGGAGTTCGCTGGCACATTCTGGGAAAAGCCGACACTCAATTCGTTCGAGAGCGGATGGGAGATCTTCAAGCCCGTCATTGCCGCCGTCAATGGGTACTGCCTGGGTTACGGGCTCACGCTAGCCAGTTGGTGCGATTTCGTCTTGGCAAGCGACCGAGCCGAGTTCGGTCTACCGGAGGTGAGTCTCGGTGTCCCGGCCATCGTGGCTTCGATACGACTGCCGCAGCGCATCAACTGGGCCGACGCCATGGAGCTGTTGCTCACGGGGGAGCGCATCACGGCCGAGCGAGCCCACGCGATGGGTCTCGTGTGGAAGGTGGTGCCGCATGACACGCTGCTCGACGAGGCAAATGCCCTCGCGAGGCGGCTTCTCGGCGGAGCGCCCCTGGCTCAACGCGCCATGAAGGAGATGGCCATGCGGACTCGGCACATGCCGACGCTCGAAGCAATCCGTTTCGGCGAGACTATGCGCCAGGTGGCCGGCTCAACACAAGACGCGGGCGAGGGCCTACGGGCCGCAGCGGAGCACCGGCGGCCGAACTGGAGCGGTCATTGAATGCTCGCATTCGGGGGTCGGGGATGCTTGCTTTCGAGCATCGGCGACGTGACGCCCGATTCAAGGGTGGGTGGGTTCGAGCTCAGCCGGTTGCGCCGACCGGTGTGGAGCCGTAGAAGCCGGCGTCCCCGTAGGTGAAGATCCCGCCGTCGGCACCGAGCAGCCAGTAGCCCTCGCGGGCGGGGGTCGTGGCCATGGCCACCACCGGGGCGGCAAGGGGGAGGTCGCCCGCCGAACCGTAGAAAGTGGCGTCTCCGAGGGCGAACACCCCGCCGTCGTAGGCGGCCAGCCAGTAGCCGCCCCCGTCCGCCGTTGCCGCCATGCCCACCACCGGGGCGTTCAGGTGGGCGCCGCCCATGGAGCCGTGGAACGAGGCGTCGCCGAAACTGAAGACGCCCCCGTCGGCCGCCACCAGCCAGTAGCCGCCCCCGTCCGCCGTTGCCGCCATGCCCACCACCGGGGCGTTCAGGTGGGCGCCGCCCATGGAGCCGAAG
>Ga0187784_10003734_pt1 | contig 12308 bp, 14 predicted proteins | sample 1015_SJ02_MP15_2_FD_132964 | JGI IMG/M metagenome (GOLD analysis project Ga0187784, IMG submission 132964) | Tropical peat soil microbial communities from peatlands in Department of Meta, Colombia - 1015_SJ02_MP15_20_MG | ecosystem: Environmental > Terrestrial > Soil > Wetlands > Peat | place... | reverse complement strand
TTCCGGATGTCCACAATGTCAACCGCGCGCACGCCCAGCATTTTCTCCGTAAGCAAGAAATCAGGCAGCGTTTTCTGTTCCTGGGGATGAATCTCCATCAAAATCACATTCTCAGGATCTTGCGATTCCACAATCGCGCGCCGCAGAAGTTCTCGATAGGACGCTTCCTCGAGGCCGCTCAGGAAATACTTGAGACGTCCGGAAGTCGGCAGGCGGAAACCGGGAGCCTGCAAACCGTGAACGTCCATGTAGGTTTGCGCCAGGCAGCACTGATACGCGTAGAGAGAAGGGAAGGCCTGCAACTCGACGAGCTTGGGCTCCAGTTGCCCGTGCGCATCGCGGACCAGGCCAAAATCCACCTGCACAAACATGGGATGTGGAGCCTCATTCGGAACTTTGAACTCGGCCGGCACGGCTTCGTCTGATTTCTTGCGGTATGTGGGATTGGCCACCAGTTGGCGGATCAGTTCCTTCCCGTCCGCGGCCATTCTGTCCAGCAATTCTTTCGGGAAAAAGCATGGCGTCTCGGCCAGCCGGAATTGCACGTGCGTTCCGGACGCGTCGTCCATCCGCCGCAGGAAGGCCTGATATTTTTCGGGAGTAAAGCTGTCGTTGAACTGCTGGCGAAGGGAGGCAATCATGGCGCGAAGATTGCAGTGCGGTACTGCTACCAAATCGTTGTCATTCCGAGCGCAGCGAGGAATCTGCTGTTTATCATTTCGCTGGCGGCGTTATGCCTCCACCAGAAACTTCCCCTCGCGCATGATCTGCTTATCATCCACCCAGATATTGAACTTTCGGCCGACGACGTCAATGTGCGTGGTCGAGTCCCAGTCGGCCCCGGTGTGCGCCCCATACGGATTGCCAAAAGCAATATGCACTCCGGGATACTTCTCATCCTGCAGAATCTGTCCGATCACGTCCTTTAGCTCGATGTTCGTCCCGATGGCGAACTCGCCCACGCGGTCGCTGTTCTCATCGGTGTGCGTATACTTCCAGAAATCGTTCTCCAGTTCGCGATTCTCCGAGTGCGCCTCGGTCAGCCGGTTGCTCTTCATGCGCACCGTCAGCGGATTCTCCTTCAGGCTGCCGAACTTCGCGCACAAATAATCGCCCACCACGCCATCAATGACAAACGTACCGTTCACCTCGCCGGGGGTGGTGAAGATTTCGCCGCCGGGCAAGTTGCCCCACTTTTCCGGCGTGATTATCCCGCTGGTCTTCAACCACTTGTAATTCGGATTCAAGTCCGCCGTCAGATCGGTTCCGGCCGCGGTGCGCGCCCGAATCTTCGAGGCTTGGCGCACCATCTCAACCACTTTCTGGCTGAGCCGGTCCACCCGCTGAAAGTCCGCGCGCATGCCCTCCAGCATGATTTCGCGGTTAATGTTGACCATATGCGCGTGGCGGATCTTGCGCCGGTTCACCACGTCGGTCATCTGGATGCGCGACCGCAATTCGTTGGTCTGCACCTGCACGGCAAAGATGGAAACTTGGCTTGTCTCCAGGTCGACTAGAATTTCGCTCGGCAAATTCTTCAGTGGACGATCTGCCAATTCCTCCAGAACCCAGGCGTGATAAGGCGCACCGACCTTTTCAAGTTCGTGCGCAATCGCTGCGGCAATCTCCCGCGTCGCTTCGTCGGTTACGACGCACACCTGCTCGCTGGCCTGTACACGGAGGCAGACATTCACTGCATTGTGCGCGCCCGGCGTATATTCGGAATCGAACGGAATGTGAAGGGTGTCCTGTCTTCGTTGCGCTTCCTGCGACAGGATTGGGGTTTTGACTTTCTCCGTGGAAATGCTCATTATCCTACTTTTCTAGCGGCGGCGGGTTCTTCCTCCAACTCCGCTTCCGTCTCCTCAATGATGTAATCGACCACTTTCTTCAGGTCCCCGGTTTCCTTGAATACGCGCAGCTGCCGGTCGGCACCGCTGCCCATCTCGACAATTTTGTGGATGTAGTTCAATTCCTCGCGCGAACCAAGCTCATCCACGACATCATCAACGAACTCCAAATATTCCTTCACTAGATCTCGAGCTGGGACTTCCTTCTGCTTGCCGAAATCAATCAGCTTGCCGTCAAGCCCGTAGCGCGCCGCCCGCCACTTGTTCTCCATGATCAGAGCCCGCCGGTAGAGGCGAAACCCCTGGTTTGCGGAATAGAGCTTGTACAGTTTCGCCACCGTAGCCTGAATCAGCGCCGCCAGCGCAATCGTCTCATCGGCCCGCATGGGAATGTCGCAAACGCGAAATTCAATCGTATTGAAGAAGGGATGCGGCCGGATGTCCCACCAGATTTTCTTTGCGTTATCGATGCAGTTGGTTTTGATCAGCAGCTTGATAAAGTTTTCGTACTCGCCCCAACTCGGAAAATAATCGGGTATGTTGGTGCGGGGAAACTTGTCGAAGACTTTGCAGCGATACGATTTCAGCCCGGTGTTCATTCCCAGCCAGAAGGGTGAATTGGTCGACAGCGCCAGAATGTGCGGCAGAAAATAGCGCGCGTGATTCATCATGTGGATCGCGGTCTCGCGATCCTCAATCCCGATGTGCACATGCAGCCCGAAAATCAGATTCGCCCGCGCCACCAGCTGCATATCTTCGACGATGTTCTTGTAGCGCTCGTCGGGATGAATCTCCTGCACTCGCCAATCTCCAAACGGATGCGTTGCCGCCGAGGCCAACCGCAATCCATTCTCCCGGGCCAGGCGGGCAATGTCTCGGCGCAGCTTCTTGACCTCGGCCTTCGCCTCCTTGATGTTCTTGCAGACTGAAGTTCCCACCTCAACGACAGACTGGTGCATCTCGGCCTTTACGTGCTCCTGCAGCAGCATCCTGCCTTTTTCCAGCAAGGCGACCTGGATGTGCGACCGCAGATCCCGTGTTTCCGGGTCTACGGTCTGATACTCCTCTTCAATCCCGATGGTGAACGCAGGCAACATATTCGTTTCAACTACGCTTGCTTGTCATTCCGGAAGCGAAAAACCTGGGTTTCTGCAGGCACGGACCGGTGCCTGGGGTTCCACCAGTATATCAACCGGAGAATGACTGTAGCCTGAACCGGTTACTTCCGTTCGGTTGGGACGGACTGTCGGACCGAAGGTCGTGGCTCAGAATCGCGGACGAAACCAGGCCAGCCATAGAAACACGCCTATGAGAAGCAGGATCACCGCGCTCGCGCACACGGAAAGCGCTGAAACCACGCTGCGCATCAAGTGCTCGCGCGAAATCGAGCGTACCAGCCACACGATCGCTGCGATCTGGCAGGCGATCATGCTCACCAGCCCCCACAAAGCCAGAGACTCGCCAACACCGCCCGCAACCGCAGCAAGACCGGTTGCCTTTGTGCTCCGTATCCCTCGAAACGCGAAGCCGAGACCAATGAGCGTAGGAACCAACGGCGCCCAGGCGAACAGCATGCCCCCCAGAAATCGTCTTGTTGCAGAATCATTCACAGACGCCTAGGCTTTCGATTTCTTCCGCCGCGCTGACTTCGGCTCGGGTGTCCCTGCCAGCAATCCCGCCCAGCGCAACTCCTTCACCGGATTCTCCCCACTGAGCGCCTTCTTGACTGCCATCTCGGCCACCGCACTCACGATCCAGTCGAAATTCTCCTGACCTACCGAGGTAATTTCTGCATCGGGCGCAGGATTCAGAAAGTCGATGGCGTACGGCACGCCGCCTTCGACGGCGAACTCCACGGTATTCAGGTCATAGCCTAGAGCGCGGCACAGAGTCAGAGCGTCTCTTTCAATCCGCTCGCGTAATGCTTGCGACGACGGCGGCGGATTTCCTTTCACATAGCGCTCATGATGCGGCGCCTTGGGGTCGTACTTCATGATGTGCACTTTCTCCTGCCCCACGACATAGCAGCGGTAATACTCTTCAAATTCCACACCGCGCTGCAGGGTCATGCACAAGTCGCCGGTCTGGTTGTAGTAATGAAAGAACTCGTCGGGCGAGTGCACCTTGTACACATGTTTCCATCCGCCCCCGGAATAGGGCTTCAGAAACGCGGGAAAGCCGACGTAGTCGAACAACTCCTGCCAGTTCAGCGGGAAAATCAGATTTCGCATGGACTGATCCGTCGTCCCTTCCGGATGCTTCTGGTGGGGCAAAATGACGGTCGGAGGAATGGCCACGCCCAGCTTGTGCGCCAGCGAGTAGTTGAAAAACTTGTCGTCCGCCGTCCACCAGAATGGGTTGTTGACGACAATCGTTCCGTGCAGCGCCGCGTTCTTCAGATAGGCGCGATAGAACTGGATGTCCTGCGAGATGCGGTCGATGATGACGTCATACTTCTTCGGCTCATCCATGCGAATGCCGCCGATCTTGACGAACTCCGCCTCAACGCCGTCAACTCCCATCGAGTTGATCTTTTCCACCACGGCGGGTGGAAACGTGTTCTCCATCCCAAACAACAGCCCAATCTTCTTCACGAGTCTCTCCTATTGTCATCCTGAGCGAGGATTGTGGATCGCGCAAAGCGCGATCCACAACCGCAGTCGAAGGATCGCTACCGTGCAGGTCATCTCGTAAGCGTCCCGCCCCCACCCTTTCTTCCGCTCTGATCCCAGAGACGATATTCGGTCACCACATTCTGCATAGCGCGCCATAACGGAACGAATTGCCCCGAACCTGTCTTCAAATCGATTGCCGATGCTTTTGCCGTGAACACGCCTGAATCGGTCATAACGTAAAAAATCACCTGGCCCTTCTCGGCGACTGGGTACTCGCTTGTGGCGCTCATCTTGTCCTGAAGGTCTCGCGCGGTGCGCACGGCGTCTTCCGCGGCCTTTCTGATCGGCTCTTGACCCTGTCCGCCGATGTATCCGCCGCCGTTGCTAAAATAGAGGCTCGCGGAACCATCGCAGACCGCAACCGTGGTGAACGTTCCTTTTTCGAAGCCTTGATCCATAACAACACCCCACGGTTCAGTCGGGGACGAGCCAGCCGGCAAACCGAATTTAGCGCGTGAGCCCTGCAACATCATCCGCCGCATGTCGAAATATGTTTGCCGAGGACTTGGCTTAGGTTTCTGAGCGTTCGCCTGTGGCGATGTATCTTGCGTCTGAGACATTGTTTCTGACATCCACACCGTCGCAATAACAACCACCAAAATGCGTGCTTTCTTCATGCCCCGCATCGGTTTTCACCTTCAGAAATACTTTCCCGCCATCCTCTGCCACAACGGCCAATCATGCTTCGAATGATCGCCCCAAACGTCCAGCCAATGGGGAATCGCCTTCCCATTCAACATTCCGGAGAACTTAATGTTCTGATCCAGGCACATGTCCCAATCGGCCGAACCCAGCACAATCTTCATTTGGCGGTAGCGGCTCAGGAACCAGTCGTCGCACAAGTTAGGCAAGAAGTCTGGAGGGTTATTGAAATAACAGTCGTTGTCATAATACCCGTCCAGAAACTGGTGGATATCGAACGCGCCGCTCATGCTCACGCAGTGCGTTACCACATCGGGATGCTTCAGGGCAAAATTCACAGTGTGATACCCGCCGAAGCTGCAACCCGTCACCGCCAGTTGCCATGCCGGGTTTTTCCAGCGCACGAATGGCAGAAACTCATGCAGAATGTAGCGCTCATACTGCAAATGTCGCAGCACCCGCACGCGCGGGTGCACGCCCTTGTTGTACCAGCTCTCCGTGTCCACCCCGTCCGGGCAGAACACCTGCAGCTCGCCGCGGTCGATTTTGGGCGCAAGCACCCCGATCATTCCCCGGTCTTCATATTCGAAGAACTTTCCCATTGACGTGGGGAAGACGAGCAGAGGCATGCCCGCGTGGCCGAAAACCAGCGCCTCCATGTCGCGCTGCAGTTCCTGGCTGTAACCCTTGTGATATTCGCGGTGCATCGAAGGTGGAAGCGTGCCAGAACGTGTGTAGAGACGTTGCCTGCAATGTCCCTGTCACAGCCGAAGTATCTTACCTGATCCAGCACCGAATGGACTATTGTGCACGAGAGAAATAGTGGAAAGTTCCTTACGGACTCAACCAGGAGGGAAAAACAACTATGATGCGGAAAACTCGCGCGGGCGGCCAAGCACGCCCGCAACAGCATTGCCGCGCGTTCGGCGAGAGCCAGAAATGAGACTCACCGGAACTACCTCTTGTACAGAAAGATCGCGAGTGCGACCAGAACGACGGTGATAATCCACAGAATTATGTTCTTGCTTCCGCTTTTTTCTTCAGCCATGGCAAAAGTACACCATAGACGGGGTCATGCATCAAGTGCCGCGTCGGATTCCGTTTTTTCCTTGAAGATGAGCTTCAGGGCCTCGGCGCCGGACCACTCGCTCCGGTCCGCTTATAATCCTTGAACTTGACAATCTCGCGCAGGTGAACCGACTCGAGGCCGAACTGCAACGTATCGTCTACTTTGCTGTACACGGGGAACCAGTAGCCGTCGACCAACTGGCGATAGGTTACAAACGTCGGCCTCACCTCAACCGGTTTGTTCTTTCTCTTCTGGATCATCTCCGGCACGCTCTTGCCGCATAGCTTCACGATCTCGAAATCCTGATTGTCAACCCACACCCGGCCCTGGAAATACCGCCTGTTCTTTTCTTCCTTCTTGGGTTCGACGTGGAAGACGTAAGTGTCCAAGTCGTCCACATGCTGCTGCCCGGCGTACGTGAGCGTGTATTCGAGCAAATCTTCGGTCGTGAGGATCAGTGGCATGAAAATGCGAATGTCGTCGACATCCTCCGGCGTCAACTGCACACCGCGCAGCGTGGACTGCTCAGCGAAGGTTATGTTCTCGACGCGCTTGCCCTTGTCGTCATAAGAGACGGCAGTGACCTCGTGCTTCTGCCCATCCACCGAGCTCCCATTGAGCGTTTGAATCATGACGTCCTGGGTGTAGGTGTAATGCGCACGTGCTTGCTTCACCTTGTCCTCTTGCGACGCGAACTTTGCGATCAGCTCCTGCGGAGTCATGTTCTTCGGCGGCGTCATATCGAGCGGGCTGTTGCCCTCCGCACAATCGGTCTGCGCGGCGACTCCCGCAGGCATGATGAGAAAAGTGACCGCCAGTATCGCCAGCGGCCGCCAAGCAGTGCACTTCTTGGGTTCGCCGCGCTTGTATCCGAACATGCCCCTCACTCCGCCGAAACGATACACCGCGGTCTAAACTCCCCGCAACTTTGCATTGCGCTCGCCAATGTCTCGGTTGGATCGTCATGCCCGGCCCGCCGTTCCCGGATTTGCGGGGCTTCCCTAAATGTGCAAAGTGTTGCGCCACCCCTCTTCGACTCCTCGTAAGTGCAGGAAACGTAAGCCGCTTAGATTGGTATGCATGTTGCATTGGCGTATCATGGAATTGAGAACAAACGCCATGAAAATTACTTTGTTCTTGCTGTTCCTCTTATGCTCTGCCTCGGCCTTTGGACAGCTGGCTCCCTTGCTGACCAATCAGCCGGCACCGATTGTTGAAACCGAGCATCCGCAGCACGCCACGCTGCATGAAATGGCTGCTGAGCAGCCTCTCGTGGGCGGTATGCTCAACACATACACCTACGCCCAAGGCGAGCAACCGCTGTGGGAGTTTGGCCCATCCTCCCAGCCTGTGCCTTTGGGTGACATCGCCCGTGCCTACCGTAAAGAGAAACTTACGGCCAAGAAAGCTGTGCTCGTCTTTGAAAAACAAGGATCATAGCTTAGAGTCCTGGGCCTGGGATTCCAGGTTCCCCGCCCGGTAGCATCGCGCAGCCCGCGGACCTCCGCCGTCCGCGGATTACATTCCGCTACCGATCACGAAACCCTTCTGCCGTCGCCTTGACGACTATTTTTTCCTCGATACCTCGCCAAGCACACTCTTCCATACAGAGTACTGGTGCGTCCCAGCGATCTTGCGTAGGGAAGCACTGCCTGCGAGAACGTGCTCGAGCAGAGGATTGAGGTAAAGCAAATACAAGGGTCGTGGACTCGTCTGTTGAGTTTCCTCGACGTTCGCCATGAAACGGCGGAGGCCGGACTCTCCGAAGGGATTAAAGAGATAGACCACCAGCGGCTCATCAGGCAAATGAAACGTGGTGGCATCGGCGCAAATTGGTTCGATGGCGAGGCACTGCCGGGATTCGTTCTTGTAAGTGCGCAGATTTTCCTGTGCGATCTGGTGAAGCGCGGGAAGCAATTCGACACCTACGATGCGGCGGAAAGGATATTCGGACGCCATCAACAGAGTTCGTCCTTTGCCTGAGCCGAGATCGAGAAAAGTGAATTCTGGGAAGTTGAGATGCGTATGTTCGGCGAGCGCGTTCAGTATTTCACGGAACTCGGCCGGATCGGTGGGCTGGTAGGCGGAGTGGAAAGAACCAATGAGCCGGTCGCGCCATCCGACGCCAGCACTGGTGGTATCGACGCGATGCTCCCAATCATAGTCGGCATCGCCGTAGCGGCTGCGGAGGCGGGACGGCGTGGAATCGCGAAGGAACTCCCACAGCGTGGCCATGAACCGCCGAGTCGCGCGAACAGGCCCCTCGTACGTGGCAGCATTGGCCCACCAACGCCGCGCGGTCTCAAGGATTTCCGGTGCTTGGGAAGACACAGTAGGAATCGTAACAGTTCCTGCCATCGAACCCGAGAGCTCTAGCTCCTTGTGTGGAACTTGGCGGCGGAAGGCTTGTATCCCGGAGGCGTTCCCTTGGTGATGAAGGAGAAATCGTCCGGGTTCTGGACGAGCACACGGCCCTCCGACGTAAGCACGTAGGGCTTGCCGTCCGGATCAACGGGGATGCCAGGGAGATGTTCAGCAGCCGCCAGTTCTGACATGCTCGACGGGAGACGTCCGGTGCGCTGCCCGAAGCGGGTGACGGCGGCCTCAAGGTTCGTGACATCTTCGTCGACTTTAATCGAGCGCAGATGTTCGATGGCATTCTGACGAATATTAGTCTCGCGGTTGGTATCCAAGGTGGCTTTCCACAACATGCGGGCGGTGCTGAACTCGCCAGCGTGCTCAGCCATCTGGGCCGCCAGCAATCGCATGAAGGGATGCGCATTAGGAACCTCGGCGCCGCGGGCGAAGGCTTCCGAAGCCTTTTTGTAGTCCTTTAATTCGGTGTAATAGACAAAACCCAGATTGTAATAGAGCTGCCAATTGTCGGAGTTGTGCGCGATGCCGTACTCCATCAACTGAATGGCGCGGTCGGGTTGGCCGGCACCCCAAGGGGGCCTGGGCGCCAGGAAATTAGCCCCAAACTGATAGGCAGGGATCAGCTGCGGATCGAGTGCGGTCGTAATCTCGAGCAGCGGGGCGAGTTCGTTATAAGAGACTTCATGATTGTGGTGACGATATCCGAAATACTGCACAGCTCGCGTCCAGTAGATGCAGGCCATCAGGCCATCGAAGCCGAGGCTGGCCCGCTTTACGATCTTGGGAGAGCTGATGTAGAGAGCGTCATCGAGCGTCGCGTGCGGCCGAATCTGGTCGATGTGTCGGAGCACGAGCACACACGCTGCCATCGAGACCGCGAGGCAAAAAGCGGCGATGACGGTGGCGCTGCCCGAGGACCTCATTTCAGGTTCCTGCGTTCAAAGACGAGAACAGCTCCGCTGAGGGCCATGGCGGTATAGAACAGCGCGTAGAAAGTGTTCTGCAAGATGAGTTGTGCGCTCAACGGTTGCTGGTGTGCGATGGCGTTGACGACGTTCAGTGTTGAAAAATTGGGCACAAGATAGGCCACACCGGTCACCACCCAGCGGGTGAGGCCGTGAGCCATGCCGGCGAATCCCCGCAGGTCGTCGGCAAAGCTGCCGATCACGAACAGCGAGAAGGCGAAAACGGCCGAAAGCAGCGGCGAAGAGAATGACGAAAACAACAGCGCAAGTGAACAGATGATGAAAAACTCGAGAATGATGAAATAGAGCGCAACCAGAATGAGAGCGTCGGGCGCGGAGAACTTGTGAACGACATAGAGCAGGGCACCGAAGACCCCGATAGCCATGAAGAAAGTATTGACGGCCAGCGTGCCGGCCAGGCCAAAGAACTTGCCAATGATGAATTCCCAGCGGCGGACCGGACGCGAGAGAACTGTGTAGAGCGTGCGCTTCTCGATCTCCTTGGAAACCAGTCCGATGCCGATGAAAATGGCTATCACCACCCCGAAAAGAGATACCGCGGTAAGACCCAGGTTGATGACGACCAGACGCTCGATGCCGATGGAGATCTGCCCGACGAGAATGGCCGCTGCGGAGAGCAGCAGCGCGAATGCGATCAGGTTGTAGAGCACCCGGTCGCGCACGGCCTCGCGGAAGGTGTTCCTGGCGATATGGATGATGCGCGCCGTCATGCCTTCGTCCCCACAGCCGTACCCAGGGTGTTTTCTGCGGCGGGAGAGGATTGCAGCTTCTCGACAAAATAGGCTTCGAGCGAGGTACGCAGGGGTGTGATTGCGATGAGGCGGATGCGCTCGCGGCGAAGAGCGTCGATTGCGGCGTCCTGCTGGTTCTCAGCGAGAATGGCGCGGACAGCGTCCCCCGTCACGTGGCACTCCGCACCCAGGGCTTTCAGGGAGGCTGGAACTTGCGTGCCTTGCCACATCATCTCTACCTTGCCCTGAACGCTGGCGATCAAGTCTTCCACCGCTCCCACGCTGCGAAGTTCGCCATGATCGATGATAGCGACGCGGTCGCAGAGAGCCTCGGCGTCGGAGAGAATGTGAGTTGAGAAAAAAACCGTCTTGCCTTCCTGCTTGAGCTGCTCAATGAGGTTGCGAACTTCGCGTCGGCCGAGTGGGTCAAGTCCAGACATCGGCTCGTCGAGGAATACAAGCTTGGGGTCATGCAGAATCGCTTGCGCGATTCCGACGCGCTGCAACATGCCTTTGGAAAATTTGCGCAAGTGCAGGCCCTTGATGTCGGTGAGGCCCACGCGCGCCAGGACCGCCTCGATGCGGCGCTTGCGGTCCTGACCGGGAACACCGGAGAGTTGTCCGTAGTAGTCCAGCAATTCGTGAGCCGTGAGGTAATCGTAGAAGTAGGGCTGCTCAGGAAGAAAACCGATCTGCGCCTTGACTTCGGGATCGGTCCAACTCCGGCCAAGGATTCGTGCCGTTCCTGCAGTCGGAAACACGAGGCCCATGAGCAGTTTCAGCGTGGTGGTTTTGCCGGCACCGTTGGGGCCGAGAAAACCGAAAATCTCACCTTCTTCAACCTGGAGATGAAGAGGCAGCAAAGCGCGCTTGGGCCGTTTGCGCCAGAAGCCGACCAGGTAGGTTTTTTCCAGACCTAGAATCTCAATCGCAGACATAGCAAGGCAAAAAACGGGAGCATCGACTCGAAGAAATTATAAGCAATTGGCGGCAAACTTTGGACGGCTTGGTCGTTACTTCCGTTATGACGAAAGAGTTGAAGCCGCGGCGCTACACCGAGCCCTGATGCAGAGCCGCGAAGGAATGGTCTCACCGGCTACTGCATCGCAGTCAGCGCCTGGCAAGCCGCGTAGCTGGGGACAAGAGTAATGGTGCCTGCGGGCTGGAGACGAAGAACGGCGTCCTCGACCGAACAATAGGACCGCGTTCCAAATTGCGAACTGATCGGCGCACCAGTCGAATAAAACTGGTTGTTGATAAGGCTGCCGGCGCTAGCTGATCCCGTAACGTTGAAGTTATAGCCGCTCTTGCCGGCGCCTGCCCCGTTGGTCGCCAGGTTGTTGTCAATCAAGCAGCCCGTCGCGGGACTGGGCGTGCAAGGAGCGGCCCCGCCCAAAGCTGCCAGGGTGGCCGCAAAACCGATGGTTGGGTAAGCGCTGAAATAGGCAATTTCGCCAGTATTGATGGTCCGCACCGACGCAGCGGCCGATGAGTCGTTAGCCGACATGCGCGCACGCATCAGGTTCGGAATGGCGATCGCGGCAATGATTAAAATGATCGCAACTACGATCAGCAGTTCGATTAATGAGAAGCCTCGTTGTTTCATCGCGTTTGTTCCCGTCAGGGCCAGCGAATCCCGGAAAGCAACCCGTGCTTACCCCTGAATACAGTTGCACGTGAAGTTCCAAAAGGAAAATACAACTCCAATCTGACGCGCGAAAACAGCTTTGCTTTCAGCAAGGTTTTGCGATTACTCCAGTACCCCGTCGGATTCTCTAGGCTCACGCAGCCGCGAGTTTGACACTCTGAGTCAATTATGCAACTCCGCGGCAGTGGCAAGAATGCTTCTAGGAACAAAAAAGAGCAGCGGAGTTTCCTCCGCTGCTCCATGTCGTCTGGCTTACGCGACAGCTTAGTTGGCCATCGGCAACAGGGCCTGGCAAGCCGCATAGCTGGCCACCAGAGTGATGGTGCCGGCC
>Ga0187784_10003732_pt1 | contig 12318 bp, 14 predicted proteins | sample 1015_SJ02_MP15_2_FD_132964 | JGI IMG/M metagenome (GOLD analysis project Ga0187784, IMG submission 132964) | Tropical peat soil microbial communities from peatlands in Department of Meta, Colombia - 1015_SJ02_MP15_20_MG | ecosystem: Environmental > Terrestrial > Soil > Wetlands > Peat | place... | reverse complement strand
TCCGCCTAGAGATCGTACATATAGGTCAAAGCGAAGAAGCTAAAGCCGATCTCACTCAGCCCAGATCGGCACCACAGGGGGCGAATCGTACAAGCCCACTTTTTCGACAGCATCGACCCAAGGCGTCGTTGCGGCTGGAGAGAGCCGGCTTTTTTTCTGCGCACTTCCGATGGGCTGGTCGTGCTTAGGAACGCGCGGTTCCGACCCCAAGAGCCTGTCGGGCACTCCGCCAATCTATTTCGGGCGGTTGCGGCACAATTCCGCGACGAGTCGCGACCGCCCAATCTCCGTCATAATAGTGCGTGAGTATGTGATCGAAGCGGACCGTTTCGGCAACGCCCGGAAGGTCGTAAATGCGTCTGACGAATGTCAAGAGGCACGGATAGTCAACGAGGCGCTTTCTGCTCGCGCGAAAGAGTGGATTGTATACTGCATCAAACCGCACCAGTGGCGTGAACGCCAGGACGTCAGCGAGCGTGGCCCAGTCTCCAAGCAGAAAGTTGCGACCATCCGTCAGCTCACGCTCCAGCGTATCAAGAAAGTCGAACAGCGCGCCAGTAGTCGAGTCGTATTCGCTCTGATCACGGGCACCCGCTACCGAATAAACTCCTTTCGCAAGACAACGGGTAATCCGGACGTTCAAGGCATCAATTTCACGCCGAAGGGTCAATGGGTAGAGATCGACATGCCGGTTGCCACCAACCTCGTCGAACGCATCGTTCAACATCTCAGCGATTTCTAGAGATTCGTTACTGATAATCTGACGTTTCTCCTGATCCCAGAGAACTGGGACCGTCACCTTTCCGGTGTAATCAGAACTTGAGGCACGGTATGCCTCGTAAAGCCGAAGGAAGCCATTGCGTGCACCATCCGGCGTCGACAGCGGCGTATCGCCAAAGACCCAGCCATCCGGCGTATCCCAAAGCGGATGAAGCACGGAGAGGCCGACGACTTGTTCCAGGCGCTTTAGCGCGCGCACCACGATGACGCGGTGGGAAAATGGACAGGCATAGGAAACGTAGAGGTGATATCGCTTCCGTCGCGCAGGAAAGCCCGTCGACCCATCCGCTGTCACACGGTCGCGGAAGCTTCCGGCGTGGATCATTCGCCGTGCTTCGAGCTCGGGGACGGGAGCGGCATCTCCTTGCCAGATGCCATTGATCATGAGCTTCATCGCTACCACCGATTCCGTGTTTCACAAGCTGAGGACTTTTCGGCGCCCGTAGCGCAAGGCGAAACAGGCCGCTCGCCACCAAGCCAGAGCGAAAGGAGTGCGCCCAACGCGAGCAAGGCGACGTTGCAGCCAAGCGCGAGCATAAAGGCGTGTACATAGGCATCAACGTCCTGTCTTGTCGCAAGTACACTGTAGAACACACCACCAATGATTGCGACACCGAGCGCCGCTCCAATCTGAAAAGTCGAGATGATGATCCCCGAAGCGAGGCCCGCGTATCGTTGATCAATACCGCCAGTGACAGCCTTGATAACGGACGGCATCACCGTTCCGAAACCTAAACCGCCTGCAAACAGACCAATGTCGAGGCTCTCGGGAAGCACTTTGCCGACAGCGAGCATCACAGTGCCGAAACCGAACACCTGGAGCGCGAAGCCGACAGTCAGAGCACGCACCCCAAGGCGCTGCATGACGTGGGATGATGCAAGCGAACTGACGAAGAAACCTACCGCAAATGGAAGCGTAGCGAGGCCCGCCTCCAGCGGCGACTTGTGCAACCCGCCCTGCAGGTAGACCGCGAAGGTCAGATAGAACGATGAGAGCATGTAGAAGGCCAGGGCCATCACAAGTCCGATCACGTAACCGCTGTTGCGAAAGAGGAACAGGGCGACCAAGGGATCGCCGCCGCGCGCGGACAAGCGGGTTTCGAAGCGGAGGAAAGCGATGAGAGCGATCGGCGACGCGACGAGCATGGCCACAATCCACGTGGGCCATCGGGTCTCGCGCCCTTCGATCAATGGAAAGACGAGCAGGCCCAGTGTCAGCGACAGAAGGATGACGCCGCCAACATCGAGCTTCTGCGCCTGGGGCGCCCGCGAGTCGGAAAGAAAGAGCAGACCACCGATGAAGGCGGCAAGGCCAATCGGAACATTGATAAAAAAGATCGCCTGCCAGGCAAACCCGAAGGGATGGGACGAGACCAGCACGCCGCCCAGCACTTGGCCGCAGATGTTGGCCAAGCCGAAGGTAGCGCCATAGAACCCGAGCGCTCGCCCCTGCTCGGCCGCGGGAAACAGCACGCGTATCGAAGCGAGCACTTGCGGGGCCATCAATGTCGCCATCAGGCCCTGGAGGATCCGCCCGGCAACAAGAACGCCAGGTGACCATGCGCTGCCGCACAGTATGGAGGCGATCGTGAAGCCGGCAACGCCGAGCAAGAACAATCGCCGACGTCCAAACAAATCCCCGAGCCGCCCTCCGGGTTATCAGAAACACCGCGTAGGTCGCGGCGTAAGCGGAGATGACGAATTGCACTTCGCTCGAAGTCGCACCAAGGTCTTGGCGGATCGAGGGAAGCGCCAAATTGACAACGTTGAAATCGAGAATCGGGAGAAAGGCTCCCGTGAGTAGAACCGGCAGCGCAAGCCATCGCCGTGGAACGCCCGTCCGCGTATCGAGGTGTTCGGCGCGCGTTGGCTTGGCGGCGTGAAGATTCACGCCCATTCTCCTTCTCTGAAAATCTTGATGCTCGATTACGCGACGCGACTGATCAGATCGTCAGGTCGTGAAGTAGGGCAGGAAAAGCTCGTTAGCAGGGACGAGACGGTCCAACCCCTGGAAACTGAGGGTGGAGAAAATGAGAAACAGCATCGCTGCCACCGCCGCGATTATTACCAACCAGCCTAGCGCCGGCACCGCCGTTGGATGCGCGTCTGTGGCGTTGTGAAGAATCGGCCACATATAAGCCTCCATGGTTTTGAACTCGATGGCAGGCATCTAGGCTGTTTTTCTAAAAACAGCTATTATCCATTTATGCGAAGTGAATTTGCAAAAATGCACAGTGCGACGGACTGGAACGATCTGCGCCTTGTGTACGCCGTTGCAAAGGAGGGCACACTTTCCGGTGCTGCTCGCATGCTTGGCGTTACCCACTCGACGGTGTTCCGTCGGCTGGGAGCGATCGAACGGCAGATGGGTGTTCGGTTGTTTGAGCGTTTCCGGGATGGCTACGCGCCGACCCCGGCGGGCGAGGCGACAGCAGCGTTGGCCGCTCGCTTCACTGAAGACGTACTTTTGCTCGAACGCCAGATCTCAGGGCAGGATTTACGGCCGTCTGGAACGGTCCGGATTACGACAACGGATACTATCGCCACAATTCTGATACGGCACTTGGCGGCGCTGCGCTCTTCACACGGGAACATCGGGCTTGAACTAGTCGTATCGAATGCGATGGCGAATCTGACGCGGCGTGAAGCGGACATCGCGATCCGACCGACCCCGGAACCTCCTGAGACGCTGGTCGGGCGGCGCATCGCGGAAATCGCGCACGCGATCTACGGATCGCCCGAGTATTTGTCGCGCCATAGCAGCGCACCCCTGCCTGAGCATGATTGGATAGGACTGGATGATGCACTGGCCGGAACAGTCATCGGGCGGTGGATGCACGAAAGCGTCCCAGCGGCACGCGTGATCTGCCGCATCGATTCACTTCCTGCCCTCTGCGAGGCAGCCCGTGCCGGGCTGGGCCTAGCGGTGCTGCCTTGTTACCTCGGTGACACTGCGGATGGGCTGCGGCGTGCCGTGCAGAAGACGTTATCGGTGCCTCGCTCGGCTCTTTGGCTGCTCACGCATAACGACCTCAAGCGCACGGCCCGCATCCGCGCCGTCATGGATTTCTTGGCGACCGCCTTGGTTTCGGAACGCGCCCTCTTGGAGGGCAAGCGACCGGCCGACAGGACTTCCGCCAAATCGTCCCGCACGTGACCGCAGTCGCAGTTGGCACCGCGCGCAGTTTGGCGCACGAGTCGGATTGTTCGAAGTCGAACGCATAGCCGACATCGCTGGGGATTCATTCCTAGCGCTGAATGTCTACGGTCGCTGTTCTCGACGCGATCAGTGGACAACCGGACATGCGAAAAATGTGACAAAACCGCACTATTGACCCAGTGCGACCTCAAATGGTGATGCTCATATGGATGACTTCTCGGCCATCCGGAGTAGTTTCCTCACCTTCAACCGCATAGCCGAGCCGCTCATAGAGAGCGATATTCTGGGTCATCAGCTTATTTGTGTACAGCCGAAGCCGATTGCGCCCTATTGACCGAGCGACCTTGACAGCATGTGCCATCAAAGTTCGACCATAGCCTCTGCCAGTTTGATCAGGTTGAACAGCGAGATTCTCGACCACCAGGCACTCCGGCTCAATTATCATTTCGATTAGCGCTGTCAGACGCCCGTCTATAAACAGAAGATCGACGACGTGTTTGCGTACGGCCTGATCGTAGTCAGCCGTCATTGGCTTGGGTTCGCGGCCAATAATCGGCACCCACTTGGCGTACGCGGAGCGCACCAAGGCGCGAATCGCTGTAGCATCTTCAGGTGTTGCGCGGCGGACGTAATCTGACATGTTAATCGTGGGCCGTGGGCGTGTCCCGCTGGCTGCTCTAACGACGAAACACTACCCCAAATGCGTAACAAGACGGAGAGACGCGCCGACTGCCCGAAGAGCCTCGACCAGTGGCCGGCCTCCAACGCCGAGCTGAAGGCACTCAGCCGCAGCCGTGAATGCCACTGACGGTGCAATCGGCGCATGTCGGTTATGGCACCGAGCGTAGCTTCGCGCACGATTCGGATTGTTCGAAGTTGAACGCATAACCGACATCGCTGGGGATTTCGTCCTATCCTGAAAATTTTTGCGGTCGCTATTCTCGACGCGATCGGTGGACAACCGGACACGCGAAAAATGTGGCAAAATCGCGTGATTGACCCCTTTCGACACTTGGCGGCTGGTTTTTGCTGCAGTGCACCACGCCTCTTCTCCAGCGCGACGTCAGCACTTGGCCCACTCACGTTATCGCCGTGTGCACGGCGCACGCCCTCTCGTCGCGCGATGCTGTGGCTTACCTCGCCCATCAGCAAACGCACTCTGTCGCGGTTGATTGCCGAAAGGAGGATCGCCTGCGAAGCCGCCCCGAAGCCGCACAAGACCCTTGTCGAACGAATTTGCTTCGATTTATTATTAGCAGCGTGATCGGCCTCTTAGCGAGCCGCTCCCTCGGGTAAGAAAAAAGGAAACGACCATGGCCTGGACCACTCCTATCCTTGTTGAGATCTGCATCGGCCTCGAGATCAACGGCTATCTGCCGGCCGAGTTCTGATCCGCAGCTTGATCTGCTACAGTCCCCGTGAATGGGGCGCCTGACCGCCATCGTACTCGGCGCCGCGGCAGGCGGGGGCGTTCCGCAATGGAATTGTCAGTGTCCGGTCTGCCGCCTCGCCTGGGCGGGCGACAGGCGGGCAAAGCTGCGTACACAAGCAAGCCTTGCCGTCTCGGTCGACGGTGATCGCTGGATTTTGCTCAACGCTTCGCCGGACCTGCGTGCGCAGCTATTGGCGACCCCGGCGCTGCAACCGCGGCCCGGCGCCCGCGGAAGTCCAATTACCGCCGTGGTCCTGACTGGTGCGGAAGTTGATCAGGTTGCCGGACTGCTGACGCTGCGCGAACGCCAAGCATTCACCGTGTTTGCCACCGCCGACACGCTCGCGGTGCTTGCCTCGAATCCAATCTTCGGGGTGCTGGCTGCCGAGCTAGTAACGCGCGAGACCGTAGCGCAAGGCGAAAGCTTTTCCCTGCCGGGCGGCCTGAATGCTGAGCTGTTCGCTGTTCCCGGCAAGGTGGCGCTCTATCTCGAAGGCGACGATCCCGCGCTTGCCGCCGAGACCGGCGCCAATGTCGGCGTCGAACTTATCTATGGAGCGCGGCGGCTGGCTTACGTGCCCGGCGCAGCGGGAATGACACCGGGCATGCGCGCGCGGTTGGCGCGCGCCGACGTCGTGCTGTTCGACGGCACATTGTTTGTGGACGACGAAATGATCTTGACCGGCACCGGCAGCAAAACCAGCCGGCGCATGGGCCACATGCCGGTCGACGGCCAAGACGGCGCGCTCGCCGCGCTCGCCGGCCTGCCCGGCCGCCGCATTTTGACTCACATCAACAACACCAACCCGATCCTTATCGAGGGGTCCGTCGAACGGCGCAAAGTCGAGGACGCGGGGATCGAGATCGCGGAAGACGGGATGGAGATTGTGCTGTGAGGACGCTGAGCGCGGAAGAGCTCGAAGGGCAGCTGCGCGATATCGGCGCGCGGCGCTATCATCGGCTGCATCCGTTCCACAAGCTTCTGCACGGCGGCGACTGCGACAAGGGCCAGGTCCAGGCTTGGGCGCTAAACCGCTATTATTATCAGGCGATGATCCCGGTGAAGGATGCGAGCCTGATCGCCCGCTGCGACGATCCGGCGATCCGCCGCGAATGGCGCAGCCGCCTGGTCGATCACGATGGCGCGCGCGAGGGCGAAGGCGGCATTGCCCGCTGGCTCAAGCTCACCGACGGGTTGGGCCTCGACCGCGAATATGTCGTGTCGTTGCGGGGCATACTACCGGCGACGCGCTTCGCCGTTGACGCTTATGTGCATTTCGTGCGCGAAAAACCCCTGCTCGAGGCGATCGCCTCGTCGCTGACGGAATTGTTCTCGCCGCAGATCATCGGCGAGCGCATCCAGGGTATGCTGAAAGGCTACGATTTCGTGACGGAGGAAACGTTGGCTTATTTCTCGCAACGTCCGCCGCAGGCCGAACGCGACGCCCGTTTTGCCCTCGAATACGTCAAACAAAACGCGCGCACGCTGGAGGCACAGCAGAGCGTGCTTACCGCGCTCGAATTCAAATGCGATGTTCTGTGGGCGATGCTCGACGCGCTGTACCACGCTTATGTCGCGCCGAAGCAGGTTCCGCCCGGTGCGTTCATCCCGCAAAACTAGGAGCCGCTGTGAACCAGACGACGCCTGCGATCGCCGCCGATGCGCTGCCGCGCCTGCCGCACGGCGTTCGGCTTGTCCACAACCAGGCGCAGGGTGGCTGGGTGCTGCTCGCTCCCGAGCGGGTTTTCAAGGCCGACAATATCGCCGCCGAGGTCATAAAACGCTGCACAGGCGACGCAACCTTCGCATCCATCGTTGACGATCTGGCGAAAACCTTCGCGGCGCCGCGCGAGCGCGTCCTGGTCGACGTCACGGTCTTGCTGCGGGGCCTTGCTGATAAAAGACTCCTGCAATTGTGATACAGTTCATCAGGTGTCATTCCGGAGACCGCGGAGCGGTTGTCCAGGATCCGCAACCGCAGACCGAGCATCGCCGATTGTGGTTATGGATCCCGGCGCCTCGCGACGCCCTCCGGCATGGGGTTGCCATTCTGAAAAGTGCGGGTATCAAGTGACGTTGTCCAGTCCCTCGATCCTCAGCCCTCTCGGCCTTCTGGCCGAACTAACGCACCGCTGTCCGCTGGGCTGTCCTTATTGCTCAAACCCGCTAGCGCTCGATCCGCGAGCTGACGAGCTCGACACGCAATCCTGGGCGCGAGTATTCGCCGAGGCCGCAGCGCTCGGTGTGCTGCAGGTGCATCTGTCGGGCGGCGAGCCGGGCGCGCGGCGCGACCTCCCAGCAATCACGGCGGCAGCGCATTCGGCCGGCCTTTACACCAATCTGATCACATCGGCGGTCGGTATTACCGCGAAAACGTTGCAGCGGCTCACGGAGGCTGGCCTCGATCACGTGCAGATCTCGATCCAGGACAGCGAGCCCTCTTCCGCCGACCGCATCGCCGGCTACGAGGGTGCATTCGCGCGCAAGCGGGCGCTCGCCGCTGACGTCGTTAAGCGGAAAATTCCGCTGACGGTCAACGCCGTGATTCATCGCGCCAACATCGACCGCATCGGGGATATGGTAGCGCTGGCGCTGGCGCTCGGCGCCAGCCGGGTCGAGATCGCGCATGCGCAATATTACGGCTGGGCACTGAAGAACCGCGCCGCGCTGATGCCGAGCGCCGAACAGGTCAAGCGCGCAGCCGCCGCGGTCGAAGAACTGCGCCGGCGGCACCATGGCGAGATCGTCATCGATGCGGTCGTACCCGATTATTACGCGCGGTTGCCGAAGCCATGCGTCGGCGGCTGGGGACGACGCTCGCTCAATGTGACACCGGCCGGCAAGGTGTTGCCCTGCCACGCTGCCGAAACGATACCCGGCCTCGAATTCTGGTCGGTGCGCGAGCATTCGCTCGCTGATATCTGGACCAATTCGCCGGCCTTCAACGCCTTTCGTGGCACCGACTGGATGCAGGAGCCGTGCCGGAGCTGCGCGCGGCGCGACATCGATTTCGGCGGCTGCCGTTGTCAGGCGTTCGCGCTGACCGGCGACGCGCGCGCGACCGACCCGGTCTGCCATCTTGCGCCGGGCCACGACGAAGTCGCCGTGCTTGCGGCGGTGCAGGACGACGCGCCTTACGCCTACCGGCGGATGTAACCGCGCAACTTCGAGCGAGTCTCGGCAGGAGCGAGTGTTCGCCAGCTTGACAGTTTCGTGAAGTAACGTACCCTCATCCGGCTAGTGTTAGTCGCTGCACAAAGCGACGTCCTGATCGGCGAAAAGACCGTCACGGGACGCAAAAGGGAGGGTACCGACGCCGGTTCGAGGTGACCGAGCGTGATTCCACGTTTCTGATCTTGAGCGCGCGGACCCAAATACGCGGTCGCGTCATGAGACCGACGTCGCAACTTGCAGCCGGGCGGAGGATTTCACGTCCGCAGTTGCAATCGGCGCGACCGGTTATGACCGACCAGAGGGAAGTCTCTCACGGGAGGAGAAGACAATGAGTCATGTAGCGAAGTCGAAACTGGGCGTAACGGCGATGGTCGCCGCCACCGCGGCAGTTGCGGTCGCAGGATTGCTGTTTGCATCCGGTGCCCGCACCGAGGAACTCAAGCACTACGATTCCAACAACCCGAACTTCTGGCTGCATCCGCCGGATGACTGGTTCATGGGCGACGAGACGGAAGAGCTGAAGGGGACCAACTATCTGAACACCCTGCCGCCACCGACTGGTTTCACCAAAGAAGAAATCGAGGCCAAACTTAAGAACATCAAGCTGGCGCCCGGCTTCAAGATCGAGCTGTGGGCGAGTGGCGTTTCCGATGCGCGGCAAATGGCGTGGGGCGACAAGGGTACCCTATTCGTCGGCTCGCTATTCCTCGGCGACGGCACCGTCCACGCCATCGTCGATGAGGGCGGCAAAAAGACGGTCAAGACCATCCTCAAGGGCCTGAATCAACCGAGCGGCATCGCATACCGGGACGGCGCGCTCTACGTTGCCGCCGTCGACAAGATCTACAAATACGACAACGCCGAGGCAAACCTCGACCACATGCCGCAGCCGACGATCGTCTATGACGATCTGCCGCATTACGTTCCGCATGGCTGGAAATATCTGGCATTCGACAGGAATGGCTGGCTTTACGTCGACGTCGGGGCGCCGTGCAACGAGTGCCTGCCGCCGACATCGGCGGCCCAGGTCAGGCACATCAATCCGGCGAATGGTCTTGCGGAACTCGCCGCGCTCGGGGTCCGTAACAGCGTCGGCGGCGACGTCGATCCGCGCACCGGCGACTACTGGTTCGCCGAGAATGCGCGCGATTGGCTCGGCGAGGACATCCCGAGCGACAAGCTGAACCACATCTCGCGCCTCGGTGAGCATTTCGGCTATCCCTACTGCCACCAGGGCGACATTCCGGATCCGAAATTCGCCATGAGACACAAGTGCTCGGAATTCACTCCGCCGGTCCTTAACCTCGGTCCGCACGTAGCTGCGCTAGGGATGAAATTCTACACTGGAGATCAATTCCCGGCGGACTACAAGAACAGCATCATCATAGCCGAGCACGGCTCGTGGAACCGGCACAAGTACCTTGGGGGACGGCTCGTGCGCGTCACGGTCGATGCGGAAGGCAAGAACGCGAAAGAGGACGTGTTGGCCACCGGTTGGATCGGGCCCGACAACAAGTATCTCGGCCGGCCCAACGATGTGCTGGTGGCGAAAGACGGCTCGCTGCTGGTGGCAGATGATTACAACGGCGCCATCTACCGGATCAGCTACAGCAAGTGATCAGCTCTCATGATCGCTTCGTGCTGATCATCGTTTGATCCCTGCGGGTCCAAGCTGCAGACTTCCAGCTTGGACCCATCGGAGCAAGAGTCGGCGCCGTACGCGTCGAGTGTCGGGCTTTGCGCTTACATGACACAGGTTCCGATTTTCCTGCTCGCTTTGACGCTGCTCGGCCTGCTGGTTGATTCCCGGCACGCCTCGGCCGCTGATTTGGTGGCCGGGAAAGCGACTGCGAAAGGCTGCGCAGGCTGTCACGGCGAGGATGGCATCTCGCACATGCCGCTCACCCCGTCGCTCGCCGGCGAGCCCGACGATTTTACGCAATGGCAGCTCATGTTTTTTCGCGGTGGCAGCCGCAAGAGCGAGGTGATGGCACCGATTGCTGAGGCGTTGAGCAACGAAGAAATCCGCAATCTCGGCGCTTACTACGCTTCGCTGCCGCCGCCCAAGGCGGCGCCGGGTTTAGCACTCGACCCGCTCACGCAGACCGGTGCAAAGCTTGCCCTGCAGCACCGCTGCAAGGCGTGTCATTCCGACGACTATTCCGGCATCGGGCCCGCCGCGCGCCTTGCCGGCCAACGCGAGGATGTCCTGCTCAAGGCGCTGCGTGACTTCAAATCCGGCACGCGCCCTGGCTCGGGTGTCGCCTCAATGGCGGACGTGGTGTATGGCCTTAGCGACGACGAGATGCGTGCGCTTGCGCATTATATGGCGATGCAACCTTGACGCGCCTGGGCCGCAGTTTCGGGATCGCACCTACTCGGCGCGTCGCCTCAGGAGCCGGATCGGCACGCCCGTCTTCGTCGGATCGGCCTTGATGATCAACGCGCCGTCGCCGCTAATCCCATCGGCCATACAGATTGGCACAGGGAGGGGGTTGTTGGCGCGCCCGAAGAGATTCAAACTCCTGACCCCCAGATTCGTAATCAAATACCAACTCTCGGAATTCTCCGACTCGTCACCGTGGGCGACCTGCAAGGACTAGACATCAAATCTTCGTTTGATTTCATAGGGATGGTCGTGCGCTGTTAATACGGCCAAGGCCACCGAAGGAGTCAGTCAACGGGAGGGTTTCCAATGAGCGACAGGATAAAAATAAAAAGATTTTTGGGATGGCTCTTAACTTTAGTATTCTTTGTCAATTATTCGGGTTTCTCTGCATACGCGCAGGCGCCGCAGCCTGTGCAGCGGGAAGACAGCCGAACCGGTGAGAACGCTACCTCAAACGGCAGCGACTTCGGGCACACCGACTACCGCCGCATAAAGCGTGATGCCCTTGTTGGCTATGACGACTATCGAAAGACCAATGATATCTCTCAACCCGGCGCGCCAAGGGCGCCGGCTGAGACACCGGCGGCGCAAGCCGCATTCCTTTGGCTGTTCGATTGGAAGAAGGTCGATGGTTATGCCATCGCGACGTTTGCGATTGAGAACACGGCTGATCGGCTGATTTTGTCATCGACATTGGAATGTAGATTTAGCGGACCCCTGGTGGGCAGCCACCAGTTGCCAAGCGTGTACGGCCACAGCGTCATTCGCGCCCATCAAACGCGCAGCTTCGGTCCCGTTAACCTCGGCCTTGTAGCCGACGCCACAGCGGTCAACTGCCTTCTCGGGAACATCGAATGGGGCGAACCGACGAAATAAGCTTCCCGGAGAATTCTCGTTCGGGCGTTTCGTTCATGCGCCCGACGCGCTTACTGCGACCTCGGCGACGCTCGCGCCGGGCGCCAAGCTCTCCTCGACGATCCTTGCCTTCTCAGCCGATGTCCATCGTCGCCAACGCTCCCGACCCGGCAAAACCGTCACCGCGCTCATATGTGCCCATTGATTGGCAAATTAATGGGCAAACAATCTCACCCGCGGATCACAAACAGTAGGCGGCGCCTATCGGACGGTTACCCCCAGCTATGCTTTGTTGCACTGCATATGGCGGAAAGTGGCACGAAGCGACGCGACGGATGACGGTCCCAATCGACGCTATCGAGGGTAAAGCCGACCTGGGCGGATAGGGCGTAAAGCGGCGCTCGTGTCGAGTCGCGCGGAGGAATTTCACCTCCGCGCGCTCCCAGAACCGTGCATGAACCTCTCGATTCACACGGCTCCCGATGTTCGGCCGTTGCCATAACATAGCTGCCAATGAGCGAAGAGCG
>Ga0187784_10003731_pt1 | contig 12319 bp, 12 predicted proteins | sample 1015_SJ02_MP15_2_FD_132964 | JGI IMG/M metagenome (GOLD analysis project Ga0187784, IMG submission 132964) | Tropical peat soil microbial communities from peatlands in Department of Meta, Colombia - 1015_SJ02_MP15_20_MG | ecosystem: Environmental > Terrestrial > Soil > Wetlands > Peat | place... | reverse complement strand
CTTGGTGGCCGCATCGAGATCGATCGTGTCGACCCCTATTCCGTAGCGGGCAATGATCTTGCAGCGGGGCATGCGCGCGATTACGTCAGCCGTGATGGGCCCGGCATAGGTGTTAAGGAGTGCGTCGCAGTCTCCGATATAGGGCAGGAATTCTTCCGGCGTCGTGGTCTTGAGCGGGACAAGCTCGGCGAGTCCTTCGAGCGTTTTTCTCTCGACGTCGAGTGACTCCCACACGTAATCGGTGAGCACGACCTTCGCGTTCGCCACTTCCGGGCCCCCTTTTGCTATCCGATCTTTCGCGGTAGGTTGTCGATGCAATTCATCGACGACCGCAAGCTTCGGCTGGTACCGAGACCGGCAATGCCTCGCCGGCCTCGGCGTTGCACCATTATGCTGCGGCGCTGCGGGGAACAACGCTGCGCGCAATCTCGCGGAATTCGGCCTCGGTCAACAGTTTCTTCGTCTGTAGTGCACGGCTCTTGACTGCCGCTAATATCTTCAGCGCATCCTGCTCGGATACCTGCATGCCGATTTGCTCAAGCCATAGATAGACCGAATCAATACCGCTGCCTTTGCCCATCACCACCTTTGCCGGCGGTTGCCCGACGAGATTCCACCGGAACGGAAACACTTCGGTTGCGAACTTCTCGCCGCAATTCCTCCACCAGCTGGCGATGATTCCCGACTGGATCTGATAGAGCGAACTACCGACGATTGGCTTGTTGGTGGGCACGACGACGCCGGTCAGTTGCTGCACGAGGTTGGCGAGCGAAGTCAATTTGCTGTAGTCAAGTCCGACATCGACGCCGTACATTGTCAGCAAGGCCATAACGGTTTCTTCCATTGGCGTATTGCCGGACCGCTCGCCGATACCCAGCACGGTCGTGTGCATGACCTCGACCCCTTCGGCGAGCGCCATGATGGTGTTCGCCACGCCCATGCCGAAGTCCTGATGGAAGTGCGCCTCGAGGCGCTTGTTGATGCGGGATTTAACCTGACGCACGAAGTACCGCATGGCGTGAGGCGAGACGACCCCGAACGTGTCGACCAAGGCCAGCGCGTCCATGTGCCCTTCCTTGCCGACCCGCTCGATCAAATCCAGCACCCATTTCATTTCGGCACGCGAGAAATCGATCGGGAAGAAAACGACTTCGAGTCCGTTGTCATGTGCAAACTTGGTGGATTCGATCGAGGTTTCGATCGCCTTCTCCATTGGCCAGCGATAGCCGAGCTCGACAAGATGTTTGCTCGACGGGATTTCCATTACCACGCCGTGAACGCCGGTATCGATCGCGCGCTGAACATCGTCTTTCATGCAGCGTGCGAACACGAAAATCTGCGGTCCGAGATTGCGTTTGACAATTTCTTTTATGGCCTCGTTGTCCGCCGGGGAAACGATCGGCATGCCAGCCTCGATGCGGTGCACGCCGGCCTCGGCCAATGCTTCGGCGATCCGAATCTTCTCGTCCTTGGTTAGAATGACGCCGGTTTGCTGTTCGCCGTCCCGTAGGCTGACGTCGTGAACCTTGACGTTCTTGGCAAAGTTGAAATCCCTCCGGACTTCGTCAGCGTAGTTCCATTCGCTCACGAACCAATTATCGGTTTTCCAAGGCTGCTGTGCCATTGCATGCTCCCTTTGGCACCGATCCCGTCGGCGCCCATAGTCATGTTAAGCTTGTTTCATGTAGGGCGCGGCTGGTCATTGACGTAAATCAAAGCCAGCCGGATGCGATCGTGATTGCCTTCGTTCGTTTGCCAGCGCCTTAGCTTATCGTCGAGGACGGCGCAGCAATGTGACGAATACTTCGGCAACAAAGCCGTCGGCATCGACCGCTGGCCGCAACTGGAGGAGCCCTTCACTTGGCGAGTGTTCCGGCCTGTAGAGGGCCGAATGCGACGGTCGCCATCACCATCAAGGACCCTCTGACATGCGGCTGTAGCAGCCGCACATGACGGTCCGCCCAAGCAAATGGAGCGAAAGATGAAAAGCCGCTTTACTGGCAATATCAGTGAACAAAGGGACGCTGATGGGACTAGTGCACTGTGTTCTGATCGACTGTCACGGCGCCGTCTGTTGCAAGCGGTCGCAACCGGAACTGGCCTCGGCGTTCTGTCCATTGGCGGTGCGACGATTCTGCAACAAGGAACCGCGCTCGGGGCCGAGCCTGATCAGCCGACCGACATCAAGGTGGGCATCCTGCTTCCGCTCACCGGTACATTCGCGGCGGTGGCGCAAACGCAAAAGCAGGGCGCGCAACTGGCGATCGACGTCGTCAATAAGCGCGGCGGACTTAACATGCCGTGGGGTAAGGTCAAGGTGGAAGGGATCACCGACGACGATGAAGCCACCCTCGACGTCGGCGTCCGGCGTTTCCGTTACATGGTCTCCCAGGGCGTCAAGGGCGTCGGCGGTCAGACCTGGGCGCCGCTCGCCTATGCGATCAACGCCATCGTTTCCAAGGAGCCGTTGCCGTACTTCCCGGTGTGCGTCATGGCAAAGGACGCCTTTGCAAAAGGCAAAGTCGGAGAATCCACTTTTGCCGCCGCCTACAGTCCCTGGACGGTCGGATACATGGCCGGAGAATCGGCCATCAAAACTCTAGGAAAGAAACGAATTTATTTCCTGGCACGCGCCGACAGCTGGGGCTGGGACATGCGCGACGGCGTGTACGCGGCCGCCAAAGAATACGGCGCGGAGATCGCCGGCTATGACGAGGTCTCGCTGGGCACCAGCGACTTCACAACCGTCCTGCAGAAGGTTCGTGCCGCGAAGCCTGATGTCTTCATCTCCGCGCAATTCGGCGCTGACGCCGTTGCTCTGCTAAAACAGGTGCAACAGATGGGTCTTGGCAATGAGATGACTATCTTCAACGCGTTCATCACCAACGTCGTCGCACAAGGAATCCCGCCCGAAGCGCTCAAGAACGTTTACGCAATGCATTTTTTCTACTACGACATGAGTGGGTTCCCGGACCCGGCCGTGGTCAAGAGCGCGCAAGAATTTACCGACCTGTTCCGGGCGCAATATCAAACGCCTCCCGATTCCTATGCGGCGATAGCGTATATCGCCTATATGGAAATGTTCAGGGGGTTCGAAGCGGCCAAATCCTTCGATCCGGAAAAGGTGTCGGCGGCCCTGTTGGCGAACAACGGTGCGTTCGATAGCATTAAGGGGCCTGCCAGATGGCGTGAGGACCACTCGGCCGTCTACAAGTATGCCGCTCTATTGGTGAAAGGCAAAGGCCCCGGCGAACAGAGGAACCCGTGGGATCTGTTCACGGTCATGGGTTCGCTAGGCGGCGATGCGGTGATGCCGACGCTTCAGTCTCTCGGCTATTGAGGCGGTCTTCGGCGCGCGCCTCTCGCTCGGGTGCGCGCCGGCTTTTGAGCAGGAGTTTCCTTAAACGCATTCGGAGGTAGGTCATCCTGTGAGCGCGGGATGGGGGTTGAACGTGAATGCCGAAAACCGCGCTGAAATCATCAGCACACGGGCTGTTACCAAGCGTTTCGGCGGATTGGTCGCTGTCGATCGCGTCAATTATGTTCTGCGAGAGAATGAAGTGGCCGGCATCATCGGCTCGAACGGCGCCGGCAAGAGTGTGTTTTTCAATCTTCTGACGGGATATTGCCGCCCCGACGCGGGAGCCGTCTTTTACCAGGGAGAAGACGTTACGCATCGTACGCCGCAGGAGCGGGTCGCCAGAGGAATGATGCGTACGTTTCAGCTGACGTCGACTTTTGACAATCTCAGCGTAGCCGACAACCTGGTCCTTTCTTTCTTCCGAGCGCACCGCAAGCATTCTCTGCTGCACCTGTTCTTCAACACTTGCAAAGGCCAGCGCGGCGAGGAAAAGATCGCCGAAATCCTCGAGACCTTCGACTTGCAGGACGTGCGCGGTCGGCAAGTCAAAAATCTGAGCCTGGGCGAAAAGCGCCTCCTGGAGATTGCCATGGCGCTCTTGGCCGAGCCCAAGGTGCTGATGTTCGACGAGCCGCTCGCCGGGCTCGCAGAGTCTGAGATCCAAAGGGTCCTTGCAGTGCTGCGCACGCGCGTGGGCCGGCAGGCGATGCTGATCGTCGAGCACAAGATCTCTCACATACAGGACTTCGTGCAGCGGCTGACCGTCATGCACGAGGGCCGCGTGATTGCCGACGGCGGGGTTGACGAATGCCTACGCCATCCCGAAGTGCGAAGAAGCTACTGGCAGATCGAGGTCCCTGCCGCTCCAGCCGGAGCCGCTGTTTCATGATCGCCGGCGAAAACATCCTGACGGTCGCGGGGCTCAACGTCGCCTACGGCGAATCGAAGGTTCTTTTTGACGTTAACATGAAGGTGCGGCCGTACGAGGTCGTCGCCTGCGTCGGCCGCAACGGCGCCGGCAAGACCACTTTGCTGAAAACCATTGCAGGCTTCGTGAAACCGGCATCCGGCACTGTCACCTCCGACTCGACCAGCCTAGTGGGCATGACTGCGTTCCGCATCGCTGGAGCCGGAATCAAATACGTGCCGCAGGACAAGAAAGTGTTTTCCGACCTTACCGTGAGAGAGAACCTCGAGCTGGGAAGCTATGCAACCAACGACTATGATTGGAGCCAAGTCATCAATTACTTTCCCAAACTTAAGCAGCTTATGGATCGCAAGGCGGCATATCTCAGCGGCGGCGAGCGGCAGATGCTGATGATCGGCCAATCGATCCTGGGCAGCCCCAAACTGCTGCTGGTAGACGAGCCCACCGAAGGCTTGGCCCCGAGCATTGTGGCGCACCTGCAGGACGTTTTCTTGGAATTGAGGAAGAAGACCGCGTTGGTGCTTGTCGAGCAGAACTTGCCCGTGGTGTGCGCGATATCTGACCGGGTGTACGCCTTAAGCGAAGGACGCATCGTGACCGAACTGGTGGATCGCCAATCGATCAGGGCCGAGGTCTGCGAGCAATACCTCTAATGGCATGCAGAGAAACGGCTTCTGAAGAGTGAAAGGCAGCCGCTCGGTCGGGTCATGGAAATAAGGATGAACACCGGAGCTCGGCGATGAAAGTTTTGCGATGGTGGTGGGGCTTGTTGCTGGCTTTCGCAGCGCTGGCTTTGGTCCGAATATTTCTGCCGCTGCCTTTTGCCAACGAGATCGTAATCTTCTCCATTTACGCGATGGCCTGCAACTTCCTGCTCGGCCGGGTCGGCTTCATATCGTTCGGCCAGCCGGCTTATCTCGCGGTCGGCGCCTATGGTGCCGGTTTTTATCTGTTCTATTTTGGCGCCAATCCATATGTGGGAATCCTGCTTGGCATCGTTGCGGGGATTATCGTGTCGCTTGCCGTCGGTCCGCTCTTCGTCAGATTGCGCAGTGACTACTTCGCCTTGGTGAATCTGGCATTGTCAGTAATCGTCTTCTATCTCATGCAAAAGGTCTTGGCGGGCATTACTCATGGCGACAACGGGCTTTGGTTCCTAACGAGCATCGCATCCACTCCGGTCCTTGACCTGTCCAGGCCGGACCATTTCTTTATCTTTGCCTTCTTAGTCGCCTTCGCCATCTGGGCATTCTACAAATATGTCGACGATTCGATTTTTGGCGCTTGCTGCCTCGCCACCAAGGTCAACGAGGATAAGCTTACCTTTCTCGGCTACAGCAATTACAGCATCCGGTTAGCTGCCTTCGTCATCGCCAACACGACGGCCGCCCTGGCCGGGGCGATGTACGCTGTCTATTTAGGTTTTGTGAGCCCGGAGATCACAAGCACAGCGCATGCTCCGGAGCCGGTGGTCGTGACGATTCTGGGGGGAGTCGGCACGCTGTATGGGCCGATCGTCGGCTCGCTCGTCTATATCGGCATGAAAGACCTGATCAGCAGAGTTGTCGGCAACTGGGAGCTGATCATCGGCTTCGGACTGGTGTTCATCATGCTGGCCGGCGAGAAAGGCATCTGCGGCACGCTTGAGCCGCTCTTCAAGAAAGCACTCTCCCGCGCGGCTGCACCTGGTGCTTCCGCCGGCGTTGGAGGGAAGACGACATGATCGACACGCAGCTGCTCATCTCCGGCGTCCTATTCGGCTTGAGCCTGGGAAGCATCTTTTTCCTGATGGCGATCGGGCTCTCCCTTTGTTTTGGGCTCATGCGCATTATCAGCCTTGACCAACTGCTTTATTACTCCATCGGCGCGTACATCACCTATACGATCAGTTTAACCACAGGCAACTTGTGGCTTGGCGCGATCGGCGGGATGGCGGCCGGAGCGGCCGCAGGCCTCATCGCGGAACGGCTAATTTACCTGCGGATATACGAACGTGACATCACCTTCACCATGATCACATCCTTTGGCATTCTGATCGGCGGTGTCGGTATCATCAAATATTTTTGGGGGCTGGTGCCGCGTCCGGTAGAGGTTCCCATCACTGCCCAGATCAATCTGCTTGGCACCGAAATTCCGGTCTACCGTCTGATCATCATCGTTGTGGCGGCGCTTGTCTATGTCGGCATCTGGATGTTCCTGAACCGAACAATCATCGGCAAGGCGATGCGGGCCGGCATCGAGAACGTCGAGCACGTCGAGGGTCTCGGCATCAACGTCTACCGGCTCTTTACTATCGCGTTCGTCATCGCCGGGGGCCTTTCCGGGCTCGCCGGTGGGCTGTATGCGCCGCTTATCATGGTGGATCCGAATATGGGGCTCGACGTGTTGGCGTTCGTTTTCATGATCGTAATCATCGGGGGTCTGGGAAGCATCAAAGGAACTCTCGTTTCCAGCTTCCTGATTGGCCAAGTCATTTCGCTCGGCGCCCTGATCTATGCGCCGCTCGCGCAGATGGCGCCTTTTGCCATTATGCTACTGATCCTGCTGGTCAAGCCGACCGGCCTGTTCGGCAGTCCGTTGCTGAAACGATAGGAGGTAGGAGACCGCCGCAGCGACATGACAGCTATTATTGGACGGCTGGGCGCGAGCTCAAATCTTTTAGCGAGAAATTGCATCAGGGGGCGGGTATCTGCCTGCGTTCATCGGTCCGCTTCGCCTTGATCGCAGCGAGGACTTTTTCGGCCGTGGCCGGCAGCGAGGTGATGCGCACTCCGACCGCGTCATGAATGGCGTTGAGGATGGCGGGCGCTGTCGGCACGAGGCTCGGCTCGCCAACGCCCTTGGCGCCGAATGGTCCGGTCGGGTCGTAGTTTTGCACGATGTCGACATCGATCTCCGGCATATCGAGGGCCGTCGGTACGATGTAGTTGGTGAGATTGGGATTGATTTGCCGGCCGGCACCGTCAAACAACATTTCCTCTTGCAGCGCGAAGCCGATTCCCATGGAGATGCCACCTTCGATCTGTCCCTCGACCAGCATGGGATTGATCGGCGTGCCGCAATCGTGAGCGGCGGCGATACGCAGCACCTCCACTTCGCCGGTCTCGTCATCCACTTCGACTTCGGCGATCTGGGTCGCGGACACATAGGTGCTGAACGGCTTGCCCTGACCGCTCTCTGGGTCGAGCGCCACGGTCGGCGGGTTCCAGGATGCGCTGCTGATGAGCGGCTGCCCCAGAGTGGTTTGCGCGCGCTTACAGACTTCGCCGATCGGCACGCTGCAGCGCGGAAAGCCCTTGACCTGAATTGTCCGATCGCGGGCTTCGAGCTGGTTCGCCGCAACACGGAGCACCTGCGCGGCGACCTCGAACAAGATTGATTTAACGTTGTCGGCGGCGAGCCGGATGGCGTTGCCGGTCACGTAGGTCGTGCGGCTGGCGATAGCGCCGGTATCCATGGGTGTCGTATCGGTATCTGCCGATACCACGTAGACGTCGTCGGTCGCGATACCAAGCGCGTCGGCGGCGATCTGGCCAAGCACCGCAAGCGATCCTTGGCCGGTCTCCACCGTTCCGGTCAGCACAAGAGCGGTGCCATCCTCGTTCATCTTCACGACGGCCGCGCTCGGATTGGCCGCCACGGTAAACCCGATCGGGTACCACATGCAGGCTATGCCGCGTCCCCGCCGCTTCATGACTGAATCTCCCAGCCGAAGCGCTCGGCCGCCTTCAGCAGCGTTTGCTTCACGGCGACGCTGTGCAGCACTTGCCCTGTCGGCGTCTGCGAACCTTCCTCGAAGGCGTTGCGCAGGCGGAATTCGAGCGGATCGATGCCAAGCGCGGTCGCAATGTCGTCCATGTGGGATTCATAGGCGAAGCAGGTTTGCGGCGCGCCGAATCCGCGCATCGCACCGGTCATGGTCTTGTTCGTGTAGACCGCGATCGCCTCGGAACGGACGTTATCGATCTTGTAGGGACCGGCCGCCAGGATGCAGGACTTGCTGAGCGTAGTCTCGCTCCACGAGCAATAGGCCCCGCCATCGAGCACGAGCCGCGCGGTGCGCGCAAGAATGCGGCCGTCCTTCGTGACGCCGGTCTTGTAATCCATGATGAACGGATGGCGCGCCGTGCTGGCAATGAACTCCTCACCACGGGTTAAGATCCCTTTCACCGGCCGGCCGGCTTTTTTCGATAGCAGCGCGAGCGCGGGCTCCTGGCTGATCTCGTTCTTGCCGCCGAAGTTTCCGCCAACGATCGTTCCGATTAGACGAATGTGGTTCATTGGCAGCTGCAGAGTGCGGGCAAGGTCGGCACGCGCGAGCGTGAGCCGGCCGATCGTCGCCCACACCGTGAGCCGGCCGTTAGCGTCCCAGTCCGCGATCGCTGCATGCGGCTCGATCGAGACGTGTTCCACCATCTGCGAGGTGAAGCGGCCCTGAACGATATGGTCCGATTGCGCAAAGCCCTTCTCCACGTCGCCTCTGCGGACCACCATGCTGTGATAGATGTTGCTTTTGGGCGGATGCACCTTGGGCGCATCCTCGCGCATGGCTTCGAGCGGATCGAACACCGCCGGCAGTGGTTCATAATCGACGATGATCTTTTCCAACGCCTCAGCGGCAATCTGCTCGGTGACCGCGGCGACCCCGGCGACGCCGTCTCCAGCATGGCGAACCAACTGGTCGGCGAGCACCGGCTGATCTTGAAACGTCGGCCCGAAGGAATTGACCGGCACCTCGCAGCCGACCACGACGGAAATCACGCCGGGCATCGCCTCCGCAGCACTGGTGTCGATGCGCTTGATGCGCGCCGAGGCGACGCCCGCGCGTTTGATTTTGGCGTGGAGCATGCCGGGCAAGGTGAAATCGGCGATATATCTGGTCTGCCCTAGACCGTGGTTGCGGCTGTCAGGGCGCACGGCGCGCTGGCCAACCGCGCGAATCTGCTGCCCTGGCACGGGCACCAGTGGCTCGACGGGAAGTCTCGTGGACGGAACGGCTGCCGGCAAGGGGGCGGACTCATCAAGTCCGCGCAAGGCTTCTTCGATCGCCAACCGCTCGCGCTCGACCACGGGTTTCCCTTCAGCCACGGGATTGCTCACTACGGTATACGCGCGCCACTTCCGACACTGCATCGACGATCTTCGCGTAGCCGGTACAACGGCACAAATTGCCAGCTAGGGCATCACGGATCTCGTGCCGCGTGGGTGCGGGATTTTGGTCAAGCAGCGCCTTTGCCGACAGGATTATTCCAGGCCCGCAGAAGCCGCATTGCAGCGCTCCGCTCTCCTCGAACGCCTTCTGCAACGGATGCAGTTTGTCCTTACTAGCGACGCCTTCGATGGTAAGCACGCGGCGGCCGTCAGCTTGAGCGGCGAGCATTAAGCAGGCATCGACCGGCTGGTCGTCGACGATCACCGTACAAGCGCCGCAATCGCCAACGTCGCAGCCGATTTTCGTCCCGGTAAGACCGAAATGATCGCGCAGCAGCGCGAGCAGTGTCGTCTCCGGCGCCACTGAGGCGCAACGGGTCTCGCCATTGACGATGATCATCACATCGATCATGCGGCAGCCTCGGGCTGTTTTGCTTGCGCTAGCGCCAGGGCGTCCTGCAAGGCACGCTTCACTAATACGGCGATGAGATCGCAGCGGTACCCGGCGCTCGCGCGGAAATCGCTGATCGGCTTGGCCTCGGTCGCGGCGATTCGACCGGCTTCGACCATGGCTTCCAGCGTGACTGAGCGCCCCCTCAAATAGGCTTCGGCCCGCGGGGCCCGGATCACGGTTGGCGCCACGGCGCCAAGTGCGATGCGCGGCTCGACGAACCGACCCGTGCTTTGATCCATCCAGAAAATCGCTGCCGCGTTGGCTAAGGCAAGCGCCTGACCTTTGCGTAGGCCGAACTTTTGAAAACCCGCAGGCTTGCCGAAGTTTTGTGTCGGGATCACGATATCGAGCAGAAGCTCATCTGCACCTAGACTGGTCTTCCGGGGCCCGACAAACAAATCCGCGAGGGCGAACTCGCGCCGGCCGGAGGCGCTTGCGGCGGTGACGCGAGCGTCCAGCGCGAGCAGTGTCGGGCCGCTGTCCATCGAGGGCAAGCATGTCATCAGATTGCCGCCGAGCGTGCCGACGTTGCGGGTCTGAACAGCACCGATCGAGTGCGCTGCATCGACCAAAGCCGGGAACATGTCGCGGATTAGCGGCGACGCAATGAGCTCGCTGTGAGTGACTAGGGCACCGATACGCAGCCCGCCGTCGGTGACAGCGATCCCACTCAGATCTCTGGCACGCGAAATGTCGATGACGAGGTCCGGTACTTGAGTTGCGAATTTCAAGTCGGCTAACAGGTCAGTCCCGCCGGCAAGGATTTTGGCCGAACGGCCATGCTTGGCGAGTAGCACTATGGCATCGTCCGCATTCGTTGCTGCTATGTATGCAAACGGCTTCAATCAATCGCCCTTCTCACGTGACTCGAATACTGGCGCACCTTCCTGGCGCAGATTAGGCGCGATATGTTCGACCGCTTTGACTCAAATCAATTTGATACAGAATGGCCCGCGGTCATAACATGAACGCTGAAGCAGGAAAGCGAGGATGCACCCGAGCCTATTTATTTTTGGGTTCTCGAAAGGGACTGGGCTATGGCGATGAAATAAGAAGCCGCGCTTTCGCGATTTTCGAAGTAATAACCCAGCCGACCTTTCGGCGCCGTTTTTGGCAATGCATGCACTTTCTCGCCATTTACCCAAATGTGCTTGCTCTGCATTGAAACGGGAAGCTTTGCGCTTTTGTTCGCATATCGCATTGTTATTGCACCACGCGCAATTTGGTCTCGATTGGCACGGACGCGCAGCGGTTCAAAGCTGACCTTTACTGAGGGGTCAAAGCTTTGCAGCGCTTCCACTAAATACTCATACGTGCTTTCGAAGACTCGCTTTTGTTTGCGATCTTGCGCTTGCTGTTGTGGAGTCTTAGTCATTTCCAGTCTCCTGCATGTCTCACTTGGTTCAAACTGGCCGATTTTGCCCTGCAAACGCTAGACCTGAGTGCAGGAAAAGAACGTGGCCAGGGGCTGAATCGAAGCAGACGCTCGTCTGATGCCATGCGCATTGATTCCAATCAATGTTCATAGCGGTTGACGGTTGCCCATTGAATTGCGCCAGCTGCAGGTGCCGAGAGTGCACGAGCCGATTGTCGGCTACCAACATCCACTGTCACTCAATGACGAGGTGGTGCTGGGAGCACGGCATGAGCAGTTTGCAGCGCGACCACATCGGCGAACTCTGCCGCGAGCTGAGGCTCGGGGCCATGGCCGATCTGTATGGCCCGATTGCCCAAAATGCGACCAAGAAGAAGGATGTCTCCCTATTCGGACTTCCTCGAGGAAGTGCTGCGCGCCGAACGCGAGGCCAAGCGTTGTCGCGCCCGCGAGATGCTTAGCCGCGTACCGGGCTTCCCGACGATCATGACATTGGACAACTTCGATTTTAGCTTTGCCACTGGTGCCCCAAAAGCTGAAATCCAGGAGCTCGCGTCACTTAGCTTTGTCGAGCGATTTGAGAATGTCGTACTGCTTGGACCATCAGGTACGGGAAAGACTCATCTAGTGATCGGGCTCGGCTGTCTCTCGCTACAAGAAAGGATCGCTGATCCTCACCTTCAATCTGACCTCGGCAGCTAGGACCGGGCCTTCGTCGGCGATCGCTATCCTGACTGCCGCCATGCTCGACCGCGTTCTCGTCACGCTGCCATCCTGCAGATAACCGGCGAGGGCTCCCGGCTAAACGGCGCGTAGGCATCATGGCACGACTAAAGGCTGGCCGCTAGCCGGGAGTTTGGCTTGGCGAGGGGCTGGGGCAGGTTTACTCCGACGATCCAACTGGTCAGATCTAAACCGGCGCTGACAACCGCGCCGCCCGTCCTCGACTCTACCTATCCTGCTGGATTTGCCGCCCGGCGGATTGCTCATGCCTTTGGTCAGGTTGCCGGCGCTGCCGAGATCGCGCCGTCCTTGATGGTCTTTCCATCG
>Ga0187784_10003730_pt1 | contig 12320 bp, 12 predicted proteins | sample 1015_SJ02_MP15_2_FD_132964 | JGI IMG/M metagenome (GOLD analysis project Ga0187784, IMG submission 132964) | Tropical peat soil microbial communities from peatlands in Department of Meta, Colombia - 1015_SJ02_MP15_20_MG | ecosystem: Environmental > Terrestrial > Soil > Wetlands > Peat | place... | reverse complement strand
GGTGAGGCGGACACGATCACAATGTGGTGCCCCTGCCCGCGGTGCCACTCGAGCCGACGGAGGACGTCCTCGCGCAGGTGCCGCTGCATGTGCCGGCGGGCGAAGGCAGCCGAGCGGCGCTCCACCTCGGACACCGAGAGCCCGGCGAGGAGGCGGGTGAACACCTTCTCCTTGACCTCGTCCGCCGCGGCGCCGCCCATCACCGCGGCGCGCAGGAGGCCGGGCGAGAGCCGCACCACCGTGCGCAGCACGGGCACGAGTCCACGGAGGCTGATCAGCCAGGGGAACACGCTGCCCGAGTCGGTCAGCGTGCCGTCGAAGTCGAACGCCGCCACCGTCGAGCGGTCCCGCAGCGGCTGGTCGCCCGACGGCCGGTCAGGGGAGCGCAGCGCCACCGCGGCCCGCACCTCCCAAGAATCGCGCCGCCCCGTCGAGCGCCTCACCGCTGCCCACCACGTCACGGCCCCGCCGGGCCTCGTTGGCGGCGGCGTCCTCTTCGGTCAGATCCCATTGCTCGAGCGCGCTCAGCCGGTCCGAGCGCAGGCAGACCTGGGGGAGCGCGGCGAGCTGGTGAGCGAGCTCGACAGCGGCCGCCCGCGCCTGGCCGGGCGCGACCAGCCGGTTGACCAGCCCCATGGCGAACGCCTCGGGGGCGGGGACGGCGCGTCCGGTCAAGATGAGGTCCATGGCTCGTCCGTGCCCCACGATGCGGGGCAGGCGCACGGTCCCCAGATCGCACAGGGGCACCCCGAAGCGTCGGCAGAACACGCCGAACACGGCGTCGTCGGCCGCCACCCGCAGGTCGCACCAGAGAGCGAGCTCGAGCCCTCCGGCGACGGCGTGGCCCTCGACGGCGGCGATGACCGGCTTGGTCAGGGTGAGCCGGGTCGGCCCCATGGGTCCGGGTCCGTGGTCGGGGATGGGCCTGCGGTCCCCCTGGGCGAGCGCCTTGAGGTCGGCGCCGGCGCAGAAGGTCCCGCCGGACCCGGTCAGCACCGCCACGGAGCGCGCTTCGTCGCGGTCGAAGTCCGAGAAGGCCTCGTGCAGGGCGTCCGCACACACGCTGTCGACGGCGTTGCGCCGGTCGGGCCGGTCGACCGTGACCACGGTCACGGGGCCTTCGTGCTCGACGAGCAGCCCGTTGTCCCGGCGCGCCGGCCCGGTGGCCATGGGCGGTCGTCCGTCGGCGGCGTCGGGGCACATGCGGGCATTCTCGCACGGGCAATGCCGGGGTCCGCACATCGCGCGGGTGCCGAGACGCAGGTGAAGGGGCTGTTTCACGCGAGGCCCTGGGCGAGAAATATGACTGATCATGTCGACAATTGGCCTTCCCGCCGATAGAGTGTCAGGCCGCACACAAGGAATCCCGAAATCCAGGAGGCAGCACATGGCAGTTCGTCTCGGGGACACCGCCCCCGACTTCACCGCCGAGACCACCGAGGGAACGATCAACTTCCACGAGTGGCTGGGTGACAGCTGGGGAATCCTCTTCTCCCACCCCAAGGACTTCACGCCGGTCTGCACGACCGAGCTGGGCGCCTTCTCGAAGCGGAAGGCTGAGTTCGACAAGCGCAACACCAAGCTCATCGGGCTGTCGGTCGACTCCGTCGAGTCCCACAAGGGCTGGGCCGGCGACATCGAAGAAACCCAGGGTGCGGTCCTGGCCTTCCCGCTCATCGGCGACGAGGACCGCAAGGTCTCGGACCTCTACGACATGATCCACCCGAACGCGGACAATACGCTCACCGTGCGCTCCGTGTTCATCATCGGCCCGGACAAGAAGGTCAAGCTCACGTTGACCTACCCGGCCTCGACTGGCCGCAACGTGGACGAGATCATCCGCGTGCTCGACTCGCTGCAGCTGACGGCCGACTACTCGGTGGCCACGCCCGTCGACTGGAAGGAGGGCGAGGACGTGATCATCGTCCCTGCGCTGAGCGACGAGGACGCCAAGCCCCGCTTCCCCAAGGGGTGGAAGGCCATCAAGCCCTACCTACGGGTGACGCCCCAGCCCAACCGCTGAGCGCCGCCGCCACCCGGGAACCCGGGCGCGGGATCGTAACGTGCCGGCCTTCGGGCCGGCACGTCCGTCTCCGGGGCCCGAAGCGGCCCGCCCCGGGCATCAGGTGCCCGGCGGGACCAGCTCGTCTCGCAGCGTGCGCTTGAGCACCTTGCCCTGGGGATTCCGGGGGAGGGGCTCCTTGAGGAACCAGATGTGGGTGGGCACCATGTAGCCGGCCAGCCGCGCCCGCACGTGCTGCGCGAGCTCGTCGGCCGTCACCTTTGCTCCGGGGCGGAGCACGATGGCCGCGCCCACCTCCTCCCCGAGCGTGGGATGGGGGACGCCGATGACGGCGCAGTCGGCCACGTCGGGGTGCTCGAAGAGCGCGGCCTCCACCTGGACGGAGTAGACGTTCTCGCCGCCGCGGATGATCATGTCCTTGGCCCGGTCCACGATGTAGATGAACCCCTCCTCGTCGAGGCGGGCCACGTCGCCCGTGTGGAGCCAGCCCCGGCTGAACGTCTTGGCGGTCTCGTCAGGCCGGTTCCAGTAGCCGCGCACCACGTTGGGACCCTTGATCCACAGCTCGCCACGGACGTCAGGCCCGCGCGAGATGGTGTTGTCGGGCTCCTCGCCGGCGAAGTCCTCGGGAACGACCGCCACGTCGCACACGGGTACGGGGGGGCCGACGCTGTCGGGCTTGGCCACGTAGTCGCCGCCCGAGTTCATGGAGGTGACCGACGACGTCTCGGTGAGGCCGTAGCCGTTGGAGGGTTGGCCGATCGGCCAGGCCTCCCGGATGCGCCGCACCAGGTCGGGCGGGGCGGGTGCGCCCCCGTAGGAGACACCCTTGATCGACGAAGTGTCGAACTTGGAGAAGTTCGGCGAGTCGAGCACCTGCATGACCATGGCGGGGACGCCACCGAAGGTGCTGATGCGCTCCCGCTCGATGAGCTCCAATGCCCGCTCGGGGTCGAAGTGGTGCATCATGACCAGCTTCCCGCCCGCGGCCAGGTTCGAGACCATGACCGAGTGGCAGCCGGTGGCGTGGAAGAGCGGCACGGAGAGCAAGAAGGCGTTGGGCGATTTCTCCCCCTGGGCCGCCGGCTCGCCGGCGGCCTGGTCCGGGCTACTGTCGATCTCGATCAGCGGCGTGCCGTAGCGCGTCGCACCGCGTTGGTTGATGAAGAAAAGGCTCATCAGGTTGGTACCCATGTTGCGGTGCGTGCCGACGGCGCCCTTGGGCCGCCCCGTGGTGCCCGAGGTGTAGAAGATGGTGGCGTCGTCCTCGGGGTCGATGGTGACGTCGGGAGGCGCGGCGGCGGCATCGACGCTGCCGAGGGCGAGCGGGAACGGCCACTCGTCGACCGGCGCCGCACCGCCCGGCGGCCGGAAGACCTGGAGCGGGGCCCTCTGTTCGGTCCGGTGCTCGTCGGCGATGACGAGTGCCCCGAGATCGTCGAGCCCGCCGAGGAAGGGGCGGATGCGCACGGCGCGCTCGGTGTCGACGAAGGCCACCTTGGAGCCCGAGTCCTCCAGCCCGTAGCGCAGCTCCTCGCCGCTCCACCAGGCATTGAGGGGCACGACGATGGCGCCGGCCAGGGCAGCACCCCAGAACGCCACGATCCACTCGGGCAGGTTGCGCATGATGATGGCGACCCGGTCGCCCTGGGAGATGCCAAAGCTGTCCTGCAGGCGGTGAGCCAGCGTGGAAGCCGTGCGGTAGTGCTCGTCGAAGCTGATGCGCTCGTCCTCGTAGACCAAGAACGTGGCGTCGCCGTAGCCGAGGGACATGTCGATGATCTGGCGGAGCGTGGTCGGTGCGTTCTTCCAGACCCGGGTGGGCACGCCCCGGATCTCGAGCTCCTCCATCTCGAAGAGCTGGCCGGGCGCGGTGAGGAGGGTGTTGGCCTCAGCGATGGACATCGCCGGGGTGTCCTTGTCGCGGCGGTCGCGGGCGGCGCCCTCGGGGTTGGTCACGTGTCCTCCTTGCGGTTGGCCTGGCCGGTGCCCTCTGCGGTGCCCTTTGCGGTGCCCTCACCATTGGCCTTGCCGTTGGCACGGGCATGGTCGAAGATGGCGGCACGGTAGTAGGCCAGCTCCGCCACGGATTCGCGGACGTCCTGGAGTGCCCGGTGCCCGCCCTTCTTGACCGGGGCCTCGCGGAGGACGTCGGGGAGCCACCGTCGGCAGAGCTCCTTGATCGTCGACACGTCGACCGAGCGGTAGTGGAGGAAGTCCTCCACTTCGGGCAGCTGGGCGGCCAGGAAGCGCCGGTCGGTCCCGATGGAGTTCCCGGCCAGGGGGACCGTGCGGGGCTCCCCGATGTGCTTCTGCAGGAAGGCGAGGGTCTGTGCCCCCGCGTCGGCCAGGCTGAGCGTCGAGGCCTCCATGTCGGCCAGCAAGCCCGAGCGCGTGTGCATGGTGCGGACGACGTCGTCCATCTCGTCCAGCTGCTCGGCCGAAGCGTGCACCACCAGGTCGGGGCCCTCCTCGACGATGGCCAGGTCGTCGTCGGTGATGAGGGTGGCGATCTCCACGATGGCATGGCGTGCCGGATCGAGCCCCGTCATCTCGAGGTCGATCCAGGCCAGCACGCGCCGCATGCTACCGGCCGGCCCCAGGCGGGGGGTTGGGCGGGCCGACCGGGCCCCTGGACCTCGGGGCAGCCGGACCGCCGCCTGTAAGGTCCAGCGGTGCTCCGCGTCCCGCTCCATCAGCTCGACCCCGAGCTGCCGGTGCCCGTCTACGCACGAGAGGGAGATGCGGGGGCCGACCTGATCGCCCGTGCCGACGTCGTCCTGTCGCGGCGGGGTGGGCGCGCCATCGTGCCCACCGGCGTCGCCGTGGCGATCCCGGCGGGGCACGCGGGGCTCGTGCTGCCCCGGAGCGGGCTGGCGGCCCGCCACGGGGTCACCTGCCTCAACGCTCCTGGCCTGATCGACGCCGGGTACCGCGGCGAGCTCCAGGTCGTCCTGGTCAACCACGACCCCGAGCACGACTACCCGGTGCGTCGGGGCGACCGGATCGCTCAGCTGGTGCTGGTCCGGGTGGAGCGGGCGGTCTTCGAACTGGTGTCCGAGGACGCTCTCGGGGAGTCGGACCGAGGGGGGGGCGGGTTCGGCCACACAGGTACATGACGGGCGGGTCCACAGCGGGTAAGAAGGGAGACGATGCGATCACTGGCTGGAATCGATGCTGCCTTCTTGTCCCTCGAGACGTCCACGACCCCCCTCCACGTCGGAGTGGCGCTCGTGATGGACCCTCCCGAGGGGACGCGGTCGCTCTTCTCGCCCTCCACCCGCTACGCCCAGATCCGCCGGGTGATCGAGCAGCGACTGTACCTGGTCCCCCAGATGCGCCAGCGGGCCGTGCGCGTGCCTTTGGGGCTGCACCACCCGGTCTGGGTGGACGACCCCCACTTTGAGCTCGACGACCACCTGAGCCGGGCGAGCCTCCCTTCGCCGGGGCGGAGGGCCGAGCTCGAGGCCTTCGTGGCCTCCGTCATGAGCCGCCAGCTCGACCCGGACCGGCCGCTGTGGGAGATGCACGTCGTCGAGGGGCTGGAGGGAGGCCGGACGGCGCTGGTGGCGAAGGTCCACCACGCCATCCTCGACGGGGTCAGCGGTGCCTCGGTCCTGGCGGCCTTCTTGGACCTCTCACCGCGATCACGTCTGGTCGCCCTGCGTGAGGAGTGGGACCCTGCCCCGTTGCCGTCGCCCGCCCAGATGCTGCGGCACGCGGCCTCGTCGCTGGCCAAGCAGCCCGTCGGGGCGCTCAGCACGATCCAGGCCGGGGTCGAGGCGGTGGCCGATCTCGGGATGCACAACCGTGAGCTGGCCGGGCGCGGCGAGCAGCCGCCGCCGGGTTTCTTCGCCGCGCCCCGGACCTCGTTCAACGGCGCCGTTTCGAACCGCAAGCGCTATGCCGGACTCTCGGTTCCGCTCGAGGACGTGAAGCTGGTCGGGCGGGAGTTCGAGGCCACCGTCAACGACGTGCTCCTGGCCTGCGTGTCAGGCGGGCTGCGCCGATTGCTGGCGGCCCGGCGCGAGGAGCTCGAGCAAACCCTGGTAGCCATGGTGCCTGTGTCGACGCGGGCCGAGGACGATGTCGACCAGCTGGGCAACCAGATCTCGGGGATGCTGGTGTCACTGGCCACCGACGTGGACGACCCCGTCCGGCGGCTCGATGCGATCTCCGAGTCGGCGCGCCTGGCCAAGGAGCAGGAGAAGCTGCACCGAGGCCGGCTCCTGGGCGACCTGGCGCAGATGGCGCTCCCCGCGCTGGCCTCGCGGGTGGCTCGCGCCGTCGCCGGCTCGCGTCTGTTCGACAAGGTGCGGCCGCCTTTCAACGTGACCGTCTCGAGTGTCCGAGTCCCCAACGTGTCGCTCTTCTGCGCCGGCAGCCGCGTGGTCGAGACGTTCCCCGTCGGACCCATGGCCGAAGGTGTCGGGCTGAACGTGACCGTCTTCTCGTACCTCGACCGGGTCTACTTCGGGCTGCTGGCGTGCCGCCGGCTGCTACCGGAGCTCGACGAGCTGGCGGTGCACGTCGACGACGCGCTCGGTGAGCTGGTCGCCTGTGCGCTCGACGCCCGTGGGCGGACGGCCTGAGCGCGCCCTGGCTGCGAATTCGCGAGCGCGGGTCCGGGGGTGCCGCCGAGAGGTGGGCGGTGCGGGCCTGAACGGGGATCGCGTGACCCGCACCGCCCGACCTCGGCCGGGAGGCGCCTGATGTCCGCCGTCGCGGTGCTCTGCTAGGCGGCCGGCGCAAGCTCCGAACCCGAGGGCGCAGAGCCGGACGGGGCAGAGCCGGACGGGGGCTTCCGGGCACTCCCGGGGCTGTTGGAACCACTCGACCCGCTCCCCATGTTGGGGCACTTGCTGGTCGACCCGGAGCCGGTGCCCGCACTCGATGGCGGTGCGGTGGTCGTGCCGGACGTCGATCCCGAAGTCCTGGCGCCGGTGGTCGCGTTGGTGCTCGACGCGCCCGAGGTGCCCGAGCTGGTGGAGGTTCCCGACGCGGTGGACGTTCCCGACGTGGCGGCGTCGGCGACGTACGCCCCGCCGACCACGAGGCCGGAGGTCAGTGCGCCCACTGCCAGCAGGGTGCGGGGTTTGATCTTCATCGTGTGTGCCTTTCTGCTCGTGCCGGCCCGGTGTGGGGCGGCACGCACCACGTTGCAGGGCGCACCTGTGGACGCGAGCAGAACGACGTGGGGCTCTGCGAGGAGTTCCTTGACGAAACGGTGACGCTTCACAGCCACGACCGGCGCGGCCACTCGGTGGGCCGGCGCCGGCCGTCGGATCAGCTCAAGGACAGCTCCCGGTAGTGACGCCGCCAGATCAGTCTGTAGACGTGGGTCCACCGTGGGATGGAGCGCAGCACCGGGATGAACGGGAGGAAGATCAGCGCGAGCGACAGCACCATCATGATGACCCAGACCTCGAGGTCGCCGTTGGACGACGTGTTCATCGGGGCGACCTGGTACCACATGGTGTACAGCCAGAGCCACGCCTGGCCCGGGTAGTTGCCTGTCTCGTTCATCATGCCCCACTGGTCACCGGCGAGGTGCTGGGCTTGCGCCTTGTTCGCCAGGTAGGTGCCGTCCGCCAAGAACAGCAGGGGCTTGGTGTAGTTCGTATTGTAGAACTGGCCTTCGCTCAGCAGCGTGCCGTCCAGGCCGCCCGTCTGGGCCATGGCGGTCAGCGAGCCGATGATGACCCCGACGGGCCCGTAACGCCCGGCCGGCACGCGCAGGCGACCGTGCACGGCAGTGGCGTTGGCCACTGCCTTTTCGTATGCAGTGGTCCAGGCGCTCTGCTGGGCCGCTGGCGCGCTCTGGTAGAGGTTGAGGGCGGCCTGCGTGGCGGGCTGGTTGGGCAGCGTGCGCAACGGCCCGATGACGAAGTCCTGGGCCGTGTCGACCGGCTGGTGCACGCCGAACCACTGCTCGGGCTCGAAGAACCCCATGTGCTGCGCCGCGTCGGGGGTCGTGTTGTAGGGCGGTCCGTAGGTCGCGGTGGCGCTCGTCCCGTCCAGCTCGCTGATGGCCGTCTGGGCGAAGTCGACCGGGTCGGCGATGGACCAGGACTTCAAGGTGATGGCCGGTTCGTCCGGGGAGGAGAACACCACGGCCAGGAGGACGATGAGGACGGCCACGGCGAGCAGGGCGACGAACCCCTCCTTGACGATGTCGTAGGGAAGGTAGGCGCCCTTCCACTCGTGGGCGTCGCGATCAGGGTTGAACCTGCGCCGCTTGGCACGGTCTGCGCTCATGCGGCGGCCTCACCTGTGCTCGTGGTCACCTCGGGCGCCGGGGCCTTCTTCGGGCTGACGTCGAACGGCGGGACGATGCCACGCCGCCGGACCATCAGGATGTGCAGGCCGGCGATGATCGTGACCCCTATCGGCAGGAGCACGATGTGCCACATCAGCATCTGCCCGAAGTTCAAGACGTTCCAGAACGCCCCGGCCCCAGTGGAGTTGATGCCGTCCTTGGCCTGGGTCGAGATCCACTGGGAGTCGAAGTTCTGCTGGGTCAGGTAGCCGGTGAAGGCGGCCGCCACCGACACGAGGAACGAGACGACCCCGGTGGCCCACGTCAGCCTCCGCTTGCCGCGCCAGGCGGCCATGAAGAATTTGCCCCAGAGGTGGATGACCATGAAGAAGAAGAAGCACTCGACGCTCCAGAGGTGGAGCGAGTTCACGAAGTGCCCGGTCGAGGACACGTGCCACCAGCTCGGGCCCATGATGGCGAGGATGCAGCCGGTCACGATGACCCACGTGAGGCTGACCAGCGTCAGGACGCCGAAGACGTAGATCCACGAGGCCATGAACGCGGGTTGGCGGTCGGGGAGGAGCTGCTTGGGCGGGAAGGCGGCCTCGGCCCGCCGGCGGATCCGTGCGGTCCACTGGTCCGCCGTGGCGCGGTCCTCCTCGGTCGTGACCGCGCCGATGGGGATGTCCGTCATTCGCGGTCACCTTCTTTGCGCTTGGGGAACGGGATGAGGATGGCCACGACGAACACCACGATCATCAGCAGGATCACCGTGAGGTTGGCCACCGAGATCTGGATGAAGCCCCAGTGGATGTAGTGGCCGCTCCCGTTCAGGTTGATCAAAGCTCCGAGCAGCACTCCGAAGAACATTGCCGTGAAGCTACGCCACGCGAGGATGTTCGCTAGGGACCTTGGTCACAAGGTCGTGGCGCGCGATTCTCAGCGCCGGGTGGCGCGCCAGCAGTAGGAGCGCATGGGGACGTCGATGAGGTAGCCTCCGGCGAACCTGTCCTGCGACTCGAGGTAGGCCGCCATGGCCTCGAGATGACGGCGTCGGGCGGCGTCGTCGAGGGCGATGACCGCGCTGTAGGTCCCGGCCAAAGCGACCAGGTCTGCCTTTGTCATCGCCTCCGTCCAGCGGAACAGGGCCGTCTCGGGTTCGAGGAAGTCGTTGCCGCCACCGGCATCGAGATGCACCTCGTAGCGCTTCCTGCGGCGCGCGTCGAGCTGTGCCTGCTCCTCGGGGCTGCGGACGACACCTCCGGACCACAGGGTACGCATCCACTCGACGGTGCGGTCCGTCCCGGTCCAGGCGAGCGCGAGGCGGCCGCCCGGACGCAGGACGCGGGCCACTTCGGGGACGGCGCGGCTCTCGTCGACCCAGTGCCAAGCCGATTGGGCGATGACGACGTCGACGGATGCGGCGGGTGCGGGGATCGCCTCGGCAGTGCCCGCCACGACGGTGATCCCGGCGTCACGGGCCGCCAGAACGGCCCGCATGCGGTCGTCCGGTTCGACGGCGGTGACGCGGTGCACCCGCTGAGCCAACAACGCGGTGAGGAGGCCGGTCCCGGCGCCGATCTCGAGGGCGTCACCGGCGTCGGCGGGGATCAGCCAATCCAAGGCCTCGCCCGACGGCTGCGACCGGAGCCGGTCGTACTCGGCCGCTACCGCGCCGAAGGAGCGGGCGAGCGCCGCCGTCGTGTCATCCTGGCGCACTGAGACGAATCTAGCGACGGTCACCGGGACCCGGGCGCGTCGGCCGTGCCGAAAGTGCAGGTCAGGCTGACCAGGACGGTGCGGCAGGGCCCGTCCGACCTCCACTCGGACCAAGAGCACGCGATAGGATGGCGGCCAACGCGGAAGTGGCGCAGCGGTAGCGCATCACCTTGCCAAGGTGAGGGTCGCGGGTTCGAATCCCGTCTTCCGCTCCAAAAAAGAAAGTCCAGCTAGAAGGCACTTTCTCCGATCGGCCGCTCGCTCGAACGGTGGCGCGGTGCCGACGATTCCACTCGGTGCAACGAAGGGCCGCCTCGTTGCGCAGTGAGGGGCCGACCGGGGTGATTCCGGCGGTCGCGCTGGAGGGACTCTGGCACGTCCTGAATCGGAACCGAGAATCGTCGCCGCACCGCCCGAGAGCTCGGATCGGGCTCCATTCACTTGGCGCCCCACGACAGTGGCTCCGATTGAGCATGACTCGTTGCGGTCACAGCTGAGCGTGCGGTGGAAAGGGCGTCGCCGGGAAGTAGCGGTACGTTCACGCTCGAGGGAGCGCTCTTCGAGCTGTCGATTCGGTAGATGCCACCTGGCACCGTCCTCAGCTGTGAGGCTGTCAGATGGCATGGGAGAGGAACGGGAAGGCTACTGAGCGTAATGCCGCAGTCTGTGCTCGCCTCCTCGGTGCTCAGCACGAGCTGCAGTGAATCGCCGGCGGGGATGGACCAGAGCGTTGGGTACAGCTTTATGTCATACCGCTCTTCGGTGCCTGCGCTTACGTAGTGATCCTCCAGGTAGGGATGATACGGATTGATGATGAGCCCATGCGTGTCGTACCAGGTCTTGGCCGGCGAAATAGCTCGAAGACTGCCTAGGAGCGCACCCGTGGATACCTGCTTCACGCTCCCAGTGGGGCTGACGTCGTTGAGGGTGGCGATGAGCTCGAGGTTCCTGTTGCTCGAACTGGCGTAGACGCTCACAGCAATCGGGCCTGCGATCGTGGCATCCCTTGGCAAGGGATTCGAGGTGTAGGTGAGAGTGGTGCCACTTTGGGTGGGAGGGCCCCACTTGAGCGTCCGGCCTTCGAGGGCATCCTGCGTCGGGGTCGTCCGCAGGGCGCCCTGAGGGGTAAGGAAGAAGGGCGTGTACGAATCTGTGAGCGGATAGGTTGAAGCATTGGTCCAGCGTGCGGACCCTTGTTCGTAGAGATGCATTGGGGTCTTGGTTTCCGCCATTGCCGTGCGCTGACCCTTCAGCCAGGTGTCATACCACTCCAACTCGATGGAATCGTCGATTCCCTCGGCATGGGAGCCAGATCCCACGATCACCTGGTATCGACCTGTAACGGGCTGATGGAGCGACATGGGCCCGAATACCGGTCGCTTCGCCCAGGCGTTCTGGAACTCCGCGTAGAGCTCCAAAGGCCCTGGCATTTCAGTAGCGGACCAGCCCGACCAGAGAAGGGCGGGTATGCCGTTGTTCACGATCGCCGCCGCGTAGTTCGCCGTGGTCCGGCTTTGCCACCAGGCGTCGTTGTAGGCCCGTCCCCTCCCGGCCTGAATTTCCTCTCCTAGCGACTTACCAAAGGCAGCGTTGGCGGCTGCGTTCCTTGTGCCGAGTATGGAGCCCACGCCCCCGATGTCGCCGAGAAGCCAGCCTGTCTGAGATGGTATTCCGCCAATGAAATACGTGTTGTAGCTGTTCGAGGTGCACGCCGGGATCATGGCCTTGACGGGAGAGTCCTTCCCCACGGCTGCGGCCGTGAAAATCTCGTTGATCCCGAGATAGGAACATCCAGAGAGTCCGACAACCCCGTTCGAACCCGGCAGCTTGTGTGCGACCCACTGCACCAGCTGGACGCCGTCCTCCGCGTCCCTCTTGCTCCACAGCTCGTCGGCGACTTCCTGACCACCCGGGCCTTCCGTATCTTGGGTGCCCCGAACTTCGACGGCAACGAAGATGTATCCCCGCTTGACGAAGAATGGATCTGGTGCGGTACCTCCCGCATAGGGGTTCTGGGCCAGAAGCACCGGAAACGTCCCAGAGGCGCGTTTTCCGGTAGTGGGGTCCGATGGGTATCCGATGCTGGCGAAGAGCGTTGCTCCATCGCTCATGTGGACGGGAACGTGCGAGACCACGACCATGCCGTACCGGGGCGGATCTGGGTTCCAGGTCCCACCAGGCCAGGGTGTGCCCGCCCTAAGGCTCGACGCCCCGGCGGCCGAGGGGAGCATCACGATCGCCAGCGTGCTCAGTGTGAGCGCCATGAAGACGGATGTTCGCAGAAGCTGGAACCCAAGTCCGGATTGGCCTGAACGCTTC
>Ga0187784_10003729_pt1 | contig 12321 bp, 11 predicted proteins | sample 1015_SJ02_MP15_2_FD_132964 | JGI IMG/M metagenome (GOLD analysis project Ga0187784, IMG submission 132964) | Tropical peat soil microbial communities from peatlands in Department of Meta, Colombia - 1015_SJ02_MP15_20_MG | ecosystem: Environmental > Terrestrial > Soil > Wetlands > Peat | place... | reverse complement strand
CACCGCCTTTTCGGCGCTTTCCGTCTTCGGCATCGCGGCGAGCTCGCCGAGCGCGATCGGCTTCACCGGCGGGCGCAGCCGGTAGTAGCCGACCTCCTCCATCGTGACCCCGCGCACGTCGGCGATCAGCTCCGCGACCGTGAGGCCGCATTCCCGCCCCTGGCAGGGACCCATGCCGCAGCGCAGGAACGATTTCATCTGGTTCGGCCCGATCGCGCCGAGCGGCACCGTGGCGCGGATGCGCGCGGCAGTGACCTCCTCGCAACGGCACGCGAGCGTGTCGCCTTCTGGCACGCGGAAGGCCTTGGCCGGGCGATAGAGCGTGTCGAGGAAGGCGCGGCCGCGCAGGAAGCGGGCGAGCGCCGTGCGCGCGGCGGCCGCTTCGCGGTCGCGGCGGATAGCGTCGATCCTGCCGAGCCGCTGCGCGACGCCGAGCGCGGCGATCCGCCCGCGCTCGGCCGCGGCTTCGGCGCCGGCGATCCCCGCGCCGTCGCCCGCAACTGTGATGCCGGGCACTGACGTTGCCCCCCACGCATCGGTCTCGGGCTTCCAGGTGAGCTGCGTCCCGTCCCACACGTGCCGGCAACCGATCGCGTTCGCCAGGTTGATGTTCGGCACCACGCCCTGGTGCAGCAGCAAGGTGTCGACTGTGATGCGCTGCTCCCGGCCGGACTTCTTCGCGTAGACAACGGCCTCGACTTTCTCGCTGCCCTCGGCGCGCAGCGCGGTGACGCCGGAGACGACGCGCGCCCGCCTTGAAACCGAGCGCATCAGCTTCAGGCCTTTGGCAAAATACGGCGAGGCGAGGAGAGCCGGAAGATGCCGCAAGGCGCTCAACCAATTCGCCTGCGGTGTGGTGTCGAGGATCGCCTCGATCGCAACGCCGGCGTTCAGATATTGCCAGGCGATGAGCCAGAGCAGCGGACCGCAGCCGGCGATCGCGACGCGGCCGGCGGGCACGAGGCCGGAGGCTTTCAGCACGGTCTGCGCGCCGCCGCAGCTCATCACGCCGGGCAACGTCCAGCCGGGGATCGGGAATGGCCGCTCCAGCGCTCCGGTCGCGAGCATCACCTCGCGCGCCGTCACGAGGCGCGAGCGCCCCGCGATCGACACGCCGATCTCGTAGCCGCCGCCCTCGCGCGGCGAGACCGACCACACGATCGCGCCGGCGGCGTGCTGCGCCGACGAGGCCGCAGCCGCGCGCGCAAGCCGCTCGCCGCGCCAATAGTCGGCGCCGAGCAAATCCTTGTCCTTCACGGGATTCGTGGTGATCGCGCGATAGATCTGCCCGCCGACGTTCGGATTTTCGTCGAGCATCAGGACGCTCAAGCCCAACCCTGCCGCCGTCGCGGCGGCCGCGAGCCCGGCCGGACCGGCGCCGACGATCGCGAGGTCGACAGTTTCGGGAAGCGCTTCAACATCGCGGATCATGCCTGCGCCTCCGAAACGATAGCGCGGGCGCCTTGCTGCGTCTCGACCCGCATGCCCTCGCGCACCTCGATCAGGCACGCCTGGCGGTTGCCGACGCCGTCGACGGTGACGAGGCATTCGAAGCACACGCCCATCATGCAATAGGGCGCGCGCTTCGCGCCCGACATCGGCGTGGTGCGGCAGTAGGGCAGGCTGGCGGCAAGCAGCGCCGCCGCGACGGTGTCGCCGGCGCGCGCCTCGACGCGCGTTCCGTTGAGCGTGAGGGCGATCGTGTCGCCCGCAACCTCAGGCAGCCTGCGGAACATGGAACCTCCTGGCACTGAAAGGGAGAAGATCTGCGCTGAGCGCGCCGGCCGCGATCTGCGGCGCAATGTCGAAGGCGTGGTTCGCCGCGAGCGTCACGCCGGAATGGCAGGTCGCGAGGAACGCGCCGGGGTGGCTCGTCGACTGGTCGTAGATCGGAAAGCCGTCCTGGCTCATCACGCGCAGCGCCGACCAGGTGCGCACCACGTTGAGGCCGGCGAGCAGCGGGAACATCCGCACCGCGCGGTCCGCTTCTGTTGCGGTGATCGCCGTGGTCGCGACATTCTCGAAGCCGACTTCTTCCAGGCTGTCACCGATCATCACGGTGCCCTCGTCGGTCTGGCGCACGGTGACGAGCGGATAGTTGAGGAACGGCTTCGCCCTCTCGGTGACAATGATCTGCCCGCGCTGCGGCCGCACCGGCGCGTTCAGCCCAACCTGCGGCGCGAGCCGCGCACTGCCGTTGCCGGCCGCGAGCACGATCTTTTCAGCGCGCACCTCGCCCCAGGCGCCGGACACGATGAAACACGCGTCGCGGGCGATCGTCTCGACCGGACGGTTCGGGCGATAGGCGACGCCGCGCGCGGCGAGCGAGGCGTGCAGCGCGCGGAACAGCTTGAGCGAATTCACATGCCCGTCGAGCGGGCAGTAGATGCTGCCCGCGACCTGCGGGCCGATCTCCGGCAGCAGCGCCCGGGTCGCGGCGTGGTCGAGCACCTCGTAAGGGTAGGGGATCATCTCGGGCTGGTTGTGCAGCCGCCGCATCTGCGCGGCGCGCCGCTCGAGCTCGCCCTCGGAGAGCGACAGCATCAGGCCGCCCGGCCGCTGGTGCGCGACGTCGATGCCGGTTTCGTCCTTCAGCGCGGCGGCAAGCCTCGCCCAGGCGTTGGAGGAGCGCACCGACCAGGCCGAGTAGGGTGCCATGCCGAGGCCCTTCGACTGCACCCAGATCAGCGCGAAATTGCCGCGCGAGGCGCGAAACGCGTTGTCGCCCTCGTCGAGGACCGTGACGCGTTTTCCCGCCTGCGCGAGGCCCCACGCGATGGCGGCGCCGACCAGTCCGCCGCCGATGACCGCGATCTCGGTCTCTTCGCGGATCATTTCGCGGGTCATTTGCCGGCTCCGACGAACAGGCGGTCGAGGCCGTAGAGCCGGTCGAGCGCGATCATCACCAGCGCGGTGAGGAAGATCAGCGCCGCCGACACCGAGCTGACCAGCGGGTCGATATTGTCCTGGATGTAGAGGAACAGGCGCACCGGCAGCGTGGTGGTCGCGGGCGAGGCGATGAACACCGTCATCGTCACCTCGTCGAACGAGGTGATGAAGGCGAGCACCCAGCCGGAGACCACGCCGGGCAGGATCAGCGGCAGCGTCACGCGGCGAAACATCGTGAGCGGGCTCGCGCCGAGCGAGACCGCGGCGTGCTCGACCGCGCGGTCGAGGCCGGTCGAGGCCGCGAGCACGAGCCGCAAGGCAAACGGCATCACGATCACGATGTGCGAGAGCACGAGGCCGATGAACGTTCCGCCGATCCCGATCACGGTGAAGAAGCGCAGGAACGCGATGCCGAGCACGACCGACGGGATCATCAGCGGCGACATGAAGAGCGCGAGCAGCGCTTCGCGGCCGGTAAAGCGATAGCGCGCGATCGCCAGCGCGGCCGGCACGCTCAGCAGCACCGCGATGCTCGAGGAGAGCGCCGCGAGCCAGAGCGAGTCGCGAAACGCGCGCACGAACTCCGGATAGTCCGCGATCGCGCGGAACCAGCGCAGCGACAGCCCGTGGCTCGGCAACGACAGATAGCCCTCGGGCGTGAACGCGACCGCGCAGACGATCACGATCGGCGCAAGCACGAAACCGATGAACAGCGCGTGGAAGGCGAGCGCGAGCGGCCCGTTGCGGCTCATTGGAACACCTCCGCATAGCGGCGCTCGGTGAAGCGGTTCGCGCCGACGATGATCGCCGCGACCGCGATCAGCAGCAGCACCGCGACGGCAGCGCCGAGCGGCCAGTTCAGCGTGTTGAGGAACTCGTCATAAGCGAGCGTCGAGGCGACCTTGAGCCGCCGCCCGCCGATGATCGCGGGCGTCGCGAAGGCGCTCGCCGCGAGCGCGAACACCACGACGGAGCCTGACAGGATGCCGGGCATGACCTGCGGCAGCACGATGCGGCGCAGCACCGTGACGGCCGAGGCGCCGAGCGAGACGGCCGCGTTCTCGATCTGCGGGTCGAGCCGCTGCAGCGAGGCCCAGACCGAGATCACCACGAACGGCAGGAGCACGTGCACCAGCGCGATCACCATGCCGGTCTCCGAGAACATGAACTGCACTGGCGCGGCGACGAGGCCGAGACGGAGGAGCGCCACGTTGACGAGCCCGGTCGAGCCGAGCAGCAGCGCCCAGCCGAGCGTGCGCGCGACCACCGAGATCAACAGCGGCCCGAGCACGATCACCAGAAAGATGCCGCGCCAGGGCGGGCCCATGCGGTTGAGGATGTAGGCCTCGGGCGCGCCGATCGCGACCGAGATCGCGGTCACCATGAGCGCGATGCGGAAGGTGCGCAGGAAGATCTCGAAGAAGTAGCTGTCGGTCGCGATGTCGCGCCAGTTCTTCAGCGTGATGATCGGATCGATGCCCTTGTACTGGCCCCAGTCGTGGAACGAGAGCAGCACCGTCATGGCGATCGGGATCAGCACGACCCCCACGAAAAGAAGCAGCGCCGGGCCGGCGAGCAGCCAGGGCGTGCTCGCGCGGCGTCTGGTCTCCGCGGTGCTCATCGGGCGGGCTCCGTGAGCGTCATGTCCTCGCTGCGCCAGGTCAGGTGCGTGGCCGCGCCCTCCGCCGGAAGCGCGCGGCCGTCGTTCGGCGCGATGACCGTGATGAGGCCCGCGTCGGTTGCGACCTGCAGGAGCCAGTGGTGCCCCTGGAAGATTCTGGCCTTCACGGTTCCGGCGAGGCCCTGCGCGGCGAATGCGATGCGCTCCGGCCGGACGCTCGCGCTGCAGCGTCCGTCGGCGGCGCCCGGCGTGGCGAAGCGCGCGCTGCCGATGGTGGCGACCCCGGCCGCGACACTCGCCGGCAGCACATTGATCTTGCCGAGGAAGTTCGCCACGAACGCGGTCGCGGGCGCCTGATAGATCTCGGTTGGGCGCGCGATCTGCTCGACGCGGCCGCGGTTCATCACCACGATGCGATCGGACAGCGCCATCGCCTCGCCCTGGTCGTGGGTGACGAGGATCGTCGTGGTGCCGACGGTGCGCTGGATCGCGCGCAGCTCGACCTGCATCTCCTCGCGCAGCTTGGCGTCGAGATTGGACAAGGGCTCGTCGAGCAGCAGCACGTCCGGCCGGATCACCAGCGCGCGCGCGAGCGCGACGCGCTGCTGCTGGCCGCCCGACATGCGGCGCGGATAGCGCTCGGCCAATCCGGCGAGCCCGACCAGCGCGAGCGCGTCGGCGACGCGCCTTTCCTGCTCGGGCTTTGCGACGCCGCGCATCTCGAGCCCGAAGGCGATGTTCTGCGCCGCGGTCATGTGCGGAAACAGCGCGTAGGATTGAAACACGATGCCGAGGCCGCGTGCCGCCGGCTTCACCTTGGTCAGATCGCGTTGCGCAAGCATGATCGTGCCGGCCGACGGCTCGACGAAGCCCGCGATCATCTGCAGGGTCGTGGTCTTGCCGCACCCGGACGGCCCGAGCAGCGACACGAACTCGCCCTTGTCCACGTCGAGCGACAGTTGATCGACGGCGACCGCGTCGCCGAAGCGCTTGGTGAGGCCCTGCAGCGCGAGGAAGGACATCAGCGCGTAGAGCGCGTAGCGTGGGCAAAAGAGCGATGACGCGGTGAAGCCGCGTGTGAAGGCGCTTGTGGCGCGACGTGCCCACGCGTTTTCGCTCGGGGGTTGGCGCGTGGTGGGCACGGCGCTGCGGCGTCCCGTGTTGAAAAGCCAGCGTCCTGGATCGCGCCTTTGCCCACTCTACGGATCCAGCCCATCATTGACCTCACCGCTCGATCTCGCGCGTCCAGCGCTTGTTCCATTCCTCGCGGTGGGCATTGATCGTGTCCCAGTCGACCGCGATCAGCTTCTTCACCTCGTCCCCGTAGGGAAGACCCGTGCGCTCCTCCGGCTTGAGCTCGACCTTGCGGTTCGCCGGACCGATGCCGGCGCCTTTCGCCAGCACGACCTGAATCTCAGCGCTCAGCAGGAATTGCACGAACGCGTCGGCCTCGGGCAGGTTCTTAGCCCCGGCGATCGGGCAGGTCGCGACGCCGAGCGCGATGCCGCCCTCCTTCGGATAGATGAACTCGGCTGCAAATCCGGTGTCGGCGAGCGCCTTGGCGCGGCCCGAGCCCCACACGGCGATCGCCGCCTGGCCGGACTGGAACAGCTCGGTCATCTTGCCGGGCGAGGGCTCGTAGACCAGCACGTTCGGCCCGATCTCGTCCTGCATCGCCTTGAAGCCCGGATCGATGTTCTTCTCCGATCCGCCGCGCAGCCGCGCCATCATCACCAGCGTGTGCAGGCCGTAGGAATTGTTGAGCGGCGGAACGACGAGCTTCCTGGCGAACTTCTTGTCCTTCAAGTCCTCCCATGAGGTCGGCGGGAGCCACTTGTTGTCGGCGAAAACCTTCTGCGCATACATGATGCCGGTGCCGACCATGCCGATGCCGACCGCCTTGTTCGAGGCGAACTTCATCACGTCATAGACGTCGTCATAGACCGGCGCCTTGGCGAGCGCGCGGCAGAAGCCGAGCTCGACCGCCTGATACATCGGGCCATCGTCGACGATTGCGACGTCGATCTGCTGATTGCCCTTCTGCGCCTGCAGCTTGGCGAGTGTGTCGGTCGAGTTGCCGGCGACATATTCGATCTTCACGCCGTATTTCTGCTCGAACGGCGGGATGACCTCCTTGCGCATGGTCTGCTCGAACGAGCCGCCATAGGAGGCGACGTACATCGTCTTGGTCTGCGCCAGGGTCGGCGCCGGTGCCAGCGCAGCGATGATCGCAGCGGCAGCGGCCGCGGTGAAGAAGCCAATGCGCATTTCGCGCTCCTCATGCTGTTCCCGGCTGAAATGGTCCCAACTCCGCACGATAACGTCAAATCGAATTTCTTCGGCGGCCGAATGCCGAAATGTTATACTGGGCAAGCGCGGTTCATCGGGGCGGCGGATGCTCAATCCACGGCAGGTCGAGGCCTTTCGCGCCGTCATGGCGACGGGCAGCGTCACCTCCGCGGCCGCCACGATGCACGTCACGCAGCCGGCGGTGAGCCGGCTCATCCGCGATCTCGAATTCACCCTCAAGCTCGCGCTGTTCGAGCGGCGCGGCAACCGGCTCGAGCCGACGGCCGAGGCGCACCATCTGTTCGCCGAGGTCGAGCGCACCTTCGTCGGCTTGAGCCGCATCTCGCAATTCGCCGAGGAGCTGCGCACGCGCCGCGCCGGCTCGCTGCGCATTGCCGGCATGCCGACGATGACCTGCGGCTTGCTGACGCGCCTGGTCGGGCGCTTCGTGACGCGGCGGTCGGAAGTTGCCGTCACGCTGCACGGCATGGCGTCGCATCTGATCGCGGACGGCGTTGCGGCCGGACGCTACGATTTCGGCATCGTCGAGGCCGCGGTCGAGCGGCCGGGCCTGACCGTGGAGGCGCTCCCCGCGCGCGCGGTGGCGGCGATCCCGGCGCGCGATCCGCTCGCGAAGCGCGACACGCTCGGTCCGAAGGATTTCGAGGACCGCTCCTTCATCGCGCTCGGACCCGCCTCGCTGTTTCGCTCGCGCATCGATGCGGCGCTTGCCGGCGTGCGGCGCCGGCAGCTTATCGAGACGCAGCTTACCGAGATCGCCTGCCTGCTGGTCGCCGAGCGGGCCGGGCTCGCGCTGGTCGATCCGTTCTCGGTGAGCGAGTTCACCGGCCGCGGCGTTGTGTTCCGCCCGTTCCGCCCCGACGTGTTCTTCGATGCGGCGGTGCTGACGCCCACGGGAAGGCCGATGTCATCGCTCGCCACGGAGTTCCTCGGCACGTTCCGCCAGGCCGCAAAGGCGATCGCGAACGTAGGGCGGATTAGCGCGGAACGCGCGTAATCCGCCGCCACCGGTGGGTTACGCGCTTCGCGCTAACCCACCCTACACCCTACGTCGGAATGCCGAACAGCTGCGCGACATTGCCGCCGAGGATCGCGTCCTTCTCGGTGGCGCTCAGGAAGGGACAGTACCGGCGCACATAATCGACGCATTGCCGGTAGGTGCAGAAGCGCTCCACGTTCGGCATGTCGGAGCCCCAGACGAGCTTGGCGGCGCCGAACAGGTCGCGCATTTGCCGGATCAGCGCCTGCGCCTCCGGATAGGGATAGTCCCACACGCCGCCCCAGGTGATCGGGAACATGATCTCGATCATCAGATTGTCGCGCCGGTAGGCGGCAAGCACCTCCTCAGGAAAATCCCAGCCTCCGCTGCCGGCAAAATGCGCGACCGGCGGTCCCATCACCAGCACGAAGCGCGTTTCCTTGTGGCGCTGCATCAGCCGGTCGAGCGCCATCAGGTTCGCGATGTAGCTTGTCCGGTCGTAAGCGGGTGTTGCCGACAGCTCGACAAAGGCCGGGAAATTCCACTGCGCGATCCGATCCCAGAACGGGCTGAACGCCGCGTGGTCGAGGTTGCGCGCGTAACCGTGACGCGAGAAGTCGTGCGAATAGTAAAGCCCCTTCAGGCCGAGCGCGTGCGCGCGATCGGCCTCGGCCAGCATCTCGTTGCGATCGGCGATCGCCTCGTCGATCTGGAACAGGCCGGTGAAGCGCTTCGGAAAGGCCTTCTGGGCGAACGCATTATAGTCGTTCATCGCGCCGTAGCCGCCGCCCGCCTGCAGGATGCAGTGATCGACGCCGGCATAATCCATCTGGGCGATCATGAATTCGGGTGGCGCCTCGATCGTCTGCATGCCGACCGGCATGTACTGGATCGCGTATTCCTCGCCCTCATGCACGAACTCGAGCCGGCCGTAGCGGCCGACGCGAAAGCCGACGTCGCGCAGGCCAACCCAGGTGTTGTCGCCTTCACGGAACAGCAGCCCCGGCTTGATCCGCTTGCCGTCGCGCACGCGAAAAGTCTCGGCGGCGGGACGCGTGAGGTTCTTCTGGATGTACTTCAGATGGACGTCGATCGAGGGATGTCCGCAGGGGCCGTGCCAGTTCTCGAACACGTGGGCATGGCAGTCGATGATCATTCAGGGCACCTGCAGGGGATGGGCGGGCCACTTGACGATTCCGCTCGTCCCCGCGGACGCGGGGACCCAGTTCTTTGGCCCCTGGACCCCCGCTTTCATAAGGGCGTTCACGCCCGTCTTCGACGGGCTATGGGGGTGAGCGGGGAATAGCCCACTACGCCCCGCCGAGCTTCTCGACGTGGACCTTGAGCAGCCGTTCGACCTCGCCATTGATGGTGAGGAAGCGGCCGTAGAAATCGAGGAAGCTCTTCCATTCCGGGTCGCCATAGCGGATCGCGAGCGTGTTCGGGCGCCGGTCGAGCGGATTGCCCGGATCAATCACGTGCGCCCAGCTCTCGTTGCGCTTCGCCAGCAGGATGACGTCGACGTCGCCGCTGATCCAGACGTCGGCCTTCTTGGCGCGCACCGGCTCGGCGCCGAGCGAGATCTGCCCGGTGGTGGTGATGACCTTCGGCTTCGCCGGGAACAGCAGCGGAATGCGCGGCTCCTCGCTCGCCCCGGAGGTGACCGAGAACGTGACGTCGGGCTTGTTCGCATCCGCGGCGGTCTTGAACCGGTCGGCATTGTCCTTGTGGCAGAGCAGGAGCGTGCCGCGCGAATAATATGGCCCGACGAAATCGACCGCGAGCGCGCGCGAGACGAGGTAGGTCAGCGACGAGCCGAACAGGTCGAAATCGCCCTTGCGCAGCGCGATCGTGGCATTCGCGAAGGTGACCTCCTTCCAGTCGACCTTGACCTGGATCTCCTTCGCGAGATTTTCCACCACGTCCTTGTAGACGCCGTTGAGCTCGCCGGTCTTGGCGTCCTTGTAGAACCACGGCCCGGTCTGCGCGTAGCCGACGCGCAGCACGCCTTCCTTACGGCACTTCGCCAGGATCGAGTCCTCGCGCACGCCGGTTTCCAGCACCTGCGCCAGCGCCGACGATGGCATCATCGCGGCGCCGGCCGCGCTCGCCGCGGCCGTGATCAGCGTCGCCTGCTTGAGGAAGTCGCGCTTGCCGTCGTCCACCCTGTCGCTCATGCGTCTCTCCGCTCTGTGCTCGCGCCGCGCGCTCAAATGTAGAGTGGGCAAAGGCGCGGCCCGATCGGCAGCTTGCACGCACCGGATCGCCATTCCGCGCCGTGCCCACGCGTGAGGCAAGAGCTCATCGTCGCGTGGGCAAATGCGCGCGAGATCGCGGCAAACTCTCGATGTTGTTCCTCGCGCATTTGCCCACCCTACAGGTCACGTGCTCGCGCCGCGCGCGCTGATCGGCCACAGCGCCTCGACGCGGCCGTGGCGCACGCCGACATACCAGTCGTGCAGATTGACGGTCGGGTCGCAATGGCCCGGGATCAGCCAGACCTTGTCGCCGAGCTTGAGCGGCTTCGCCTTCGGGCCGAGCAGCAGCTTGCCGTGCTCGTCCGAGATGCCGGTCACTTCGACATCCTCGAGCCCGTGCACCCAGGGATTGCCCTTCTCGCCGCTGTAGGACTTCAGCCCGGCGTCGACGATCGCGCGCTCGCGCGTCGGCGTGCTGATCACCGAGGCGAGCACGAACAGGCTGTGCTCGAACGCCGTGTAGCGCCCGCCGTCCTTGTTGCCGATCTTGGCGTAGTCGGTATCCATGAACACGTAGGAGCCGACCTGCAGCTCGTTGTAGACGCCGCTTTCCGCCTCGAACGTGAAGGTGCCGGTGCCGGCGCCGGCCACGATCTCGCAGGAAAGATTCTCGGCCTTCAGCGCGTCGAGCGTCTCGCGCACCGCATCGACTGCCGAGGCGATCGCCTGCGCGCGCTGCTGATGCGTCGGCAGATGCTGCGCGCGGCCGTGATAGGCCTGCAGCCCGCGGAATTTCAGGTTCGGCGCGTCCGCGATGCGGCGCGCGAGCGCGGCCGCAGCCTTGCCGGGCGGCACGCCGCAGCGCTCGGCGCCGACGTCGATCTCGACCAGCGCGCCGAGCGTGACGCCGAAGTCCTTGGCGACGCGCGAGGCCGCGTCGATCTGCTCGGCAGAGTCGAAACACAGCGCAATCGTTGCGTCGTGCGCGAGCGCGGCAAGGCGCCGCAGCTTGCGCTCGCCGACGACCTGGTTGCTCACCAGGATATCGGTGACGCCGCCGCGCGCGAGCGCCTCGGCCTCGCCGACCTTCTGCACGCACTGGCCGACCGCGCCGTGCGCAATCTGGCGCAGCGCGATCGCCGGCGACTTGTGGGTCTTGGCGTGCGGGCGCACGCGCACGCCGGTCTGGCGCGAGAACGCGGCCATCTTGGCGATGTTGCGGTCGAGCGCGTCGAGCTCGACGATCAGCGCCGGCGTGTCGATATCCGATATGGGAGCGCCGATTTCGGCGGGAGGCGGGTTCATCAGTTTACCACTGGAAGGTTGGAAGCTAGCATATTCATTGCCGGATCGGCTTGTCCATCGTGCGCGCTGCACGCGAGAGTGCTGTCATCTGCATGAGCGATGTTCCCAGCATTCGCGTCGCCGGCATCGCTAAGCGCTTTGGGCCGCTCGAAGTGCTGCGCGGCGTCTCGTTCGACGTGCCGCGCGGCAGCGTGGTCAGCGTGATCGGCGCGAGCGGCTCGGGCAAGAGCACGCTGCTGCGCTGCGTGAACTATCTCGATCCGCCGGATGCCGGCGAGGTCTACATCGAGGGCGAGCCGCTCGGCGCGCGCATCGACGCGCGCGGCAACCGCAAGGCGCGCTCGCTCGCCGAGATCAACGCGATGCGGCGCGAGCTCGGCGTCGTGTTCCAGCAGTTCAATCTGTGGCCGCACATGACCGTGCTCGGCAACGTGATCGAGGCGCCGATCCGCGTGCGCAAGGTGGCGCGCCAGGAGGCGGTCGCCTATGGCGAGGAGTGCCTGCGCCGCGTGCGCATGATCGAGAAGGCGAACGAATATCCGGCGCGGCTCTCCGGCGGCCAGCAGCAGCGCGCCGCGATCGCGCGTGCGCTCGCGATGCGGCCGAAGGCGATCCTGTTCGACGAGGCGACCTCGTCGCTCGATCCGGAGCTGACCGACGAGGTGCTCGGCGTGATGCGCGAGCTCGCCGCCGACGGCACCACCATGATCGTGGTGACGCACGAGATGGGCTTCGCGCGCGAGGTTTCCGACCGCGTCATCTTCCTGCATCAGGGCGTGATCGAGGAGGAGGGGCCGCCGGCGGAGGTCTTCGGCGCGCCGAAATCCGAGCGGCTGCGCCAGTTCCTCTCCAAGTATCGCAAATAGGCGGCCGCCCGTGTCGGACGCGCTCAAGCAATCGCTCGACCTGTCGATGTTCCTCGAATATCGCGCGATCCTGCTGCAGGGGCTGATCTTCAACGTGCTGGTGTTTCTCGGCGCCGCCGCGCTCGCGCTTGTCGCCGGGCTCGGCGCCGCGCT
>Ga0187784_10003728_pt1 | contig 12322 bp, 12 predicted proteins | sample 1015_SJ02_MP15_2_FD_132964 | JGI IMG/M metagenome (GOLD analysis project Ga0187784, IMG submission 132964) | Tropical peat soil microbial communities from peatlands in Department of Meta, Colombia - 1015_SJ02_MP15_20_MG | ecosystem: Environmental > Terrestrial > Soil > Wetlands > Peat | place... | reverse complement strand
GGGTTGTGGTTCAACAAGCCGCTGCTCGAAGTCGTGTTCGACTCGGTGTTCGATCTGACCGAGGAGGGCTGGCGCAGGCTGACGCTGCGCTGGGCGCTGTTCTTCCTTGCGCTCGCGCTGCTCAACGAGCTCGTCTGGCGCACGCAGACGACCGACTTCTGGGTGAGCTTCAAGGTGTTCGGCGTGGTCCCGATCACCTTCGTGTTCGCGGCGCTGCAGTATCCGCTGCTGCAGAAATACGCCACGAAGGCGGAGTAGCCGATCCGCCGTCATTGCCCGCGAAAGCGGGCAACCCAGCCGACGCAAGCCGGGCGAAGCCTCGCAAGCCAACAAGGTCGGCGTTTACGCGGGCCTGCGCTCACTGCGTCTTCGCGCTCGCGGGCGACTGGCGCAGCGCCTGCGTCGGCATCTCGTTGGCGACGAAATAGGTCGCCTGCAGCGTGCCGAGGCCGAACGGCGTCGGCACCGAGAAGCGGAACGGCACCAGCACGCGCGTCGTTCCGATCGGCGCGAGCCAGATCTCCATGTCGCGCTGCTCGACCAGGTACTTGATCGCGGCCCGCTCGGGCCGGTGTCCGGCGATCGGCCGATAGAGCACCGTGCACACCACTACCGCCCCCGCATAGCCCTTGTCGGCACGGACCTGATCCATGCGCTTGTAGACGAGCTCGAGATCGGCGCGCTGGCGCCCGTCGAAGATCGCAAGACGGCGCCGGCATGCCTCGGGACTGAGCACCTCGCCCTTGCCGGCGACCGGCATCAGCATTGCGCTCATCGGATCGACCACGCCCTTGCGGTGCGCGTCGGTGACCGGAACGCGGTCCGGCGACGGCTCGAGCGGCGGGATCGCGACGACGTCCTTCACGACGCCGCCCTGCAGCCCCATCCGCACCTCGTCGATCCTCTTATCCGTGACCGTGTTCGAGATGTAGCCGAACGAGACGACGTTGCTGCCCTGGATCATGCCCTTGGCGCCGCTCGAGCCCTCGCCGGTCGAGATCAGCCGCACCAGGCCGGTGGTATGGCCGCTGGCCACGGCAGTGTACTGGTCGGCGGAAAGATCGATCACCCAGGTTCCGGTTCCGAGCGGAATGCCGGCGAGCGCCGCGGTGTAGCGCGCTTCGAGCTTGGTCTGGGCCGAGGCGGTCGCGGGCAGCGCGCCCACGAGGGCGGCGCCGACGGCGATCAGCCAAAACCGCTGCAACGAACTGCGCACGATGGTCCTTCCCCGGTGGTCGCCTGAACTGGGGTCAAGGGCGTCATCGGCTTGGAATACGTCGAATCTGTGATCCGTTGCGGTGCCCGCCGGAACAGGCGGCGGATGGCCCCATTTCTGCCGCGCTTGACGCCTTCGCGCCCCGACATTATAGGTCCGCGTCCCCGCAACGGACCGTATTTCGTCGCCGGCCACCGGGCCGCGCGACTTTCAACTTTCAAGGATTTCGATCATGTCTCGCCGCTGCGATCTGACCGGCAAAGGCGCCCAGGTGGGCCACCGGGTCAGCCACTCGAACATCAAGACCAAGCGGCGCTTCCTGCCCAATCTGGTCAACGTGACGCTGATCTCGGATGCGCTCGGCCGCTCGGTGAAGCTGCGCATCTCGGCCAACGCGCTCAAGACCATCGATCACCGCGGCGGCCTCGACGCCTTCCTGAAGAAGGCGAGCGCGGCCGAGCTCTCGCCCAAGGCGAAGAAGCTGAAGCAGCAGATCGAGAAGAAGCAGGCCGAGACCAAGGCGGCGTAGCGCGGGGCCACGAGCCGTAGGGTGGGCAAAGGCGCGTCCTTCACGCGCCGTGCCCACCACCATCATCGACGCGGCGGGCACGGCGCTGCGCCCGCACGCGTCGATCGTTTGTGCCTATGATCGCGCCTTTGCCCGCCCTACCGGGTGCTGGGCGAGCGTGAACTAATGCACCCGCCGGCGCGGCTGGCGCACCGGCTCGTCGGCTGACGCCTGCTCCTCGAACAGCTCGGCGAGCTTCTCGGTCATCACGCCGCCGAGCTCCTCGGCATCGACGATCGTGACCGCGCGGCGGTAGTAGCGCGTCACGTCATGGCCGATGCCGATCGCGATCAGCTCGACCGGCGAGCGCGTCTCGATCTCCTCGATCACCCAGCGCAGGTGGCGCTCGAGATAGTTGCCGGGGTTGACCGAGAGCGTCGAGTCGTCGACCGGCGCGCCGTCGGAGATCATCATCAGGATGCGGCGCTGCTCGGTGCGAGCCAACAATCGCTTATGGGCCCAGTCGAGCGCCTCGCCGTCGATGTTCTCCTTCAACAGCCCCTCGCGCATCATCAGGCCGAGATTCTTGCGCGCGCGCCGCCACGGCGCGTCAGCCGACTTGTAGATGATGTGGCGCAGATCGTTGAGCCGTCCCGGATTGGCCGGCTTGCCGCCGGCCAGCCAGGCCTCGCGCGAGGAGCCGCCCTTCCAGGCGCGCGTGGTGAAGCCGAGGATCTCGACCTTGACGCCGCAGCGCTCGAGCGTGCGCGCCAGAATGTCCGCGCAGGTCGCCGCAACCGTGATCGGCCGGCCGCGCATCGAGCCTGAATTGTCGAGCAGCAGCGTCACCACCGTGTCGCGGAAGGTCGTGTCCTTCTCGCGCTTGAACGACAGCGCATGCAGCGGATCGATGATGATGCGCGGCAGCCGCGCCGGATCGAGCAGGCCCTCCTCGAGGTCGAACTCCCAAGCGCGGTTCTGCTGCGCCATCAAGCGCCGCTGCAGCCGGTTGGCAAGCCGCGACACCACGCCCTGCAGGTGCGAGAGCTGCTTGTCGAGATAGCCGCGCAGCCGGTCGAGCTCCTCCGGCTCGCACAGATCCTCGGCCGCGATGATCTCGTCGAACTTCGCCGTGTAGGGATGATAGTCGGGCCCGCGCGGCTCGTTCTGTCCATGCGGGCGCGGCCGCCACGGCTCGTTTGCGGCCTCGGCGTCGCCCATGTCGGCGTCGTCCGGCATGTCGGCGGAGGGCGCGTCCATCGCCTCGCTCGCGCCGTCGGGCAGCTCATCGGCGGAGACTTCCATCTCCTCCATGCTCATGCCCTCGGCGTCGTCCGACTCCTTGGCGTCGCCGTCCTCGCCCTCGCTCTGCTGCTGGTCGTTCTCGCCGGACTCGTCCGATTCGTCGTCTTCCGAATCGCGCGCGCGCTCGTCGCCCATTTCGAGCGAGTCGAGCAGGTCGTGGATGACGTCGCCGAAGCGGCGCTGGTTCTCGACCAGCCGCTCGAGCCGGTCGAGGTCGCGCCCGGCGCGCTCCTCGATGAACGGGCGCCACAGGTCGACCAGCTTGCGCGCCGCCGGCGGCGGCACCTGGCCGGTCAGCCGCTCGCGCACCATCAGGGCGACCGCCTCCTCGATCGGCGCGTCGGCGCGGTCGGTGATGTCGTCGAACTTGCCGCGATGGAACCGATCGTCGAGCATCGCGGTAAGGTTGCTGGCGACGCCCTGCATGCGGCGCGAGCCGATCGCCTCGACCCGCGCCTGCTCGACCGCATCGAACACCGCGCGCGCCTGCTGGCCGCCCGGCATCTGGCGGCGGTGCACGTTCGGATCGTGGCAGGCGAGCTTGAGCGCGATCGAGTCGGCGTGCCCGCGCACGATCGCGGCGTCCTGCGCCGCAAGCTTGCGCGGCGGCTCGGGCAGGCGCGCCTTGCCGCCCGCGACGCCGGGCCGCTCGGCCGCGTAGGAGACTTCGAGATCGGGCTTGCGCGCGAGCGCGCGCATGCAGCCCGCGACCGCGCGCTTGAACGGCTCGGTCGGCGATTCCTTGGCGGGAGTCGTCTTAGGCTTGATGTTGGAGGACATTCGCTCCGGTCTCTCGATCTTCGCTCTCCCCACATAGCCCGTCGAAGACGGGCGTAAACGCCCGCAAGCGGGGAGAGGGAAGAAAAGCTAGCTCAGCGCGACGTTCACCGAGCTCTCCGGCAATTCGACGCCGAAGCAGCGCTGATAGAACTCCGCGACCGTCTGCCGCTCGAGCTCGTCGCACTTGTTGATGAAGGTGACGCGGAACGCGAAGCCGATGTCGCCGCCGAAAATCTCCGCATTCTCCGCCCAGGTGATCACCGTGCGCGGGCTCATCACGGTCGAGATGTCGCCGTTCATGAAGGCGTTGCGCGTCAGGTCCGCGACCCGCACCATCTTGTTGACGATGTCGCGCCCCTCCGTGGTGCGATAGTGCTTCGCCTTGGCGAGCACGATCTCGACCTCGTTGTCGTGCGGCAGGTAGTTGAGCGTGGTCACGATCGACCAGCGGTCCATCTGCGCCTGGTTGATCTGCTGCGTACCGTGATAGAGGCCGGTGGTGTCGCCAAGCCCGATCGTGTTCGCGGTCGCAAACAGGCGGAACGCCGGGTGCGGCCGGATCACGCGGCTCTGGTCGAGCAGGGTCAGGCGCCCGGACGACTCCAGCACGCGCTGGATCACGAACATCACGTCCGGACGGCCGGCGTCATACTCGTCGAAGCAGAGCGCGACATTGTGCTGGTAGGCCCAGGGCAGGATGCCGTCGCGAAACTCGGTGACCTGCTGGCCTTCCTTGATGACGATCGCGTCCTTGCCGATCAGGTCGATGCGGCTGATGTGGCTGTCGAGGTTGACGCGCACGCACGGCCAATTGAGCCGCGCCGCGACCTGCTCGATATGGGTCGACTTGCCGGTGCCGTGATAGCCCGAGACGATGACGCGGCGATTGCGCGAGAAGCCGGCAAGGATCGCAAGCGTGGTGGCGCGGTCGAAGCGGTAATCCTGGTCGACGTCCGGCACATGGTCGGTCGCCTCCGAATAGGCCGGCACCTCCATGTCGCTGTCGATTCCGAATACCTGGCGCACCGACACCTTCATGTCGGGCATTCCGGCGACGTCTTGGGTAGCGGCAGCCATTGCTCCTCCGTGGCCTCGAGCTGGAACCCGAGGCGCGAAATCTAGGTCCTGCGGATCGGATAATCTTGCGAACCTAGCAGAAACCGCGTGCACTGCGATAGCTGTCCGGTAGCAGGCCAAATATCACAATTTTTCATGGGCTTGGCGCGCCTGCCGTGATCCGGAACGCTTGCCGTCGCGGCTACTGCGGCCCGCACGCGGCCGCGTCACGCGGTTCGAACGGCACAAGTTTCGGCGCGGCCTGCAGCCGATATATCGGGACGTCGGCGCCGTCCTGCAACGGGATCAGGCCGACGCCCGCGAGGCTGCCGACCGAATCCGGCTCGAGCGCGAGCGCGGCCAGCTTGCCGGCCGGCTGCGCGGTCGGAACGAAGGCCGACCCGGCCGGTATCGCGATGCGCTTGCGCACCAGGTCGACCTTGATGGCCTGGTCCGGATTGATTGCCTCGCGATCGACCTTCGGGGCGCGCTCCTTGATGGCGAACGCCTCGACGTCGAGCGCGGCGGCGTCGGTGGTGCGGCAGAGCGCGACGCCATTGAGGCGCAGCGCCGCAATCGCATCGCCGCGCAGGTCCGGCAGGAGATAGCCGGCCGGCGTCGGCCGCGTCACGGCCGCCACGACCGCATGCGAGTCGCGGAATTCGACCGGCGTCGGCTTCGCCTCGCCGCTCACCGGGTCGAGCATCGGCAAGGTGACCGGCCGGACGCCAAGCTTGTGCGCCACGACGATGTCGGCCGCGGCCGCCGCGGCGCTGCGCCGCGAGGCCTCGACCGCGGCGCGCAGCGCGCCCGCCTGGTCGGCCGCGGTCTCGAGCACGGCCTTGGCGGCGAGGTAGTGCGTCGCGACGCGCCGCTCGAAGCCGTCGCGTCCGATGCCGACGCCGCGCGTCTCGATCAGGAACGAGACCGCGTGATTGAGGCCGAAGGTATTGCGCGCCGCGCCCGGCGCATTGCCGCCCATCGAGACGGTCTTGTCGGCATTGCTGAGCGCGGTCGTGTAATAGTCGTAGCTGGTCAGGCCGCGCGCCTGCAGTGCGGCCTCGATGCGCGGGCGGAACACCGTATCGGCAAGCTGCGTCACCTCGCGGCTCACCATCGGGTGCGTCGCCGAGAGCAGCAGCGCGTCGACCGCCTGCAGCGCGTTGAACTTGGCGATCCAGCGGTTGCCGACCGTGAACTCGTGCGCGTCGAGCACGACGTCGGGCGGCAGCTTTTGCATCAGCCCATGGATCGCGCGCGTCTCCGGCAACAGCATCAGCAGGTGGTCGCGGTTGGGATCCGCGCCGTTCGCGGTCACGCGCTTGAACGCGGCCGCGCCGTCCGGATTGCCGCGCGGTACGATCACCACCGTGACGCGCGCGGTCAGGCCCTGCAGCTCGCCGCGTGCGAGCGCGCTCGCGACCGCAAGCGCGGCCTCGCCGCCGGCCGGCTCGTTGCCGTGCTGCTGCCCGATCAGCCACACGATCGGGCGGCCGAGCGCGAGGATCTGCGCCGGATCGGACAGGCCTTCGGCGGTCGCGATCAGATAGGGGATGTCGCGCCCCTGCTGCGATTGCCCCGCAACGCCGGCGACGATGGTCTTCGAAGATCGGGTCAGGCCGGCGATGAAATCCTGCAGCTCCTGCTGGCTGGTGAAGCCGTCGCGGCCGGGGCCAAGCGCCGGCGCATCGAGCGCGATCGCGACGTCCGGATAGTGCGCCCGCACCGCCTCCGTCTGCTGGTAGCTCTGGTAGCGGTCGAGATCCTGCGCGAGCGCTGCAGGCGCCAGCATCAGCAGCGAAAACACAAGCGCGCCTGCGCGCATCGAAGTTCTCCTCGTATCGGGCCGCGCAACTGCATTGCACGCCCGCCGGCCAGTCTAGCTTGACATGCGATCGGCCGGAATGCGCTCATGCGCGGGGGCAAGCCTCTTCGCGCTCCTTGACCCTCCTTGACCCTCCTCGGTCCTTCCTTGGTTCTTCTTTGGTCTTTGGGCGCACATCCGACGGAGCGCAATGATGAAGGTTGCAGTCGTCACCGGCGGCGCGCGCGGCATCGGCCGGGCCTGCTGCCACGCGCTGGCGAAATCCGGCTTCGACATCGCGATCGTCGATCTGCTGGTGCCGGAGATGGAGCGCACGCGCGGCGAATTGCGCGCGCTCGGCCGCCAGGCGGAGATCTACGAAGCCGATGTCGCGAGCTTTGCGCGCGCCCAGGAAGTCATCGCCGAGGTCAAGCGCAAGCTCGGGCGGATCGACTTTCTGCTCAACGATGCCGGCAAGGCGAACCCGGCGTCGATCCTCGACATCACCGAGGAGGAGTTCGACCGCACCATCGCGGTCAATCTCAAGAGCTGCTTCAACTACATCAAGGCGGTCGCGCCGATCATGCTCGCACAAGACAGCGGCGGACGCATCGTCAGCATGTCATCGCTGAACGCGCTGAGCGGCGGCGTCACCAGCGCGGTCAGCAAGCATTCCTACGCGGCCGCAAAAGCCGGCATTCTCGGCCTGACGCGCGCGCTGGCGAAGGAATTCGGGGGCAAGATCCTGATCAATGCCATCTGCCCCGGCGTGATCAAGACCGAGCTCGGCAACGCGTTGACGCGCAGCCGGGAGCCGGAGCTGATCAAGGGCATCGCGGTCGGACGGCTCGGCAGTCCGCAGGACGTCGCCCAGATGGTCAACTTCCTGGCGACGTCGGAGCCTTGCTTTCTGACCGGCCAGCACTTCGTGATCGACGGATTCCAGTGGTCGTGCTGAGCTGGGGCAGGACTGCTTGACGTTGAATCGAGCGGTGCCGCAAGCTCGGCCTGTTCCCCTCCCCCTTGTGGGGAGGGGCTAGGGGTGGGGGTCGTGCGATGGCACGGGAGCGTGATTCTGGACCTTCGGACGAAAGTCGCATCTGGGCGACGCGGGATCGTTCGATCATTCCGCCAAATCGTGTTCGAGCACGTTCAATGCGTGCCACACCGACCGATGCGGAGCGAAAACTCTGGTGGCACCTGCGTTATCGTCTGCCGCTCGCGAACACGCACTTTCGGCGGCAGGTTCGGCTCGGGACCTACATTGTCGATTTCGCGAGCCATGCGGCGCATATCGTCATCGAGGTCGACGGCGGCCAGCACGCGCAACAATCCGATGCTGATGCGGCACGCACCAAATTTCTTGAATCAGAGGGCTATCGTGTTCTTCGCTATTGGAACAACGACGTTCTGAAGAACATCGATGGTGTGCTTGAGGACCTTCAACGCGCAATAACTGCGACCCCCACCCCCAACCCCTCCCCACAAGGGGGAGGGGAGTAGGCCGCGTTCGCGGCGCGCGCTTCGGCCTCAAACGAAATCCCCTTAGCAGAACTTCGCCGACTTGAGATAATTGTAGGCCTGGATCACCGCGACGAGACGGTCCTCGGTGGAGCGGTCGCCGCCGTTCGCGTCGGGGTGATGGCGCTTCACCAGCTCCTTGAAGCGCGCCTTGATCTCGTCCGCGGCGGCATCGACCTCAAGCCCGAGCGTATCGAAGGCCTTGCGCTCGGCATTGTGGATCGGCCGCGCTTCCGGCTTCGGGCGCTCGGGGCGCGGGCGGCCGCCGCCGAACTCGCGCATCACGTCGAACGGATCGCTCGGCATCTCGCCGCCGTGGAAACGGTCGGTCGCGCCGTTGAGGCCCATCTTCCAGGTCGGACGATGGCCGGTCACGGCGTCCTTTTGATAGCGCGCGACCGCGTCCTCGCTCATGCCGGCGAAGTAGTTGTAGGACTGGTTATAGTCGCGCACGTGATCGAGGCAGAAGCGCCAGTACTCGCGCTCGCGCAACCGGCCCTTGGGCGCGCGGTGGGTCCCGGCATTGGCGCAGCCCGGCCACTCGCAGGCCGGCATGTCGGCGCGCGGACGCGGCTCCATCACGGGCTTGACCCGGATCCGGTTGAACAATGGCGAGTCCAGTTTCATGACCCTTCATTATGGCGAGGCGAGCGGCGCAACCGCAAGCTTGACAAATCAAAATGACGCGCGTTCGACGTTGCCGATGCCAGAAGCGAGCCAACTCCCAGGGGCGTGAGCGAGATGGGCATGAGCGAGACCATCACGGAAAAGTTGACGCAAGCTTTCGCGCCGGCAAGCCTGCGTGTCGTCGACGAGTCGCATCAGCATGAGGGTCATGCCGGCCATCGGGGCGGCGGTGAGTCGCACTTCAGGGTCTATATTGTGTCGGAGTCGTTCCGGGGGAAGAGCCGGGTTGAGCGCCACCGCATGGTCAACGCGACGCTCGCGCAGGAGCTTTCCGGCCGCGTGCACGCGCTTGCGATCCACGCCACCGCGCCGGGGGAGTAGTTACCCCCAGGTCAGCGGCGCGTCGACGAACACCCGATACTGCTGCAGCTTCGGCTTGTCCTTGTCCTCTGCATTGACGTACTCGATCGAGGACTTGCCGATCAGCTTGCGCGGCAGGATCATCACGCGGATGAAGCGCGTCGGCTTCGCGCCGGCTTGCGCGAACACCGGATCGGGACCAGCCTCATACCAGGCATCGCCGACCGCATAGGTCACCGACTCGCCCTTGCTGTCGACGCGCAGCTCGCCCTCGACCAGGCAGCGGATGCCGGGCCCCTGGTGGCGATGCAGATAGGCGCAGCCGCCGGGCGGGAAAGCGACGCTGTCGCCGCGCCAGATGAGCTCGCCCTCGGGCAGCGCGGCGAGCGGCCTGAACAGCTTGTCGCGCGAGAGCACGCTCGCGCCGTCGATCCGCGCCGGCGGCTGGCGCGGGTCGGACAGCTCCCACCGCCACAGCGTCGCGCCGACATCCTCGGCATGGCCGGTCACGGTCTCCTCGCTGTAGACGACCTCGCCGTGGCGCAGCGTGCGCCGCCCGATCGTGACCGCGCCGCGCACCACGTAGAACATGCGCGGCTGCGCCGGGAGGTTGAACGCGCCCTTGTCGGTCATGAAGTCTTCGATCAGCCGCAGCTCGGGATGCATGGCTTTGTCTCGGGCACTGCATGGCACGCGCCACGGGGGCTATTTCCGCGGCCTCGTCACACACGCTAAAATGCCATCAACGACGGCAATCGCAAACAACCGGAATCGCAAAGGGTGGCGGCGTGACGGGCTTCGATCCAAGGACATTTCGGGTCACGGAACCGCGCGCCTTCGACGACCTGAAAATCGGCGAGACCTTCCGTACCCCGAGCCGCACCGTGACGGAGGCGCATTTCGCCGCGTTCCAGGTCCTGTCCGGCGACAATCATCCGATCCATTACGACGTCGAATATTGCCGCCAGCGGGGTCATCGCGCCCTGCTCGCGCACGGCCTGCAGGTCGTGGCGTTCGCGGCGATCGGGGCCGGCGCGTTCCCGCATCAGATCGGCGACAGCCTGATCGGCTTCATCGAGCAGTCCTCGAAATTTCTCAAGGGCGTCTATCCGGGCGACACGCTCTACACCGAGTTCACCCTGAAGGAGCTGATCCCGCAGCGCACGACCGGCGTCGTGGTGTTCGCCGTGACCATCCACAACCAGAACAGCGAGCTCGTGCTGACCGGCGAGCAGAAATATCTCTTGCGCAAGTAGCGCAGCCACAAAACCAGCGGAGGAAACCTTGCCCGTCATTTCCGGAAAGCGTGCGTTCCTGGAGATTCTCAAGCAGGAAGGCGTCGAGGTGATGTTCGGCAATCCGGGCACCACCGAATTGCCGCTGATGGACGCGCTCGCGGTCGACAACGAGATGCGCTACCTGCTCGGCCTGCAGGAGGCGGTCGTGATGGCGATGGCCGACGGCTACGCGCAGGCGTCCGGCAAGCTTGCGGTCGTGAACCTGCACGTCACGCCCGGCCTCGGCAACGCGATGGGCATGCTCTACGACGCGCAGAAGGCGGGCTCGCCGATCCTCGTCACCGCGGGCCAGCACGACCAGGACTTCAACCGCACCGAGCCGATCCTCTACGCCGACCTGCCGCCGATCGCGCGGCCGCTGGTGAAGTGGTCCGACGAGGTGCACCGCCTCGCCGACCTGCCGCTGATGGTGCATCGCGCCGCCAAGACCGCGCTCGCGCCGCCGACCGGACCCGTATTCCTGTCGCTGCCGGGCGACATCCTGAAGAACGAGGCCGATCTCGACCTGCTGGCGCCGACGCGCGTCGCCACCAATGTGCGCGGCGACCGGGCGGCGATCGAGGCGGCCGCAAAGGTGCTCGGCGAGGCGAAGCGGCCCGTGATCATGGCGGGCGACGCCGTGTCGCAGAACCGCGCGACCGCTGAGCTGGTCGCGCTCGCCGAGCTCCTCGGCGCGCCGGTCTATGCCGAGCTGATCCCCAACACCGCCTCGTTCCCGACCTCGCATCCGCTGTTTCGCGGCGCGATGGCGCGCTCACAGACCGCGATGCGCAAGATCTTCGACCAGCACGACGTGCTGTTCTCGGCTGGCGCCGACCTGTTCGCGCTCTCGCTCCCCTCCGACGTCGCGCCGATCTCGTCCGACCTGCGCATCGTGCATCTCGACACCGACCCGTGGGAGCTCGGCAAGAACTATCCGGCCGAGGTCGCGATCCTCGGCAACCCGAAAGCCACGCTGCCGGAGCTGACCGAGGCGACCCGCGCCGCCATGCCGGCTGCGGCGCAGCGCGGCGCCAAGGAGCGGCTCAAGGCCGCGGGCGAGACCACGAAGGCCGAGCTCGAGAAGCTTAAGAGCCGCGCGAAGTCGCTCGCGAGCGAGACGCCGGTGCAGCCGCTGGCGCTGATCCACGCGATCAGCGAGATCCTGCCGAAGGACGCCGTGGTGATCGACGAGACCGTGTCGTCGAGCGGCGGGTTGCGCCAGCTCGTGAAGAGCGACGATCCGCAGAGCTATTTCGGGCTGCGCGGCGGCGGCATCGGCTGGGGCCTGCCGGCCTCGATCGGCGTCAAGGTCGCGCTCCCGGACCGGCCGGTGATCTGCCTCTCGGGCGACGGCTCGGCGATGTACACGATCCAGTCGCTGTGGACCGCGGCGCGCTACAAGATCGGCGTCGTGTTCGTGATCTTCAACAACACCTCCTATCGCATCCTGAAGCAGCGCGTCTTTGCCCAACGCGGCTACGCGGCCCAACTCGACACCTATGTGGGCATGGAGCTCACCAATCCGGCGATTGACTATGTCGGGCTCGCGCGCGCGCTCGGCATCGCGGGCCATCGCGCCAAGACCGTGCACGACGCGACTGACCTGATCGCCAAGGCGCTCGATGCCGGCACGCCGACGCTGATCGACGTGGAACTCGTGCGCGAGTTCAAATAGAAGGAGGAGGAAAAAGGGACGGACGATGCCCGAGAAGCTTCTGCCGACCACCGTGGTCGGCTCCTATCCGCAGCCCGACTGGCTGGTCAACAAGGACGTGCTCAAGTCGCAGACCGTGCCGCGCGTGCGGCTGAAGGAGATGTGGCGCGTCGCCGAGCCCTGGCTCGAGCAGGCGCAGGACGACGCGACG
>Ga0187784_10003727_pt1 | contig 12323 bp, 12 predicted proteins | sample 1015_SJ02_MP15_2_FD_132964 | JGI IMG/M metagenome (GOLD analysis project Ga0187784, IMG submission 132964) | Tropical peat soil microbial communities from peatlands in Department of Meta, Colombia - 1015_SJ02_MP15_20_MG | ecosystem: Environmental > Terrestrial > Soil > Wetlands > Peat | place... | reverse complement strand
TGGTCATTGTCCGCGTAATTCACGAATCCATTGGCGAACGGCCTTGCGGCCGGAGGGAATCCCGGGATTTCCGATGCCGCGGTATTTTTCAAACGGGCTCTTGGCCCTCAGGGGCCGGATGCGAACCCCTCTACTGTCGCTCTCGAACAACAGCCGATCTCCAGGACGCACGCCCAGCGTGCGGCGAATGTCCCGCGGCACCGTGATCTGACCTTTGCTTGTGATACGAGCTTGTTTCTCCACGGCAATGCTCCTCCTCCTTACTTTAGCACAATGCTCCTTACTTTTGGGGAAAGACTGCAATCCAGCGCGGCCTGGCGAATTTCGGTCTCGCCTAGAGACGCAGAAGAGCCGCAGACCTAAAGAACAGGTGTGCGCTACCTGAACAATTCGGGGAAGACTTTCTGATAAATGGCCATGCCCAGGGCGGCGTTCATGCCCATTTCTTCCAGGGCCTTGATTTCCCCGTCGGTGGTGATGCCGCCGGCGGCGGTGATAGGTAACTGCGTGACCAAGCGCATGCTTCTGAACCACGCCAGATTGGTCCCCTGGAGCTGGCCTTCCGCGTCAATGTAAGTGCAAAGGAACTCCGAGCAGTAAGGTTCGAGCTGGGCCAGCGCCTGGGCCGAAGTGAGCGGCAAGGTATCCCGCCAGCCGTGAATGGCCACGCGGTCACCCACACAATCAACCGCAATCATGACCTTCTCGCGAGGGACGGCGGCCAGGAGAGTTCGGAGGAACTCGGAGTTTATACCGCTGGAAGTAAACGCGCTGCTACCCACGATTACCTTGTACGCGCCGGCCTCGACCGTGCGCAGCGCTTTCTCGACCGTGCGAATTCCTCCCCCGACGCGGCAGGGTTTTCGCCGGCAGAGTTCACGAACAATATCGCTGTGGTCGCCTCGACCCAACGCGCCATCAAGATCGATGACCTGAATTTGGGTATAGGCGACGAATTTCTCGAGCACGGCAAGTGGGTCGGGCAATTCGAGGAACTTCTCCCGCCCCTTCACGAGTTGGACGACCTTTCCCCCCATTAGGTCGATGCATGGAATGATCATTGTGAGAACCAGTCGAGAGTCAGGCTAAAGTTTAAAGGTTAAAGGATAAAGTTTAAAAAGGACCCTCGTTGGGGGCCCTTTAGTCTTTAGCTTTTACCCTTTAGCCTTTACCCTTTAACCTTTCTTATAGCCGCACGGGAACGCCTTGCGAGCGCAAGTACTCCTTGAGGCTGCGCAACGTGTGGGTTTCGAAATGGAAAATGGAGGCAGCTAAGGCTGCATCCGCATGGCCTTTCAAGAAGACTTCAGCAAAATGTTCGGGGCCACCGGCGCCGCCGGAAGCAATAACCGGAATACGGAGGGCGTCGGCAATGGTCTTCGTGAGCTCACAGTCGAAGCCGGCCTGCGTTCCGTCCGCGTCCATGGAAGTCAACAAGATCACGCCGGCGCCGCGTGCTTCAACTTCCCGTGCCCATTCTAGTGCATCCAGTTCGGTGGGCTGGGTGCCGCCGTAGGTCAGTACTCCCCAGCGGGAGGCGCCTTGAGCAAGGTAAGAAGACGGCGCATTGCCGAAGGTTGGGGGAGTGGATTCCCGCTTTCGCGGGAATGACTGATGGTTTGGCGGGGATGGCTGATTCTGCCGCAGAACACCCGTCGAATCTGAACGGCTGCGTGCGTTCCGCTGCCCGCTTTTTTCGCCTTCTGTCAGCACCCGCCGCCGCGCGTCGATAGCCACCACGAGTGCTTGTCGCCCAAAGTGCTCGGCAATCTGGCTCAACACTTCAGGGGATTCAACCGCCGCGGTATTCACAGCCACCTTATCGGCCCCGACGGAGAGCAATCGTTGCGCATCCTCGAGGGTCCTCACGCCCCCCCCCACAGTGAGGGGTATAAAGAGCCGGCGCGCCACCCGGTGTACCGTATCCATCAGCGTAGCGCGTCCCTCGCGGGAAGCCGATATGTCCAGCATGACCAGTTCGTCCGCGCCCTCGCGGTTATAGGCCTCGGCCAGTTCACCCGGATCTCCGGCATCTCGAAGATTCACAAACTGGATGCCCTTGACTACGCGGCCGTTCTTACAATCGAGGCAGGGAATTATACGCTTTGCAAACATGCGAAGTCGTCAGTTGTCAGTCATCAGTTCTCAGTAAATTGTAAATTATAAATTATGAATTATTAAAGCTGCCCCCACTTATTGGCCATTTTCGCAAACTGACACGACTCATTTTTCATAATTTATAATTTACAATTTCATGACCCCCGGCCAGAGGCCAGGAAATTCTCCAGCACCTTCAGCCCCACCTCGCCCGACTTTTCGGGGTGGAACTGCACTGCCCAGATGTTGTTCATCTCCACGCCGGCGGCAAAAGTCTGCCCATAATGAGTTACTGCCGAGCTCTCTTTTGTAACCGGTCCGTAGTAAGAGTGTCAGTAGTAAACGAAACTGCCGTCCGCGACCCCGCGAAAGAGCGCGTTGCGGCTGCGAATCTCGAGTTGACTCCAGCCCACATGTGGAACCTTGAATACTCCTTCGAATCGGGTCACGTGGCCGGGGAGCAAGGCGAGCCCGGGAACTTCGGGCGCTTCGTCACTGGTTTCGTAGAGCGCCTGGAGACCCAAACAAATCCCCAGGAAGGGCGTGCCGCCCGCCAGCGAGTCGCGCAGAGGCTTCAGAAGCCGACGCTCCTCGAGGGCTCGAATCATTGTGCCGAAGTGGCCTTGACCGGGGAAAATGATCTTCTGGGCGGAGCGGAGCGATTCCGGCCTGTCCACTACCTCAGCCGAGTGGCCGAGGTGCTCGACGGCCTTCAGCACCGAGCCGACATTGCCGGCGCCGTAGTTGAGTAAAGCGATCACAGCAGTCCTTTGGTGCTGGGGAGTTGGGCCTTGAGGCGCGGGTCGCGCGAGCAGGCATAGCGCAAAGCGCGCGCCCAGGCCTTGAACAGGGCCTCGACGGCATGGTGGCTGGAGCGCCCATAGGGAAGTTTCAGATGCACGTTGGCGCCCGCGCTGGTTGCAAATCCGTGGAAGAAGTCTTCCAAAAGTTCTGTCTGGAGGTCGCCGACGTATCTAGCCCTGATGGATGCGTCGAGCACCAAATAGGGCCGCCCACTCAAGTCGAGGGCAGCGATGGCCAAGGTCTCATCCATGGGCATGAGGAAGTAACCGGCGCGATTGATGCCTTTCTTCGAACCCAGGGCTTGGCGTAAGGCCTGTCCCAGAACAAGGCCGATATCCTCGACCGTATGGTGCTGGTCAACTTCGAGATCGCCGCGCGCCACGACTTCGAGGTCGAACCCGCCATGACGCGCGAACAGCTCGAGCATATGATCGAGAAAGTGAATGCCGGTGGAGACTTTGTAGCGACCGCGCCCGTCCAAGTTCAGCCGGATGCGGACATCGGTCTCTGCGGTCTTGCGGTGGATGTTTGCCCGGCGCGCTCTCATGCGAACCACCCTGTTTGAGAATACGTGACGAAGTTACGCCAGGCTTTTGTCCCGTTCCGGCTTTCGATCAAATCCTTCTGTCTTTCCAGTTCGTCCAGCAAGCGGCGCGTCTGAGCGTGGGAGCCGATGGTGAACCGCAAGTAACCCTTGAGATGCGGATCGTAGCTCCAGTCGCGCACCAGAATCCCCTCCGCACGCAGGCGCTGGGCGATTTCCGGCGCGCGCTCCCCCACACGAGTGAGGATGAAATTAGCGGAACTGCGCACATAAGGAATCCCGCGTGACTCGAGCCAGCGATAGACGCGCTCGCGGTTGGCGCGAACTTGCGCCACGTACCTCTTCACATGCCCTTCATGCTGGATGGCCAGCGACGCGGCCAGCAGGGCCAGCGAATTCACCTGGAAAGGGTTTTGGGCCCGGTGCATGAGTTCGACAAGTTCGGGGTGGCCGAAGATAAAGCCCATTCGCAACGCCGCCAGTCCAAACGCTTTCGAAAACGTCCTCGTCACGAGAAGGTTTTCAAACTTCCTGATCCAGGGCAGAACCGTCTCGCCGGAATAGTCGTAATACGCTTCGTCCACTAACACCAGGACGCCCGGCGCGGCCCCCAGGAGGGTGCGCAGATCGGGCTTGGAAATCTCGGTGCCGGTGGGGTTATTGGGGCTGGCCAGAGCCAGCCAGCGAGTTTTCTTGTCGATGGCAGTCATGAGGCTTTCCACTGGAAGTCGAAATTGCGCGTCGTAGCGCACACGCGCGATAGCGCCCCCGGCCACGTTATGAAAGAACTCATAAACCGGGAAGGTTGGAGCAGGCACTAGGAGCACATCGCCGGGATCGACAAAGGCGTCGCAGATCGCTTTGATCGCATCGTCGGTGCCGTTGGTGAGGAGCATCTCTTCCGGCTTGACTCCAAAATAGCGCGCCAGGGTCTCGCGGCTCTCTCCGTATTCCGGGTAGCGCGTGAGCATTTCCGGCGTTAGCGCACGACGCAAGGCGCGGACGACTTCTGGGGCGCACCCCACCGTATTCTCGTTGAAGTCCAGGCGCAGTTTCCCCGCTCGCCCTTCCATGGGGGGGCGGTATTTCTTCAGTCGCTCGACGGCCTTGCGGGGACGAATCATCGCTTCTTGAACCTCACCTCCACGGATTGGGCGTGTGCCTCAAGGCCTTCTGCGCGTGCCAGGGTTAAAATTGCCGCACGAAGGCGCGCAAGGCCCTGGCGGGTGATCTCCTGAACCGAGATGCACTTCACAAAATCGGCCGCGCTCAGGCCGCCACGCAAGCGCGCTGCCCCGCTGGTGGGCAGAATGTGATTCGTGCCGGAGGCATAATCTCCCGCTGCCACAGGGCTATACTCGCCCAGGAAAATCGAACCGGCAGACTGGATCCGATCCAGCAGACCCTCGGCATCCTCGAGCAGGGTGAGATGCTCGGGCGCCAAGCGGTTGACAATCTCGGCAGCCTCACCCAGATCGCGCGTGAGGATAATGCATCCCTGCCCGGCCAGAGATTTCTGAGCGACCGGCAGGCGAAGCCGGGTGACGATCTGCGCAGCGCAAGCTCGAACTCGTAGAGCCAATTGGCGCGAGGAGGTAATAAGCATAGCCAGCGCGTCCGGATCGTGCTCAGCCTGAGCTACGAGGTCGGCGGCGATCCACTCGGGACTACCCTGGGCGCCCACTACGACGAGTTCCGAGGGGCCGGCGATGAAATCAATTCCACACTCGCCTGCCACGAGTTTCTTGGCCGCGGCCACGTAGCGGTTTCCGGGGCCCACGATCTTCTCCACGCGCGGCACGCTTTCCGTGCCGTAGGCAAACGCAGCCACTGCCTGTGCTCCACCCAGCCGGTAGATTCTGGACACGCCCAGCATATGAGCAGCGGCGAGCACGGCGGGAACAGGCTTGGGCGAGGTGACCAGAACCTCCCGCACTCCCGCCACTTGTGCCGGGATGACGCTCATGAGAACAGTCGAGGGCAAAGGGAAGCGCCCGCCCGGAACATAGCACACCACCCGCTCGAGCGGGTGGAGCACTTGGCTTACTTTCACGCCCTGAAGGGGCTGAAACTGCCAGGCCCGTGGAAGTTGGCGGCGGGCCGTGGCACGGATGTTTTTCGCCGCCATCCGTAAGGCCTCGAGGGTCCTCTGTGGCAGGATTGTGTACGCGCTTGCAACTTCTTCGGGCGTAACCGTCATGCCCGCTTTCCGCAGGTCGACACCGTCAAACTGGCGGGAATAGCGTACCAGCGCACGGTCGCCCTGGCGGCGGACATGAGCGAGAATGCGCCGGGCGACAGCCTCGGCATCGCGCAGGTTGGCCGCGTGCGCCCTCAGCAAGTGGCTGATGGCGTGCTCGTTGTCACTGCGAATGATGTCAAGCATAGAAGCCGTTTGGCCGTTAGCAATCTGCGGACCTGCCAACCTGCCCACTGCCTAGAGTACGATTTTGTTCAGCGGGTATTCGACGATGCCTTGGGCATGAGCGGCTTTGAGGCGGGGGATGATCTCGCGCACCGTTTTCTCGTCGATGACCGTGTTCACCGCCACCCACTCGGGGTCACTGAGTTGTGAAATCGTGGGCCTTTTCAAAGCCGGCAGAACCGCCAGCACCTTATCGAGGTCCGCGCGCAGAACGTTCAACATCAAGCCCACTTTACCCGCCGCCTCAATCGCACCTTGGAGAAGCATGACCAGCGTTTCGATCTTCCGACGCTTCCAGGAGTCTTCCCAGGCAGCGAGATTGGCGATGAACTTGGTGTTGGATTCCAACACCGTCTCCAGGATGCGCAGGCCGTTGGCCCGCAGCGAGGAGCCGGTCTCAGTGACTTCCACGATGGCATCGGCCAGCACGGGAGGCTTGACCTCCGTGGCGCCCCAGGAAAACTCGACCCTCGCCTTGACGCCGTTTTGGGCAAGGTAACGCTTGGTCACCCCCACCAGTTCAGTGGCAATGACCTTCCCTTCCAGGTCCTTGACGCTTTGAAAAGGGGATTTCTCCGGCGCCGCGAGCACCCAGCGGACCGTTCCGAAGGTCTGCTTGGCGTAAACCAGGTCCGCGATTTCCACCACCTTGGCTTCGTTCTCGAGAATCCAATCCCGGCCGGTGAGCCCGGCGTCCAGAATTCCATCCTCCACGTAACGTGCCATTTCTTGAGCGCGGATCAGCATGCACTCGATCTCATCGTCGTCGATGGCGGGGAAGTAGGAGCGTGGATTGACGGCGATTTCATAGCCCGCGCGGCGGAAGAGTTGGAGGGAGGCTTCTTGCAGGCTTCCCTTGGGGAGACCCAATTTCAACTGCTTCATGTTTGGTTCTCCGGGTTATCCTCGCCATACACGTCGCTCGGATCAAACTCCCGTTGCAGAAAGACTTCCACGCCGGAGGGAGTCAGTTTCCTGAAGAAACACGACTTGTAACCCATGTGGCAACATCCCAGACCGTGGAGGTCCACCTGGACAAGCACCGCGTCGTAGTCGCAGTCCACCCGGATCTCACGAACCCGTAAGTGATGACCGGATTTTTCGCCTTTGGTCCAGAGTTTCTGCCGGCTGCGGCTGAAGAAGGTCACGTAACCGGATTTCTTGGTCTTTTCCAGAGCTTCGTTGTTCATGTAGCCCAGCATCAAGACCTTGCCACTATGCCTGTCCTGAACAATCGCCGGTATCAACCCATCTTGAAAATTGAGATCCATGAGTCAGCGCCCCCGTCAGTCAAAAATACAAAGGCCCGTCTAGCACTCTTGCCAGCGGGCCGTCTCTTGCCGGTTTACTTGCCACACCTCACTGCCTCGCGGCCCAGGAATTCCGCCGCCTCGCCCAGTTCTTCTTCGATGCGGAGCAACTGGTTGTACTTGGCGATGCGGTCGCTACGGCTGGCGGAGCCGGTCTTGATCTGGCCGGTGCCAAGACCGACCACGAAATCGGCAATGAAAGCGTCCTCAGTTTCACCCGAGCGGTGCGAGACTACTGAAGTATAGCCGTGGCGGCGGGCCAGTTCAATCGCCTGGATGGTTTCTGTCACCGTGCCGATCTGGTTCAACTTGATCAGGATGGAATTGGCCGTCCCTTCCTCGATGCCACGCTGCAAGCGTTCCGTGTTGGTTACAAAGAGATCATCACCGACCAGTTGCACCTTATCCCCGATGGCCTCGGTCAGTGCCTTCCAGCCTTCCCAGTCATCCTGGGCCAAGCCGTCCTCGATGCTGATGATGGGATATTGTCGCACCCAGTCGGCATACAGCTCGACCATCTCCTGCGAGGATTTCGTCGACTGGTCGGATTTGAAGAAGACGTACTTGCCGTCCTGGAACATCTCGCTCGAAGCAGGGTCGAGCGCCAGGCAGAGGTCATGGCCGGCCGAATAACCCGCCTTTTCGATGGACTCCAGCAGGACTTCCACGGCCTCCACATTGGACTTCAGACTGGGTGCGAAGCCGCCTTCATCGCCCACAGAGGTGTTGTAACCGCGCTCTTTCAAGACCTTTTTCAAGGTATGGAAAGTCTCGGTGCCCATGCGCAAGGCGTGGGCGAAGTTCTCGGCGCCCACCGGCATAATCATGAACTCCTGGAAGTCCACGGTGTTATCCGCGTGCACCCCGCCGTTCAATACATTCATCATGGGCACCGGAAGGATGTGGGCCTGGAGCCCGCCGAGATAACGATAAAGCGGGATATGGGCGGACTGAGCTGCGGCACGGCACACCGCCATCGATACCGCGAGTAAGGCATTCGCCCCCAACTCGCCCTTATTCGGCGTGCCGTCCAGGCGGATCATGCGCTCATCAATGCCCACCTGATCGCTGGCGTCTTGTCCTCCCAGTTCCCTCGCCAGTACGGTATTGACATGCTCGACGGCCCGCAACACGCCTTTGCCCAGATAACGCCGCTTGTCACCGTCGCGTAATTCCACCGCCTCGTGCTCGCCGGTCGAAGCCCCCGAAGGCACTGCCGCTCGCCCAAAGGAGCCGTCGCGAAGGTAGACTTCCGCTTCCACGGTTGGGTTCCCGCGCGAGTCGAGTATTTCTCTTCCCTGAATCAGATCGATGCTGGCCATAAGATTAGTCCTCAGTTGAGATTTTGGAACCTGAAATTGTAACACAACGCGGCGGAGCCGCAACCAAACACGTAGGGCCGGGCGGCCCGTCGCCCGAAGGCGGCTTTGGGCCACAGGGCGGCGTTCGGCCCAGGAGCGAGCGCGGTTCGGCTTCGCTCAGCGTCCCTGAGCAACGCCGAAGGGCCCGCCCTCGCTTCGGCTCCGCGCAGGGACGGTGAGCAACGTCCAACCGTGAGCCTGTCGTAGGGCCGCTCGCCCCTACCTAACACGCAAAACCTTCTGGGGGCGCGAATAGGACTGCAACTAGCGGTACCGGGGGGTGCCCGCGAAGAAGTAGGAGTCGGTAGAAAGCAGTCGGCAGAAAGTCGAAGGGAGGGAACAGGAGGGGTAAAGCAGCCTGACCCGCTTTGGGAGGTGGCCGAGATACTACTGAAGCTTTCAAAGGCTAAATCGCCGGCTGCTTACGTTCGGGAAAAACCTCTACCTCCGTGAGCCGCCACAAAGCGTAACGCCCGGAGGACTCGCTGGTGAACAGCCCTAGGCCGGAGCGAGTGTTTACTGCCCACTGCCTACTGCCGACTGCCTACTGCCCTCTTCCTGCTGGTGATAGCCTGCTGCCCGCCTGCGGTCTTCGAACATCCCCTCTTCAGGAACGACCACGACAATGCCGCCTTCACTGACGTAATACTTCTTTCGGTCTTCCTCGAGGTCGTATCCAATTTCCGTGCGCTCCGGGATATGCACGGCCCGGTCGATGATGGCCCGACGGATGCGCGAGTAGCGGCCGACGTTGACATGAGAGAAAATGATGGAGCTCTCCACTTCGGTGTAGCTGTTGATCCGGACGTCGTGAGAAAGGATTGAGTTCATAACCCGTCCACCGGAGATGATGCAACCCATCGAAACCATCGAGTCGATGGCGATCCCCATACGTCGCCCCTCCTGCGCGAACACGAACTTAGCCGGCGGGTACTGTTGCTGGTAAGTGCGGATGGGCCACTCGGAGTCGTAGAGGTTGAAGACCGGCGAGACCGAAACCAAGTCCAAGTTGGCTTCGTAATAGGCCTCGATGGTTCCGATATCCCGCCAATACTTCGCTTCCTTTTTGTTTTCGTCGCGAAAGTCGTAGGAATAAACCCTCTTCTTTTCGATAAGCTTTGGAATCACATCCTTCCCGAAGTCGTGGCTCGAGTCGGGATCCGCGGCGTCCGAGACGAGGGTCTCGATCAGAAGGTCGCGGTTGAAGCAATAAATGCCCATCGAGACGTTGGACTTCTCAGGGTTTTTGGGCGAGGGCTTGGGATTGACGGGTTTCTCCTCCCAGCCCACGATGCGGTTTTCATTATCGACTTCCACCACCCCGAACTGGGAGGCCATCGCGCGATCGAATTCGATCGTACCAATAGTGAGGTCCGCCCCGGCCTCCACGTGCTGCTGGAGCATCAACTGGTAATTCATCTTGTAAACGTGGTCGCCGTAAAGGATCAGAACGTACTTGCAGGGCTCGCTGCCGAGCGAGTAGAGGTTCTGGTAAGCGGCGTCGGCGGTCCCCTGATACCAATGCTCTCCCACCCGCCTCATGGGCGGCAATACCTGTAAGAATTCACCCAGTTCGTCCGAGAAAATACTCCAACCCTCGCGCAAATGGCGATTAAGCGAGAGAGCCTTGTACTGGGTAACCACAAAAATCCTGCGTAGATCGGAGTTGATGCAGTTGGAGAGAGTAATGTCCACGATCCGGTACATCCCGCCAAAGGGCACAGCGGGCTTGGCACGATCCCGGGTCAGCGGGTAAAGGCGCTCTCCCTGTCCACCTGCCAGAAGGCACACCAGTGTGTCGCGAACCACGAGTTGCTATCCTTCCCTCTCGAATCTCGCTTCCTGCAAGCGCCGGTGGGATTTTCCGACCCCCGGCCCAACTTTTCCTCAAACTACCATTATATCAAACCCGGAACCTTTAGCCGATGGGATGCGTAAAACGGTAGTGGCGTCATTTGAGAATTCTCGCCCGAAACGCCAAGTCCGCAAACCAAATCAGGGTCGTGAGACGACCAAATGACCTTTACTACGATACTAGGAAATCGGATTGACTCCCGGCCAGAGCCGCTATATCCTCCATATCCCCAAGGTCCACCTCGGAGGAAAGCCGTGACTATCGTTGTCGGCTTCCGCTGCTCGGACGGCATTGTGTTAGGGGCGGATCGCCAGATCACCGCCACGGGAGCCTTCAAGTACCACGAACCGAAGTATCGCATCGAGAATTTCGACACTTTCACTGCAGTTTTTGCCTATGCGGGCCTACCTGGAATGGCCCAGGAGATTCACGACAAGATTTCGGCGGGTCTCGTCGGAATTGGCCCTGATAGGGCAGGCGTTGAGTCGGTTCGCCAAGTCACGGAAAATGTACTCTCCGAAATGGGTAGGCTCTACACGGACTTACAGGTTCAAATGCTGATCGGAGTTACGTCCTGGCAGGGAGGCACTGACCTCCTAAAGTTCGACGGGAAGGCCGTCCACGTCGCACGCGACTTTGAATACCTCGGGTTTGGAGACTCGTCGCTTATTCGGTTCCTCGCCGATAGCCTCTACACCAAGCATCTTACAGTTTCAACTGGGATGGATTTGGCAATTTACCTCGTGAAGAAGGCAGAGGATTACATTGACGGATGCGGAGGCCCCATTGACGTAATCTCACTGGAGCCTGTAGACCGATCATGCAAAAGGTTAGCGCAGCACTACATTCAGGACCGGCTACGTAAGATGGAAGGGCAAGAAAAGCTATTGCTTGACTTGCTTATTCGGAAGCCCTTTTCTTCCACCTAGCCATGACAGCCTTCCGAGCAGCCTCGCTTCTCTGCTTAGGCGTCATCGCTTCCGCCCTAGCGCGTCCGCCTTTCAATCCGCCCTTTCTTCCGAGCTTGGCAAGATACTTGCGGAACTCCCGAGGGAATGATCTGTTAGCCATGTGGAGAATATACGTGACCGGCTCATGAAAGTCAAGAAGATTTTTCTTGACATACGTGAGCGGCTCTGGCATAACAAAAGAGAAAGAAAATAAAGCCCTGCTCTCAGCGGGAACTGAAAGCAGGGCCAAATCAGCACGCGGGGTGAGCCGCATGCCGACTTCCAAAGCGAATTATCGGCCTGCCCTGCGGGAAAGGCAAGCCGAAAATGAACGTCCTACCCTTAGAGAAACAAACCCAAATAGCAAACTGTCTGGTCGAAGGAACTAGCCTTAGGGCAACGGCCCGCTTATGCGGTGTCCAGCGTAATACCGTAGGCCGCGTCCTGTTACGGATCGGTGACCGCTGCGCGTGGCTGCTAAACGAGAAGCTGCGCCGGATTCGCTCGCGCCGCGTCGAGGTAGACGAAATCTGGACTTTCGTGTTTAAGAAGCAAGCCCGACTTAGCCAGGATGACGACGAATCACAAATGGGCGATCAGTACGTTTTCACGGCGATGGACGCGGAAACGAAGCTGATGATCTCTCACCGGATCGGCAAGCGCGATGCAACGACCGCCTACTACCTCATGCAGGATCTCGAGTCGCGCCTTGCCAATCGCGTGCAGCTCACGACCGATGGCTTCCGGCCTTTTCTCACTGCGGTCGAGGATACCTTCGGGAGCGACGTGGATTATGCCGTGCTGGTGAAGCTGTACGGGAAGCCGAGCGCTTCCGAAGGCGCGCCGGAATGGTACGGACCTCCAAAGGTGATTGCTGCGCTTCCGACGAAGGTTATGGGAAGGCCTGACCCCAGGTGGATTTCAACGTCCTACATCGAACGGCAAAACCTCACCATGCGAATGCAGATGCGACGATT
>Ga0187784_10003723_pt1 | contig 12327 bp, 12 predicted proteins | sample 1015_SJ02_MP15_2_FD_132964 | JGI IMG/M metagenome (GOLD analysis project Ga0187784, IMG submission 132964) | Tropical peat soil microbial communities from peatlands in Department of Meta, Colombia - 1015_SJ02_MP15_20_MG | ecosystem: Environmental > Terrestrial > Soil > Wetlands > Peat | place... | reverse complement strand
GCGTGCACGTCGGCGAACCGCGCGAGCACCACGCGCTGCAGGTCTCGCTTCTCGCCGCTACCCGAGGGGATCAAGCTCACGACGTCACGGAATCCGCCGTACAAGGTCTTGACGAACGGAATGCGGCCGAGGAAATCGTCCCAGTACTTGAGCAGGATTCTCCCGGCGTAGGCATTGACGAGGCTGCCGACTACGAGCAGCAGCAAGAAGCCGGCGATCAAGCCGAGTCCCGGCCAGTAGTGCTCGGGGCCGATGATCTTGAGCGTGATGAGCGCGCGTCGCAGCCACTCCTCGACGGTGTGGACCAGCCACCAGATCACGTAAACGGTGAGCGCGAGCGGAAGCACCGTCACCAAGCCGCTCATCGTCAGCGTCAAAATCCTTCGCAGAACCTTATACATGGGCGAGGCTATAGAGCGCTTACTGCTGGCGCGGCAGCAAGAAGCGCAGGTCGTGATAGCGCAACACGACGCCGTCGCGCCGGATCTTCTCGAGCACGGGCCCCTCCGCGAGCGTCGCTCCCTCGCGGTACTTGCGCATGTTGATGTAGACGAACCGCTCGGAGGGCCTGGTGGCGAACACGTGGACATCGAGGTGCAGATCGGGCAACGCCTCGGGGCCTAAGTTGATCTCGCTGATCGAGGGCAAAACCTCCGTGTCGGACGCCTCCTCGAGCGCCGGTTCGGGGGGTGGCATGGCATGCGGCAGGGCGCCACCCGAGGGACGGCTCCCGGCTCGCACGAGTGGACCCGCACCCTGCGCCGGCACCGCACCCCCGCGCTGCTCGCCCTCCGTCTCGCCGGCGGTCGGGATCTCCGGCGCGTAGACCGGCGCGGGGTCGAGCGGACTGAAATGCTCCGTTGCGCGCGCGCGCGCCACGCTCTTTGCACTATCCGCTGCGCTGGAGGAGGGGGGCGCGGTGGCGCTCGCGGCGCTGGGAAGCGAGGCCGGCATCGCCGGAGCGCCGCGCGGCGCGGTTGGCGGAGCGGTGCCGCGCGACAGCACGATGAGCAATATGACCAGATTCACGGCGAGGAGCGCCGTCAACGCGATCGCCCACGGCGGGAATCGCGGTCGCGCCCGCGGCGCACCGCCGTCCATCAAGCCGGGTATCGCCTGCCGCTGGCGCTCGAGCTCGGATTTCTTCAGTGCATCGAGTATGAAGGACATGGAAAAGCCTAACTACGGGGGTTCTGCATGAGGAGCGGGGAGCCCGGCTCGGCGAGCGCCGTGTCGAGCACGACTTGGGTCTGAAGGCCGGCAATGCCGTCGGCATTCAGTCGATGCTCGCGCTGAAAGTCCTGCACGGCGACCGCCAATTGCTGATCGTACACATCTTCCGTCTCCGGATCGGACGCCGCCCCATGCAGCGCGTTCAAGCTCCGGCGCAGCCAGCGAACCTCATCGCCGCGCATTCCGAGCGAGAGCAGGCGCGCCCTCGGGGTCTTGGGCTTCCACACGACGGTGAACTCTCCGAACCAATCACGCGATAGCTCCTTGAGCGGCACGCGCACGCTGTGCTCGCCCAGATCGAGCGTCGCGAGCTCCTCATCGAGCGCAGAGAGGACCACGCGGTGCCTGTGTCCCTCGTTGTCGGCCAGCGTCAGGATGGCCGGCCGGTTGAGCGCACGGACTTGCGCCCACGAGCCGCGCTGATCTAGGCAGGCGAGTCCCGCTTTCTGCGCCTGGATGCAGGGGTTGCGATCGTCGGCCATGGCCGTGCCCCAGAGCGCGAGGAGCCGGCGAAATGCCGCGGCATCGCCCGTGGTCCCGGCGTTGTCCGCGAGTAGCGAATCGATGGAGATCGGCGGCGGAGGCGGAGGCGCGGGCGGCTCGATGTGTACAGGGGCCTGCACGGTAGTCTTGGCTGCGGCGCGCAGCGGCGAAGTCTGATGCTGCCAGAAGCTCGCCGCGGCGAACGCGAGCGCCGAGACGCAGGCGAGGATCACGGCCCCGGCGACCCATCCCACCCAGCGCGGCGCGAAGCGCCGGCCGTACACTTCGCCGGCCGCGCGACGCACGAGAGCGGGTGTGACCTGGCGTGTCTCCTGGGTGTACGCGCCGAGCAGCGCCCGATCGCAACACACGTTGATCACTCGCGGAATCCCCTCAGAGACGCGATACACCTCGCGAAGCGCAGGGGTGGTGAAAATCTCGCCAGCGGCGCCCGCCACCCGCAGCCGGTGGCGTACGTAGCCCAGCGTCTCGGGCGGTGACAGCGGGTTCAAATGGTACCGCCCGGTGATTCGCTGGGCGAGCTGGCGCAGCTCCGTGCGGTCGAGAATCTCGCGCAGCTCCGGTTGGCCGATCAAAATGATCTGCAGGAGCTTCTGGGTCGCGGTCTCGAGGTTCGTGAGCAGGCGCACCTGCTCGAGCACTTCGGTCGAGAGGTTCTGCGCCTCGTCGACGATGACGATGATGCGTCTGCCCTCCGCGTGCGCCGCGAGGAGTCGCCGGTTGAGGGCATCGACCATCTGCTTCGCGCTGTTGCGGTCGGCTTCCTCGACGCGCACCCCGAGCTCCTCGCAGATGGTGAGCAGGAACTCCGCGGGGGTGACCCGAGGATTCAAGATGACCGCAACGTCGGCGTGGTGGGGTATGCGCGAGAGGAGCGTTCGCACGACCGTCGTCTTGCCCGTGCCTACCTCGCCGGTCAATTGAATGAAGCCACCCGACTCGTTGATCCCGTAGAGCAGGTGGGCCAGTGCCTCGGCGTGTCGCTCGCTCAAGTACAGATAGCGCGGATCCGGGGTGATCGCGAACGGCTTTTCGCTGAGCCCGAAGAAGTTCAGGTACATGGCAGGGGGGATGATACCAAGCTCAGCCGCGGCTGGCGGCTGGGCGAGCGCCTGCCCGTTCTAAGGAGGCTCGCCCGGGTCAGCATCGCCGAGCCGAAGCGATCGCGAATGCCGTCGATGGTGGCGTCGAGTCGCGCCCCCTTGGAGGATTGCCCGAACAGATCGATCTGCCGCGGAATCTGCAAATCTGCAACACCCACGCCGAGAAGCCGCAGTGCGGCATTCGGGCGACCCGCGAGCCACTCGCTCAGGAGTCGCCGGGCGGTGGCGAGGACGGCGGCGCGGTCGGCGAGCACGGTCAAGCGGGCGAGAAGCTCGCCGGGATCGCGGATATCGCTGCCGAAGGTTTCCTCGGCGCTCATGGACTTCCCCTCGCGAGCGGCGACGACGGGCCGCTCGTCGATGCCCGACGCGAGGGCCTGCAGGGCCACCACGTGCAGGATGGTGCGCATCGCTCGAGCGGCCTTCGCGCGCGTTACTTCACGGTGATCGTGATCTTCTGCGAATGCAGCGGCGGATCGAACGCCATGTGGGCCGCATCGGCGAACACTAATTCGAGCGTGTGCTTGCCGGGAGCGAGCGTGAGCGAGGTCTCGGTTTGCCCCTTGCCGAAATGCAGCACCTTGTCCGTGGCGGGGAGCGGCTGATCGAGCTTGAGATCACTCAAGTCCGTGTCGACCAAGAGATGATGGTGCCCGGTGTTGTCGAACTTGACCCCGGCAGGTGCCACCCCCATGCCCTTGAGGCCGAACTTCACGGTCACGGGTGAGGACAGGACTGCGCCGTTCTTCGGAGCGATGAAGTAGACTTCCGCCCCCGCCGGGGCCGCCGTTCGCTGCTGAGCCAAGGCCAGCGCCGCAAGGCAACCCGCTCCCAACGCCAGAATGAGACGATTCATAGGATCTCCAACTGTTCCGCGAGCCTCGATGCCGAGGCCCTCAAATCAAGTCTTTGACGCCATCCCTCTCCTCGCAGAGCTCCCGGTGCGTGAGGAGCATTCTTTCGCGACTGAATTCATTGACGCTCAAGCCCTGAACGATCTCGAAGCGACCCGCCTTGCACGTCACCGGATACGAGTACACGACGCCCTCGGGGATGCCGTAGCTGCCATCGGAGGGCACCGCCATGCTCACCCAGTCGCCGTCGCGCGTTCCGAGCATCCACTCGCGCACGTGATCGATGGCCGCCGAGGCGGCGGAGGCGGCGGAGGAGCTGCCCCGCGCCTTGATGACCGCGGCACCGCGCTGCTGCACGGTCGGAATAAAAGTGTCCTTGAACCAGGCCGCGCCCACGCCGGCGAGCGCGGGCTTGCCGTCGATGGTCGCGTGGTGCAAATCCGGATACTGAGTCGCCGAATGATTGCCCCAGATGATCATCTTCTTGATCTTGGAGAGCGCCACCCCGCTCTTCTCGGAGAGCTGCGCAAGGCCGCGGTTGTGATCGAGGCGCGTCATCGCGGTAAACTGCGCGCGCTTCAAGGAGGGCGCGTTGCGCTGCGCGATCAGCGCGTTGGTGTTGGCCGGGTTTCCCACCACCAGCACGCGCACGTCGCGGCTCGCGTGCGCATCGAGCGCCTTGCCCTGCGCCGAGAAGATCTTCGCGTTCTCGAGCAAGAGGTCCTTGCGCTCCATGCCGGGGCCCCGAGGCCTCGCGCCGACCAGCATCGCGACATCGCAGTCGCGAAAGGCGATCGCCGCATCGTCGGTCGCCGTGACCTTGTTGAGCGTGAGAAACGCGCAATCGTTGAGCTCCATCACGACGCCCTGAAGGGCCGCCACCGCCGCCGGTATCTCCAGGAGATTTAGATTGATGGGCTGCTCGGCACCGAGCAGCTGGCCCGAGGCGACGCGAAACGCGAGCGCATAGCCGATATGTCCCGCGGCACCCGTGATAGTGACGGTAACTGGCGACTTCATGTCTCCTGGGTCCCCCCTGCGCAAAAGCACCAAATGGTAGCCGAAGCAGGCCATGGGTGCGATCATAAAGATTACAGCATCTTAATGAATCGGCGCTCGCGGTGATTTAGTAGATTAGCGTGCTACATGGCTCGTTCACGGCACGCCGCAGCATGGACCCAAACTGGAACGAAAACCAACCCATCTACCGGCAGCTACGCGATCGAATGGTGGTGTTGATCTTGGAGGGGGCGCTCAAGGAGGGCGATCCGCTGCCCTCCGTGCGCGCCCTAGCAGCGGATTGTCGGTTGAACCCCCTCACCGTTCTCAAGGGGTACCAGCAGCTCGTCGACGAGCGTTTGGTGGAGAAGCGCCGCGGGCGCGGCATGTACGTGAGCGCGGGAGCTCGCGCGCTCCTGCTCAACGGCGAGCGCGAGCGCTTTCTCAACGAGCAGTGGCCGCAGATTCTGGCGCTCATCCGCCGTCTCGGATTTTCCGAGCAAGAGCTGTTCCCGGGGGCTCGCGCCGAGATGCATCCGGCGCCGGCGCCGCCGGGCGAGCCGCGGGGAGGCTTTGGCGAGAGTTAGAGATTGACATTCTAGCGGTGCAAAATAGCGCGCCTGCTGACACCATCACCCTAAGGAGCGTTGAATGTACAAGACCAAGATCGACCTCTCCGAGAAGACCCGCCGCAACGTGATCGCCATCCTGAACGATCGGTTGGCGGATGCGATCGATTTGCAGAGCCAGGTGAAGCAGGCGCATTGGAACGTCAAGGGCCCACACTTCATCGCGCTGCACGAATTGTTCGACAAGATCTCGGATGTCGTCTTGGAGCAGATCGACGAGATCGCCGAGCGCATCACGAGCCTCGGGGGCACCGCCGAGGGAACGGTGGCGGTCGCCGCCAAGCGCAGCAAGTTGAAGAACTATCCCTTGAGCATCACCTCGGGTAAGGACCACTTGTTCTATCTGTCCACTCAGGTGTCGGTGCTCGGCAAGGCGGTGAGGGCGGCCATCGAGGAGGCAGCGGAACTGGGCGATGCCGATACAGCCGACCTTTTCACGGGTATATCCCGTGAGCTCGACAAATATCTGTGGTTTCTGGAAGCCCATCTGCAGGACAAGGCGTAGGAGCCCCATGAGCCCCGGCAACACCTCATCCGGCGAGTCGCGCGCCGCGGATCCGAGCCTGGGCAGAGCGCTCGCGACGCTCCAGGGGCTTCTCACCGAGGGCGAGACGCTCGAGGCCTGGGCCGTCGAGCACCGCCTGTTCGCGCTCACGCACCGCCGAGCGCTCATCGCGGCAACCAGCGGTCGATTCATCTCGCTCACCCGGCATTTGCTCGGCGGGTACGACTCCGCCGATATCCGCTGGCAGGACCTGCGCGAAACGCGCATCCGCGCCGGCATCATCGCAGCGGACTTGACGCTCGTCGCTCAATCGAGCTCCGATTTGAACATCGCCTCGCAAGTCAATCGCGTGTGGACTTTTCGCGGTCTGCGCAAGGACCCGGCGCAGGCGATCTACCGCATCTGCCAGCAGCACGACCAGGTGTGGCGCGAAAAGCGCCGGGTCCGCGAGCTCGAGGAGCTGCGTGCGCGATCCGGCGGCCTGCAGTTCGGCAACCCAGCGGCCGCATCCTACGGCGCGCCGCCGGGCGCGGCCGCAGCGGACGCCGCGGCGAGCGAGTCGGAGCCCGCCCGAAGGCTCAAGGCAGCGCGCGAGATGCTCGACGCCAAGCTCATCAGTGATGCCGAGTTCGAGAGCATCAAAGCGAAGATCATCTCGGGCCTGTAGCGCAAAGCTAGTGTCCTGAATCAGAAATTCGCCGGCATTCGAACGCCGCGGCGCCCCACCCGCTGCGTTGCTCCTCCCTTGAATACGCTACAGTATTCGCGGTCGTCGCGCCTTGCGGTCGGGCCGCGGCGGCGCTCTCGGTGCACGGCGAATTTCTGATTCAGGACACTAGCTCTCGAGCAGGTGCGAGAAGTAGCTATTGCACAGCCGATTGAGCGGATCGGTCCGCTCGCGCAGCGCGCGAAACAGCCGGGCGCGCTCGCCGAACGCCTTGCTCACGTGATCGGGCTTCAAGGCGCGTGACTGATTGAACGTGGGTACGCCGCCCGAGGCGGCGGCGAAGTCGTTGAAATCGATCAGGAAGTCATCCCAGCCGCGCTCGCCCGTCGAGGAAGGCTCCAAGGTGAACATCGGACCCGCGAAGCTCACGCTGAAGAGCGAGCTTCGATCCTGATGCAGCCGGCTCGCGCCGTTGACGACGTTGCAGCGAAACCCGTTTTGCTTGTAGTAGGACCTGCAGAAAGCGATATACTCGCCGAGCAGCTGCGCGAACTGCGCCTGCGGAAAGCCCCACAGCGTATAGGTGAAGTGCGATTTCCACGCCTCTTGGGGAAAATCGCGAATCCACTCGTGCGCGTACAGGACGACGCTGCGCGTGGCGCGATCGAGCGTCGCACGCAACGCGCGCTGCATGCCCGAGACCACCGCGCCCGTCACGCCGGGCGCCGCGAGCACGCTCCCCACGGTCGAGCCGAATGCCGGCAAGACATTGCGCATCACGGTCTTCTTGATCTGCCCGATCCCGGAGCCATTGGGGTCCGCGCTCTCGTCGGGGATGCGGCGCTCGACGGTGATCTGATCGTTGTAGGGCGAGATATGCAAGCGCAGCGCGCCGGGCGCATTCACGATGCTCGTGAAGCGCGCGCTGAATTCCTTGAGATTGAGCTGCTGGTAATCGATTCTCACCGGTGTGAGCGGCTGAACCTTGAGCACCACCTCGTGCACGACCCCGAGCAGGCCGTAGCTCGAGGTGAGCACGCGCAAGAGGTCGGCGTTGCTGTCGGTGACCACCATCGGCTTGCCTTGCGGCGTGATCAATTTGATCTCCTTGACGAAGGAGGACAGCTGCGCAGTGCCCGGCTCGTGCGAGGCTTGCGGGAGCGTGGTCACGGCGACCGCGCCCACGCTCATGTGCCCCATCTCGGGCGTGAGCGGCAGCTCCTGGCCGCGCTCGGCGAGCGCGCGGGCGAGGGTGCCCACGCGCACCCCCGCCTGCACCCGAACGCTGTTCTCGTCGAAAGCGATGATCTTGTTGAGCGCACTCAAATTGACGGTCGTGCCGCCGTCGCCGCCGACGCAGCGTGTCTGTGAGTAGTCGGCGCCGACGATGCGAATCGGGGTCGGATAGGCCTTGATGTTGGCCAAGATGGCCGGAATGTCCTCGGCCCGCTTGGCGCGCATCACCAGCCGCGGCCGCCGGTACAGGCCCGACGCCGAGGCATCCGGGCCGCGCGAACGATTCCTGACTGTCATGTGTTCCCCCTCGAGCTCAGCTCAACATTCGCTGTCGGGGGCAAACCTTGGAGGCGGGCGATGCGCTCTTGCGCGTCGTGGTACTGGCAACCCCGCTATCGTCAGGCATCTTTCGAAGCCCCTTAGACCGGTGGTTTTGCGTCCCCGCCTTTCGGCGGGTTTGCCCTTGGCAGCCCCTTTACTATGCGAGCATCCGGGGGGCGAAGTAAAGCGGTTTTTATCCCATCAGGAGCAAGGTCTCGGCATGCTCCAGGGCTTCCGGGGTCCCGCATACGACCACGACGTCGCCCGCCTTCAAAACCGTGCCCAAATCGGGCTCGCGTCCGACGATGCCATCGCGCCGCAAGGCGCTCACGGCCACCTTGGAGCCTCGTTCAGCGAGCTCCGCGATGCGCTTGCCCACCGCCCATGCATGAGGTGGCAGCACGATACTGTGAAGTTGTTCACGAAACGCATCGCTGTCATGCGGAAATTCGCCCGCATGGAAGTACTGCCGCAACATGGCGTAGCGATGGCCGCGGATGTCGTTCAACGTGCGGATGACCCGCGGCATCGGCACCTCGAGCAGCAGAAGAAGGTGGGAGAGCAGCATCAGGCTCGCCTCCAGGGTCTCGGGAACCACTTCGGTGGCTCCCGCCGCCTGGAGCTCCACGAGCTTGGCGTCGTCTTGCGTGCGCACCAGGACGGGAACGTCGGCCCGGCGCGAGCGCACCGAGCGCACGATCCGCATCGATACGTCGGGATCCGCGAACGTGATGACGACGCAGCGGGCATGCTTGAGCCCCACGTTCTCGAGCACCGAGATCTCGCTGGCATCACCGTACATCACGGGATCGCCGGCTTCTCGCCCCGCCCGGATGCGCTGCGGATCGAGATCGAGGGCGATGTATTCGAAACCGGTCTGCTCGAGCACGCGGGCGATGTTTTGCCCCACGCGCCCGAAGCCACAGATTACCACGTGCTCGCGCTCCGCGACCGCGAGAGTCGCCCGAGCTTCGCGCATCGCCTCGGTTTGAGGCGACCCCTTTTCGCGCAGGATGGCGCGAGTGATGCGCCGGTTGTGACGAATGATCAGCGGTGCGAGCACCATGCTCAACACGATCGCCGCGAGGAGCGGTTGGACGATCGCCGCATCGGCGAGCCTGCGCCGCAGGAGCAAGGTCAGCAGCGCAAACCCGAACTCTCCTCCCGGGCTCACGACCACGCCCGTACGGAGCGACTTGAACCAGCTGCGGGTCGCGGGCTCGGCGACCCCAGCGACCACCGCGGCCTTGAGCACGAGCATCCCGGCCAGGATCGCGGAGACCAGCGGCAAGGTGCGCGCGAGCAGCCTCACGTCGAGCAACATGCCGATCGTGATGAAGAATAGCCCGAGCAGCACCTCGCGATAGGAGCGGATCGTGGCCTCGATCTGATGGCGGAACTCCGTCTCGGCGAGCATCATGCCCGCAAGAAACGCACCGAGCGCAAGCGACAATCCCGCCGCCTGGGTCGCCCACGCCGAGGCGAGCACCGAGAGCAGCGCCGCGAGCGAGAACAGCTCCGGCGAGCGCACCCCGGCGATCGTGAGGAACAGCGGGCGCAGAAGCCAGCGCCCCGCTGCGAGCACCACGACCAGCGCCGTCGCCGCGATACCGATCGCCGCGAGCAGGTGCGGAGCGGCTGTACCCGCGCCGCCTGCGGCGAGCGGGGAAACCAAGCCGAGCAGCAGCGGGAAGGAAAGGTCCTGAAACAGGCAGATGGCGACGGCGAGACGCCCGTGCGTGCGGTTGTTCTCGGATTGCTCGGTGAGCTGCGTGATGATGATTGCGGTCGATGACATCGCCAGCGCACCGCCGACCACGATCGCAACGGTGGGGACGAGGTGCAAGAGCGCGATGGCGCCCGCGGCGATGGCCGCCGTGGTCATGACGACCTGGGCGCCGCCCACGCCGAGCACTTCCCAGCGCATCGCGGAGAGGCGCGGGAGCGAGAACTCCAATCCGAGGGTGAACACGAGAAACACCACGCCGAAATCGGCGAGCAGGCGCGTCGTCTCGTTGTCGACCGCCACGGCGAGCGCGTGCGGACCCAAGAGCATGCCCACGGCGAGGTAGCCCAGGATCGCCGGCAGCTTCAGCTTGCGCACGCCGGCAACCACGCACACCGAGGCAGCGAGCAAGATCAAGATCTCGGCGAGGGCTGAGTGCATGCGGCTTTCCGGATGGGTTCCTTCGCCTGCTAGCATATAGCCAATGGACGCGTTGGCGCTGCACCGCGAAGGGAACGATTGGCGGCTGGATCTCAAGGGCGATTGGTCGCTCGACCGACTACCCCAAATCGACCGCGAGCTCGACGCGCTGTCGGGACCCATCGAGGGGAGCGTGGTCTGCGATTGGTCGCGCGCCGAGCACCCCGGCTTAGGTCCCGTGTGGGCACTGCTCACGCGGCTTGCGGAGCTCGGCGCCGCGCAGCTCGACATCCGGCACGAGGGCAACCCGCCGTCGAGCGTACAGCTCCTCAAGAAATTGCAACTCGAGATCTGTACCTCGCAGGGCAAGCGGACGATCGCGGTGCCTGCGCGGGAGGGCGCGATCGGCAAGCTCGGCCGCTTCACGGTCCAGCAGGGCACCGAGGCGCGCGGCGTGCTCGCCTTCTTCGGCCGCATAGCCAGCGTGCTCGGCGGGAGCTTCGCGCGGCCGCGGATGCTGCGCCTGCCCTCGCTTGCCCGCCACATCCGCGAGACCGGCGTCGCCGCCGTTCCCATCGCCTCGCTGATCGCCTTCCTCATCAGCGTGGTGGTGGCCTATCTCGGAGCTCAGCAGCTCACGCGCTTCGGCGCCAGCATCTTCGTCGTCGACCTCGTGACCATCGCGGTGCTGCGCGAGCTCGGTGTGCTGTTGACGGCGGTCATCGTCGCGGGCCGATCGGGCAGCGCCTTCGCCGCCGAGATCGGCGTCATGCAGCTCAATCAGGAGATCGACGCGCTGCGCGCGATGGGCTTCAATCCGATCGAGCTTTTGGTCGTGCCGCGGGTGCTGGCGCTCATCGTGGCGCTCCCCTGCCTCACCGTCATCGCCGATGCGATGGGCTTGGCCGGCGGCGGCCTTCTGTGTCTCATCGACCTGCACATCCCGCTCGCGCAATTCACGCTGCGGCTGCGCGAGGCGCTGTCGCCGACCACCTTCTGGGCGGGCCTGGTGAAGGCACCGGTATTCGGGTTGCTCATCGGCATGGTGGGTGCTTATCGGGGGATGCAGGTGCGTGAATCCGCCCGTGAGCTCGGGCGCCTGACCACGATCGCGGTGGTGCAATCGATCTTCCTGGTGATCCTCGCCGACGCCCTCTTCGCCGTGCTGTTCGAGAAGCTCGATTTCTGACATGGTCGAGGAGTCCGCTCGGCCGATCATTCGCGTGCAGGGCCTGGTGAACCGCTTCGGGAGGCAGGTCGTGCACAATGAGCTGTCTCTGGAAGTGCGGCCCCAGGAGATTCTGGGCATCGTGGGCGGCTCGGGAACAGGAAAGACCGTGCTGCTTCGAACGATCCTGGGTCTGCACCGTCCGCAAGCCGGCAAAATCGAAGTGTACGGCCGCGACATCCAGCGACTCACGCCCCCCGAGCGGCTCGCCATGGACAAGAGCTTCGGTGTCACGTTCCAGACCGGAGCCCTGATCTCCTCGCTCACCGTCGCCGAGAACATCCAGCTGCCGTTGCGCGAGGCCTACGAGATCTCCGAGGACACCCTCGATGATCTCGTGCAGCTCAACCTGAGCCTGGTCGGCCTCGCGCCCGACGACGCCGAGAAGTATCCGGCGCAGCTCTCGGGCGGTATGATCAAGCGCGCGGCGCTCGCGCGCGCCCTAAGCCTGGAACCCAAGCTTCTGTTCCTCGACGAGCCGACCTCCGGCCTCGACCCGATTTCCGCCTCGGACTTCGATGCGCTACTGTTGTACCTGCACGACCAGCTCAAGCTCACGGTGGTCATGATCACACACGACCTGGACAGCTTGTTTCGCACCTGCAACCGCGTGGGCGTCATCGTCGACGGAGGCATGGTGAGCGACACGCTCGCCGGCATCTTGCGAAACACGAATCCGTGGATTCACGAGTATTTTCACGGCCCTCGCGCGCACGGCGCCGAGGAGGCGGCGCAGGAGGAGGAGGCGCAGCGTGGATAGAGACACGAACTACGTCGCGGTCGGTGCCTTCGTGCTCCTGGTCATCGGCATGACGGTCTCGTTCGTCTACTGGTACACCAATCAGCAGGAAAAGCGCACCTATCAGCGCTACGAGATCTACTACGAGGGCACCGTGAGCGGG
>Ga0187784_10003722_pt1 | contig 12327 bp, 11 predicted proteins | sample 1015_SJ02_MP15_2_FD_132964 | JGI IMG/M metagenome (GOLD analysis project Ga0187784, IMG submission 132964) | Tropical peat soil microbial communities from peatlands in Department of Meta, Colombia - 1015_SJ02_MP15_20_MG | ecosystem: Environmental > Terrestrial > Soil > Wetlands > Peat | place... | reverse complement strand
GCACGTCGCCTTCAATTCCCTGGACGCTGAATCGGCCGCCGATCTGCTCGATCGCAACCTCGCCGGAGACCTCGATACAGGTGACGTTGCCCGCGACCAGATCGAAGCTGACGGAGCGCGCTTTCTCGACGAACAGATCGCCCTTGACGCACTTGCCGGCGATCGCGCCGGCGCTTTCCACGTAACATCGCCCCTCCACGCTGCCGCGGATCGCAATCGGTCCGACATTGTTGGCGCTGAAGTGGCCGGCGACGCGATAAAGGTTGAGGCTGCCGGTGAAATCCTCGACTTCGAGATGGCCAGCGCATTCGATCACCTCGACGGCCACTCCCGGCCCAATGGCGAGCTCGGCATCGGATTCGAAATTCAACTCGGCGGTAGCGCCGTCGCGGCGGAGCTCGGGCTCGTGGCCGCAGCTAATCCGAAGCGGACCAGCCGCTTCGAGGCCGATGATGGAAAGGTTGCCGGCCGCGCGAATCACGCGCAGCATTTCGATCCCGTCAAGATTGGCTTCGATCATGATTCTGACCTCCCGCTAGAACCGGTCTTGCCGCGAAGCGCGCGCAACGCGTCCTCCGGGGATATTCGCCCTTGGCGCAAGTCGTCGAGCACGGTGCGCCGCGATGCGCTCTCGCCAGCCGGCTGATGGACTATGGACTCGTGGCTGGCGGGCTCATCGTTCGCGGCTTTCCTGGCCTGGAATCCCAACGCGGCGACCACTTCGTCGAGCTTGGCGCGAACGGTGGGATAGGAAACGCCCAGCTCTCGTTCCACGTCGCGAATCACGCCCCGGTTCTTGATGAAGACTTCGACAAAGTCGAGTTGTGCCTGGCCAAGCCTCAAGATGGGGGGCAACTCGAAGGCGGCCTCGAACGACATCGCACACGAAGGGCATTCGAGGCGCCGAACCGCCAGATTCCCTGCGCATGACGGGCATTTGAGAAGCATCGGACGCATGCCATTTATATAGGTCTTGGAATTGAGATTGTCAAGCCCAAAATCAATATTATTGATTTCGGTCTCAAACGTAGACCTAGCGAGGGCCGTCGAACGACCCTCGGGAAGGAGGGGCTCAAACGGGGAAATGGCTTAGGCGGCCTTGGATTAAGACGCCAAAACCCTAGATGGAACCTAATTGCCTTCGCTGGCGGCGGTGAGTTCGGACTCGATCAGGCGCAGCGATTCGGCATGGTAGAGCACGCCGAGATGCCCGGTCTTGGGCAGGATGACCGCCCGTCTCACCGCGCCCAGGCGCAAGCGATCCGGGAGCGGCGGCGGAATTATCGGGTCTTCGTCGCCGAAAATCGCCAGCTCGTGAGGGCTGTGTTGATCGTATCGGTAAGGCGAAGCCAAGGTTATCAGCGAGCGCACGCGGACGTCATGCGACTCGGCGCAGAACCGGCGCGCGATCGTTCCTCCCAAGCTGTGCCCGACGAGATGCACGCCGCTGCCCCTGTCAACCTTGTCAACCAGGGCCGCGAGATGCTCGGCGGCATTGGCGACCGACATGCGCGGATACTCGAAGAAGTAGATATTGCAGAATCCCGCCATCCGCACGTAGGTCGCGAGACCCAACAGATTGGCCCGATTTCCGCCTAGACCGTGGGCTAGAATCACCGGCCGGCCCTGCCCCGTTCCCCACCACCCCGCCCGCTCGCCGACCCAGTTCAGAGGATAGGACGCAAGCAGAATGCCTGCCGCGGTAAACTCCCGAAAGAGCGTTTGGTTCTTCATTATTGGATGATGCCCGGCTCTCAGGCCGGCGTCTTGGCGCTGCTATGCACCCCCGATGATTCGATCGCCTGCGCGGCGTCCTCGCGCCCCATCTCGATCAGCCGCCTGGCCTTGTGCGGCGAGGTCCACAGGATGCTCACCGGATCGGTGCCGAGATGTTCGCGCGGCTCGACATCCACAATCCGGGCGCCGTGATAGGTGCCGCGATCCACCAGGGCGCGCTCGCGATTCGAGTTCCCCTGGCCCGCCCACATCACTTCCACCATCCGGTACGCGACGTGCGCGAGGGTCGGAAAGTTGCGCGCTTCAGGAAGCTGGCGCCGGATGACGGACAGGATGTAAACCGTGCCGGCTCCCATCTCGATTGCGGCCTCGACCGGTATATTCCACGAGAAGCCGCCATCGCACCAGTAATGTCCCTCGAACTTGATGGGCGGGTAGAGGACCGGAATCCGGTAGCCGATGTGGGAGACGGTGCGAAAGTCGTCGACGTTCTTCTCGGTGCGGTTGCCGCGCAGCAAGGTCCGGCCGGTCGACAGATCGAGCAGCACGAACTTGAGCTCGGTCTTGTTCTTGAAGGCGCGCGCGAAGTCGATTTTGCGCTCGACCCATCGCACCATCCGGTCCATCGACATCAGGGAGTTCCCGATGATCGGGTTCCGGCTCAACGAGGGTCCGATCAGGAGCTGCAGTGAGTTCATGCTGTTCCAGGCCTCGATCATCCCCTCAACCCCACCCGCGGCGTAGAACAGCGCGTTGATGATTCCCACCGAGCTGCCGATTATCGCGTCGGGGCGGATGCCCGAACCTACCAGGTAGTCGAGCGCTCCCGCCTGATGGGCGCCGAAGGCTGCACCGCCGCCAAGGATGAACACAATCTTCTTATGGGCGTGTGCCGGCGTGTTTGATCTAGCCACGGCTCAACAGGTTAAGCATCGGACGGCAGCGCGGCAAGCTTTCCGCTCGCGCCGCTCAGTTTCGGTTTTCGCCGGCGACGGGCTCATGCAATTTTTTTTTGGCGGGTTAGGCAAAACTTCTTGACGCCTCGCGCAGTATGGCGGATGATTCGACAATACTCTCAGTAGGATGTCTGCAGCGGCAGGCGTGCGGCACGCCGAGCCCGATCGAATCGAGTTCGGATGCCAGGGGGGAGAGAGCCCCGTATGCGTGTCGGCTGGTATGCGTGTGCAGGTGGAGCGGATGACGCGTTTCTCTTCATTCCCCGTGGCGCAAAGTGTTGCGGATTGCAACGGTCGCGTCCGATTGCTCCGCCAGTCCAGGTTGCCGTGCAATGAACTTAACCAATCGCTAACCAGTTAGGCATCAGGAATTCTCGCAATCGGCTGTACATTTTTTTTACGACCGGTAAAAGTAGGGGTAGCGGCTCGCGGCTGTGGAGTATTGCGGCAACTTTTCTTCGAAAATGCATCCAAAGGGCTTGTGTCCGATCAAGAACATGTCTATCTTGAGGCCGTTCCCAACAGGAAGTCAGCGGCGCATCCTGGCCTCGGCACGCGCTTTGCGTGACGGCTAACGATGCTGTGCTTGGTGAATGCCAAACGCGCAAGGGGCGCGAAGGCCAAAGGGGTAATTCAAAGTCCAGAGCGGGAGGTTGTTCCAATTGGCAACGACAGCACAAGCAACAGTCCAGACTGCGGTATCTGATCGCGCGCAGGAAGCGGCACAGCAGGTTCGCAAGGCCGTCAAGCGCGCCGCCAGCGGTTATATCGATCTGAACGAGCAAGTCGTGTCGCGCCTGTTCGATGCGGGTGAAAGACTTGCCGAACGGGTCGAAGAGACGCCGTTCTACCCACTAATCGAGTTCCAGCAGACCTTTGCACGCAGAGCATTCCAATACTGGCTGAAAGGGGCACGTCTCGTGATTGACCGAATCTAAACCCGTAGAGGAGTAACGCCGATGGCTCCTGAAACGGAACGCAAACGAATCCTGGTAACGGGCGTGACTGATTTCGCCGCCAGCGAGCTGGTCCGCCAGCTCGAAGCGGACGAAAGCGTCGAGCATATCGCGGCGCTCGACTTTCGCGAGCCGCGGCGCGCCTTCAAGCGCGCCGAAATAATCAGCGCAGATCTGCGCAGCTCGAGCCTCAAGCATCTGCTGGAAAGCATCAAGCCCGACACCATTATTCATCTCCAGCGGCTGCGTTCCGATCAGGAAGTCGCGGGCAGTTCCGAAGAGCGGCACGAGATCAACGTGATGGGCACCATCAATCTGGCGGCCACCGTGCAGAGCCTGCCCTTCGTGCGCAAGTTCGTGCTGTCCTCGGCGCTGCACGTCTACGGTGCCGATCCGCTCGACCCGGCGGTGCTTACCGAGGACATCAAGCCGCGCCTGCCGGCCAAGAGCAAATACGCAGGTGACTTGGCCGAGATGGAGTCGGCCTTCCATCAGTTGGCGCGCACCGGGCGCAAGATGGTGCTAACGCTGTTGCGCTTCGCCGATATTCTGGGCCCCAAAGTCAACAACGCGATCTCGCGATACCTGCGGATGCCGGTGGTGCCGACCGTGATGGGCTTCGACCCGCGCCTGCAATTCACGCACGAAGAAGACGCGGTCGCAGCTCTCAAGCGCGCGGCGCTGTTGGACTTGCCGGGTATCTTCAATGTCGCCGGCGACGGCGTCATTTTCCTGAGCCGTGCGATCCGGCTCGGCGGCGGCGTTCACGTACCGATCCCTCCGCCCCTGGTTTCGACGGTCTTTGGCGGATTGAGAACGCTGGGCCTCGCCGATATGCAGCCCTATCATCTGCTCATGCTCCGCTACGGGCGCGTGGTGGATACCAAGCGCCTCAAGAGCCGCTTCGGGTTTACGCCGCGCTATAGTTCGGTCGAAGCGGTGCTCGACCTTCACGGCAGGAGCGCGCTCGCGCGGGCGGGCTGGGAAGAGGCGGAAGACTCAAGCGACGAGAAGGTTGCCGCGGCCTAGAACTCTGCGGCGCCCATTACCCAGCGGATCATAATTGGGGGTCAGGCCGAGCTGTGGCTCGATCGGGAGGATGCGATGGACCGACAATCAGCATTGGTGCAGAAGGAGAGTCCGCCGATGGCTATGCCGTCCGACGGGAACACGCTTCCCAAGCGTCCCCATGACGAGCGCGAGTGGATCGGCAACGTCGCGCAACTGGTGGCCGAGGCCAAGAAGGAGGGCGCCAGCGAGCTCGACACAGCTCCCGCGCTCGATCCGTTCGACGCCGACCTGCCGCAGACCGAAAAGCCAGGTCTCGCCGGCTTCCTCGAGATGCTGCAGCGCCGGCTTCGCGGCGACTACGAAGTCGACGAGTTCGGCTGCGATCCGCTTTACGGCGCGATGTGGTGGCCGATCTTCACCCGGCTCTACCGCAGCTACTGGCGCGTCGTGACCACCGGCGTCGAGAACGTGCCCGATCACGGCCGCGCGATGATCGTCGCCAACCATTCGGGCGGCAGCTATGCCTGGGACGCGGTGATGATCTCGACCGCGATTCACCTCGAGCATCCGCGCCCCCGGATGGTGCGCTACGTATCGACCGAATTCTTCTACGACTACCCGTTCCTCTCCTATGACAACCGCAAGAAGGGCGCCGCGCTGGCCTGCCGCGAGGATTTCGTCCGGCTGCTCGAGCACGATCGCCTGGTCGGCGTCTTCCCGGAGGGCGTAAAGGGGTTCCTGAAGCCCAGCGACCGGCGCTATCGCGTGCAACGCTTCGGACGCGGCGGCTTCGTGCAGTTGGCTCTCACCACGCGCGCGCCGATTATCCCGGTCGCGGTGGTGGGTGGCGAGGAGCTCCACTTCTCGCTCGGCAGCTCGCGGATGCTCGCCAGTATCGTCAACCAACTGCTGCCGTTGGAACGCGCTGACAGCTTTCCGTTGCTGCTCAACCTGCTCCCGTTGCCGGTCAAATGGCGAATCCAGTTTTGCGAGCCGATCGACCTTTCCTCCTACGGTCCCGAGGCCGCGCTTGACACGCTGGTGGTGCAGCAATTGACCGAGCGGGTGCGGATGCGAATTCAGGAGGCGCTCGACGATAACCTGACGCGGCGCCGCTGGATGTTCTGGTAAGCGGGCAGCGGCCGCGATTGTGGCTCTGAACCTCAAGAGGAAATCATGAGCGAACAGAAGCCCGAGAGGCAGAATTCGGAGGGAACCGCGCGGGGCTATTTCAGCGACCGCGCGGTCGTGGTTACCGGCGCCTCGAGCGGAATCGGCTACGATGTCGCGATGGCCTTCGCGCGCCAGGGTGCGGAGGTCGGATTGATCGCACGCCGCAAGCAGAACCTCGAGGAACTCGCCGCGCGAATCACCGCCGCCGGCGGACAGCCGCTGGTCCTTCAATGCGACGTGACCCGGCGCGCCGAGGTGCGCGCCGCGATCGACGAGGCGGTTCGCACCTTCGGCCAGATCGACATCCTGGTCAACTCGGCCGGCCTGCTCATCCCCGGCACGCTCGACGAGATGCGCCCCGAGGATCTGGAACGAATGATGGCGGTCAACCTTTACGGGACGGTGCACGCGATCCAGGCCGTGCTTCCCGAAATGAAGAGCAACCGTACTGGCCGGATCATCAATGTCGCGTCGCTGGCCGGACGGCGCGGGCTCAGCCCGCTCGGCGGCTACAGCGCCAGCAAGTTCGCGCTGGTTGGCCTCACCGAGGCGCTGCGCGTCGAGCTTTTCGGCAGCGGCGTCTGGGTGTCGCTGGTGATGCCCGGCATGATCGACACGCCGATGGCGCAGGAGGCCCGCAACAACAAGATGCTGCGCGCGATGCCCGGGATCGCGGCGATGCCGGTCCGATGGGTCACGTGGGCGGTGCTCGCTGCGGCGGTCTTCGGACTTCCCGAAGTCGGCGTGCCGCCTGGCGCGGGGACGGTCGAGAAGCTGGCCGCGCTGTTCCCCACTGCGACCGACATGTTCCTGAACGTCGGCACGCGGATCGCCGGCGCTTTGAGCAGCCGGTTCGCCTCGGACGAACAGCCGGCGCCGGCCCGCGAGAAGCTGGTCCGCGCCGCACGGAAATCCGAGCCGTCGGTCAAGACCGCCAGCAACTGACCGCAGGCGCTCGCGCAAGAGCGCCTGATCCGTCTGCGCCGATCTTAATCCCTCCCACCCGACCAGGGGCAAGCCGCCGCGCGGCGAAGCGATTTTCTGTTGCGCGCGCTCAGGCGGCGCTGGAGGGGCCTTTGACCAATCGAAGATACGATGGCCGCAGACGCGAGGGCGGCTTGAGCGGGGACCGCCGGGGCCGGATACCGTTTCGCGCGCGGGTTTCCGGTTGCTGCGTCGCCGGTACATGGCCGAGACGGCTCTTGATGACGTCCCAGACCTCCACGCTCATCGCGAGCCCGCAATGGCTTCCCGCGACCTCGACCGCCTCCACGTTCGGCCCGTTCTCCAAGCAGCTTCGCCAGTCCACGATTCCGTCGCTCCTGGTGTAGACGATCGTCTCCGGCACTTCCGGCGGCACCGGCGGGAGCCCGCGCCCGGCCTCGTGAAACAGCCCATCAAACTGGTTCAGGCAGGGCTTGTGGAGCGTGAACATTAGGTCAGCCATCGCCCTGATCGGCGGGTTGACGGCGTCGACCGGGGATCTTAGCGGAGCGCCCAACAGGATCGCGCGCTCGACCAGCTCCGGAAAAACCTTGGCCAGTTCGCGCGCGTAGAGACCGCCCAGACTGTGGCCGATCACGACGACTTTGCCGCCCGCTTCGTGGGCCCCGTCGCGCAGCGCCTGCTCGAGGTACGCCACGGTCCGGATCGGGCAATCCGCGTTGCACCAGATCCCCGCGAAGAACACCTGATGCCCGCTCTGGCGGAGCCTGCGCGCCAGCGGATAGAGCGTCACGTCGCTCGCCATGAATCCAGGAATCAGAAGGATGCCGGGAGGAATCGCACCGGTTTCCGAACCATGAGGGCTCTTACCGGGGTCTGGGTTCAGGATCGTATCGGTGGCGAATGTCGCCAGTTCGCGGACAACTCGAAGCTCACCAAGCAGATTCCCCAGCCCCATCGCCCTTGCCTCTACTGGTTACACCAACCAGAGGCCCTCGTACCGATCTCGTTGGAAGCACGGGACGTACCGATCGGTCTGAACATCAAGAATAGGGGTTATTGCAGCTAATGGATGTTGAAAGCCTCGACCGCAGCCGCAGAGATGCCAGCTTCGTGTGCGGGTTTGCGACTTTCGGATCGGCAAGAGAGCGAGTCGGCCGCGACCTTGCGGCGCTCGCTACAATATAATTGCTTATCCTACACTTTGTTAGTTTGAAGCGAAGCGAGCGCAGCCAGGATTGCCCTGCTATCGGCGAGGACGGCCGACGCGCCCACGAAAGCGCATCCGCGCGTAAGCTCGTTCGGGACGACGATGCATCGCAGACCGGCGTGCGTGGCTGCGGTGAGCCCGCGCTCCGAATCTTCGATCGCGACACATCGGCCGGGATGCAATCCGAGCCGGCGCAACGCGGTCAGATAGGGCTCAGGATGCGGCTTGGATTGCTCGTAGTCCTCGCGCGCGACGACGACCTCGAAGAACCGCCTCAAGCCGGTGTGCCGATGAGCGAGCTCAAAATGTTCGCGCGACGATGTGGTGACGACCGCCATCCGGGCCCGTCCGTGCAGCGCTTGCAAGGTCTCGGCTATTCCGTCGATCGCCAAAGACGGCCCGTTGCGCAGCAGATCGGCGTAGGCGGCGTCGCGCTCGCGCCGCAGCGCCGCGACGTTGTCGGGCGTCCATCCTCGCGCCTCGGCCAGCTCGAACACGGTCCGCCCACTCCCCATCACGAAGTCGAGAAAGACCTCGCGCGTCAGGGCGACTTGGGCGCGCGCGAGCGCGTCGCGCGTGACCGCGAAGAACAGGCCCTCGGTGTCCACCAGGACGCCGTCATTGTCCCACAGGATCGCTTCGACCATGCCACCAGCATGGTAGCAGGCTGCCGCGCCGAAGCGCCCATAGCCACGCCTGCTCGATCAGGGAGAAAACAGGAGAGCCGGTCAGACCTAACCCTCCCGTCCCTTCCCGAAACGGGAAGGGAGGCTCGCTCACCTGGCTACACGTTCCCCTTCCCGATTCGGGAAGGGGCTAGGGGTTAGGTCTCTAGTGCGTTGGGGTCGCGCTTGCCGAGGGCGTCGCGTGCGGCAGGAACTCGCCGGCGCTCTTGGTGAGCTGGTCGAAGTTGTAATCGTCGATCGTATAGACGGCCGTGCCCGTGCTGGAGCTGACATAGTAAATGAAGCGTCCGCTCGATACCGGTTTGTTGCCCTCGTAGGCCTCCTGCTCCATCTTCGCGAGCTTGATCGTGCCGAAATCCTTGCCGCCTTTTCCAGTCAACGCGATCTCACCGGCCGGCTTGTCGAGACCGAACTTTTTGGGGTCGGTCATCGGGTCGGCGGCGATCGCCGAGCCCTTGAGAAACTGAATCGTGCTCAGGAGGCGCTCGACCTTCGCCGCGTCGGCGTTGCCGCTGGCGCCGCCGGCGAGTTGCCATTTGTCCGCAGAAGTCCGCTCGAGCGAGAACTTCTTCGAACCAACCGCGAGTGCGATCCGCTGGACGTCGGCAGGCTTCACTGCGAGCACGGTCTTGTCGCGCAAGTCCATCAGGCTCTTGTTGACGTCCGAGATCAGGAACGGATGAACCGTATAGACCGGCGTACTCTCGCCGCGGCGCACGAAGATCCCGTCTTTGCCCTGCTCGGGCTGCTTTGAACCGAACAGCAGCGACTGGCGCGCGTTTTCCTTGCCGGTGAAGACCGTCACCGTCAGATTGGGCCTTCCGAGCCCGTACTGCGTGACGCTGGGAGGGGCGTCCGAGATGAAATCGGCGATACGCGAGTTCGCCAGCGAGCTCAAAATCTGATGCACCTCAGTCGGGTCGGCCGGGTACTTCGCGGGCTGCACGATGTTCCACTGGTCGCCGTTCTTATCGACCTCGATAGGCGGGCCGGGTTCGTGCTCGATCAGGAGCTTCTGCACGTCATCGACCTTGAAGTTCATCAACTCGCGATCGCGCAGATCGTCGAGCTTCTTTTGCATCCCGGGCGGGAACGCTGAGCTGGCGAGCAAAATCGCGGGCTTGTCGCTGGTCTTGATATACGCGGAGAAGCCCACCGGCGTGGTCTTGCCCACGTCGATCGAGGGCATCACGCCCTGCTTTTTGGTCGTGATCGTGACGACCACCGCCGGTTTGTCGAGCCCGAATGGCTTGAGATCGGCAGGTTTCTCCTGGAGCGTTCTCTTGATCTCGCAATCGGCGATCGCGCGGGCCAGATTGTCGCAGGTGGTCTGATCAGCGTCGGCCTTAATCGGTTTCAGGATCTGCCATTTGCCGCTCTGGTCGCGCCCGATCTCAATTTCCTGGTCGGGATACTTGAGGTCGATCTTGGTGATATCGGGCTGCTCGATCTTGAATAGCCGGGTGGTTTCCTCGACCGGCGCGCGCTTCGACACCAGGTAGGCGATCGTGCCGATCACCGCGAGCAGCACCAGGGCTACTATCGTTCTACCGAGCTGCATCCCGCTCGAAGCTGCCGCCACCGCTTAGTTGCGCCGTTCCCACCATACGACGATCCCGAGGATCAGCAGCAGCTCGGGCAGCATCAGCACGGACAGCGCGAAGACCACTGCGAACTGATCGACTGTGAGCCTGAAGCGCGACGCGCGCAGCGTGCGCGGCCGAATCGAGATCTGGTTTTCCTCGCCGCCCAGCCAGTCGGCCGCGTTGACGAAAAAGTCGCGGTTGTAGAACTCGTTGACGAACTGGTTGGCGCCGAAATCCGTGTCGCCGAAGATCACCAGGCGGGCCGTTCCGTCGCCGAGATTGAGGGTCTTCAGATCCGCCTCGACCGCGTCGCATACCGTGATCGGCCCCCGGCGATCGTCGCCGCCGAACTTGGCGGTCTGATGCTCGAACAGCTCCTTCAGATTGGTCTCGGCCCACGAGGTTTCGCTGGTCTTGGCGAGCGCGGTGACGGTCAGGCCGCTCTTGGGCGAATCGTCGGGTTCGACCGAGCGGGTCATCGGGAAGACGGTGCGCTGGCGGAAGTCGCGGGTGATCGGATGGATCCCATAGTTCTCGACCAGCGGATTGAGTCCCAGCGCGGGTCCCGCAAACAGCCGCACGACCTGATCGACCACGATGTCCTTGCCGGGCTTGACGCCCCAATCCCCGACAAACTTGATCAGCGCCGATTCGTCGAATTGCTGGTCGGGACGGTCCGGCCGCAGCATCACGAGCAGCTTGCCCTTCTTCCTGAGATAGTCGGTCAGCTCGTCGAGCTCGTGCGGGAGCATCGGCCTGACCGGCCCGGCGACCACCAGGGTCGTGCAGTCGGCGGGCACGTCGGCAACCGTGGCCAGCAGCACCTTCTTGATTTCGTAGCCTTCGCCCTCCAACGCCTTGCTCAGATCGCCGAAGCCGGTAGCGCTGGCGCTGTCGTCGGGGTCGGCCTCGCCGTGGCCCTCGCTGAAGCAGATCGTCTTCTTGCCGGTCCTGGTGACCTTGAGGATCGCGTTGGTGATCGCTTCCTCGCTGAGCTCGGTGATGTTGGTGCCCTGCCCTTCGTCGCCGCCGTACTGGATATGCGTGGTCCCCATCACGGAGACCTTGTACTTCTCGGCGAGCTCGGGATGCTGGTCCGGATCGACCAGCTCGTAGCTGAGCTTGCGCGAGACGTAGGCATAGTTGTCGTACATGCTCTGCGCAACCGGATTCTGACCGCCCTCGAAGAAGCCGTAGAGCTTGAGCGGCTTGTCGAGCGACTTCACAATCTGGAGCGATTGCGGCGAGAGGCTGAAGACCTTCTCTTCGGTCAGATCGATCCGCTGATGATAAACGGTCGAGAGGTAGTTGAGCGCAATCAGGATTCCAACGAACGCGATCGAATAGAGCGCGGCATTGGCGCCGTAACGCGCCGCGCGCCCGCCGGCGATCGCACCGATAGACTGGCGGCCGGACACCAGCCACGAGACGATCGCAAACACGCCGCCGACCAGGTTGGCCAGAACGAAGAAACGGAAGCCGGCCGCGATAAAGTAGTCGACCAGCCCGAAGGCCAGCAGCACCAGCCCGATTATCCCGGTCAGCGCAGAATTCCGCCGCATCCGCCCTTGCTCCCTTGTCCTAGCGCCAGCGAGCGGACTCGACCGATCGTTGAGTCAGGAACAGCGCCAGCAGAATCACGCTCAGGAAGTACACGAGGTCCTGCGTGTCGATGATCCCTGAAACCATCTGGCCGAAGTGGTCCGGCAGCGAGAGATATTTCAACAACCCCGCGAATGACGCGCCGCCCGCCTGCGCCGGCCAGGAGATCACGTAGAGCAGCAGCAGCAAGCCGAAGCTCGAGATCGCCGCGATGATCTGGTTCTGCGTGAGCGAGCTGGTGAACACGCCGACCGAAACGAAGCTCACGCCCAGCAGAGCGAGACCCAGATAACCCGACGCCATCAGGCCGATCTCGGGGTTGCCGAAGCCTACTAATATAAGCGCGAACAGGCTCGAGATTCCGATCATGATCAGCACCAGCAACGCGCTCGCGATAAACTTGCCGGCCACGATCTCGCCGGTGCGAAGCGGCGCCGTGAGCAGCAATTCGTACGTGCCGGTGCG
>Ga0187784_10003721_pt1 | contig 12328 bp, 10 predicted proteins | sample 1015_SJ02_MP15_2_FD_132964 | JGI IMG/M metagenome (GOLD analysis project Ga0187784, IMG submission 132964) | Tropical peat soil microbial communities from peatlands in Department of Meta, Colombia - 1015_SJ02_MP15_20_MG | ecosystem: Environmental > Terrestrial > Soil > Wetlands > Peat | place... | reverse complement strand
TGCGCGCGGATGGTAGTAAGCGTGCCGTCGAACGGGCCAAGCGCTGCGGTCACCAGCGGTTTCTTGGCAAAATAGCAAGCGTCGGAGACGAGATAGCGCGTGGCGAAATTGTCGGAGCCGTCGGCAATCAGATCGTAATTGCCGATAAGCGAAAGGGCGTTTTGCGCGCGCAAGCGCACGCCATGTTGCTCGACGCTAACGTGAGGGTTCAGCCGGCGGATGAGCGCCGCGGCGCTCTCGACTTTCGGCAGTCCGATATCCGGCGTCCCATGGATCACTTGCCGCTGCAGATTGGAGAGCGAGACGACATCGTCGTCGACGACGCCGAGAGTCCCGACACCGGCGGCGGCGAGATAAAGAATGAGCGGCGTGCCGAGTCCCCCGGCACCGACGACCAGGATTCGCGAGCGGCGTAGCGCGGCCTGTCCTGGCCCCCCCATTTCCGGCAGCACAATGTGGCGGGCGTAGCGTTCGAGTTCGTCGGCGCTGAGCATGCCTTCAAGATAAGCGTGAACGCCGGGTCAGGCCACCACCGCCGGCGTCGTTTGTCGCTTGACTATGCACAAGTCGGCGCCGTGGCGATTGCCTCCGGGCGGGGTTGAGCTACGCTTGCCGTGTCCTGATAGGAGCGATCATGCGTAGGGCGCTGGCGGCGATGGTTGTCGCCTCAATAGCTGCGGCCCTGCCGGCATTCGCCAAACAGTCCGACATTCGCAGGCGGGCGGCGACAACGGCTTTCTCAGCCGACGCGGCTGCGCACAGACCGGCGGCGCCTGCGGTGCGCTCGGGTCAGCTTACTCCGCAACGGGCGCAAAATTTGTCGCGTGGCAGGGCCGGCCGGATTCCGCCCAAGGGCGACAACGAACGCGAGGGCGCAATTCTTGCTGCGCTGGAGCACGGTCCGGATGCCGTCCCCAATTTCCCCGACAATGTCGGTTGGCGGCTGATCGAGGATCCGGCCACCGGCGCGCGGCTTGGCCTGCCGGAAAAGCTCGTGCCTCGCGTAAGTGCTTCGCGCATTGGCAGCCGCTGGTCGTCGGCGCAGGGACAAATTCAGATCGAGACTTTCCGGCTCGCCGACGCCGCGTTACCGGCACTTTTTGAGGACGAGAAAAAAGCGGCGCGTCGGCAGCTCGAGGCAAGCGTGCTCAAACCCGATCTGTTTGTGATATCTGGTGTCCAGGGCCTGAAGAATTTCTTCATGCGCGCCGAAGCGCGCGGCAGCGAAGTGCGCGGCATGACCGTCCTCTACGATCAAGCGACCGAAGGCACCATGGAGCGGATCGCGCTGGCAATGCTTGCCGCCTACACCGGATTTCCCGATCTCAGCGCTCCACCGCCGCCGGGTCTACGCCGCGCGGTGGAGTACGGAACGGCCATTGCGGTGACGAAGGACGGCGATCTCCTAGCTTCGGCGCGGCTTACCGACGAGTGCCAGAGCATTTCCGTGCCCGGCCTCGGCCACGCCGAGCGGATCGCGGCAGATAGCGCAAACGGTCTGGCGTTAATCCGCCTCTACGGCGCGCGCGATTTAACTCTGGTCGCGCTCACCGGCGACGGCAGCCAAAACGGCGATCTGCAGCTCATCGGGGTCGGCGATCCGCTCGTGCAAAATGGAGAAGGCGCCGTGACAAGCTTGCCCGCTCAGATCAGGGGATCGGAAATTGAGCCCGCGCCTGTGCTCGGTTTCGCCGGTGCCGCCGCCATCGATGCGCGCGGCGTCTTCGTCGGCATGGTCGATTTAAAGCCGAAGGTTCTTGCTGCCGCCGGTGCCGACCTTAAGCCATTGGTGTCGTCCGCCAACGGCAGCTCTTCTCGTGAGGCGACGCTGGTGCCGGTCGAGCCGATCCGTGCATTCCTGCAAGCGCACGGTGTCTCGCCCGCAACTGCCGCGGAGGGAGCGACCGGAGCGGAACAATCTGTGGTGCGCATTGTCTGCGTTAGAAAGTGACCGTCGCGCTCGCGGTTCTCTCGCCCCAGCGGGAGCTTTTTAAACGAGCGGTAGGGGCAAGGCGGGTTATTTGTCTTCGAATTTCGGCGCGCGCTTGGCGACGAAAGCCGCCATGCCTTCCTTCTGGTCGGCGGTCGCGAACAGCGAATGAAATACGCGGCGTTCAAAACGGATGCCTTCGGCAAGCGGCGTTTCGAACGCGGCATTCACTGCCTCTTTTGCCGCCAGCACCGACGGCAGCGACATGGACGCAATTGTTTCGGCGACCCTCAAGGCTTCCTCGACGAGGTTCGCCAGTGGCACGACGCGCGCCACTAAGCCGGAATGTTCGGCTTCGGCCGCGTCCATCATCCGGCCAGTCAAGATGAGGTCCATCGCCTTGGCTTTGCCCACGGCGCGAGTCAATCGCTGTGTGCCGCCGATTCCCGGAATGATGCCGAGCTTGATTTCCGGCTGGCCGAATTTCGCATTGTCGGCAGCGATGATCAGATCGCATTGGAGCGCGAGTTCGCAGCCACCGCCGAGCGCGAAGCCGGCGACCGCGGCAATCACCGGCTTGCGTAATTCGGCGGCGGGATGCCAATCGGCGGCAAAATCGCCGAGGAAAGTCTCGGCGAAGGTTTTGTTCGCCATTTCTTTGATGTCGGCGCCGGCGGCGAACGCTTTGTCCGAGCCGGTGATCACTATGCAGCCGATTTTGGCATCGGCATCAAGTTCATCGAGCGCCGATTTCAGCTCGCGCATCAGCGCGCTGTTGAGCGCGTTCAGCGCCTGCGGCCGGTTCAGCCGGATCAGGGCGACCTTGTTGCGGGTCTCGACAACGAGATTTTCGTAGCTCATGGCGTGTCCGTACCGTTGCCTGTCTGGGCGTCACTTCTGGCATACCGGGCAATAAAACGTCGAGCGTCCATTCTGCACCATGCGTCTGATAGTGCCGCGGCAGCCGGGGGTGCGGCACTTCTCACCCTCCCGATCGTAGACGCGGAAATGGTGCTGGAACATGCCAAGCTCGCCGTCGGTGAGCTTGTGGTCGCGTAGCGTGGAGCCGCCGTCTCTAATCGCCTCGTTGAGCACCGCCTTAATGTTGTCGACGAGCCGTTCGGCGCGCTCGTTGGGCGCGCCGCGGCGGTCGGCAATGGTCGCGGCCCTGCGTTTGGGGGAAAGCCGCGCGCGATGCAGCGCCTCGCACACATAGATGTTGCCGAGCCCGGCGACAACGCGCTGATCCGACAGCGCCGCTTTGAGGCTTGTCTTTTTTCCCCGGCAGGCCCGCGCGAGCAGCGCGGCGTCGAACGCATTGCCGAGCGGTTCGGGGCCAAGCCGCGCGAGCAGCGGCTCGGCATCGAGCTTTGCCCGCGGGACGATTTTCATTGAACCGAAACGGCGCGGGTCGTTAAAGGTCACGACGCTGCCGGTCGACATATGAAACACCACGTGATCGTGCGCGAGATGCTGCCCGCGCTCGTGATGGTACGTTCCGATCTTTTTGCCGGAGGCTCGTTCGAAAACGTGAAACGAGCCGGACATACCGAGATGCATCAGAAGAACATCGCCGGAGGAGAGATCGACAAGCAAGTATTTTGCCCGGCGGCCGAGACCGGTAACAGTTTGCCCATGCAGCCGGCGAGCAAAATCCGGCGGTAGCGGCCAGCGCAGATCGCCGCGGCGCACCTCGACCCTTTTAAAGCGCGCATCCTCCATCACTGGCGCTAGACCGCGGCGCACCGTCTCAACTTCAGGCAATTCGGGCATTTAGCTCACGGCAGGCTGCAACCACGGCCATCTAGTGTTTTTCAATGCCCCTCTTAAACCATGGCATATCGACTTTGTAGCGGCCCGACGCCGCCCGCGCTATCGTTGAGACCCGAGGAATCCGCCATGCCGGAGAGTGAAGAACAACAGGCCGATTTCGGCTATCGCCGCGTGCCCATTGGCGAGAAGCAGGAACTCGTTTCCGACGTGTTCCGCAGGGTGGCGGGCCGCTATGACCTGATGAATGACCTGATGTCGTTTGGGCTGCATCGCGCCTGGAAAGATGCGCTGGTCACGGCGATCAATCCGCCGAAAAATCGTCCCTTCGCGCTGCTCGATGCCGCCGGCGGTACCGGCGATATCGGGTTGCGCGTCATCGCGGCGGGCGGCGCACAGACCCGCGCGATTGTTTGCGATATCAATCCGGACATGCTCGCGGTGGGGCGCGAGCGCGCCAGACGGCGCGTTGGAGGCTTGCTCAAGCCGCATGCGAGCGAAGAACAGGCCGAGATCGAGGACAGAATTACCTTCACCGAGGCCAACGCCGAGACGTTGCCGTTTGCCGACCGCAGTTTCGACGCCGTAACAATCGCCTTCGGTATCCGCAACGTTACCCGTGTCGAGTCCGCGCTCAGCGAGACCTTCCGCGTTCTCAAGATCGGCGGGCGCTTTGTGTGTCTCGAATTCTCCGCGGTCGACGTGCCGGTCCTGCAGTCGCTCTATGACTTCTATTCGTTCAGCGTGATCCCGGCGCTCGGTGGCATTGTTGCCGGCGACGCACAATCGTATCGCTATCTGGTCGAATCGATCCGCCGTTTCCCAAAGCCGCAGGAATTTGCCGCCATGATGCGCGCGGCGGGCTTTGCCCGCGTGTCGCATCAGCGCATCACCGGTGGCATTGTGGCGCTCTATTCCGGCTGGCGGTTGTGATCGCCGCGCCCGCGTACCTACTGCGTTTCGCTCACGCCGGCATCGTCTTTGCGCGCGAAGGCGTTTTCGGCGTGATCGATCCCGCGGCCATTCCGCCAGCGGCGCGTCCCTTCGTGCGCATTGCGCGCTTGATCGAACGGCCGTCATCGGCGGCAGCCGAGACGCGCCTCTCGGCGGCGGTGACGCGACTAGGTCCGAGTTACGTCAAGCTCGGCCAGTTTTTGGCGACGCGGCCTGACGTCGTCGGCGCCGCGCTGGCGCGCGACCTCGAGCGGTTGCAAGACCAGATGCCGCCCTTCCCGCAACAGGAGGCGGAAGCGGCGGTGGAAGCCTCGTTCGGACGCCCCCTCAATACGATCTTTCTGCACTTTGGGCCCGCTGTCGCCGCCGCCTCCATTGCCCAGGTTCACAAGGCGGAAATCGCGTCCGCCGGCGCGACCCGGCCGGTCGCGGTCAAAGTGTTACGACCGGGAATTGAGCGGCGCTTTTACGCGGATCTGCGCGCGTTCGACTTTGTCGCCAGGCAGGCGGAAGAGCTTTCCGCCGAGGCGCGGCGGCTACGGCTGGTCGAGGTGGTCGATACGTTGCGGCGTACGGTCGCCGTGGAGATGGACTTTCGGCTGGAGGCGGCCGCGCTATCGGAAATGGCCGAGAACACCAAGGAGGATCCGGATTTCCGCGTTCCTAGTGTGGACTGGGACCGCACCACGAAAGAAGTTCTGACGCTCGAATGGATTGAGGCGACGCCGCTCTCCGACCGCCCGCGACTGCAAGCCAAGGGTTTTGATCTACGCGAGCTCGCTCGGGCGCTCGTTCAAACATTTCTCCGGCATGCCTTGCGCGACGGCTTCTTTCACGCCGACATGCATCCGGGAAATCTGTTTGTCGACGACGACGGCCGGCTGGTTGCGGTCGATTTCGGCATTATGGGCCGGCTCGGCGTCAAGGAGCGGCTGTTTCTTGCCGAGATCCTGCATGGGTTCATCACCCGCGATTACCATCGAACCGCCGAGGTGCATTTCGAAGCCGGCTACGTGCCGCCACATCATTCGGTGGAAAGCTTCGCGCAGGCGATCCGCGCCATCGGCGAGCCGATCCATAACCGCACCGCCGAAGACATCTCCATGGCGCGGCTCCTGACGCTGTTGTTCGAGGTCACCGGCTTGTTCGACATGCGCACGCGCCCGGAACTGTTGCTGTTGCAGAAGACGATGGTGGTCGTCGAAGGCGTCGCGCGCTCGCTCGATCCCAAGCTCGATATCTGGTCCGCGGCCGAGCCGGTGGTGCGTGAATGGATGACCCGGCATCTTGGTCCGGCGGGCAAGCTCGAAGGCGCAGCGCTTGGCGCTGCCGAAGTCGGCCGCTTCGTCGGCAATGCGCCGGGGTTACTCACCCGCGGCGCCCGCGTGCTCAATCAACTCGATGAAATTACGCGCGACGGGCTTGTGCTCTCGCCGCACACCGTCGCCGAGATCGGCAAAAGCGAAGCGCGCCGTAATCGCTGGGTGGCGATGGCGCTGTGGGTGATCGCCGCCCTGCTGTTATGGATCATCGTTCTTCTGATGCGGTGATTGCACTGATTGCAATGCAATCACCATAATGCTAGCATCAGCGGATGGCGAGCCTCACGGTACGGCAGCTTGACGACCGGTTGAAACGCCTGCTGCGCCTGCGCGCGGCGCGACACGGCCGTTCGATGGAGGACGAGGTTCGCATCATCCTGCGCCAAGCGGCGCAGGACGCCGGCCGTGAGGTGTTCGAAGGGTTCGCGCCGCCGGAGCGCGCGGCACGGCAAATTATGGCGGCGCCAGTGCCGGTAACGAAACGCGTCCTCCTCATCATTGGCGGTGGCATTGCCGCCTATAAATCGCTCGACCTCATTCGGCGGCTGCAGGACCGTGGCGCCGGAGTGCGCTGTATTCTCACGGCGGCTGCGCAGCACTTCGTGACGCCGCTTGCTGTCGGCGCGCTGTCCGGCGAACGCGCTTATACCGAATTGTTCGATCCGCAGAGCGAATTCGATGTCGGCCATATTCGCTTGGCGCGCGAGGCCGATCTGATTGTTGTGGCGCCCGCGACCGCCGACTTGATTGCCAAAATGGCGACCGGGCGCGCGGACGATCTGGCCGGCGCCGTACTGCTCGCCACCGACAAGCCCGTGCTGCTTGCGCCGGCGATGAACCCGCACATGTGGGCGGCTAAGGCGACGCAACGCAATCTCGGGCAACTTCGCGCCGATGGGGTGCAGCTGGTCGGGCCGAATAGCGGCGAAATGGCCGAGCGCGGCGAAGCCGGAATCGGCCGAATGGCCGAGCCGCTGGACATTGCCGCCGCCGCCGCCGCTATCATGCACGGCAGCGGCGCGCTGGCCGGCAGGCGCGTCGTGGTCACTTCGGGACCGACCAGCGAGCCGATCGATCCGGTGCGCTTCATCGCCAACCGGTCGTCCGGCAAGCAGGGTCATGCTATCGCCGCCGCGGCCGCCGCGGCCGGTGCCGAAGTCGTACTCGTGAGCGGGCCGGTCAACTTGCCCGATCCGGCCGGCGTTGCCGTGGCTCGGGTCGAAAGTGCCAGGCAGATGCTGACCGCAGTCGAAAAAGCATTGCCCGCGGATGTCGCCGTCTTCGCGGCCGCCGTCGCCGACTGGCGCCCGCGACAGGAGAGCCGCAACAAAATCAAAAAACAGGGGGGAGCGCCGACAATCGAACTGGTGGAGAATCCCGATATCCTTTCCACCGTGGCCCACAGCACGTCGAACCGGCCGCGATTGGTCATCGGCTTTGCCGCCGAGACCGATGACGTCCTCGCCAACGCCAAGGTCAAGCTCGCCAAAAAGGGTTGTGATTGGATTGTCGCCAATGACGTCTCGCCGGCAACGGGCATCATGGGCGGCGATATCAATACGGTTCATCTGGTCACCGCCGATGGTGTCGAATCCTGGCCGCCAAGGTCGAAAGATGATGTCGCCCGCGCTTTGATCGAGCGCATTGCCGCGTCGCTGCAGGAGCATGAAGGTGCCAGGCGTAAATAGTGGCGAGGTGCGCATCGTGCGGTTGCCGCATGCCCGCGATCTGCCAGCGCCGCAATATCAGAGCGCGCTCGCCGCCGGGCTTGATCTGATCGCTGCCGTTCCGGCCGGTGCGCCGGTCGAGCTCGCGCCAGGGGGCAGGGCAGCGATCCCGACCGGCATCGCGGTAGCGCTGCCTGCCGGTTACGAGGGCCAGATCCGCCCGCGCTCCGGTCTCGCCGTCCATCACGGCGTTACTGTCTTGAACTCTCCGGGCACCGTCGATGCAGATTATCGCGGGGAAGTGCAGGTCATTCTGGTGAACCTCGGAGCGGACCCATTCGTGGTTCGCCGTGGCATGCGCATCGCCCAGCTCGTGGTCGCGCCGGTTACTCGCGCCGAGGTCATCGAAGTAACTAGCTTGCCGTCAACGCGGCGTGCTGCCGGAGGGCTCGGTTCCACGGGAAATTGAAACCGGCAAACGAGGCAGCCGATGCGCTAACGAGCGAACCATTCCAGGCGAGCGACGTTTCTCTTCTGTCCATGTCTGTACTCCCGCGCAAAGCGCTCCTCGCAATCGCTGCGGTTGTCGAGGTGGCGTTGCAAGTGCCGCAGCGACCGCTCGCGGCCAAGAGCCTCGCTTCCCGCCACGGCCTGCCGCCTCGACACCTCGAGACAGTTCTGCAGGCACTGGTGCGCGAGGGAATTTTACGAGGCATACGTGGGCCGCGCGGCGGTTACGAGCTGGCGCGGGCGCGCGAGCATGTCAGCGCTCGGGATATTTTGCGCGCGTCGGGAACGGCTGAAGCGGTGGTTAATGGCCCCGCCTCGGACTTGATGGTCAAAGTGGTGATGCCGGCTTTGTCCGCGGCCGAACACGAATTCGCGCAGGCCTTAAGCCGCATCAGCCTCGACCACATGGCGCTCCTTGCGGAAAGCGCGAACGCGGACGAGGCGTCGGAGAAACGTGGTTGACCGCCGTTCACGATCTGGACTCTTTCGGCGCGTTTCCGCTTAAGAGTAAAGTCGAGCGATTCGCGGGCTCTCTTTCCCTCTATTTTCTGCCCGCTTGCGGGAGTAAACGGAGGGATCTGGCGAAGGCGGAGCCAGCAGAGGCAAAAGGGGCATGCCGGACACGATCCGGAGGAGCGGGGGCTTTGCTCGTCCGTGGCTCGGCGGATTCGCTCTAGCCACTGCCGTTTGCTTCCCGGTTTACGGCCGCGCTGACGAGCCGCCGAAGCTCGCCCTTCACGAGCTTGTCCTCGGCGCCTCGCGCAGCATCGGCAGCCACGAAGTCGCGGCGCTCGCGCTCATTGTCGGGTTGTTGCTGTTTGCCGTAGTAACGGCGAACATGCTGTTGCGCGCGCGGGCGCGCTGGGCGCGGCTGGAACGATCCGCGCAGGAACAGAACGCGGCGCTGCGCGCGGAGCTCGACCGCGCCCACGCGTTGCTTGCATCCGAACCGCAGCTGATCGTGGATTGGCCGGCCGGGTCCGATGAACCCGACATCGAAGGCGACCCTGCTATCGTCGGCGTTGCCGCGCCGCATCGGGTACTTGCCTTCGGTACTTGGCTCGATCCGGCAAAGGCAAGCGTGATAGAGCGGGCCATCGAAGCTTTGCGCGCGCGCGGTGAAGCTTTCTCCATGGCGTTTACGACGCGTACTGGCCGCCCCATCGAAGTCCAAGGACGCGCCATCGCCGGCCGCGCCGTACTGCGGCTCAAAGATGCCGGCGGGATCAAGCGCGAATTGGTCGATCTTGCCGAACGTCACCAGGCGCAGCGCAGCGAGGTGTCATCTCTGCGCGCGCTGATCGACAAGCTGCCGTCGCCGGTGTGGATCCGTAATGCGGCGGGGCAGCTGACTTTCGTCAATGCTGCCTACGCGCATGCGGTTGAAGCGTCCGATTCCGACGCGGTTGTTGGCAAAGGGGTCGAATTGTTCGACAACCAGGCACGACACATCATTGCGCGCGAGTGCGCGGCTTCCAGCGCATATGCCGGCAGGTTGCCCGCAATTGTCGCCGGAGCGCGGCGGACTCTCGACGTTCTTGAAGTCAAGAGCGCGGCCGGCAGCGCCGGCCTTGGCATCGATGCTACGGAAGCCGAAGGCATGCGCGGCGCGCTCGGCCGCATGCTCGACGCCCATCGCCGCACTCTTGACCAATTGTCGACCGGCGTCGCGATGTTCGATTCCAGTCAAAGGCTCACGTTTTACAATGCCGCTTATCGCGCTCTGTGGAATCTCGATTCCTTCTATCTGGACCAACGGCCAACCGATTCGGCCGTGCTCGAGGCGTTACGCGCGGCGCGCAAGCTCCCCGAGGAGCCGGATTTCCGGCAATGGAAGGCGCAACTCCACGGCGCTTATCGGGCAACAGAGGCGAAGGAACATACCTGGCACTTGCCAGATGGGCGCACTCTGCGCGTCGTGACGACGCCCAATCCGGACGGCGGCGTCACCTACGTCTTCGACGATGTGACCGAGCGTCTCGATCTGCAACGGCGGTTCGAGGAGTTGATCCGCGTTCAAGGCGAGACGCTCGACAATCTCGCCGAAGGGGTGGCAGTGTTCGGCAGCGACGGCCGCTTGCGGCTTTCCAATCCTGCGTTTTCGCGGATGTGGGGGTTGTCGCCGCAAATGCTCGCCGAGCGGCCGCATATCGAAGCCATCTCGAACTGGTGTCAGCCGCTACACGGCAACGATCCGACATGGCAGGCGCTGCGCCAAATCGTGACCGCGATCGACAGCCGCGAAGCCATTTCGGGCCGGCTTGAGCGGCGCGACGGCAGCGTCGTCGATTGCACGACCGTGCCGCTGCCGGACGCCGCCACACTGGTGACGTTTCACGAGGTCACCGATTCGGTCAACGTCGAGCGGGCGCTGCGCGAACGTAACGAGGCGCTGGAAGATGCGGACAAGATCAAGATCGATTTCGTCCATCACGTCTCGTACGAGCTCCGTTCGCCGCTTACCAACATCATCGGCTTTGTCGACTTACTAGGAGACGTAAAGACCGGCTCACTTACCGCCAAACAGCGCGAGTACCTCGACTACATCACCGTTTCGACCAACACGCTGCTTGCGCTAATCAATAACATTCTCGATCTCGCCACCATCGACGCCGGCCGCATGCAGCTCAATCTCGGGCCAGTTGACATCCGCCAGACCATGGCCGCGGCGGCGGAGGGCGTGCAGGACCGGCTGGTCAGCACCGGCCTCGTGCTCGAAATCCGCGCCGCAAAGGACATCGGCGGCTTTGTCGCTGACGAAAGAAGGGTTCGGCAGATCCTATTCAACCTCCTCGCCAATGCCGTGAATTTCTCGCCGCCGGGCGGCCTCGTCATTCTACAGGCCGTGCGCCGCGCCGACGCCCTAATATTTACCGTGACTGATCGCGGCCCCGGTATTCCGCCCGGCGTCCTGGAAAGGGTGTTCGATTGGTTCGAAACGCATTCGCTTGGATCACATCATCGCGGAACCGGAATTGGGCTGTCGCTCGTCCGTTCGTTTGTCGAACTCCACGGCGGCACGGTTCAGATCGATTCGATGGTCGGCCAAGGCACCACGGTAACCTGCACTTTCCCGCTCAGTGCGGCCGCGGCCGATCTCACAGCCGCCTAGCTTAAGGGTGTGCCGCTGCCGCGAGTTGAACCATAAGCTCGTCTGGGATGGCTCGTTGCAGAGGTCCGGGCATGAATCTGCACAATTTCGATCTTACCGATGAGTTCAACATCCTCCGCTTGATCTGCGGCCTGTTTCTATTGCCGCATTTCTACGCCAAAGCGAGCAATCTCGAACTCACTTACAAGATCTACGACGATTTCCGGCTTTACCCGGTGAAGGGCTGGGTTTTCTCATGCATGGTGATCGAAATCGTTTGTGCCGTTGGCATGGTGCTCGCGATTTTTACTCGTTATGTCGCCTTGCTTGAGGCCGCATTTTTGTTCGTCGCGGCCTGGGCGGTCTGGCGCTACAGCCGCGGCAAATGGCTGTGGCAGCTAGGCGGTTTCGAGTACTGCGTGTTCTGGGGGATTTGCTGCGTCATCGTCGCTATCCATGGCTGAGCTTTGGCATCCAGCCGCGTACATCGGAGCACCGCGATGTTTCCCACCGCGTCCGGCGGTTCAAGCTTCACGGTGATGTTGCCGGGCGAACGCGCGACCGCGCGTTTCGCGGCCGAGATCGCGCTTGCGCTCGAGCCCGGCGATTTGGTGACGCTTTCCGGTGATTTGGGCGCCGGCAAGACCACGTTTGCGCGCGCCTTGATCCGCTACCTGGCCGGCGATGAGTCGATCGAGGTGCCAAGTCCGACCTTCACGCTGATGCAGAGCTACGAGCTCCCGCGCTTTGTCCTTGTGCACGCCGATTTCTACCGGCTTTCGGGCGCGGCCGAGCTCGCCGAACTCGGCTTCGACGATCTCCCTGCGGGCGCCGTTGTACTGGTGGAATGGCCGGATCGCGCGGCCGGATTTTTGCCCGCCGATCGCCTCGACATTGCATTTACGCTGGCCCCGCAGCTCAGTCCGGACGCGCGCAACGCCCGCGTCGTCGGCTACGGGGCATTTGCAGCGCGGGCGACGCGGATTTCGCAGCTGCGCGGCTTTCTCGAAGAGACGGGTTTCGCCCGCGCGCGCCGCCGCCGCATGGTCGGCGACGCTTCGACGCGCATTTTCGAGCGGCTTGC